>Ga0207708_10000051_pt1 | contig 108519 bp, 97 predicted proteins | sample KBSK5101metaG_FD_184340 | JGI IMG/M metagenome (GOLD analysis project Ga0207708, IMG submission 184340) | Corn, switchgrass and miscanthus rhizosphere microbial communities from Kellogg Biological Station, Michigan, USA - KBS K5-10-1 metaG... | ecosystem: Host-associated > Plants > Roots >...
ATCAGATCTTTCGCCACGGCGTCGTCCGCCTGCATCTTGTCGCGATCGATACCGGCGGCATCGAGACTGCCCCCCAATGCGCGCATGGCGTCCATGGCCCCTTTGGGAAGGATGTGCCCGACGGCTGCGTCAACGACCGTGTTGCTGATGATCGTATGACCTTTTTCAATGGCATACCGGTGAATGGCGGTCTTGGCCACCCCACGGGCGAAGACCGGAATTTTTTCCATCCGGCGAAGCGCCTCTTCGGTCCAGGCGATGGTGTACTCGGCCTGGGTGTCGATGGGCGGCACGTACTTCCGGTTGGACACCAGCACGTTGCAGGGTGCGCTCCGCAATAGATTCTCCGTGTTGCTGCCGATGTCCATGTCCTCGTCGCTGTGGACGCCGATGCGGCCGACGATCAGGAGGGCCGGCACGTCTTTGCGAACGTATTGAATGATTTTCTCGAACGCTTTTCCGTCCAGCAACGTCGTCTTGACGTCCGTTTGCTCCGCCTGGGCGATCTCGCGTGAGATGTCCAGATGGGACTGGTAGATCTTGGCCAGGCCGCTGTCGATGATTTCTTCGTGCAGCTTTTCCTGTTCTTTGAACCGGAAGACCTTGCCGGCCTCTTCATTGAGGACGCCCGAGATGCTGTGGAAGGCGGCGTAATGGAAGTAGGGATCAAACGCCGAGATCGCCTCGACCGGCATATTCAGCGCCTTGCCGAGGTGGAGGCCGGTCATCAAGCCGCCGAACGAGTAGGGACTGCCGTCGACTGCCACCACGATTTTTCCGCCGTTGATCGGCTGGACGTTCTTGATGATCAGCATGTCGGAATTCCGTACCCGACGAACGACCCGTTCCGTATTGCTCCCGATCACGCTGTCTTTCACGGCGCCTACCCCAAGGGCGCCCATGATGACGAGATCGTAGCTGTTGGTATTGATGTCTTCCGCCAGGACTTTCCAATTCCGTCCCTCGAGTGAGCGGCGTTCAATCGGAAGGTTGGCCTCGTTGCACTTTTTGTCGACGTAATCGAGGTAGGAGTCGGTGATGATCTGAAGCCCTCGGGTAATCAGTGAATCATGGATCTGCCGTTGCCGGTCGAGTTCCTTCTCGTCGTGGTATTCCTCGGGAAGGCCCGCCTCCATCTGCTTGAAGCGTTTGTCATGCATTTTGGCTGCATACACATGGCTTCCCACGATCTTCGAGCCGAAGAGTTTGGCCAGGTGGACACCGGTGTCCACCGCCTGATTCGAATGGTCGGAATTATCGACCGGAATATAAATCGTCTTATACATCGAGATGCCTCCTCCAGGCGCTCTCCGGACCCGGGCAGACTGGTACAAACGTCAGGAAAATTAACCGGTTGTCGTCTTGCCCCAGGTGTGAAAGAGCGCGAATGATAGCACTGGCCAGAAGGGGATTGCAAGAATGAAGAAATAGTCTAACCAGTCGAAGTGGCGTGAGTTTTTGGCTCGCGACCGGATGACGAATGCGATGGGCGCGAACGCAGGATCTCTTCCAAAGAGAGGAGCGCATCCCGCCCGGAATTCCCCTCAATGCCGCGGCTCAAGCTCTTGTCGGCATAAGAATTTTCCGAGCCGGCGGTTTGGGACAGTGAGCCGGTCCATCTCCGTGGGTCTCGGCTCCCCGCCTTGCGTTCCCATGCACTCAGGCAGGCCTTTGCAATGAAGGTGTTGAGGGGAGCCGGATTATACAGCAGCTTTCGGATACTGGTCGGGGTCAGCATGAGAGGATTATAGCCGGCGGACAGATACCCCTCTTCGAGCAAGCGCTGTTCGAGGTCGGTATTCGGCTGGATGCCGAGAAAGAACATCAAGGGGAAGACCCGCTCTTCGCCTAAGATCGACGCGACGACCTTGTAAGACTCCACGCTTTGCAAGAGCGTTTCTTCGGTCTCTTTCGGGCTGTTCAGCGAATAATTCAGGATGACCTTGCCCCTGAACCCCGCTTCCGCGAGGTACCGGCAACCGTCATACAGCCGCTCGAGCTTGAAGCCCATATGGAGGTTGTTGAGGACCTCCTGAGAGCCGGAAGTGATCGCCACTTCCAAATCGCCGACGCCAGACCGCACCATCAATCTGGCCAGTTCAGGCGTGATCAAGGAGGTCCGAATGTAGCCGGACCATTCGATGTCGAGCTGCTCGCTGACGATGCGCTCTAGTATCTCGGTGCATTGTGGATACGCTTCCTTGCCGGTAATAAACTGTGCGTCTGTGAACCAGAATCGACGGGCGCCCCATTGATGGTAATGCTGGGAGATGTCCCGGACGACCATGTCGGCCGGCCGATACCGGACGCGTTTCCCTTCGATGTAGGGATACAGACAAAACGCACAGTCGTAAGGACAGCCTCGTTTCGATTGCACACCGATGGATTCCCCGACGTATTCACGGTATTGAGGAAAAATCGTGGTCAGGTAGGGCAGGTCTACGGTGAGGGCGTCTAGCAGCGCCGGCGAGCCCTGCCGTCCCTTCTTGATCCGGTTCCCTTCTTTGACAATGTACCGTTCGTCCTCGATCGACCGGCCCTCAAGGACTTTCAAAATCGCATCTTCTCCCTCTCCGAGCAGGCCGATGGTGCCTTCCGGTAATCTCTCGATGAGCTGATCGGCGAAGGCGGTGAAGGCGCCGCCTCCGATCATGATCTGGGCCTGGGGGAATTGTTTTCGCACCAACCAGGGATACGAAAGAATCGTATGAATATGGCTGTAGTACCGATACAGCTGTTTCAGTCCGGCGAAGGAGGCGGCAATGCGCTTGATGGGATTGCTCGCAAAATAAAAATTGAAAGCGTGCTCCAGGGAAGAGTCCCCCTCGTGCGGCGAAAAGATTTGAATATCCCGCCAGGAGAAGCAGACGAGATCCGGCCGAAATTCGGCGGTGACCTCCCGGATGACACGGTTCCGTTGCGCGACGGGGTATAGCGACAGATCGAGGATGCGCTGGCGGACCTCTGGCTTCCGGCGGTGAATGAAATCGGCGAGATAGGTGAGACCGATCGGGTAGACCTTCTTACAGGGGAGAAAAATGTAGAGCACCGAGTTCATTTCACGGCTCGATGGATGGCGACGATCCCGCCGGTGAGATTGCGATACGAGACGTCGCGAAAGCCCACGTCGCGAAGGATCTGGCAGAGCCGCTCCTGATCGGGAAACGTGCGGATCGACGCGGGCAGATATTCGTACACCCCGGTGGTGTCCCGCGCCACTCTTGTGCCGATCCACGGAAGCAGCTTGAATGAATACCAGTCGTACAGAGCGCGGAGCCAGCCGAAGATCGGCCGGGAGAATTCAAGGCAGACAAATGTGCCCCCAGGCTTCATGACGCGACGAATCTCGACGATGGCCTGCGCGAGGTTTCCGACATTGCGCATGCAGAACCCCGTGGTGACGGCGTCGAACGTGTTGTCGTCGAATCCCAGATGTTCTGCATTGGCCTGCAGGCAGGTGATCTTCCCGCTCAGACCCTTCTCGCCAATCTTTTTCAGCCCTTCCGCGAGCATGGCATGATTGAGGTCGGAGGCGATGACGCGTCCATGGGCACCCATGCGAGACTCCACAAACAGCGCAAGATCGGCGGTCCCAGCGCCGACGTCCAGCGCCGTCCCATCCTTCACGCAAGGCACATCGGCCGCAGTCATTTTCTTCCAGCGGTAATGCAGTCCGAAGCTGAGGAGCGTGTTGTTGAGATCGTAGACGCCCGCGATGGACGTAAACATGCGCTGGACCGCTTGTTCACGAGCGGAGCCCGACCAGGTTGAAATCGTGCTGGCTGGACTCTCCCGCAGCGGATGTTCGGTCACGGATTCCCCCATGAAGAGCATGGAGATGGGTGGTAGCACCGCGTTTCCGGCTTTGTCAAGGCAAGCAAGACGTGAAAAAGGCGGCGGACTCTTGCTCGCATCGCTCAGAGTCTCAACGTACCAGACAACGTACGCTTCAACTCTTCGCTCGCTGCGGCCTAGCCGGCCGCCTTTTTGAACGTCGTGTGCGGTAGTAGACGGTCTGTACAATTACATTCCGACAGCATGTGCAATCCAAGTGTTATAATCTTGCGCCTATGGGAAACTCCATCATCATCAAGGGCGCGCGCGAACACAATCTCAAGAACATCGACGTCGAGATCCCCCGCGACAAGCTGGTTGTCATCACTGGCTTGAGCGGTTCCGGCAAATCTTCGCTCGCCTTCGACACCATCTACGCGGAGGGACAGCGCCGGTACGTCGAATCCCTGTCGGCCTACGCCCGTCAGTTTCTGGAGCAGATGGGGAAACCCGATGTCGATTCGATTGAAGGGCTGTCCCCCGCCATTTCGATCGAGCAGAAATCCACGAGCCACAATCCGCGCTCGACCGTCGGGACGGTCACGGAAATCTATGATTATCTGCGGCTACTGTTCGCGCGCGTCGGGCGACCCTATTGCCACCAATGCGGCCATGAGATCACCGCTCAGACGGTGCAGCAGATGGTCGATGCCATCGGCGCGCTGCCGGAGGCCAGCAAGTTTCAGATTCTCGCGCCGATCGTCCGCGGCCGGAAAGGCGAATACCGCAAAGAGCTGCTCGAGATGCGGCGGGCCGGCTATGTTCGGGCGCGCATCGACGGGAAACCGGTGGACTTGGGCGACGATGTCAGTCTCGACAAACAGAAGAAGCACACGATTGAGATCGTCATCGATCGTTTGGTCATGAAGCCGGGAGACGCGCTCGCGCGGCGGCTGGCCGACTCCGTCGAAACCGCACTGAAGCTGACGGGAGGCCTGGTGGGCGTGCTGACCGAGGACGACAGAACGCTGCTCTACAGTGAAAAGCTTGCCTGCATCCGCTGCGGCGTGAGTTATCCGGAAATCACGCCGCGCATCTTCTCGTTCAACAGCCCGCACGGCGCCTGTCCGGCGTGTGACGGCATCGGATATGCGATGACGGCAGACGCTCCTGAAGACGAAGATTTCACGCTGCTCGAGCTCTGCGAAGCTTGTCAGGGCGCCAGGCTGAAACCTGAAAGCCTTTCCATCAAAATCGCCAAGCAATCGATCGCCGATGTGACGCGCCGGTCCGTCAGGGTGGCGGCCGAGTTTTTTGCTTCGCTGACCTTCACCGAGCGTGAAATGGTCATCGCCCATCGCATACTGAAGGAAATCAGGGAACGGCTCGGGTTTCTCGTGAACGTGGGGCTCGATTATCTCACGCTCGATCGGGCCGCGGCGACGCTCTCCGGAGGCGAAGGCCAGCGCATCAGGCTTGCCACGCAGATCGGGTCGGGACTCGTGGGAGTCCTGTACATTCTCGACGAACCGTCCATTGGCCTGCATCAACGCGACAATCGCCGCCTGTTGCAAACGCTGCTCCGGTTGCGCGATCTCGGGAACACGGTGGTGGTCGTGGAGCACGATGCCGAAACGATGCTGGCCGCGGATCACATTCTCGATATGGGGCCAGGCGCCGGCTCGCTCGGCGGGCACGTCATTGCGCAGGGCACGCCGCAACAGGTCATGGCCGATCCCCAATCGTTGACCGGCCAGTATCTTCGCGGCCTACAGGCGGTCTCCGTTCCTCGGCGGGAACGGAAGCCGAAGGGGTTCCTGTCCGTCGTCGGTGCGAACAAGCATAATCTGAAGGAGGTCACGGCACGCCTTCCATTAGGATTGTTGACCTGCGTCACCGGCGTTTCGGGATCGGGCAAGAGCACACTTGTGCTCGAAGTGCTGTTTCACTCGTTATCGCAGCTCCTGTACCACAAAAAGCCGAAGATCGACGGCTGCAAAGACCTTCACGGTGTCCTGGCGCTGGATAAGGTGATTGACATCGATCAATCGCCGATTGGGAGGACCCCCCGCTCGAATCCCGCCACGTATACGGGACTCTTCGGGCATATCCGCGATCTCTATTCGAATCTTCCGGAATCTCGCGTCCGCGGGTACAAGCCGGGCCGCTACAGTTTCAACGTCAAAGGCGGGCGGTGCGAAGCCTGTCAAGGGGACGGGCTGATCAAAATCGAGATGCATTTTCTGCCGGACGTGTACGTCACCTGCGAAGTGTGCAAAGGTCAGCGCTACAACCGTGAGACGTTGGAAATTCTCCATAAAGGCAAGAGCATTGCCGATGTGCTGAACATGACGGTGGACGAGGCCCTGGGATTTTTCGAGCATATTCCGCTCATCAAGGCCAAATTGCAGACCTTGCATGACGTCGGGCTGCATTATGTGAAGCTCGGGCAGTCGGCAACCACGCTTTCCGGCGGCGAAGCGCAGCGAGTGAAACTCTCCCGTGAATTATCGAAGCGGGCGACCGGACGGACCCTGTATATCCTTGACGAGCCGACGACCGGATTGCATTTTGCCGACGTGCAGCGCTTGCTCGATGTCCTCGATCGTCTCGTCGAAGCGGGGAACACCGTTCTCGTCATTGAACACAACCTGGACGTGATCAAGAACGCCGATTGGATCATCGACCTGGGCCCGGAGGGCGGAGACCGCGGAGGTGAAATCGTTGCCGAGGGGCGGCCCAAAGAGATCGCACGCACAAAGCGGTCGTATACGGGCCAGGTGCTGAAAGAGGCGGGAATCGGATAAAGATTACTTGAAGTACTTCCGGAGAGAGAGGAGGAAGCGAACTGTTGCCTGCCCGCCAACGGTCATAAGCCGATGAATAACACCACACGAGGAGGGATATGCGCACGATTGCCCTGCTGACGATCTCCAACGTCTTCATGACGCTTGCCTGGTACGGACATCTCAAATACAAAGACACCCCCCTGTGGATGGCGATCCTGGCAAGTTGGGGCATCGCGTTCGTCGAATACTGTTTTCAGGTGCCCGCCAATCGGATTGGTCATTATGATTTCACGGCTGCCCAATTAAAGACCATTCAGGAAGTCATCACGCTCGCCGTCTTTTGTGTGTTTTCCGTCCTGTACCTTCGAGAACCGCTGAAATGGAATTACGTTCTGGGCTTTAGCATGATGGCCGGCGCTGTGTTTGTGATTTTTAAAGAGTGGTAACTCTCCTCTTCTGTCGGCCTCGCACATCCATCCTGTCCCCATAACGGGACAACTTGTCTCGCTGCCAACAGAAAAAACGAGTGGGTTGAGGGATCTTCGTTAGGGAGAGCACCATAGTTTGACCATGAAGTTTGCACACAGTCGTCACTCTTCAGTTGGGCCCGTCCTTTGCTTATTCAAAAGACTGGGAGTTTCGCTAGGTTGTACGTCTAGGGCAAGAGCGGTCCTGCGCACGATACCGCATCTGCCCGACGTTTCTACCCGAAAGGAGGAGCGATGTTACCTGAGATGGCACGTCGTGTGTTGACTACCTGTGCAGTAATCGTGATCGGATTGAATCTCGCCGCTTGTAACACGACCAAAGCGACGATCGATACCACCGTGAATTTTTTCTCGAGTACGACGCCGAATGATTTGTTCACCGCAGATGGCCTGGTGAGACAAGAGCAGAAGATCAATCTCTTCGTCGGAGTGGCGTACGAAAATCTTCGCCAGGAGGCTGCTGCTGGAAGCGGGCAATATGTGACCTCGCTGGCCACCCTGTACGGCGTGCCTGAGGCACAACATGCTGCCTTCGGCAAGGTCTTACAGCAGAGCCATGGGGAGTTGTTCACCGCTGACTTGCGCGAAGACAATCGCGCGCACCTGAAAATGGTCAGCGTGTTGAACCAGGTCCTGACTCGGGAGCCTGCACTGAGGCAATAACCAACCCGACCTCGTCGGCGTCAAAGGGAGAAGTGCAAATGGGAACAATGGGGAAAGGCGTTATCCTGTGGCTGCTCGGAGTGCCGGTGAGCCTGCTGGTCCTGCTGTGGTTTCTCGGCATTCTCCGTTAACCACGCACCAAAACAACCACGAACCAAACAAAGGAGTGCATCATGTCATTTTTGAGGATAGGATTGCCGATGCTTGCCGCAATCGCCTTTGGGGGCGCGCCCGCCTCTGCGGCGGATCTGGAAACGCAGGTGATCGATAAGAACTGCTATGTCGAAGTGTTCGACGATGACGACTTCGACATGAAAGATGATCATTACAAGATCCAAGGGCCGAAGGAATTTGCGTCGCTGAAAGACGTTGGCGGCAAAAATTGGAACAATGATATCGAAAGCGTGATTGTGGGTTCCAATGCCACGGTCAAGGCCTACTCGGATAAGGATTTCAAGGGAACGGAACTCGCGTTTGCTCCGGGGCAACGCGTTCCCAACCTCGGGAAGCTGGATATGAAAGACGATATCGAGTCCCTGAAGATTTCGTGCGGTAGTTAACCTCTCTCGGGCCGGGAGACGGCCGATGCGTCTCCCGGGTTCCTCCTTCTCTTTTTCACAGCAACACCAATGCGACCTCATAGGTGGCCTTGCAGCCGATCAATCCCCACCATACAATGCGCCGTTGCTGTGCCCTGCCTTTCTCTTTAGGACGGAGGACCGATGGCACGGAAAAAGTCCGCTCCGGCGAAGGAGGAAGCCGCCGGCGGCTCGGAGCGTACGCAGGACTTTGAGCGACTGGGCGTCTTTTACCTCGGCCGACCCTATGACTTCGCTGCCAAACGGGCAAACCCCGGATGGCTGCTGTACGACTCGAAGGACCTGGTAACCCATGCGGTCTGCGTGGGGATGACCGGTAGCGGCAAAACGGGTCTCTGTCTCTCGTTGCTCGAAGAGGCGGCGATCGACAACATTCCTGCCATCATCATCGATCCCAAAGGCGATCTCGGAAATCTGCTGCTGACCTTTCCCTCTCTCAAGGGCGAAGACTTTCTCCCCTGGATCAATGAAGACGATGCGCGGAAGAAAGGGCAGTCTCCCGCCGAGTATGCGAGCGGGCAAGCGGACCTCTGGAAACAGGGCTTAGCGGCTTGGGGTCAGGAGGGGGCACGCATCCAGCGGTTCAAGGAGTCCGCCGAGGCCATGATCTACACGCCGGGGAGCAATGCCGGTCTGCCCGTCTCCATTCTGAAATCGTTTTCGGCGCCCGAGGAGGATGTCCGCAACGATACGGAATTGCTTCGCGAGCGGATCAGCACGACCGTGACCGGTCTCCTCGGCTTACTCGGAATCGACGCCGATCCGATTCAGAGCCGTGAGCATATCCTGCTCTCGACAATTCTCGGCCATGCGTGGGGACAGGGCAGCGATCTGGATCTTGCCGCAGTCATTCAGGGCATTCAGTCGCCGCCGGTGGCGAAGATCGGCGTGATGGATGTCGAGGCGTTTTTCCCCTCGAAGGACCGTTTTGCCCTGGCGATGAAGCTCAACAATCTCTTGGCTGCGCCCGGATTTCAAGCCTGGCTCGACGGCGCGCCGCTGGACATTCAGCAACTGCTCTATACGGCATCAGGCAAGCCGCGTCTGGCAATTTTTTCGATCGCGCATCTGAGTGACGCCGAGCGGATGTTTTTCGTGACGCTGCTGCTCAGCCAGATGGTCGGTTGGATGCGGGCGCAGTCGGGGACAACCAGCTTGCGCGCGCTGCTGTACATGGATGAGATCTTCGGCTATTTCCCGCCGGTGGCCAATCCTCCGTCCAAGCTCCCGCTGTTGACGCTGCTCAAACAAGCGCGCGCCTTCGGCCTGGGTATCGTCTTGGCGACGCAAAATCCCGTAGACCTTGACTACAAAGGGTTGGCCAACACCGGCACGTGGTTCATCGGCCGTCTGCAGACGGCGCGCGACAAAGCTCGCGTGCTCGAAGGCTTGGAAGGCGCTTCCTCGAGCGCCGGCAAAACGTTCGATAGGGGCCGCATGGAGCAAACGCTGGCAGGGCTCGGCAACCGCATCTTTCTCATGAACAACGTCCATGAGGACGAGCCGGTGGTGTTCGAAACGCGCTGGTGCCTCTCGTATCTGCGCGGCCCACTGACCCGCTCGCAGATCAAGCTGCTCATGGATACGCGCAGAGGTGAGGCGGCGGAACCAAGCCGTGAACGAACTCCGGCTCCCTCCAGTCCTCAACGGGCAGGAACGGCGTCGCGTCCGATCCTGCCTCCCGACGTCCCGCAGCACTTCTTGCCTATTCGAGGGACGAAACCGGAGGGCGGAGAATTGATCTATGTGCCGATGCTGCTGGCGTCGTCCCACGTTCACTTCGCCGACGGCAAGAGCGGCATTGAGACGATGCAAGAGGTGACGGTGCTGGTCCCGATGTCCGAAGGCGCCGCCACCGTCAATTGGGAAAAGACCGCGCCAGCACCGATGAGCGTGGCAGATCTCGAACAGGCCCCGCAGGGAGAGGCGCGGTTCGTCGAGCCTCCGCCTGCCGCCGGCAAGGCCAAAAATTACGAGACGTGGAACAAAGAGTTCGCAGGGTGGCTGTATCGAACGCAAAAGCTCGAATTGTTCAAAAGCCCGAGTGCCGCGCAACTGTCCAACCCGGGAGAGTCAGAAAGAGACTTCCGCCTCCGGTTGCAACAATCGGGAAGAGAGCAGCGGGACAAGGGTGCCGACTCGCTTCGGCGGAAGTACGCGCCGAAAATCGCCGCGTTGCAAGAGAGAGTCCGGCGGGCGGAACAGCAAAGAGAAAAGCAGCAGACAGAGGCCCGCTCAAGTCAGGTGCAGGCGGCCATTTCAGTGGGAGCGTCGATCTTGGGCGCATTCCTGGGGCGGAAAACGATCAGTGCGACCAACATCGGCCGCGCGACGACGGTCATCCGCGGAGCCGGACGCGTGCTCAAGGAGTCACAGGATGTGAGCATGGCGCAAGAGAACGTCGCCGCGTTACAGCAGCAACTGGCCGATCTCGAAGCGCAATTTAAGTCGGAAAGCGAGGCGCTCGCCGCGGCGAGCGACCCGTTGCAGGAAAAGCTCCAGCCGGTATCACTGAAGCCGGCCAAAGCCGATATCACCGTAAAACTCGTGACACTGGCCTGGACGCCGCACTGGCGGTCGTCTGATGGCTCAATGGCTCCTGCCTGGACCTAACGCTGCTGACCAGACCGAATACGGAGGTAATCACGCGGAGCGGGCAGATCGGAACCGTTCGAACATCTGCTCAGCTTCTCCGGTCGGATTGGTGATGGGACGGGTGAATACTTTCTCGGCAACGTGGAAGCCAAGGGCGCGGTAGGATTCGAATTGTGATTCGTCGAAAAACTGGTCGGCGGTCGGTTCATGCGGGAATTCTTCGTGCCCGTTGGCATACTCGGTCACGTCGGCCGGCTCATTCCCCGTCAAAGACGGCTTGAGGTAGATCAACAGTCCTGCTGTCGCTCCGTGATCGATGCGGTCGTAGCGGATCAACCCCAAGGCGAAGTGTGCGCGGCTCATCCGACTGCCTGGCTGGAACTCCAGTAACTCCGTTTCAATTTCGATATCGATCCCAAGGTCGATCCGGATCTTGCGGATGGCATTGCCCAAATCCGTGAAGGAGCGGTCTGCGTCGCAGCTGCCGTCGCTCACGACGATGTAATGGCAGCGGCGAAGCACCATCTCGTACAGTCCCAGGTTCTCGAAATGCCCACCGTCCGATAGATAGACATAAGGATTCGCGGCATCGGTCAATCCGAATGTCTCCGCCAGCAATGGACGGATGGCGATCCGGGGACAAGAAAGATCGAACGTGTGGCGTCCAGCGGGGCCGGGGTTGCCCAGCCACCAGCCCAGCCGGATATTGAAGAAGGCCAACAGGAACGTAACCGCCGGCGCCGAGTGGTAGCCCATGTTGGGGCTGGCCGCCGCGCCGGAAATCGCCAAGGCAGTTCCGATCGTGATGGCTTTATGGAGCTGTCCGTTAGTTCCATACTGGCTTGAGCGGCGATACCCCAGGTTCCAGCTTCCGCAGAACAGCGGGGAGGCTGTGAACGACTGTGCTTTCCGCTGCTGCCAGGCCAGATTCTCTCCCCTGACAAGATTGATGGCGATGTTCAGAACATGGAAAGGCTTGCGGACTGCCGAATGGTCCGTGGCCAGCTGGTGCAACTCGACGTTGTCGTTGGGATCGAACCCCGTAAAGAGGTTTGGCCGGCGCTCCTGATGATACTCGGCCAGACGTGAGGCTCCCAGGTATGCCCGGATGAGCCGGTTGCGATAGATCGAGTGCAGGGAAAACTTGTTGATGTTGATAACCAGCGACAAGGCTGCGGCCAAGCTGGCAAAGAGTGCTGCGACTTCAATCACCAGCCACGGCGGACTGTTGTGGAGAACGACCGCATGTCCCCACAAGTCTGAGGGCACCCGCAGCCCGATGGCAGAACCCTCAGGGACGTCGTGGAGGCCGCCCACTCCTTTCATAAGGAGGCTCGAGAAGAGTGTGATCATCACGAGCAGGCAGGCGATGAACACCGGGGCAGCCAATCGAACGGCGCGATCCAGGACCACGTCCATCATGCTTGACTTGCCTTTGCCCGTAGCCTTCGTTCGTGAACTGAATCCCAGCAGCAGTGAGATCAACCCGGAGAGTCCCCCAAGGGACGTCATAAGCGCAGGCGTGTAGGACAGGAGGCCGGGACCAAAGACGACCAGCCCACTGAGTCCCGTCCACATAACGCTCGCAATGAGCACCCAGGCACCGGCTCGTCCCCACCATTCACGATCGTGGTCGTCCGTATATCGGCTTGCCACACCGACGAAAATCGTCGCCGTCAAGAGAAACATGGTCAGAAAGCCTGCGACGCCAAACGTGCCGTACCACTCCGCAAATTCGCTCACGGGAATAGTGGAAGGCGTCTCCGCCAGCACGGACCACAAGAAGAGGCCGCCGAGCGCGCCGGCCCAGAGGATGACGAGGAACTCGACCGCCAGCCATCGATTCACGTCACGCCAACGCTGGAGCAGGAAGGCAGCGATCAGCCAGCCGAGCCCGTGCATGATTGCGCCTCCCAGCACGAAGGTGCCGCGGCTATCCATGCCGAAGCCCGAGAGTTGGTCGAGTCGGCCGCCTCCGTTGCGATACCAGGCATACGCGGTGGTCAAGTTCAGCGCCGCTGCCATCAGCGGAATCAGGCCGCCGATGAGAAACCCTTGCTGACGCTCAAGCCGTTTCCACAGGGGGTGTGTACGCAATTGATCGAGACTGGGCCGGAACAGGTGGAGGTGGGTAAGCGCCACCAGTCCAAAGAGAAGCCCTATGACGAACATGGCCCGCGCGGCTGGCATGGGATCCGCCGCGTCCCAATCAAGAATCGATACCAGCAATCGCGGCGCCATGAGTCCCGTCGCCAGGAGTGGAACTAAGACCAGCCAATTGAGCGTGAGATTCCTCAGGTAAGTCCCCAGCAACGTCCAAGTGTCGACGGACATCAATCCCAGTCTCGGGCTGAGGTAGTTGCTATACCGGCGTAACCAGTTCACCGGTTTTGGCTCGGGATCCTGAGTATTGGAAGGCGATCGTCGCAATTCCTCCGTGACGCCGGTGACGCCACCGGGATGGCGATGAATCCATGCAGTCAGCCAGCTGCCGATGTAGCCGCCGCCTGAGACGGTCGAGAGGTAGTCGAATTGCTTCAGCAGGGAGAGCCGGGCGAGCCCTTGGAGGACACCCAACGCGAACGTCGCGCTTCTGATTCCACCACCGGAGAGACAGAGCGCGGTTCGCTTTTGAGGAAGGTCGTGGATGTGCGCGTACAGCGCAGCCAGACGGTCTGGCTCGGAGGCCGTGGTCGTGGGAGGAATGCGGCCGTGAAGTGCGACATATTCCGCTTCTAGAACCGTTGCAAGGGGAAAAGGATCATTCTGGCCGGTATGGGTCATGGCTAGGGCTTCTGGGTGTGATCTTTGATGAAATTCACGATCCGCGGCCGGTGTTGCTCGACGACTTTGCGTGCCGCCTTCTCGAGCAAGGCTCCATGGCAAGGCGTCTTGATTTTGAACAACGTCGGAATCTGGCTGACCGCCTGCTTGATCTGCGCGGGCGTTACATCAGGGGGAAAATCCTCACGGCAGACATCTGGAAGGTCCTGATAGCCGCTCCAGTCAGCGTCGACATGTTTCAACACCTCGATCCTGAGATGGGCGAAATCAGGGAGCACGACCCCCTCCGTTCTAAGGCTGTGCCAGAGAAGCGTTTGATAGGTATTGGCGCGTTCCTCCATGATACCGACGATGCGTGACGGATCGTCACGGAACACCTCGAATCCTTTCTCGCTCTTGTCGAGTTCGGGGCCACCTGCATCGAATGGGAAGGACGTATCGATGACGATGATCAGTCCACTCTTGGAGGAACCTTGCGGGATTTTCTTCAAAAACAGGGTTGTGAGGGACTCGGTGCCCAGGTTATCGAAGAGTCCGCCGTCGCCGATATGGAGGTAGGCCGGCCGGCCGGCCACTTGATAGGTCACCGGCCCGACGACGGGAGGGAAGGACGCGGACGTGGCCACGGCAAGCGACAATCGAAGGTTCCGATAATCGGCTCCAATCCGCTCGAACGAGAGCGGGAGGAATTGCCTGCTGGACTTTTCCAATCCTTTTTGAATGATGGCCAGCCCTTCGGGCGTCACCGGCACTGGGCGATTGGGCTTCTTCAACTCCTTCGTCAGCAACTCGATGAAGTCGTAGTCGAAGTCGGAGGCAGGCAAGGTCGTGAAGGCAAAGCGCCGGCCGGAGTTATAGACGGTGCCGTTCAGGATCACGCGCGGGATGTCGCCGCGCTGCTCCCGCTCATACAGTTGTGCGAAGGTCATGTCACCGAGAAACTCGCTGTCCCAGACTTCGGAGAGCGAATAGGCGAGCTTTGTCGGGTTCAGTGCCCGGAAGAACACGAGCTGGCGGAACACCGCGCTGCGCTGGAAATTCGACTGCATGGTGGTCTTGTAGGCGGAGAAGAATTCACGATACCGAGGAGAAAGTGCATCTTGGACCAGCATTGGTTCGGACTTGGGTGGTTTCTTGGTCACATAGTAGGCGGTGGCCAGACTACCGCCGGATACGCTCGACATGTAGCTCACGGTTTCAAGAACGCTGCGCTTTTCGGTGCCGACCTGAACGGGGAGCTCAGCCAGAGCCTCCAAGGCTGCTGCCGCGAACGTGGCTGCGCGGCTGCCGCCCCCGGAGACGGCGAGTCCTACCATGAAATCCTGGTCAGGTAGGGGGGCGAACAACGCCTCGGCACCTTCCGGTTGTGAGGGGAGTTCGTGGATCTTGGCAAAGCATCCGGTCACGAGGATACTGGCGCTGAGCACGGCCGCAACGTGTCTCATCAGTCTTTGATGCCCTCCTTCCGTCGTTCACCCTGCTGGATGGTGTGAAAATAACAAAAGCCTCCATGTTCGACGAGCTTTTTCGCGATCACGCCTGCGGCGGTTTCCAAACCGGCGGCCAGAGTTTCATTCTGCGTGCTGAAGATGCTGCCTCCCCTGACTGCTTTGCCCACCTCGGATGTGACGGCGGCTTCGGCTCTGAGCGCATCGCGCGTCACGCGTGCGAATGCGTCCAACGGAATCGGTGGATGATCGGCGTCAACCGAGGGATACGGGCGGCCGACAGTCGTCCACTGGATGCGTAATGCGGTAGCGCCTTCGACGGCCGGCTCCCGGAAGGCCGCATCGAAAAAGGCTTCGAGAAACACGCGCGTCACATCAGCGACGATCCGTCCTGAGTCGACTTGGCTGGCCGCCGCCGCCGCCGGCCGTTGTCCCGGCTCCTTGGTCACCTCGACCGAGAGCCCCGGAAACCTCCAGACGTTCCCATTGCGGTCGATGAAACCATCGGACGTGACCCGGGCGACGGCCCGAAGGCCTGAACTTGCGCCCGACACCGCGGTATACCGGATATCACCGAAGTAGGCCTTGTTATAGGCCAGCAGCAACTGGGCGAAGCGCGACCCGTCCTCGGCTAGCGCATCCTCATCGAAATCAACATGCCCATGCCACTGCCTGATGACGTCGACGACCTTCCGGAGCTTGTGTAGATCCAGGCGCCGGTATGAGGTGCCCTTCCAGTCCGCAAGCGTTTCCTCGAGGATCTGGAGTGACTCCGCATGAGAAGGGTGTCCCTCCTTGACGCGTGCAATGAGCGTGTGAATCGCCTGCAGAGGCCCATCGGGCTTGCCCCCGGCATCCGGGGTGGACTGATTGGCTGGGATCGTCGCTTGCTCATCATAGGCCCTTGCCGTACAGGCCGCAAATTCGTCGATGAGGACCTGCCGGCCGGCCAGTTTGTCCTGGAATGAGGCCTGGTTGAGATCGAGGCTGTCACGAAGTTCGGCGGTAGACACCGCGCAGCCTGCAGCGAGCAGGACGACGAGAGGAAGCACGACCGAGTGCCAGCCCATGAGGGACCTCGTTGAAGAACGACGACCAGGCCCTACGAGTGCAGACGGCTAATGCTTCTTATCCTTCTGCATGATCTTGTCGGTCCAGGCCAGGAGAATGGCTGACCCCAAGAAGGTCATGTGGATGAAAATCTTCCACTTGATGTGCTCAGGGTTCTCGTTCGCGACGTCCACAAAGGCCTTAAGCAGGTGAATGCTGGAAATCCCGATCAGCGAGGCTGCCAATTTGACCTTGATCGTGCCGGGATCGACATGGGTCAGCCAATCCGGCCGGTCCGGATGCCCCTCAAGGCTTAATTTGCTGACGAACGTGGCATAACCCCCAATGATCACCATGGTCAGCAGATTCGCCACCATGGTGACGTCGATCAATCCCAGGACGCCGAGCATGAACTTCGTTTCTTCCAGGATCTGAACGTGCACGACCATCTCCCACAGCTCAATGAGAAATTTGTACGCGTACAGGAGCTCGGCCACGATCAAGCCGGCATACAGCGGCGCTTGAATCCAGCGGCTGGCAAACACGACGGATTCGAAGACATGTTCGATGGCGTTGGTCGAGTCCGAGACAGATGAGGCAGTGTGTTGATCCGACATGATGCTCCTGGTGTCAGTGAATCCGCGTCAACGGTTGGAAGGACCTGATGGGAGCCGTATCCTAGAGGGCCGGACGGTCTCTGTCAATTCTTACGTCGATGGAATCGTGAGCGTGACGGTGGTGCCCTGGGTGAGAACGGAGGTGATGGCGATGCGGCCGCGAAGTTTCCGTGCCCTGGCCCGCATGTTCTGCAGGCCCATGCCCTGTGTCTGCCGGCGTGATGGTAAAAACCCCCGCCCGTTGTCGATGACTTGCAGACGGATTTTGTTGCCCTGTCGCCGCAGCGTCACCATCCGTCTGTCCGCCTTCGTATGGCGGATGCTGTTGCTGAGCGCTTCCTTGGCGATGGCCAACAGGTGTGTCCGCTGTTCGGCAGAGAACCGCAGGCTGATTTCATCATCAACGGAGACGCTGATGACTCCGGCGCCGGTGGCCATGAAGGATCCGGCCAATGTCCGAAGCGCGTCGCCCACGGTCTGCTCCAGGACCATGGGAGGCTGCACATGCGAAATAAAGGTCCGCACCTCGCGAATGACATTGTTCAACTGGCCGACGGACTGTTCGAGTCGCTTGGCGTTCGTCCGCGAGATTCGCTGGATGCGCTGTCTGGTCAGCTCCAGTCCCATGCCGACAGCATAGAGAGACTGCAGCAGGTTGTCATGGAGGTCTTGGCTCAAGCGCTCCCGGTCCTCGAATGCCTGCCTGACCGCTTGCTCGCTTCGCCGCAACGCTTCTTCCGCGCGTCGTTGCTCCGTAATGTCGGTCCCGACGGCCACCATGCATCTTGTCTTATTCAACTCGATGAGCTCGCACGAAATCAAAAAACGACGCTCGGAGTGAGTTTTCGTATAGATCGTCATGTCGAGATTCTGAAGCGAGCCTTCGGTAGTCAAACGGTCAATGAGTTTTTGACCCTCAGCAGGGTTCGGCCAAAGCCCCAAAGTGAGCGTGCACTTCCCAATGACTTCGTGTCTTTCGAACCCGAAGGCTTGGAGCGAAGCCTCATTGACCTCGAGGCAGCGTCCTGTCTCGAGGTCTGTCACGATCATGGGGTAGGGGCTTGAACGGAACGCCTTGCTGAACCGCTCTTCACTCGCACGAAGCGCCTCCTCCTGATTCTGAAGGACCAAGTCCGAATTCTGCCGTTCCAGTTCGTGAGTGATCCAACGAGCCATGAGGAGCAGAAAGTCCTTGTCTGCCTCCGAAAAGCGACCGCGATAGGGCTTGTAATCCATGAAGCAGATCGTGCCGAATGTCTGACCGTCGACCAACAGGCTTGTGCCAAGATACGATTCAAATTCGAAAAAGAAACAGGCGGAGCCATCTTTCCACTCCGAGTTCCCGAGATGCTCAATCGTAATCGTGCTGTTCTTCTTCAAGGTTTCAGTGCAGATGCTGCACTGCGGCAGCAACGTGCCTTCTCCCATCATCGGTCTATCCGAACGAATGGCGGTCAGCTCCAACTGCTCTCCCTTGAGGGTCGTGAAGGCGGCGATGGGAAGTTGAAAGCGCCGGCGTCCAAGATCGAGCAACTCCCGGATCTGCTGATCAAATGAAACGGCTTTTCTCGACGTGATCTCATGCAATTCTCGGATGGCTGACTCACTCAGGCGGAGCGCCTCTCCCGCTTGTCGCCGCTCGGTGAAATCCAGCGCAACGCCGACATAGTGGGTGACATGTCCTGTCCCAGGATCGCGTACTGGAAATCCACGGTCCCAGATCCAGCGAACCGCACCATCCGGCCGTACGATTCGGTACTCCTGATCGAACGGGATGCCACGGTGCTTTCCCAGAGCGGCCAAGACGCCCCCTCTGTCATCAGGATGAATGGAATCCAGGAAAGACTCTGGATTGTCATAGAGGCTGGCGCAGGTGCGTCCCCACACTCGTTCATATGCCGGGCTGATGTACAGCGCCTTGCCGCTGGCCGCGTCGGCAGACCACACGACCTCTTCAATTGTTTCTGCGATTTGACGAAAACGGGTTTCGCTCTTTTGGAGCGCCTCTTCGGCATTTTTCCGGTCGCCGATATTTTGAATGACGGCAATGAGATAGGCTGGAGTGCTGGAGGCATTGCGCACGAGAGACACCGTAAGATCGACCCACACCCAGGCGTCGTCGCTGCGATGCCAGCGCGTTTCCATTGAGAACGAAGGATATTTGCCGATGAGCAGCTCGTTGAGCTGACCCTGCGTGACGGAGAGATCATCTGGATGGACAAAGTCCTGACATCTGCGCCGCAGCATGGTCTTGGAGGAATATCCCAGTGTTTCGCACAGCCGCGAATTCACGCGGAGGAACTGTTCGTTCAAACTCAGTTGAGCGATGCCGACTCCGGCATGCTCGAAGAGTGCTCGCCAACGCTCCTCACTTTCACGCATGTAGTCTTCGGTGAGGCGTCGTTCGGTAATGTCTTCGCACACGACGAGCAAGAGAATCTGCCCCCTATGGTCCATGACTGCTTGCGCCCGTTCCTTCACCCACAGTGTGGTTCCGTCCTTCCGGACCTTCTGGATTTCCCATTGGAACACCTTCAACGGACTGGCGGTACAGACCGTCAGCTGTTCCAGGACGGCCGCATGCTCTTCGGATTTGAAGACGCTGAGGACCGATTGGCCAATCAAGTCCTGGGGTTGGTAGCCGAGCTGCGTCGCACCGAATTGGTTGACGGAGACGACCGTGCCATCCGGAGACAGCGTGAAGTACATCGTAGGATTGTTGTCGTAGAGGAGGCGGTAGCGGGCTTCGCTGTCCTGCAGCGTGGATTCGATCTCGAGGCGACGGCGGGTTTCCTCCTCCAACGCGACAAGGTTCGGATGGTCGCTGCTCTGAGCAGGGTTTTGCGGGACACCGGCCGGTGTCTGTTCAAGCTCACACTCGTCGGTTTCTGAGGATGCAGACGCCTGGTCGGCGGGATGGATGGCCATCGGTCACCTTCTTTGAGGTCAGTTCCGCACCGCCCGTAGCATAGGGCCGTTGCCGTGAGAATTCCAGTGCCGATTAAGTGAATGTGGCAGGCCAGCGATCACGCCAATTCGCGGCGGAGCTGGCGGACGACACGCTCGCTTAAGCCGGCTTCCCGCAAGGCCTCCTCACTGGCTTGGGCGAGGTTAGCGAGGCTGCCGAATTGTTTCAACAATTTGGTGCGGGTGATCGAGCCGATGCCGATGATCTGGTCCAGCTGGGACGTGACCAGCGTTTTGCCGCGCAGTGTGCGATGGAACGTGACGGCAAACCGGTGGGCTTCGTCCCGGACCCGTTGCAGCAGGTGGGTTGCCGGGGAGTTCGCGCGCAACACGATCGGATTCTTCCGGCCGGGCAGATAGACCCGCTCGTCCTTCTCTCCCTTGGCTTTGGCAAGGCCAATCACCGCAAGCTCGGGCCGCCCCACTTCCTGAAGTGCGGCCCTGGCGGAAGCCAGTTGGCCGAGTCCGCCATCGATCAGGACCAGATCCGGGAGGACGAGGTCTTCCATCCGGCCATACCGCCTCGTCACCACCTCGTGCATGCTGGCAAAGTCGTTGGCGCCTTCCACGCTGGCAATTTTGAAGCGGCGGTAGTCGGATTTTTTCATGCGTCCTTCTTCCCACACGACCATGGACGCCACCGACTGATTGCCCATCGTGTTGGAAATATCGAAGCCTTCGATGCGCCTGGGCGCCGTCTTCAAACGCAGCACGCGTTGCAGTTCCTCGCCGGCTTGCCGATCCAGCTCCTCATTGCGCAAATGATCGGCCAGCGCTGCGGCGGCATTTTCCTCCGCGAGAAGGACGAGTTGGTGCTTGGTGCCCCGTTCCGGCGCCAGCACGCGGACGGGTTCGCCCCGTTTATCGGACAGCCAGTGCGCCAGGAGGTCGGCATCAGGGATATTGACCGGAATCAGAAGCTCGCGAGGAGGCTGCCCGTCCTTGTTGTAAAACTGTTCGATCGCCGACCGGACCAGTTCTTCGTCTGTGGCATCGGCGGATTCGAGCCAGAAAAAATCCTTGCGGCCGATGAGCAAGCCGCCGCGTACGAATAAGACTTGCAGATCGACGGAGGCCCCGTGGCGGGCGATGCCGAGGACATCCTGATCGATGGAGGCCGTTTGCGTAATCCGCTGCCGTTCGAGCGTGCGCTCGATCTTGAAAATCCGGTCCCTCAACCTGGCCGCTTCCTCGAAGTCTTCGCGGGTCGCGGCGGCATCCATCTGCGCGCGCAGGTCGTCCACGAGTTCCCTGTCGTGCCCTTCGAGAAACTGTCGTACTTGCCGAACGATGCGGTGGTACTCCTCCTGCGTTTGCTGTCCGGTGCAGGGAGCCATGCAACGTTTGATTTCGAATTCGATGCATGCGCGTTCGGCCGTCCCGTCGATGTCGATCGTGCATGTGGCCAGTGGAAACACCTTCTTGATGACCTTCAGCGTTTCCCGGAGGGCGCCGGCTGGCGTGTAGGGGCCATAGTACAGGGCGCCGTCCTTCTGGACGCGGCGCACGATGGAGAGCCGGGGAAAGCGGTCTTTGACCGGCAGGCGGAGATATGGATACTGCTTGTCGTCCCTGAGCACGACATTGAAGCGCGGTCGATGTCGTTTGACGAGGTTGCTCTCGAGAATCAGGGCTTCCAATTCAGACCGCGTGACCATGGTTTCGAGGTCCGTGATGTGACTGACGAGCAAGGCGGTTTTGGGGGTATGGTCAGCGCCCTTGAGGAAGTAAGATCGCACGCGGTCGGCGAGCCGGGCGGCCTTGCCGATATACAGCACATCACCCGATCGATCCTTGAAGAGATACACACCGGGCTGATCTGGGAGGTGAGCAAGTTTTGAGTCGAGCGCCTGACTTGCTGTCGCCATCCCTCATTCTACGAGGCGGGCTCGGCGGCGGGCAAGGTGAGGGACTTCTTTGAGCGAGCGCACGAAGGAAGGGCTTAGACTGCCTCGCGCTACTTCAGCCACCGGCCCTTTCATCGTGAGGTTGAAATCAGGCGAAACTTCGATCGTAAGCGTGCCTCCCGGCATGTTGACGGCCACGGGGCTCTTCACGAGGCCGAGACGGACGGCGGCGCTGGCGGCGGCACAGGACGACGATCCAGACGCTTGCGTCTCTCCAGCGCCGCGCTCCCAGATGAGAATGGTCAGTTCTTTTGCGCCGGTCGGCACTGCCAGTTGCACATTGGTCCGCTTGGGAAAGATCGCGTGATGCTCGAGCGCCGGCCCCAGGGCCAGCAGATCTTCCCGTGACCAGGACGTCCCGGTTTCCTTGAACAGGACGCAGTGGGGATTCCCCACGCTGACACCGGTGAATGTGAGGGAACGCCCCGCCGCGTCGATCGGTTGCCCGATCAACTCCTCCACCGGGAGCGTGCAGGGCAAGGCGGACGGTGCAAACGTCGCCCGTCCCATGTCCACCGTGACGGTGCTGGCGTCGCCCCGCCGGTCGAGATGCAGATCAATTGTCACGAGGCCGCCTTTGGTCTCCACGGTAAAATGCCTCTTTCTGGTTTTCCCTGTCGCATGGAGGTAGCGGGCAAAAATTCTGAGACCGTTGCCGGATTTTTCCGCTTCACTGCCGTCGGGATTGAAGATGCGGAGGCCAAAATCCGCTTTCCTCGACGGCACGGCGGCCAAGATGCCGTCGCTGCCCAATCCCCAGTGACGGTTGCAGATCGCTTCGATCGCGCCTGGCGTGAGCGTGAAACTTAACTCCTTGGGGTCCATGACGAGATAGTCGTTGCCCAAGCCGTGTCCACGGAAAAACCCGTTTCTCATCGCTTACTCCTGGTGACGTCCACGTGATCGGGGAAAAAGAGGGTACTTGGCTGTAGCCCACCGGTCAATAGGTCAAGAGAGGAGACGAGGTCTACGCCGTTCGCTCGCCGGCCGGCCGCTCAATCAATTCAACTTCGTAGCCGTCGGGCGCATCGATGAAGATGAACCGACTGCCTGACGAGGTCGTGGTAGGACCATCCGTGATGCGAATGCCTAGTTGCTGCAGAGCGGTGATTGTCGCGTCGAGGTTTTCCACCTGGAAGGCGAGATGCACGAGATCTTCCTGCACGTTGACGGGGCCGCTGGCAGGGAAACTGCAGAGTTCAATCAACTCCTCGCTGTTCGGGACGCGCAAGAACGCTAGATGGGACCCCCGAGGCGACACCTTGCGTTCCAGCACCTCCAGCCCCAGCACTTTCGTATAGAAGGCGATCGTCTGGTCCATGTCGCTGACCCGCATCCGCGTATGAAGCAATTTCTGAACTTTCATGTGTCCCGCACGAGGCGCTGGGCCCTATCGAGCCGGCCCCGCCGTTTTTCGAAGAAGGATTTCAGCACTGCCGGGAATCAGAAAATTGGGCATCGGGCCGATTTCCTGAAAGCCCTGTTTGCGATAGAAGTCGCGCGCCCCCGTGTTGAAGTCTGACACGCAGGCGAACAGGTTTTTCGTTCGCGCAAACACCACCGCTTCCACATGGGCGAGCAGTTGCGTGCCGGTTCCCTGGTGTCTGGCCTCGCGGGCAACTCCGAGGAGTTCCAAGTAATCGCCAAGCAAGAATTTCTGCCGGACGATCGCAATGCCGGTCACCTGGCCTCCGGCTTCCGCGACGAAGCTTTCGCGGCCTTGCGGAATGGGGCAAAAGATCCGGCCCCAATCCTTGTCGTTATATCCGAGCGTTTTCCAGGGATCGGAATCCGCCAGCAACCGGATGACTCGCTCGCGGTCGTCTGGACGCATGGGTCTGATTGACTGCCCGGTCATCGGCTGGGCATGCATGACAGGAGGTCGCTCACGGTGGTCGGTGTGAGTCCTTTGCGAGGCAAGACCTCGGTCGTCAGGCGCTGGATGACTTGCCTGGTGTGCGTTCCCTTCCCGTTGGCATGGAGCACGACGATGCTGCCCCCTTTAGCGCGTTTGTCGATGCGAGCCACGATCTGGTCGGCCGAAAGCTTCGGATCGGGATCGCCGGATTCGATATTCCATTGGATGAAGCGAAGGCCCAACGTCCGGACGACGTCGACCGTCACATCATTGTACTCGCCGAACGGAGGACGAAACAGGACAGCCTCATGGGCATAGTGTTCGCTCAGCAGCTTGACCGGACCGAGAATTTCGTTCCGTTGTTCGTCCGCATTTTGCATTGGAAGATGCGCATGCACTTCGCCGTGGGTTCCGACCTCGAAAAAGCCGATTCCCAGCAACTGTTCGACCTCAGGGTCATGCTTGGCGATCCATTGGCCGGACATGAAGAACGTCGCCGGGATCTTGTGCTCGATGAGATAGTCGACCAGCGCCTGGTCAAAGCCCGCTCCCTTCCGGACAGGACAGAGATCAAACGTCAGTGCGATCGTGGGGCAGGCGGGAGGTCCCGCCTTCACGACCTGCGCCAGGCTGTCGTGCGGTGCAAGAGAAATCAGGACGGCCGATGCAGCTAGGATCCAGAGGCATCTGCGCAGCATGCCCTCTAGTATACCCGAAGACCATCGCGGCAAAATCTGCAAAGTGTCCTCGAGTTAGCGTCGTTTAAGATACGGCGCGTCCCGGGTGAACGATTGCAAAGCAATCGGTGGGTTGGGTGGGTGAAAACAATTGCCGAGGGTGGGTGGGTGAGAAGGTTGACGGTCCGCTTCGAGCATTGCTACTGTGAACGCATGTTGAATGCACCGTCTTGGGAAATCGGGCGTGCACTGGGGATTCCGATCCGCGTGCATCCGTCCTGGTTCCTTGTCTTTCTCTTTGTCACGTGGTCGCTGGCAACTGGATACCTTCCTGATGCCTTGCCTGGCCTGTCGGACTCTCGCTATTGGGCCATGGGCGCCGTTGCGGCCGTGCTGCTGTTTGTCTCGGTCCTCCTCCACGAGCTTGGGCATTCCTACGTCGCCCAGCGCTACAAGATCCCCATCGGCCAAATCACGTTGTTCTTGTTCGGCGGCGTCGCTCAAATGCGCGCGGAACCGCCCAGCCCCAAGGCCGAATTCTTGATTGCGATTGCCGGGCCTGTCGTCAGCTTTGCGCTGGGGGCGTTCTCGCTGGGCCTTGCCGCCGCTTCCGAGTGGTGGCCTGCGCCGTCCGGACAGGGGTTTGCCGTGCTTGGCGGACTTTTGGGATTGGTGAATGTCCAGCTGGGCCTGTTCAACTTGATTCCGGGATTTCCCCTCGACGGAGGCCGGGCGCTCCGTGCTGGGCTTTGGGCATGGGGACACGATTTTCAGCGGGCGACGAGCCGCGCGGCGTTGGTCGGTTTGGGATTCGGCGTGTTGCTCGCGGCATGTGGCGCTGTGTTGTTAGGGGGCGCCATCGGCGGCCTGTTCGATCCGTCGACTGCGAGCAACGGAGGCTGGCTCATGTTCATCGGCGCGTTTCTGTTCGGCGCGGCATGGAGCACCAGAAAGCAAATGAAGCTTCGCATCGCGCTTTCCGGCACTTTGGTGCGCGATGTCATGGTGCGCGCCATCGTTACGATGCCTCCGCAGTTGAGCCTTCAGAGCGCCGTCGACGAGTTCTTCGTGGCCTATGGCTACGGCGGCTTTCCCGTGGTGGCCGACGGACAGGTGATCGGCGTCATTGCCGTCGAGGACGTGCAAGCCATTGCCCAGGGCTTATGGTCCTGGCGGACAGTGGGGGATGTGATGCGACCCGCCTCGTCAGACTTGTTCATCTCTCCTGAGGCGTCGATGATGCAGGCGCTGGAACGCATGGTGGGGGCCGGCTACGACCGGCTGGTAGTGATCGATGCCGGCCGTCCCGTCGGGCTCGTCACCCGATCCGCCGTCGCACAATTTCTCCAGTTACGCAAGGCGTGAGTCTGCGTCCCGATCTTGGCTTCAGAGCGGCTGCTTCCGCTCAGTCTGCGCGGGCGGCGCTGATGTTTTGCGCGATGGCGATGCGCACGAGATGCACGACGAGCAGAAATCCGTAGACCACGCAGAAGAATTTGAACGTGACCCGGTAAAAGTCCATGAGAATGATCGGCAGACACAAAGCGAACAGGAGACTGGCGATCAGTGTCATGAACGTTAATCGCCGGCAGAACTCATAGGATGCCTCCTTCCCGATCGGTTTGAGGGCGCGTGCATAACGTTCGGCACGCTGAAGCCGCGCATCGTTGAGTAGAGACGTGCTGGTGCCCCAATACCGCAGGTAAACATACCCGGTCAGGATCATCACCCACGGCATCGCCCACAAGGGCCAATAGGCGGCCTCCCCATAGAGATCACTGCTTACGAGCGTGGCGAAGGAGGGCGCATAGAGAAGACCCAGCACCAGGGGAAGCATGCGCTCATCCTGAGGCCGTTCTCCGTCGGGACCGCCGTGAATCAATTCACGTTCAAACAATGGATACCCGTACTTGAGTACGACCAGCGCGATAGCCGCGCTCATGGTCTTGTCCGGCACGTAGCGGACCCAGGTTTGAAACCAATTGACGACCCACCAGCCGACATGTTCTCCCCAGGTCAATCCAAACAAGGATTCGAGGTACTGATGGACCATCTGTTCCCATTGGAGCACCCTGGCATGCAGCGTTTCGGCGACATCCGGGTTCAATGCAAAGGTCGAATGTTCGTTCAAAGCCGCTTGGATGAACGTGCCGGGAACGCTCATGACGGCGGCGCCGGCGACGCCGAAGATGTATAGAAACCAGGCATGCGACAGCGCGGAACTCTTGCCCGTCCGCAAGTACTTTTGAAATCCGCTCTGTCTGGCCATCCATCCCCAATAAACGGCACCGGTCATGCTGACGAGCGACCACGGGAAAATCATCACGTCCGCTCCCGATTGCGGAAAGAGGAGCCAGTTGATGACCGAATTGGAGAGCAAGCCCACGATCGCTCCCCACCACGGGCCGAGCAGAAAGGCCACGAGTGCCGTGCCGGTCATGTCGAGATAGAGGATGCTTTCCAGGTGCCGGCTCAAGGTGAGACCGACATAATTGAGCAGGAGACCGGCAGACACGATGACGCCGGTTTCGTACATCAAGAGATACGAGGTGCCGCGAAAAGGCTTGGTGGAAAAGAAATCCACGCTTGGCCCGCTGTCCTGTGTCTGCCGTTCCTGTTGGACCGAAGTCTTCCGATCCTTGCGAGACCCCAACCGATGCCTAATGTCTATCAGTTTTTCCATGACCGTCAGCAAAGCGGCGATGAAGCCGGCCAGTGTTCCGCCAAGCATCAGGAGTTCTTTTCCGATGTCTTCGGGCATGCCTGTCCCCTCCGTGTCGGGATGTATTCTAACGATGAAGAGGAGTCTGGGCCAGGAAAAGCCTAGAAGCCGACAGGGCGCTGATCAGCGACTGACGGGGGATGGCGGCGATGCGATGTCGGGCTGAACGAAGCCGGCGGCTGCCGCGGCCTGACTCCGTTGCTGGAGCGCATGAGCGAGGACGGCCCCCAAGAGAAACAGCAGTGCAGAGTAGTAGATCCAGAGCAGCAAGAGAATGACTTCGAGCAGGGAGCCGTAGAGTTTCGTGTAGACGGTGGCGTATTCGTTGTACGTGACAAAAATCAGTTTCGCCGCGACCCAGAGCAGACTGAAGGTCAACGAGCCGATGAGGGCCTCCCGCCATTGCGGCCGCCGCCGAGGGACATAGCGGTACAACGCGCCGACCGTGAGAAAGGCCATAATAAAGGGAAGAGTGTACGTCAAAAATACATCATGCGCGGCGAGAGCGATCAGATCGAGCCCCCACAAGTGCGGCGCATAGGCCGTCAGCAAATTCACGGTCTCGGTTGCAACATACGACAGGATCAAGAGTATTCCGACCACCCCCTGAGAGGCGACCGCAATGGCGCTGGAGATCAAGGGATGGCGTTTCCATGTGCTGTCGAACACGACGTTGAGCGCATAATCCACCTCATAAAAGACCAGCGTGCCGAACCAGGCGAAGGACAAGAACACGAGCCAGCGAACCGTGTCCAGTTCGCCGATGCGCTGGAATTCCTCCGCCAGGCGTTCTCCGAGAGTGGGGAGAAACCCTATGAGAAAGCTCAAGAGCACCCGACCGCCGATCACTTCGTGACTGACGACAAAGCTCACGCCATACAGCACCATGAAGCCGAGAGGAAAGAGGGAGAGGAGCGAGAAAAAGGCCAGTGAGGCCGCCAGGCTGCCACACCCGTGCCGGAGGAAGGATTTCGTCAGATCCGACAGCAGCCGCCAGAAGGACATGAGCATTACTAGCCTAGCCTAGCAGAGTTTCACGGTCGGGCACGACTGAAAAAAGACGTGGCCCCGTGCTATTTGAGCAGCAGGACGGACTGAAGTGCGAGGGTGACGACAGGATTGGGAAACAAACCGAAGATGATCACGCCGGCGACGGCGCAGGCCAACACAATCGACAGCGCCGGGGAAGGCACGAGATGCGGGGTCTCGGCGGCGGTCGCCTCGGGGTCCCGCATGTACATCAGCATGACGACGCGCATGTAATAGTAGGCAGACACCGCCGAAAAAATCAGTCCCAGAGCGGCGAGCCAGCTCAGGCCTGCCTCAACGGCGGCCATGAACACGTAGAACTTGCCAATGAACCCCGCGGTCGGCGGGATGCCGGTCAGCGAGACCATGAACACCAGCATGATCAGGGCGGCCACCGGCTGGCGTTTGGCGAGGCCGGTAAAGTCTTCGATCTCGTCCCCTTCGAGCCCGCCCTTGCGAAACATGGCAATGACTGCGAAGGCTCCAAGCGTCATGAATGCATAAAACGTCAGGTAGAGCATGACGCTGGCGATGCCAGGGGTACCCCCCGATTCACCAGCGCTTCGCCCGGCGGCGGCGAGGCCGATTAAGGCGTAGCCGGCATGTGCAATGCTCGAGTAGGCCAACATGCGTTTGATGTTGGTCTGCACGATGGCGACGACATTGCCGAGCACCAATGTGACGACGGACAGCAGCACAAACAGCACGGACCAATCGGCCTTCAATCCGCCGAGTCCCTCGATGAAGACACGGAGAAAGGCGGCGAAGCTGGCGGCCTTCGAGGCGACGGCCATGAAGGCGGTCACCGCTGTCGGCGCGCCCTGATACACATCGGGCGTCCACATATGAAAGGGGACGACCGCGAGTTTGAAGCCGAACCCAACCGTCAACAAGATGGTGGCGATCAGGAGCATGGGATCATCGAATCCCCTTGCGCCCAGCGCGCCTGCGATCGTGCTCAGTCTGGTGCCGCCGCTCAGTCCATAGAGGAGAGAGATGCCATACAGCAGCAGGCCGGAAGAGAATGCGCCGAGCACAAAATATTTGGCCGATGCCTCGAGTGAGCGCGGCGACGAGCGTTTCAGCCCCGCCAAGACGTAGAGTGAAAGCGACATGAGCTCCGTACCGAGATAGATCGTCAGCAGATCCGCTCCCGAGACCATGACCATCATGCCCGACAGGGCGAGGAGGATGAAGGCATAATATTCGCCCAGATGAAGTCCTTCGATTTTCAGGTAGGGGAGCGATATCAGAATCGTCAACCCCGTGGCTCCGTAGAGCAGGAGCTTCCAAAAGCGCGCGTATCCATCGACGACGACCAGGTCGTTGAAGGCCGACAGAGAGACATTCTGGACACCGATTTGCCCGCCGGTGAGGCCGACGCAAAGCGCCAGACTCCCAAGACTGAGCCAAGCCAGAAGTTCTTTCCTCGACCGTGGCGTCACAGGATCCAGAATCAGAACCAGGCAAGCCGCGGCGACGACGACCAGCTCGGGAAGAATGATGATGAGGTCCGTTCCGTACGACGTCATGGTCGTCCGTTCTCCGTCTGACCGCTCGACACGACCGAGGGAACGACCGCGGCCGAAGGATGGGAATTCGGAGCGACCTTGGTTCGCGCCATGGTCTCCAACGTTTTGGTCACGGTGCTATGCATCCGGGTGACCAGGGGATTCGGATAGACGCCGATCCAGAAGACGAGTCCCACGAGCGGCAGAAGGATTGTGAACTCTCTAAGTCCGATATCCTTTAAATGCGGCAGCTCGCGCGGGAGGGCGACGCCGAACACGACGCGTTGAATCATGTACAGCAGGTAGGCGGCTGCGAGGATGACGCCCAATGAGGCGAGAGCGGCTGCGGCTTTGCTCCAGAGAAAGGTCCCGACCAGGACCAGAAACTCACCGACAAAGCTGTTGGTGCCCGGAAGACCGAGGGAGGACAGCGCAAAGATCACCAGGAGCGTCGCGTAGCGGGGCATGGGCTTGGCCAGGCCGACATTGTCGGCAATCAATCGGCTGTGGGTTCGCTCATAGATGATGCCGACGCAGAGGAAGAGCGCGCCGGTCGTGATGCCGTGATTGACCATTTGCAGGACTGCACCCTCAATGCCTTGTTGGTTCATGACAAACAGGCCGAGCGTCACGAATCCCATGTGGCTGACGCTGGAATAGGCGATCAATTTTTTGAGATCCACCTGGGCCAGCGCCATGTAGGCTCCATAGATAATCGCGATGATCGAGAGGGCTGCAATCAACGGCGTCATGGCCTGACTCGCGTCCGGCAGCATCGGCAGACTAAAGCGTACGAACCCATAGGCACCCATCTTCAGCAGCACGCTGGCGAGGATTACGCTCCCTGCGGTCGGTGCTTCGACATGCGCATCGGGCAGCCAGGTGTGGAACGGGAACATCGGGACCTTCACGGCGAAGGCGGCGAAGAATGCCAGAAACACCCATTGCTGCAGGGCCGCGGGGTACGTCACCTGACTGAGCGCCAGCACATCGAACGTGCGCCCGCCATAGAAGTACAGCACGAGGATGGCCACCAAAAGGAGCACGCTGCCCGCCAAGGTGTACAGGAAGAACTTGATGGCGGCGTACAGGCGGTTGGGACCGCCCCAGACGCCGATGAGCAGGTACATCGGGATCAGCATCGCTTCCCAAAAGACGTAGAACAACACAAAGTCCAGCGCCGCGAAGACGCCGAGCATGGCGGTCTCCATCGCCAGCAGAACGGCCATGAACGTCCGCACCCTCGTGGTGATGGCGTTCCAGGACACCAGGACGCAGAGGGGCATCAGTGCGGCGGTCATCAGTTCGAGCGGAAGACTGATGCCGTCGATGCCGAGGCTGTAATGGATCGGGGGCGACGTGATCCAGGCCACGTGCTCGACGAATTGCATGCGGCTGGACGACGGATCGAACAGCCACCAGAGAGGCAATGCCACGAGGACATCCAGAACCGTTGTCGCCAGCGCGATCGTCCGGGCGTGGCGCTCGGGTGCAAGGTAGAGCGCACCGGCTCCCGCCAGCGGCAGGAAGATCAGAATACTCAGCCAGGGAAACCAGTCGGGTTGCATCAGCGTCACATCACCATCAACAGGGTCAGGATCACAACCGCGCCGAGCGCCATGCCCAGCGCGTAATGCTGCGTTTGTCCGCTTTGCACGAGGCGCAGGAACCAGGCGCCCCAGGCGATCGCCCTTGCGACGCCATTGACGGCCCCGTCGATGACGGCGACGTCGATGCGCTTCCATAATTCAACGGCCACCGTGAACGTCGGACGGACGATGCTGCGGTCATAGGCTTCGTCGAAGTACCATTTATGGAAAGACCACTCATACGCCGTCCGCCACTGGTGAGCCCAGCGATCGGGCAGCGAGGGATGCAACACATAGGCGTAGTAAGCGCCCCCGATTCCCAATAATCCCATCGCTGTCGCGAGCAGCATGATTCCCATTGCTCCGCCGCCATGCGCACCGTCGCCGCCTTCAAACACCGGCGCGAGAAACTCCGGGATGCCGACATACCCTGTCGCAATGCTCAGCACGGCCAAGATGACGAGCGGCACCGTCATTGTGGGCGAGGGTTCATGGACATGTGCGGCGTGCTGTTGGTCCACCCGGGAAGGACCCCAGAAGGTCACAAAGACCAACCGGAAGCTGTAGAAGGCGGTGAGGAGCGCCGTGAGAACACCGAACATACTCAATACCTGTCCGAGCGGTCCAGCTGCCCAGGCGGAGACGAGAACGTCGTCCTTGCTGAAAAACCCGGCGGTTAGCGGAAAGCCGGCCAGCGCGAGAGAGCCGATCACGAAGGTCCAATAGGTGATCGGCAGCCGATCCTTGAGGCCGCCCATCCGGCGCATGTCCTGCTCATGGTGCAGGGCGATGATGACCGAACCGCAACCCAAGAACAGCAGCGCCTTGAACGCTCCATGCGTCATGAGGTGATATATGCCGGCGGCGTAGGCCCCCAGCCCGCACGCCATCATCATGTAGCCAAGCTGGCTCATGGTCGAGTACGCGACGACCCGCTTGATGTCCGTCTGCGTCAGGGCGATGGTCGCCCCAAGCACCATTGTGATGGCACCCACGATCGCAACAACGGACATCGCGGTCGGCGACGCGTTATACAACGGGGCAAGTCTGGCCACCATGAAGACCCCGGCGGTGACCATCGTAGCGGCGTGGATGAGGGCGGAGATCGGCGTCGGGCCTTCCATGGCGTCTGGCAGCCACACATGGAGTGGAAACTGCGCGGACTTTCCGATGGCGCCCATGAAGAGCAGGAGGCAGATCACCGTGATGGTCGAGACCTCGAAGCTGCCCCCAACTGGTTCAAGGATGTTCATCACCTGTGCCGTCGCCGGCCCCACGTTGGCGAAGGCGGTCGCATAATCCAGAGAATCGAACGTGGTGAAGACAAGCAGCAAGCCGAGCATGAATCCGAAGTCTCCCACGCGATTCACGACGAAGGCCTTTGTGGCGGCGGCAACGGCAGACTGGCGTTCGTACCAATGGCCGATCAAGAGGTAAGAACAGAGGCCGACGGCTTCCCAAAACACGAACAGCTGCAGAAAATTATCGGCCAGTACCAGCATCAGCATGGAGAATGTGAACAAGGCGATATAGCTGAAGAAGCGCGCGTATCCCGGCTCGCCCTGCATGTAACCGATGGTATAGACGTGCACCAGTGCACTGACGGTGGTGACGAGCAGCAACATGACCGAGGTCAGGCGGTCGATCGAGAGCCCGATATGAACGTCGAGCATGCCAGAGGTCAGCCAGGTATACAGGCGAATCGTGGAATGGTGCCCGCCCGCCACGTCGAAGAACGCAAGGATCGAAATTCCGAGCGAAAGCACAATGGCCGGAACCGCCACGAGATGCGCCTTATCCCTGATCCAATGCCCGAACATGCCGAGGATCAAGAAGGAGGCCAACGGCAGCAATGGAATGAGTTCGTAAGTCATCTCACCATTTCATCAGCTGAAATTCGTCGACATTGATCGTGTGTTTCGCCCGATGCAGGGCGATGATGATGGCAAGCCCGACCGCCACTTCGGCTGCGGCGACCGTGAGGGCAAAGAACACGAAGACCTGGCCGGCGATGTTGTGAAGCGATTGTGAAAAGGCGACGAAGTTGATGTTGGTGGCGTTCAGCATCAACTCCACGGAGAGCAAAATGATGATGATGTTGCGTCTGATCAACACGCCGACCAGGCCCGTGAAGAAGACGACTGCGCTGAGCGTGACGTAATACGACAGGGGAATCATCAGACTTCTCCCTGTTGCATCCGGAACGTGCTCATTGCAGCGACTCGCCGCTCAGGTCCTTTTTGGCCAAAATGATGGCGCCGATCATCGCGACGAGCAGAATCAACGATGCGACTTCGAAGGGAAAGAGATAGGTCGAGTACAGGACGTCGCCCAGGGATTCCGTGTTGCCCAACCCCTCCACACTCGGCTCGGAAACGGGGGGTCTGGCCAGGGCCGTCCGTCCCTTCACGAGCGTCAGTACGACCGCTTCGAGCACCAAGATGGACCCGACGGCGGCTGCCACCGGCCACTGGCGGTGGTAGCGCTCGTCGTGCTTGAGGTTCAGCAGCATGACCACGAACAGATAGAGGACCAGAATGGCCCCTGCATAGACGATCACCTGAACTGCGGCGAGGAACTCAGCATGCAGCGTGACGTACAGACCGGCGACGTGGAAGAACATGATCAACAGGGAGAGCGCGCTGTAGATGGGGTTGCGTAATGCGACGACGAGCACCGAGGAGGCGGCGATGACCAGGGCGAAGTAAAAAAAGAAGAACTGTGCCATCGTTAGGTCGGCATTCCCGTCATCGCGAACAAGGCGCGTTCCTCCGTCCAGCCCGACGTCTCTTGTCTCGACCGGTCATGGCGGCGCGTCAGTTGGGCTTCGGGGGGACGTGGCTAAATGAGACATTGAAAAACGCGACGTTCGGGTGCTGCAACTCGAGCCGCTTCTCGCGAACCGGGAACGAACGGTCGCCGATGGCGAGCAACTGGTCCTTATTCAGGTGCAGTTGACGCTTGTCGTACACCGACCACTCGAATTCACGGCTCATCCCGAGCGCGTCCACCGGACAGGCATCGACGCACATCCCGCAAAACAGGCAGCGCGTCATGTCCATATAATATTCCTTGGCGTACCGCTTGGTAGGTTCTCCCGGGACTTCGGAGCTGACGACGCGGATGACGCGAGACGGGCAGGCGGCTTCGCAGAGATCGCACCCGACGCATTTTTCGGTTCCGTCGTCGTAGCGCAACAGGCCGAGCATGCCGCGATAATTGTCCGGAAGGATCCGCTTTTCGTGAGGGTATTGCACCGTGATCGGCTTGTAGTGGAGCAGATGCGACATCGTCGCCTTCATGCCGACGAGGATTTCGTAAAAGGTAATGGTCTTCAGCCAGACGATGAATTTCTGCATGTCGAACACTTATCCCTTCGGAAACAGATACGCGGCGATCGACGTGACCACGATGTTTCCCAGCGCGATCGGCAACATGACTTTCCAGCCGAACTTCATCAGCTGGTCATAACGCAAACGGGGCAGGGTTGCACGGAGCCAAAAAAACAGGAAGAGAAAGGTATACACCTTTACCGTGAACCAGGCGATGTTTTCGGCCCAGGCGATGCTCTCGAGGCCGAGGTGAGCCAAAATCGTCCCTGGGTAGGGGGCGTTCCAGCCACCCAGGAACATGGCTGCAGCCACGCAGGATACCAGCACCATGTTGGCGTATTCCGCAATGAAGAAGAAGGCGAAGCGCATGCCGCTATATTCCGTAAAAAAGCCGGCCACCAGCTCGCTCTCGGCTTCCGGTAAGTCGAAGGGCACGCGGTTCGTTTCCGCCACGGCCGAGATGACATACACGACGAAGGCAAAAATCTGGGGTGCGGGGAGGGCGAATACAAACCAGTGCCAGAATCCGCCGGATTGCGCTTCGGTAATTTTGACAAGGCTGAGCGAGCCGGAAAGGATCAGGACGCCGACGATGGCAAGGCCCACGTTGAGCTCGTAACTGATCACCTGGGCAGCGGACCGCAGGCCTCCCAACAGCGAGTACTTGCTGTTGGACGCCCATCCGCCAAGGATGATGCCGTAGGCGCCGATCGAGGTGAACGCCAGGATGTACAGAATACCGATATTGATGTCGCTAATGACGAACGGCTCGACCGTGATGCCGAACACTTCGATCTTGTGGCTCGGACCGAACGGCACCACCGCGAAACCGATCAGGGCGGGTACCATCGCGAGGATCGGCGCGAGGCTGAACATAAACTTGTTCGCACCGGCCGGGACGATGTCTTCTTTGAAGAACAGTTTCAAGCCGTCGGCGATTGGCTGGAGGATGCCATAGGGGCCGACTTCCATGGGGCCCATGCGGTCCTGCATCCAGCCGAGCACTTTCCGTTCGGCGAGGGTCAGGATCATCACCGTCAACATGACCACGCCCATGACGGCGGCGATTTGGGCCAACGACACTGCGAGTCGCAAGCTGAGTTCAGTCACGAGAACACTCCTTCTTCGCTCTGAGCACTGTCAAGCCTTGACGATCGACACCGATGTCGTTCTAAACGCAGGCACCTTTGTGACCGGGTCGACCGTGCAGTCAAACAGTAATGAGGCGCGTTGCGCAAAGTGGTCGGGGAACCACACCGTTCCCGCGGGGACGCGTTCCACGAGCTTGACGGTCGTCACCAGTTCGCCTCGACGGTTCGACACCCGGACGCGATCACCATCGGCAATAGTGAGTCGCTCGGCCTCGCTCCGGTTCATTCGCAGCACCGGCTGTTCTTCGAGTTCCAGCAATCCCTTCGCACGAGTAGACAGCTTTCCAGAATGAAACAGGCTTTGCGTCAGGCGCATGTGCCAAGTGGTCCCGTCAGTCTGCGGTCGACGCGGGGCCAGAGTATAGCGAGTGGCGATGTCTTGGCGATAGTCCCCCGCGACGTACCGTTCGACGGCGGCGGGATCTACCTTGGGCGGAATCGGTGCCGGTCCGAGCAATCCATAGCCGGGAATCACGCTCCGGACCTCTTTGAGCACGTCTTTGCTCTCGCCGTACTCGAACGATGTGCCCAGCAGCATCGACAGCGTGGACAAGATCTCCCAATCCGGCCGGCTCTCGCCCGCCGGCTCGATCGCCGGACGAATCATCTGCAGATGGCCCTCTTCGTTGGTCCAGGTGCCGGTCTTCTCCAGCGGCGCAGCGGCCGGAAGCACCACATGCGCCAGCGCGGCCGTTTCGGTGAGGAAGAGCTCCTGGCAGACCAACAACTCCAAACTTTTGAGTGACCCGGCGACATCGAGGTGAGCGGGGAGACTGCCAACCGGGTTTTCACCGACCACGACCATGGCTTTCAACTCGCCGGCCCTGGCCTTCTCGATCATCTCGTTCAGAGTGGCGCCGGCGGCGCTCGGAAGCTCGGCTTTCCAGGCGCGGGCCAACGGTGAGCGTTCGCCGGCGACCGCGACGTCCTTTGCACCCGGAAGCAGCTCAGCGAGGGCTCCCATCTCCACGGCGCCTTGATCGTTGTTTTCTTCGGCGAGCGGTGCAAAACCGCAGCCCGGTTCGGCCAGTTTTCCAGTAAGCAGGAGCACATCGAGCAGGTTCAGACAGGCGCCATAGCCGCCGGCGCTTCGCAACAGATCCTGACCGGCCAGCACCACGACCCGACGCCCCTGCGCAATAGCCGTGGCCATTTCGATGAAGATGTCGCGAGTGGTTCCGGTCGCCGCTTCGATGTCCGTCCAGGAGAGCTTCCCGAGAGCGTCTGACAACGCCGAGACGTACGCCGTCGACCGGTTCTGCAGCGACTGTTCGACGTGCCGGCCGTCCACGACGGCTTTGAGGAGGCCCATCAGCGCGTCACCGAATTGAGCGGTCGGGACACCGACATGCAGTTGGGCCAGGTTGGTGATATTGCTGATCGAGTCGATGCCTGGCTGTGTCGCTTCAACGGTCAGGAGCTTGGCCTGCCGCTTTTTGACCGCTTCCTTCACCCGGAGGCCGGCAATCGGATTGGTCTCCGTGATACTGGTTCCGACGAGCAGCAGCACATCGGCCTCGACGATGTCGTCGAAGGTGACAGTCCATCGATGCGTCCCTTGCACGCGACGCATCGCTTGCACCGCGTTGACCTGGCCGTAGCGGGCGCTGCTGTCAAGGTTGTTCGTCCCGATCACGAGACGCATAAACTTCTGAAAGACAAACAGCTCTTCGTTCGTGCAGCGGCTCGAAACCAAGCCGCCGAACGCGTCGGCGCCATGAGCCGCCTTGAGACGGGCGATTTGCTGCGCGGTATACTCGAGCGCCTCCTCCCACGTCGTTGCCTCGAGGAGGCCGTTTCGGCGGATGAGCGGTTTCGTCAGGCGATCCGGATGGCTCGTGGCATGAAACCCGAAAAACCCCCGCGCGCAGAGGTCGCCGTTATTGCGGCCGGCCCCATACGACGAGTTGACTTCGATCAGTTCGTTGTCCTTGGTCTGCACCGTGATCTGGCAGCCGTCGCCGCAGTATTGGCAGATCGTATCCGCGCGTTTGAGCATCCACGGGCGGTACTCATACATGGACAGGCGGCTGGTGATGGCGCCCACGGGACAAATCTGGACGCAGCCGCCGCAGAATTCACAATCGAGCGGGTGCGACCCGAAGGCTTTGATTTCCGTCATGGTGCCGCGACCGGCGGGGGCCAGCGCCTTGACGTCCATCACCTCGTCGCAGTACCGGACGCAGCGCAGGCATTGCACGCAGCGGTTCATCTGCGTTTCGATGAGCGGGCTAAAATATTCCTTTTGAAACACGCGTTTGGTCTCGATAAACCGGCTGCCCGTGGCCGTGTACTCATGTGAGAAGTCTTGAAGGTCGCACTTGCCCCCCTGATCGCACACCGGGCAATCCAGGGGATGGTTCGCCAGGATGAACTCCAACACCGACTTGTGCGCATCATTGACGACGGTCGTGGCAGTCCGCACGGACATCCCGTCGGTCGCGATCGTGCTGCACGACGTTTGAAGCTTCGGCATTTTTTCGATTTCCACCAAGCACATCCGGCAGTTCGCGTCCGGCTTCAGTTTCGGGTGATAACAGAAGTGCGGAATCATGACGCCGACCCGGCGGGCGGCCTCGATCACGAGGGTGCCCTTGGGCACGGTGATTTCAATGCCGTCGATCGTGAGCCGGACGTTATTGGATGCGGGAGCAGTCATGGGAGGTTCCAATTCGGCCGGCTGGAGCGCGGCCGTTATCCTTTCATGGCTACGGGATGCGGACGCAGCAGATTCGACGCTTCCGCCTCGTGGATAAGCGCAATGTATTCGGGGCGCCAATGCTTCAGCGTGCTCATGATCGGCGCGACTTCGGCGTCCCCGAAGGCGCATACCGTGCGACCGGCGATGTTCTTGCAAAGGTCCGTCAGCGTTTCCAGGTCCTGCGCGCGGCCTCGCTTAGCGACGATGCGGCGCATGGTTTGCACCAGCCAGGAGCTGCCCTCGCGGCAGGGACTGCACTTGCCGCAGGACTCATGGTAGAAAAATTCCATCAGGCGCAATGCAGCCCAGACCATGCTGGTGCCTTCCTCCATGATCGTCACACCCCCGGAGCCAAGCATCGATCCGGCGGCCGCAACCGATTCAAAATCCATCTTGACGTCAAGGTGGTCGGGAGTCAGAAACGGCGCCGACGCACCGCCAGGGATGAAGGCCTTCAGGGGTTTGTCCGAGCGCATGCCGCCCGCATGCTCGTAAATCAATTCCCGGAAGGTGATGCCCATCGGCACTTCGTAATTGCCCGGGCGCTTGACGTGTCCGCTGACACAGAAGATGCGCGTGCCTGTGCTTTTGGGAGGTGAACCGATGGCCGCAAACCATTCGGGACCCCGAGTGAGGATGTGCGGCAGGTTCGCCAGCGTCTCCACGTTATTGACCACGGTCGGCTTGTTATAGAGCCCGTGCGTAGCGGGAAAAGGCGGCTTGACGCGGGGCAAGCCGCGTTTGCCTTCGAGCGACTCCAGCAATGCGGTTTCCTCCCCGCAAATGTACGCGCCCGCTCCTCGATGTACCCAGACGTCGACCGTCACGCCGGTGCCTTGAATGTTTTTGCCGATATAACCTGCCCGGCGGGCCTCCCCGATCGCCTCCTCAAGGATTCGCGCTCCCAGGACAAACTCGCCCCTTATATAGATGTAGGCGGTCTCGGATCCAATCGCGTAACAGGCCAGAACGATCCCTTCCAGCATCTGATGAGGATCCCGCTCGATCAGTTGGCGGTCTTTAAACGTCCCGGGCTCGCTTTCATCGGCATTGCAGCAGAGGTAACGAGGGCCCTGGTAATCCTTGGGGAGGAAACCCCACTTGACCCCGGTGGGGAAGCCGGCGCCGCCACGCCCGCGGAGCCCCGACTTAATGACGAGCTGCGTCACGTCGGCGGGTGACATCTTTCCCAGAATTTTCTTAAGCGCCTGATAGCCGCCCGTTTTTTCATACTCGGCGAGTGTGCCGGTATACCCGGGCTGACTCATGTTTTTTAGTAAGATCGGTTCGTGCTTGGGCATACTCTCAACGTCCCGGCGTTTCCGCTTTCGCTGCAACCGGTTCAGGCCACATGAACGGACCAGTTTTCAATGCGGATGATCCGGTCGACCTGAGGTCCGACAAAATGCGGTCGAGCTTCTCTTCCGTCAGCCGCTCGTAGTAATCGTCGTTGATCTGCATCATCGGGCCGGTGCCGCAGGCTGCGAGACATTCCACGGTGGAAAGCGTAAAGGCGCCGTCCGGTGTCGTCTCGCCAGGTCCGATCCCGAGCTTGGCTTTGATCCAGCCGATCAAGGTGTCCGATCCCACGAGCGCGCACATCAGGGATTTACAGACCTGAATATGGAACTGTCCCACCTGCTTCAAATTGAGCATCGTGTAGAAGGTGACGGTCTCGTACACTTGTGGAGGCGTCAATTTCAAAATCCCCGCAATCTCGACCATCGCCGCTTCGGTGATATAGCCCCGTTCCCGTTGGGCCAGATAGAGCAGCGGGATCAAGGCCGACCGCTTGAGCGGATACCGGCTCACGATGTCGTCGATTTCCTGTTGGTACTTCTCTTTCAGCATGTCATCTATCGCATTCTCCCATCACGATGTCGTACGTGCCGAAAATCGTGATGATGTCGGAGATTAAATAGCCTCGCGCCATATGGTCGAAGGCGCCCATATGAACGAAGGACGGAGCGCGGATCTTCAGGCGATAGGGTCGGGCGCTCCCGTCGCTGACGATGAAGAATCCCAGTTCGCCCTTCGGAGCTTCCGTCGCACAATAGGTCTCTGCTTTCGGGGGTTTGAATCCCTGCGTAAAGATAATGAAATGGTGAATCAGGCTTTCCATGTCGCGCATGACGAGCGGTTTGGGCGGAGGGATGTATTGGGGCGCGTCCGCCATGATCTGTCCTTGCGGCAACTGATCCAAGCACTGTTTGATGATTCGCGCGCTCTGCCGCATTTCCTCCATCCGCACCCAATACCGGTCGTAGGTGTCGCCGTTCTTGCCGATCGGCACCTCCCAATCCACCTTGTCGTACACCCCGTAAGGCTCGTATTTACGGACGTCATACGCAACACCGGAACCGCGCAGCACGGGGCCCGTACAGCCAAAGCTGATCGCATCCTCCGCCGAGATCACCGCCACATGTTTGGTGCGGCCGAGCCAGATGCGATTGGCGGCGATCAGCGAATCGTACTCTCTGACGTTGTCGGGAAACGTGTCGAGAAATGTCTTCAGCCGCAGCACCAAATCTGGCGTGAAATCGCTGTCGACGCCGCCGATCCGATAATAATTCAACGTCAGCCGGGCGCCGCAGAGCTTCTCGAACATATCGAGCAACGTCTCGCGTTCCCGGAAGGTCCAGAAGAACACCGTCATCGCACCGATGTCGAGGGCCTGCGTTCCCAGCCAAAAGAGGTGGCCGACGATTCGCTGCATTTCGGCGACGATCGTACGGATATACTCCGCGCGCTCCGGTATCGTAATGCCGAGAAGCTTCTCGACTGCGCGTACGTACGCATAGTTGTTCGCCATCGCGCAGACGTAGTCGAGTCGGTCCGTGTGGGGGATGACCTGCATATAGGCCAACCCTTCGCACAGTTTCTCGACTCCGCGGTGCAGGTATCCCAGGTCCGGCGTGGCTTTCACGATCCGCTCGCCGTCCAATTCGAGGACGACGCGGAGCACTCCATGCGTGCTCGGGTGCTGCGGCCCCATGTTCAGCAACAGCTCTTCCCGGCGCCGGGAGTCCGGCGGCGCTTCGGCTCTGAACGCCTCCTTCTGCGGCTCGGGGATTTCGCCGTCGGCGAGCTCGACCGGTGGTTCATCCAGTCGCGGGATGAACTCGAACTGGCTGCGCCAGCCGCGGCCCTCGGCCGGAAAATCTTTTCTCAGGGGGTAGCCTTCCGCGTAATCTTCTGGCAACAAGATCCGCCGCAGATCCGGATGCCCCGAGAAGCGGATGCCCATCATGTCGTAGACTTCCCGCTCGAGGAACTCTGCGCCCTTCCAGACGGAGGTCACGGAGGCAATCGTGGGATCGTCCTCGGACAGGCGGGTCTTCACGCGGAGCCGGCGATGGTGTGACAGCGAGTGCAAATGATAGACGACCTCAAACCGCTGCCGGTCCTCCGGGTAGTCCACCGAGCAGATATCCGTCAGATGGTCAAATGAGGCGTCGGGCGCATCGTGAAGAAACCGCGTCAGATCGAGAATGCGCTCAGCCGCCACGTGGACGGTCACCTCAGAGCGTGCCGTATCCGCCTCGACGGACAAGACCGTTTGAGGAAACCTCGTCATCAACGTTTCAACCAACGATTCCATGACTATTTCACGAACACCTTTTCACGCTGAATCTTTTCCTGCAGCTTCAAGAGCCCGTCCATCAGAGCCTCCGGCCGTGGCGGGCAACCGGGGACGTACACATCAACCGGCACGATCTGGTCGACGCCCTGCACCACCGCATAACTGTTGTAGTGGTTGCCGGACGTGGCACAGGACCCCATGGAAATCACGTAGCGCGGCTCCGGCATCTGGTCGTAGATGCGTCGTATGACAGGCGCCATTTTCCGGGTGACGGTGCCTGCCACGATCATGAGATCCGATTGTCGAGGCGAGGCACGAAAGACCCCTGCGCCGAACCGGTCGATGTCATAGCGCGATGACACGCTGGCGATCATCTCGATGGCGCAGCAGGCGAGACCGAACGTCATCGGCCACAGCGCCGACTTTCGGGCCCAGTTCACGACCGCATCCAGATTGGTCGTGATAATATTGGCCTCAAATTGTCGTTCTAAAAAGCTCATCTTCCTCTCACTTTTCCCTCGTCTTAGAATGGGAACTGAGCGGGTGACGGCGATTTGGGCGCCCAGCCGCCTGCAGCGGGGTCCCCACACCGGGCGGGTGCGAAGCCGGCTGGGCTGATCGCCGGCAGGACCCGCTCAAATTCTCGCTCAATCCCATTCTAACGCCCCCTTCTTCCATGCGTACCAGAGTCCCACAAGAAGAATGGCGATGAACACTAGCATCTCGACGAGGCCCAGGAGGCCGAGCGATTGGAAGCGCACCGCCCACGGAATAATGAAAATCACCTCGATGTCGAAGATGACGAAGAGCATGGCGATAATGTAGTAGCGCATCGGAAACTGGACGCGCGCGTCAGAAAATAAGGGGCTTCCGCTCTCGTAGGGATTGAGTTTGGCTCGGTAAGGACGATGCGGGCGGACAAGACGGCCGGCCAGAAGCTGAATCGCGGCGAACACGATCGAAATGCCGATAAACAAGAGAATCGGCAGGTAATTCAGAGGAACGGCTTCGTCCGCCATAACCCTATTCAATCCTTACGCCGCAGCGTGGCGGCTCAATGCTGACCCGAAAAACGGTTTGAAGCTCAATCCATCGAGCGCCGGCGCCTCGAGGCCCTTGTGCTGGACAAGAATTTTAAAGGTGCGTCCCATGCCCTCGGGCTTGAGCAGGTGCAGCGCCGCTCGAAATTCCGGAGTTTCCGGCGCCAGTTGAGCGATCATCTCTTCGACGCCAAGGCCCATCAGAAAACTCATCTGATTCGTAAAGCCGGTCACGGAGAGTCCGGCCTCCTCGCCCACCGTCGCCAGCGTCGTAAAGTCCACGTGCGCGGTCATATCTTGTATCCCCACCCGCACGAAGGAATCTTCGGAGGCCATCTGTGAGCAGTAGCACAGCAGCGTGCCTTTTGACCGTTGAGGACCGTAGAGATCCTCGGCGGAATGTCCATAGTCGATCGTGATCACGACACCGCGGTTCATGCTTGCCGCGACCTGCCGCATCCAGACGGGCGCACGGAGATTGATCTCCGTGCGATACCCTTCAGCAAGCTCAATGTGCAAATTCCGAAAATAGTCTTCGATCTCAGGCGTCGACGGATCTCGAAGGCATTCGACAAAGCGCCCGTCCCGGACCTCCACGAAGATTTCCTTGAGGCCGTGACCGACTTTTTCAACCCGATGCACTGGAAAGGCATCCGGCAATTCATTGCTGAACATGAGGCCCGTCATGCTGCCGGCCGCGAGGCTGCTGAGATCTTCCAGCCAGCTCACCGGACCCGAGTGCCTGAGCCAGGGCTTCAGCTGTTCTTGCTGAAGTGCGCGCATGGCCGGGCTGCATTCAATGAGCACATACCGTAGCCGTTCTGCCAAAGACTCAGACATCCCCTGACAATGCGATAACACATGCTGGGCCAGGAGGCCTTTGCCGGGTCCCATTTCGACGATCATGAAGGGATCCGGGTAACCCAGCAGTGCGTCGACCTGGGCTGCCTGTTTGGCCATGGCCTGTCCGAGAATCGGGTGAACGTCCGAACTCGTATAAAAATCACCACTCCAGCCGATTCGCTCGGTGCCGGGATCCGGCGGGCGCATGTAGTAGCCGAACTGTGGGTGGTACAGCGCGAGTTCCATGAAGCGGGCGAAGGAAATCGGCCCGCGATGGCCGATTTCGGAGGCAATGGCAGCAACCAGTTGGGGATGGCCGGTCGTCACGAGGTATCCCAATTGACGATCAGTGCAAAAAAATAGTGACACCCATAGCAGATGGGTTAGCCGCACCCACCTACACTCAGCCCAAAAGTGGCGTAGAGTAGCCTTTGCAACTGCGCTAAGTCAAGGTGGAATAAGGGAGAATTGCAGCGACGCCGAAACTCGTTCCGTCCGCTGTTGAGATTCTCTTTCGGAATAAGGATAGGAGGGTCTGAAACCAACGTTCGAAGGGGCAGGTGAGAGATGCGGGGGTCGCGATCGTGTACTACGCCCCGTGGCACTTCTTATATTTCTTGCCGGAGCCGCAGGGACAGGGGTCGTTGCGTCCCACCTTGTCGTCACTGCGATGGGCTGTTTGCGTGGAAACCGGTTCTTCTCCGCGGTTCAATGTGAGCTTTGGCTGCGGCCGTGATATCACGGGTGGCGGAGGGGCGGAGCGCTCACCTTCACGAACGGCCTGCACCAGGAAGAGCCGTTCGATCGTGTCCGACTTGATGCGTTCCATCATGCCGGCGAACAGATCGTACCCTTCGCGTTTGTATTCGATGAGCGGATCTTTCTGGCCGTATCCGCGCAGGCCGATGCCGTCGCGCAAATGGTCCATTGCCAACAGATGGTCCTTCCAATGATGGTCGATCACCTGCAGCATGAAATTCTTCTCCAGGAACCGCATGAGTTCCGGCCCCAGTTCCTTTTCCTTCCGGTCGTAGGCGTCGCGCACCTGGGCCTTCAGATCTTCGGGGAGCGCGTCCCGTCCGATGTCGCGGAGGGATTCGCCGCTGTCCTGCTTGCCTTGCGTAATGTCAAGACCGAACTGGCCTTGCATCATCTCCGTGAGGCCTTTCATGTCCCACTCTTCAGGATACTGTTCGGCAGGGCAATAGACATTGAGCGCGGACTCGACCAGGTTTCCTGTCATCTGCCGCAGGTCGTCAGACAGATTTTCGCCGCTCAGGACGGCCCGCCGGTGCTGGTAGATCACTTCCCGCTGCTTGTTCATGACGTCATCGTACTCAAGCAACTGTTTGCGAATTTCAAAATTGTGGGCTTCGACCTTCTTTTGGGCATTGGCAATCGCGCGCGTGACCATCCCGTGCTCGATGGGGATGCCTTCTTCCATGCCGAGCTTGAGCATGAGCTGCGAGACCCGTTCGGAAGCGAAGATGCGCATCAGGTCGTCTTCAAGCGACAGATAGAACCGGGACGATCCCGGATCGCCCTGACGGCCGGCACGGCCTCGCAGCTGGTTGTCGATACGGCGGCTCTCGTGCCGTTCCGTCCCCAGGATATGCAGTCCGCCGAGGCCGAGCACCTCCTGCTTGTTCTTCTCGCAGTCCGCACGGATCTCTTCATAGACGGCAAGCTTCCGCTCGTCCGGCAAGTCCTCCTCTCGATAGAGGACCTGCTTGAACATGAAGTCGGCATTGCCGCCTAACAGGATGTCCGTGCCGCGTCCTGCCATGTTTGTCGCGATCGTCACGGCGCCCTTGCGGCCGGCCTGCGCGACGATCTCGGCTTCCCGTTCGTGCTGTTTGGCGTTGAGCACGTTGTGTTTGATGCCGTTACGGCTGAGCATGCCGGCAAGTTTTTCTGATTTCTCGATGGAGATCGTGCCGACCAGCACCGGCTGTCCCCGCTGGTGGCAGTCCTTGATCTCTTCGGCGATCGCGGCGAATTTTTCCTTCTCCGTGCGGTACACCACGTCGGCATAGTCCAGCCGGATCATTTTCCGGTTGGTCGGGACGACGTTCACGTCGAGGTTGTAGATCTTTGCGAATTCCGCCGCCTCCGTGTCGGCCGTGCCGGTCATGCCGCCGAGTTTCTTGTACATGCGGAAATAGTTTTGGAAGGTTACCGAGGCCAGCGTCTGGTTCTCGTTGGCGATTTTGACGCCCTCTTTGGCTTCAACCGCCTGGTGCAAGCCGTCGCTCCACCTGCGACCCGGCATCAAGCGGCCGGTGAATTCGTCCACGATGATCACTTCGCCGTCCTTGACCACATAATCCACGTCGCGCTTATACAACGCGTAGGCCTGCAGCGCCTTCACGACGTGGTGCACGAGATCCATGTTGTCGGGGTCGTAGAGATTGTCGACACCCAACAGCTTTTCCACGCGCACATTGCCGTCTTCCGTGAGCGCGGCGGTCTTCGTCTTCTCTTCGATCGTGTAGTCGTGTTCCGGCTTGAGCTGCGGAATGATGGCATTGATGCGGTAATACAGGTCCGTGGTTTGGTCGGTGGGACCTGAGATGATCAGCGGCGTCCGGGCTTCGTCGATCAGGATGCTGTCCACTTCGTCCACGATCGCGAAATTCAAGTCGCGCTGCACGCATTGATCCAACGCCGTCACCACGAGATTGTCACGAAGGTAGTCGAAGCCGTATTCGTTGTTCGTGCCGTACGTAATGTCGGCGCGGTAGGCCTCGAATCTGGTGCAGGGGCGAAGATGCTGCAGCCGCTTGTCGGCGGCATCGTACGTCGGGTCGTAGAGGAACGAGGCATCGTGTTGGATGACGCCTGTGGAAAGGCCGAGCGCATGGTAGAGCTGTCCCATCCACTGCGCGTCGCGTTTGGCCAGATAATCGTTGACCGTGACCAGATGAGCGCCTTTGCCCTCGAGGGCATTGAGATAGATCGGCAAGGTCGCGACCAAGGTCTTTCCCTCACCTGTCTTCATTTCGGAGATGCGGCCCTTATGGAGAATCATGCCGCCAATGAGCTGCACGTCGAAATGGCGCATGTTCAGTTTTCGGCGGGACATCTCCCGACAGACCGCGAAGGCTTCAGGGAGAATATCGTCAAGGGTGTCGCCGGCAGCCAAGCGCTTCTTGAAGGCCTGCGTGTTGTCAGCCAGGGCATGATCGGACAGCGGAGTCATCTCCGGTTCGAGGGCATTGATGCGCTGGACGATTGGCATCAAGGCCTTGATTTCACGGTCGTTCTTGCTGCCGAAAATGAGATTCAGGAGTTGTGTCAGCATCGCGCGTTCGGGTATGTGCTCCGGATCTTTGTTTGGAGAGGATGCCGGGAGGCGGCAACCCAATTCAGGCAGTATACCGGAAACATTTTCTGAATCCTATCAGGAAGACAGTGGGTTCCGATCCCTCACGCTTGACGCTCTCCTGTCCGGTTGGGTACCATCGTCTCGTCCGGTCCTGGTAGTGCGGAATGCTATGACGCCTCGGTTGATGAAGAAAGCGCTCGCCCTCGTGTTGGTCCTCTGCCTGCTCGCTGTCGGAGGACTGGCCTCGGCGCAATCCATTTCGCACGAAACGCATCACGCACATCATCACAAGGCCACGCACGGTACCGTGCTTTGCACGTGGATGTGCGCCGCCGGTCAAGCCGGAGAGGCGACGACCGTGCTCGTGCCCTCAGATGTGGTTCCATACGAATTTGTTGAACTGCGATTCGAGGCTGACCTTCAGAACACCTTCTCCAGTCCTGGTTCCACCCGCGGTCCTCCGCTCCCCTTCGCCATCTAGTTGTACCTGACAAATCCATTCCGCTTCGAACGGAATCGACCTCCGTGATGAGCGGGTTTCTCGGCACAGTCAGGCGTCCGACGTTCATTCTTCTCGCTTGAAGGTCTTTAATTAGTGCGAAACGGAGCCTTGTGCATGTCCGTAGGGCAGCGGTCTCTCGCGACTATCATTCTTGGTTCATGGCTCAGCGTCGTCGGGGTTTCCCCTCAGGCGTCGGCATCCTGTGGAGCGGTGTCGTGCTTCGTCACGATTGGATCTCAGCAACAGGTCGCGATGGAAGGGTTGCTAACGGTGAATGGCATCTACAGTTATACGCCGATGCGAGTGCTGCCGGGAACCAACGGCGTGATTCCAGGCATCGACACCAGCCAGCGGCAGCTCATCCTGGATCATCATCAGGAGACCAGGACGATCACTCAAATGGCGACACTTGACCTGAATTATGGAATCACCGAACGTTGGGGTCTGCAAATTACGATCCCTTATATGTGGCGGACACATCATCACATCGATGGACTAGGAGAGGACGGTCCGAATGGCGAGGGAGAGTCAACCACCTTTTCATCGGATGGGCTTGGGGATATGCGGGTGGGCCTCAAATACAACCTGCTGCCCACATTAAGGAGCATGGTCGTGTTGGGTTTTGGCGTCTATCTTCCGACCGGTGTCACGAGTGCCAAGGACAGCACCGGCGCGTTGATGGAACCGACCACGCAGTTGGGGCGAGGACAAGTTGGTTTGAATCCTACCATCTACCAGACCTATGAATTGATCCCTCATCGATTGAACCAGTTTCTTTTTGCCGGCTATCGCCACACCTTCCGAAACAACGCGGGATACCTATTCGGAGATCAATGGGACGTTAATGGCGGTTTCAATCTCGTGACCGTTCCCTGGTTCGTGCTGACTGCACAGCTCAACTATCGATATATGGTTCACGATAACTTCAGTAGTTCTCTCTTACGCTCCGCAACGCCCGCGGATGCGCCGGACTTCCCTGGTGAACCGGTCGTGCTTGACCCCAACATCCAGAATCGGGCAGTACCCACCACCGGTTCGACTTTCCTCGCATTCACTCCCGGATTCCAAATCAGCCTGGAAGGGATGATGAACTCGGCTTGGACGAAAATGACTTCGGCCTATTTCTACTCTCAGGTGCCCGTAGCACGGGACTCCAACAACAGTCTTGCTCAAGGGACCAGTTTTATCTTCGGGCTGACGCGCTCCTTTCAGATGTTAACACCATCATAAGTCAGCGGTGGGAGGACGATTATGAAAACAGCCGTTGTTGCCGCAGTTCTCGGAGTGACTCTTGTCGGAGTGTTGGTGGTCAACGGCTGGAGCATGGGATCGCGTGTGCCAGTTGTGGGCACGCCAGTGGAGGACTTTCAGCTGCTTGACCTTGAGGGCAAGATCCAACGTCTCAACGACTATCGAGGCAAAGTCGTGTTGTTGAATTTTTGGGCGACCTGGTGCAAGCCCTGCACGACAGAAATGCCGGCCATGCAAGCGAGTTACGACAAGCTAGCGGACAAAGGGTTCGTCGTGCTGGCAATTAATGAATTGGAGGACGATGCAAAAGTTCGCGAGCACATCAGGCAATTTGGCCATACGTTCCCGGTATTGATGGATCGAGATAATAAGGTCGCGAACCAGTTCGGTGTATACGGACTCCCGGTCACGTTCTTTATCGATGAAAGAGGCGTGGTTCGAGAGTACATCAAGGGGGGGCTTCTGACTGAGCAGAAGATTTACGAAGTGGTGTCTCGGATGCAAAACCAAGAACCGCCGAAAGCGGCATCATTAAAGTAGCGTCAACACAATCGCGCGAAGGATAACCGCGAAGATGCGATCGACGGACGAACACAGTTTTAGTATTCCTGCCTGGGGGGTGTCACTTGCTCTTCACGGAGCAGTTGTCTGGTTGGCGGTCCTGTTTACGGCGCAAGTCAAACCAGTCCTCGTCGAAGAAATTTTCAAATGGGACGTCGCATTTGTTGAGCCGGTGAAATCGGATTCAACATCGGAGCCAATGGCGCAACCAGCGTCGGCTCCAGCAGAACAAGTATCCCCACCGCTGCAAGCGCCTCGTGTAGCCGCTCGTCGCTCGGTTGAGCCGCCTCCGGACACTGTGATGCAGCGGGTTGCGCCGCAGCAGACCGTGCAGATGGTGCATCCTGAGGCGCCGCCGCCGAATCCGGTGGAACAGCGAGAAGAGCCGGTTCCCGCGGTGAAGCCTGTTCAAGAAACGCCCGCTGAGCCGGTTGAGCAGATCGTCGAGGCACCCAAGCCACAGCCCGAACCAGCGACGTCTCTCAGGGAGGCTGATCCGGTTCCGCCTGCGGATCCCGTGATTGGGCACGCGCAGCCGACAGAAGCGGTCGAATCTCGGCCAATGGAAACTCCCGCGAAACCATCGGCGCCAGAACCTCTCATTTCTTCAGCGCCTGCAGAGCCGGCTGCGGCGGTGCCGTCGCCTCCCCATTCCGCACCGCAGGAAGCGCCGATACAGACCGCAAAAGCACCCCCCGGACCCGCGGCCAAGGTCGATCATCGCTGGATTGCCGAGTCGCTTTGGAGACGGGTCGCTGAGCTGAAGCGATATCCCAGTTCGGCCCGCTTAAACGGTCAAGAAGGGAAAGTCATTTTGAAAGCGGTCATTCGAGCTGACGGCCATCTGGCCGAAGTCTCCATTCAAAAAAGTTCTGGTCATCAGATCCTAGATGCGGCCGCCATTGAAGCAGTGAAACTCGCTTGCCCGCTCCACATGAAGCATGCCATCGGCAAACCCGAGATCATCGTGAGCCTTCCGATCGTGTACAGCCTGGCGAATTAACAGGGCGAGAATGATGTGAGCAAGCCCCCGATCAACACGCAGGCTTTGTACGTGATGTGCACGGTGGCTGTTGCCCTCGCAGTCGGGTGGCCGACAAAACTGCGCTCGGCCGAGGCCCCGGAATCTTCTCCCGCATTCGGACCTAAACATGTGACGGTCCATCATGTGAAAGGTGTGGTGGGTCCTTCCGTTCAGATCGACGACGAAGGCATGATATCGGCCACCTGGGTCGAGGAGGACAAGGACACGCGCACCATCCTGTTTTCCAGATCGAAGACACAGGGCGGCCCGTTGGGCACTCCAGTCTCCGTCAATCAGCCTGGTGAAAGTCCGTATTACCGCCAAGAGGCTCCGGCCCTCATCGTCCGGGGACAGGACGTCTTTGTCACCTGGTCGATGACCCATCCGAAGATGACTCCCGACAAGCCATTTTCGGGAGAGTTGAGACTCAGTCGGTCCAGTGACGGCGGACGCTCATTCGGCCCATCGACACTGGTCAACGACGATGATCAGGTGATTCAGCACACCTTCGATGCACTCAATGTTGCGCCGGACGGCGTGCTCCATCTCGCCTGGATCGACGGCCGTGAAGGGAAAAAGGAGCCCGGCACCTTCGTGGCAAGATCGACAGACCAGGGCCTCACGATCACGAAGAATTTCAAGGTCGATGACAACACATGCGTCTGTTGCCGGACATCGATCGCCACGTCCCCGGACGGCCTCGTGTATGTCGCATGGCGAAAGATTTTCGATGGCAACATCCGTGAGACGGTGGTCGCACGATCGGCGGATGGGGGAATGACGTTTTCCGCGCCGGTCGTCGTCGGCAATGATCGATGGGTGTATCAGGCCTGCCCGCACCGTCCGGCATCGTTGGGCGTCGACCGGATGGGACGCCTCTACGTCGTGTGGTATACAGAGGGCGCCGACGAGACGCCGGCGATCTATCTGGCCTACTCAGACGATCAGGGGAAGACGTTCTCCGAAAAAAAGCAGCTGAACCGCTCCAAAGGCACCTTCCCCGACCACCCGCAGATGGCTGTCGATCCGCATGGCCGCGTGATGGTGATCTGGGAAGAACAATCACCCGTGCGCCGAGAGATCGTGATGCGTCATTCACGGGATCGCGGCAATTCCTTTAGCCAGCCGCAAAAATTGAATGAGAAGCACGGCCAGACACCCACGATTGGAGTCAATCAGCAGGGAACGGTCGTGATGGGGTGGAAGGAACATGCGATGCCGGCGCATCGTCTTGTGGTTCAGACGATGCAGTTGCCAGGAGTTTCGGTCGCAGAAGCGGAGATCCGAACCAATGGACCGTAGCAGGCTACGACGCATGGCATGTGCGGTGATCGTTGCCGCATGCATGGGGCTGTCGGTTTTCGGCGCTCCGCTGTACGGTGCCTCTTCCGCCGCAGGCGATCCCTACGGGGCGCTCGGTGTGGCTCGAATGTCTGGAGACGTTCCGGCGGTCGCATTTGATCTCAAGGCGCTCGACGGCGCCAGTCTCGCTTCGCAGCATTTGGCAGGCAAGGTCGTAGTGCTCAATTCTTGGGCCACGTGGTGCGGGCCGTGCAAGGAGGAGATGCCGTCCCTGGCACGGCTCCAGTCCCAATTCGACCCCGGACAGGTCCGCGTCGTGACGGTCACCGCGGACATTCAACCGATCGGGATCAAGCAGTTTCTCGATCATCTCGGCATCACGCTTCCCGTGCTCTTCGACGAAGAGCAGGAACTCTCCCGCCTCTTCACCGTGCGTGGACTCCCGACCACCGTGCTGATCGGTCAGGACGGTCACGCGCTTGGCCGGGCCATAGGGCCCCGAGCCTGGGACAGCCAAGAATCGATCGCCCTCGTCAGACACGTTCTCGACCGGCAGCCATGAATCCCCGGATTGGACCCCTCGCCATTGGGATGGTCGTGCTCTATGCCGTCCTGGCCATCGGCACTTCTTGCTGTCTCTTTTTACATGCAGAACAACAGGCTCACCACCACAGCCCAGCTCACGTAGCGCACTCGGCGCTGTGTGCCTGGGCCTGCCAGGCCAACCCCACTACGACCATTCATTCCGGTGTGTCACTCAGCGTGGTCTTTGCTGTGGTCGCTCTACTGCGATGGTACAGCCCTGCACCACAGACGCGCCTCTTTTCCGCTCTGATACATTCCCGCGGACCTCCTCGCTGAATCATTTCTCAAGCGACATTCATCCTAAATCGTCCACCGTCCGCAGAGGCAATAAATGCGCCGGTGGATGCGTGTCTTCCATGACGTAAGGAGCGGCATCATGTTTGGAAGGAGAGGTGCCATCGCGCTGAGGTGTGCGATCTTCGTCGGCATCCTGACGACATTCATAGCCGGAGGAGATGAGGTGCTCGCCCAGGGTGGGCCGCCCGCCGGTCCAACGGGCTCATCACGCGAACAGGAATTGCGCGAGCAGCTCAACGATATTTTGAAAGAACTGGACGAGATTCAGCAGCAAAAGGAGCACGCCAAACCGGAAGCCGAACGCCCCGCTATCATCAAGGAACAAGCCGAACCTGAAGCGACCGGAGAGGCTCAAGCCACGGCAGTCCCGCATTATGACCTTGCCGACATGAGCATCGTCAGCGACCGGCTGCAGAAACGACCTGAAGGAGTCTCCTTGTCGGCGACGATTCCAGCAGAAACAGATTCTCAGCCGACCCGCACTATGAAGGAGTCATTGGAGTCCCTGCCGGGCATTGCCTTGCGTCAAGCCAACGGTCCACGAGATTTCAGCATCATGATCCGGGGGCAGGGCGCGAAGACCACGTTCGCGGTCCGCGATATCAAGATCTACGAAGACGGTTTCAGTCAGACTCAATCCGACGGCTTGTCCCGGCTGGACATGCAAGACCCCTGGTTCATGAGGAGCACTGAGGTCATCCGTGGGGCGTCTTCCTCGCTGTACGACAATTATGCACTCGGCGGGATGGTCCATTTCCGGACCAGGCGCGGCAGCGACATCAACGGATTTGAAACGTTCCTTTCCGGAGGATCATTCGGCTTCTTTAAGCAGGCCTTCGCCGTCGGGAAGCGATACCAAAACCTTGACGTGTCGTTGTTTGCCAGCAATGCGGCGGAAGACGGATTCATTCAGAACAGCGATTACACGACGCAGACGCTCAACTTTAATCTGCGGTTTACCATCGACGACAAGCAGAGTTTCTATTTCAAGGCGATCACGAACTGGTTGGATACCCGAGTGCCGACCAGATTGACACAGGCCCAATTCAATGCGGATGACCGCCAAGCCGGGGGGGCCCAGACACCCTGTACGCCCGGCATATACAACCCCAACTGCGCCAATGCCACCTTGCTCCATCAGCAGCGCGTCGACCGCCGCACGATCGTCGGCGGCATCTACGAGCGCCAGCTGAATGCCAGCACCGTGCTCACGGTCGAAGCCGACTATGACGTGAAGGACATCAACCAGTACTTTTCGCAGATCACCGATAACGTCAACCCCAATTATAAAAATTATGTCGACCTGCGGCATGACGGCCGGCTGGCGGACATGCCGTTGAGAAGCTATGTCGGGTTTTTCGTCAATAATATGGAGCAGGAGGGCAATACATTTCAGAATCTTGCTGATGGACAAGGGACCAGAGGGGCACTGATCCAGAACAACCGGGGCACGATTCGGAATATCGGCGGGCGCTTCCGGGAGGAACTCGAATTTCATCCGACGTGGATTTTGGCCGGCGGACTCGGGTTTGAGCAATCGATGATCAGTATTCAGTCCATCAACTATGAAGGAGCCACGCCGCTGCGGGTCAACGCGGATCGCACCTACTACAATTGGGCGCCCGAACTGTCGCTGACCTGGAAGCCGGCTGATGGCTACCGGCATTGGATTCGGGCTTCGACTGGCTATGCCATTCCCCAATTCAACAATTTATTAAGAAATCCTTTCACTGGCCAACCCGGAACCAATTTTGATCTCAGGCCTCAAAAGAACCTGAACACGGAAATCGGCACCGAGTCGCGGATTGCGAAGGACCTCGTCGTCGAGCTCGTCGGATTTTGGACATTTTTCAAGAACGAAATCATCACTCAGACGATTTCGGGATCGAATACCGCCTCAGTCAATGCCGACTCATCGCAATATCGCGGAATCGAGGCCCGATATGATTGGCGCCCATTATCGGGATTGCGGTTCTCCGGGGCCTATACCCATATCGATGCCATGTACATTAATTTTTCCGACAGGACCGCCACCGGATTGCTGGTGCGTGATGGGAACAAGGTGCCGAACGTGCCGACAGATATTTTCAACACCAAGGTCGAATATGATCATGCAATGACCGGATGGGGCGGCTGGGTGGAAGGCAGTTATTACAACAGTTATTTCTTGAACAACAGCAATACGTTCGGCATTCCTTCCTATTTTATTGCGAATGTGAACGTCCATAAATTCTTCGAGTTCAGCAATTCATGGGTTCGATTTGCGAAGTTCTATCTGCAATTGGACAATATTGCCGATATGAAGTATGCGGCCTCCGGCCAGGTCATCGGCGGGGAAACGAGTGCTGTCGCCGCGACTCAACAGGCGTTTTTCGCCGGATATGGCCGAGCCATTTACGGTGGCGTGACGTTGGGGCTGTTCTAGCTCGAGTCCCCCGCTCACTGGTGCCGTTCGCGTTGATTTCACTGCCAACCCACCGTATAGTTTGGTACGGACTGCAACGTTGGCAGGGAGCGCACTCTTGACGGCACCCGCACGACCACGGCTGCTCATGGCAATCATCATTGGTGGTGTGCTGCTTTTCCCCGGACCTCTACGTCCTGCAACGCCCTTCGATCCCAGCAAGCGTGCGGTCGAGCAAGCGACGGAACTCTGGAGGTCCGGCGATGCTGACGGAGCGATCGCGTCCTTGCAGAAATCAACGGAAGCCGGTGGATCCGCCGAAGCCTATCACTTGCTGGGTCAAATCTACTTCAAGGCCAAAAAGCAACCCCGGGAAGCAGCCGAAGCGTTCACGCATGCGCTCAAACTGAAGCCTGCGTATCCTGATGCGCTCAATGATTTGGCCGAAGTGTATCTTGCGCAAGGTAAGGCGGCAGAGGCGGAACAGACGCTCAAGCGCGCCATCGAGATTGAGCCGAAGCACGAGGACTCCTATCTTGATCTTGCCCGGCTCTATGAAAGCCGGCATGACATTCCCGCTGCGATGCAGGTGTATCAGCGCCTTCTCGCCGTTCGTCCCCACAGTGCGGGCGGACTCTTCGGGCTGGCAATGCTGCACGAGGGACAAGGCAAAAACGATTCGGCCCGCGAACTGCTCGCACGGCTGACGAAAGCCCACCCCACACACGCCGACGGATGGTATCAGGCGGGCCGTCTGGCAGAACGGAACAATGATCTGCTGGAAGCCGCCTATGCGTATCGGCAGGCGATTGCGGCCAAGCCCAACCTCGTGGACGCCCATTACAACCTGGGATTTATTCTACGCAGCCAGAATAAACCCAGCGAGGCGGAACGTGAGTTTCTCGAAGTCATCCGGTATCGGCCCGAGTATGCCGAGGCGCACATGAATCTCGGCGTGATTTATACCAGCATGAACAAGCTCGAAGAGGCGGAACAGGAGTATGAGAAGGCCGTCGCGCTGAAACCCGATTATGCGGAAGCCCACTATAATTTGGGCGTGTTTTACGAGCTGCACCGCAAGGACATGCCGCGTGCCCTGGCGCAGTATCACAAATACCGAAATCTCGGCGGCCGTGACGACCGTGTGGAACGGATTATTGGCACTGCCGGACGGTGATTCTTCGGGTGTTGTGACACCCCGACTACCAGCGGTACGGCCATGGACGCCAGTAGGGACTGCCGCCGTAAGGCCCCCAGTAGGGACCCGGCCCCATATAAGGATACGGGTAGGGCCGCCTCCACTGCGCAGCCACCTCCGGGGGCAACACCTCGATGTGACGCGCTTCAATGACCGGGTAGCTATATTCCGTTTCGTCGAGCGGCAGGGTGATCGAGCCTGTGACTTCGCCAGTGACCGTCAGTTGAGTGCCAGGGGGGATCGTGGCAGGATCCAAAAATTCCCTGTGCATCGCGACGAAGCGGCCCTGGGACAGAGTCCGGTCGGTACCGAGGTGTCCCGAACGGTCGAGCGGAAGTTGTAGAATCTCAATCCGTGTCGCTTCCTTGAGTCGCCTGGCACTCAGCACCTCTCCTGCGAACACCACGGACTGTCCTCTGTAGGAATCGGGAGCGGCTTTGACTTGTAGAAAGGTGATCGGACTAGCAGCCGAGCCTTCTTCGGGTTGCTGGCTCGCGCATCCGCTGAGGAGCAGACAGAGGCTGATGGCCATGCGCAACGACAAGACTGAACGCATAACCCGAATTATAACAAACAGCAAAGTGACGCAGGTATTCGATATAATGGCCGATGACAGCATGGTATTTCCAGGAAAGGAGCGGGCATGGGCAAGATCCTACGTTGGACTCGCATGACCTTGATGGCCGGAAGCCTGCTGTCAACCATCCTCTTTGGCGGGAACACTCCGGTTCAGGCCGCCCCTCCGGAATTAAAGGGCAAATATGAAGTCCTGAAGGATGAGCCCTCGACTCACAAACCGGGCAAGGTCAAGCTGGTCGAGTTCGCAGATTTTTACTGCCCGCACTGTCATCATTTCGATGGCGAAGCGCTGCCCATTCTCGAGAAGGAATTCGGAAAGAAGCTCGAGACGACGATGATCGGTTTTCCTGTGATCAGAGGCAAACTGCCGACGCCGTTCGACATGTATGAACAGGCCAAGCTGATGGGCAAGGGCAATGAAATGAAAAAAGTGCTCTTCCGGACGATTCACCAGGACAAGGTGACCGGTGTGCTCGACCGGTCCATCCGGGAAGTGCTCATCAAGGAAGTGGGGCTCGATCCCAAGGCATTTGAAGAGGGCATGGCCAGTGGAAAACCGGCTCAACTCTTTGAAGAAGGCAGAAAGTGGGGAGAGCGCATCAAGCTGCAGCAGACGCCCACGATTCTCTTGGACGGCAACATCAAGGTGGAGAAAATCGATCCCGAAAACCTGAGACTCGTGATCCAGAGCATCCTCGATGCGGACGGGAAGCGATAAGAAGCGGCACCCTGTCGTGAGTTGAACAACCGCGAGGGTGCGGCACAATCATTTTCACCATCCTACTATGGCGATCGATCCGATTTGCGGCATGACTGTCGATCCGACGACGGCTGCCGGGCAATACGAATATCAAGGCGTCACCTACTACTTTTGCGCCGCCTCCTGTCTCGAAACATTTAAAGCTGATCCGGAGCGAGCGCTTCGACCGAAAGGTTCAGGCCTGATCAGCCTCGGCAAAAAGTCCTCGATTCAGATGATGCCGCCCAGCCCTCCCACTGAGGGCGCACAGGTCGATCCTGTGTGCGGAATGACCGTTCACCCTGAAAGCGCCGCCGGCTCCTCTGTGCACGAAGGCAGAACGTACTATTTTTGTTCAACAGGCTGTTTGGACAAATTTCGCCAGGACCCGGCGGCGTTTCTGATCCCGCCCGCGCAACGCATTGCGAGACCGACGGCCATTCCCTCAGGATCCAACGTGGAATACATCTGTCCGATGGATCCGGAGGTCGTTTCGACCGAGCCGGGAGCTTGTCCCATCTGTGGCATGGCGTTGGAGCCCAAAATCGTCACCTTGGAAGAGCGACCGAATCCGGAGCTTCTGGACATGTCGAGGCGCTTTTGGATCAGCCTTGGTCCCGCGCTCCTCGTGATGATCTTGGCGATGGCCGATATGATACCGGCACACCAGATTCTCAACGGCCCGGTAAACAACTGGATTCAGTTGTCGCTGGCCACTCCGGTCGTGCTCTGGGGAGGCTGGCCGTTCCTTGAACGTGCCTGGAACTCGATCATTCACCGGGCGCCGAACATGTTCACGCTCATCGGCCTCGGGACCGGAGCGGCCTATCTCTACAGCGTCTTGGCCACCATCGCGCCTGGCCTCTTGCCGGTTTCGTTCCTTGCTTCCGATGGTTCAATTCCTGTCTATTTCGAAGCCGCGGCTGTCATCACGGTATTGGTGTTGCTGGGACAGGTCTTGGAATTACGCGCGCGCGGCCAAACGACTTCTGCCATGAAAGCGCTACTGCGCCTGGCGCCCAAAACGGCCAGGCGTGTCGGGGAGGGCGACAAGGAGAGGGACGTGCCCCTCGATCAGGTGAGGGTCGGAGATCGCCTCCGTGTCCGTCCAGGCGAACGGGTGCCTGTCGACGGCGTTGTCGTGGAAGGTGTGACGGCCATCGATGAATCCATGGTCACGGGAGAGTCGTTGCCGGTGGGAAAATCTCCCGGCGCTCCGGTGACAGGCGGTACGATTAACGGTGCCGGCAGCATCCTCATGCGCGCGGAACGAGTCGGCCCTGACACCTTACTCGCCCGCATCGTCCAAATGGTGAGCGACGCCCAGCGAAGCCGTGCTCCCATCCAACGGGTTGCCGACCGCGTGGCGGGCTACTTTGTTCCAGCAGTTGTGGCGGTTGCGATCCTCACTTCCATCGCGTGGGCCCTCTGGGGTCCTGAACCGCGGCTGGCGTATGCGCTGGTCAATGCGGTGGCGGTGCTCATCATTGCCTGCCCCTGTGCGCTTGGACTGGCAACGCCCATGTCCATCATGGTGGGAACAGGGCGAGGGGCGACGGCAGGCGTGTTGATCCATAAGGCGGAAGCCCTCGAGGTGCTCGGCAAAGTGGACACGTTGGTGTTTGACAAGACGGGTACCCTCACCGAAGGGAAACCCACGCTTGTCTCCATTCGCTTCGTGCCGCCGTGGAGTGACGCAGAAGTGTTGCGGCTTGCGGCCAGTCTCGAGCGCCGGAGTGAACATCCGGTGGCTTCTGCCGTCATCGCTGGAGCGGATCAGCGAGCGGCAGTGCCCGGAGCGGTCGAGGAATTTCGCTCGGTCACGGGTTATGGAGTCACCGGTGTCGTCGACGGACATGCCGTTGCCGTGGGGACCTCTGCGCTTCTTCGAGAGCGCATGCACATCGCCGATCCGGGCTTGGCCGTGCTGGAAGAGGAAGCGGCGCGCTTGCGAGCAGAGGGACAAACGGCAGTATTTGTTGCCGTGGATGGGAAGGCTGCGGGACTCCTCGGTGTGGCCGACCCGGTGAAATCCACCACCCCTGAGGCCGTCCGGCTACTCAGAGCAGAGGGCGTTCGGCTGGTCATGGTCACGGGCGATCATCAGCTTACGGCGGAGGCCGTCGCCCGGCAGGTTGGGATCACCGACCTGTATGCGGGTGTGCTTCCGGAGAAAAAAGGCGCCATTGTCGCAGATCTCAAGTCACAAGGCCGTGTGGTCGCGATGGCGGGCGATGGCGTCAATGATGCACCGGCGCTGGCTCTTGCCCACGTGGGGATTGCGATGGGCACCGGAACGGACATTGCCATGGAAACCGCGGGCATGACGCTTGTGAAAGGCGATCTGCGCGCGCTGGTTCGTGCCGTCCGTCTTAGCCGGGAAACCATGAAGAACATCCGGCAAAATCTCTTTTTCGCCTTCGTCTACAATCTCGCTGGCGTTCCCCTCGCGGCCGGCGTGCTGTATCCGGTGTGGGGGATGCTGCTGAGTCCCATGGTTGCCAGCGCTGCCATGACTTTCAGCTCTGTCTCCGTGATTGCCAACGCGCTTCGTCTGCGGCATGTAGATTTATGAGTGCGTCCTCCCTGCCTCCGTGCTAGGCTACGGCGTTTCTTAAAGCATAATGCGTAGTTCTGAGAGAAAGGCTGCTATGTCGAGTGCTGTCCGTGTCCTGGTGCGATTGGTCGTTGTCGCGAGTTTCGGCCTGGCCGTCGGAAGTTCGGCAGAGGCGGCCGGACGGTTAGTGCCAGTCGCCGGCGTCAACGACCTCCAACATCAGGTCAGGACGACGGCGTCAAAAGTGATTCCGGCCGTTGTGAGCATCGCGTCGACCGTCATGGTGCGCGACCAGGCGTTCAGCGACGAAACGCTGCCTTTCGGCTTGTTCAGAGAACCGCCGGCTCGGCGTCAGTACGGACAGGGTTCCGGTGTCATCGTCTCGTCCGATGGGTACATCATCACGAATAACCACGTGGTCGCGGATGCTGTGGACGTGGAAGTCATCTTGGCCGACCGCCGGCAGTTCAAAGGCAAGGTGATGGCCACAGATCCGAAGACCGACGTCGCGGTTGTCAAGATTCAGAGCATCAATTTGCCGACCGTGCCCTGGGGAGACTCCAGCAATCTCGCCGTCGGTGATTTCGTGCTGGCGATCGGAAATCCCTTGGGACTCAGCCGGACGGTGACATTCGGTATCGTCAGCGCGGTGGGGCGGGCGGACGTCGGCGTCGCGGATTTTGAAGACTTCATTCAGACCGATGCGCCGATCAACCCTGGCAACTCTGGCGGTGCGCTCGTGAACACCAACGGTGAACTCGTAGGCATCAACACGGCGATCGCCAGTCCTACGGGGGGAAGTGTCGGGGTCGGATTCGCCATCCCCAGCAATATGGCCAGGACAGCCATGCAAAGTCTGATCAAGACCGGTCGGGTCGTCAGGGGATTTCTCGGCGCATCCACGCAGGACGTCACTCCCCTGCTGGGAAAAATCTTCAAGTTACCAGATGTGAAGGGCGCGATTGTCACAGACTTGCAGGCCAAGGGATCTGCGGAAAAGGCCGGACTCAGACGAGGCGACGTCATCGAACGATTCGACGGACGTGATGTCATGGACAGCGGGCATCTTCGCAATCTGATGGCGGCCGCCGCAATCGGCAGCAAGCACCGGCTGGATCTCGTACGGGACGGCAAGACGATTCAAGTCGAACTCACCGTCCAGGAAGCTCCCAGGGATCGAGCGAGAAAGAGTCAGGCGGCCACCGCGTCGGGTTCGGGCGCTCACCCATTGTCGGGCGTAGTCTTCGACGATGTCACGCCTCCGCTCGCGCGCCAAATGGATCTGCCGGTCAACAGCGGGGTGGTTGTGACCGATATTGAAGAAGGCAGTTTGGCCGAATCCTCGGGCCTTCAGCCGGGCGACGTGATTCTGGAATTAAACCGCCAGCCCATTCCCAATTTTTCTGCGTTTCAACGCCTCGCCGATCCGATGAAATCGAGCGATCTCGCCCTGCTCCTGGTCAACCGCCAGGGCACGATTCTTTATATCCCCGTGCGGGGCGAATAGCCTCCAACAGGGTTCTTCACCTGTTTCAGGACGCCCGGCGATTGCGGCGAGCCACCGTAGCGGCTTGTTTACCCAAAGCCGTCCGCGTGCGCTTCGGCAGATGCGCAATCGTCCGTTTCCGCTTCGCGACCGTCGCGGCCTTCTTAATGTTGCGGCGCGCCGCCGTTCGCTGCTTTGCCGTGGCCATGGTTTTCTCCTTTGATTGGATCTTTTTGCCTGAATTACATCGATCAGGGTCATGGTGGCAAAGTCTACGCCTTCTCGCACCTAGCAATTGCCCAAGCGTTCGCCGCGGACCAGCCTGTCCCTCAGGCGCAAGCTTGGACAATTGACTCTCCGAAAACGCGTCGCTATACTCAGTAGCACGAATTTAATAATCGTAGCATCGGCGCATGAAGAAGCTTGTTCGATTCGGCGTATCGTTAGACCACCATCTGCTCGATGACTTCGACGACGTCGTTCGGCGTCGCAAATATGCCACGCGCTCTGAAGCGCTGCGCGATCTCATCCGCGATCAGCTGGTGAGTCAGGAATGGAGCAGTGAAACGAATCGCGAGGCGGTCGCAACGATCACCTTCGTCTACGACCATCATGTGCGCGATCTCACCAGGAAGCTCACCCATATCCAGCACGACTTTCAGGGGCACATCATGGCGGGCATGCACGTCCATCTCGATCACGATCACTGTCTCGAAGTCCTGGTCGTCAAAGGGAAGGTTTCAGAGATCAGGGAAGTCGCCGATGCGTTGGTCAGCGTGAAAGGGGTCAAGCACGGTAAGTTGACCATGACCACGACCGGCAAGGGCATCGTGTGAGCCATGCGCGTGTGTGTCATCGATTGCCGGGGAGGGGGACTGGGTCGCCGGCTGGTTGCGGGGTTGCAAGCAGAATTGGGACGACAGCACAAGATCGTTGCGCTAGCCACCAACGCCGTTGCGGCTGAAGCGATGAAACAGGCCGGCGCGTCCTCGATAGGAGTGGGGACGCAGGCCATCGCCCAGACTGTGCCGTCCGTGGATGTCATCGTGACATCGTTGAATCTTGTATTACCCGGATCGATGTTGGGCGAAGTCACGCCGGACATCGTCCAAGCTATTCTGACAGCCAGGGCCAAGAAGGTCTTGCTGCCGGTCAACCGCGCGTCCGTCGAAGTCGTGGGGACCGAAGATCAAACGCTGGAGGCGCTGATCGCGAGGTCTCTCGCTCGAGTCACGTCGTTGGTAGCCTCTGCCCGATACTTCTAGTCGGGGTTTCCATCCATCGTTGTTGCCAGGCCACGAGGGTCTGCCCGGTTCGATGAGTCAGCCGCCGGACGGTCGTCGTGGACGTCTCATCCGTCCACTCCTGAGAAGGACGAGCGGGACGTGAAATATTTTCTTGTGCTGGTTGTAGGTGTTGCAACGCTGTCGAGTGCGGATCGGATACTGGCGCACGATCCGGATGCAGAAATCCTCGAGGTTCCAGAAGTATCGGTGATCGGAGAACGGCCTGTCGCGGCCTCCTCACAACAGTTCATCCCTGACAAAGAGTATCTGCTTCAACCGCAAGGCCGACCGGCTCAGGTGCTGCGGCTCATTCCCGGTTTCGTCGCCGTTGAGCATTCGGGCGGAGCCGGCAAGGCCGATCAATATTTTCTGCGCGGTTTCGATGCCGATCATGGTACCGATGTCGCCTTCTTTACAGACGGCATGCCCATCAACTTTCGTTCTCACGCACATGGGCAGGGCTATGCCGACTTGAATTTCATCATCCCAGAAACGATCGAAGGATTGGATGTGTATAAAGGCGCGTATCTGCCGGAGTTCGGCGACTTTGATACGGCCGGCGCGGTGAATTTTCGGACCCGCGAGATCGTCAAGGAGGGAATCATTCAGGCAGCTGGAGGACAGTTCGATACGCAACGATATATTCTCATGTTCTCTCCGACCAAGGACAAGATCCGCACGCTCTTCGCCGGTGAGGGATACTACACGAACGGCCCATTTCTCAACGACAACCGATACTTTCGAGCGAACCTGCTCGGGAAGGTGACCACGAATTTTACCAGCCGCGACGAATTCAGTTTCACCGCCACGCTTCACAACGCGCAATGGAATGCATCGGGTGAAATCCCGCTCCGGGCACTGGACGACGGCAGCTTGGATCGTTTTGGCGCCATCGATCCTTCCGAAGGCGGAAAGACGCTCCGAACCACCGGCAAATTGAACTACCACTACGATACGCTCTCTGGTGGTCAATTTTTCGCCAACGCATACGCGCAATATTACAAGTTCAACCTGTACACCAATTTTACATATTTTCTAAATGATCCGGTCAACGGCGACGGCATCCAACAGTCCGATACCCGAGCCATATTTGGAGGAGATGTCGGATATAGGCAACGGGCAGAGATAATTGGGATGCCGACCATTGGTACCATGGGCTTTCAAGCAAGGGTGGATGATATCCACGCACGCCTGGGTACGCAGGTGACACGCAACCCACTCGGCACCACGACAGACAGCGACATCCTGGAGGCATCCTATGCACCCTATCTCAAAGCCGAAGTTCAGCCGCTTCCGTGGATGCGAGTGACGGGCGGCCTGCGCACCGAAATGTTCACCTTCAATGTGCAAAACCGATGTTCTGATTGTGTGGAACAGCCGGCTGGACGAGCGACTTCGACCATTGTACTTCCTAAGGCCAATCTGATTCTCGGACCCTGGTCCCGGACCGAGTTCTTTGCCAACTATGGAGAGGGCTACCATAGCAATGATGCACGGACTGCCGTGACCCCTGGCTCGTCACCGCTGGCCCGAGCTCGAACCTATGAAGTGGGGGTCCGTTCGAGGCCGTGGGGACCGGACGGCCTCGAGCTGATGACGACGTTGTGGGCGATCGACCTTAAATCGGAACTGGTCTTCGTCGGAGATGAAGGGACGACCGAAAGTCGCGGCCCCACCCGCCGTCGGGGAATCGAGGCCGCCCTGCGTGGCCAAGTCTGGGGACCGATCTATATCAACGGCAGTATTACGTGGTCAAAAGCCGAGTTCGACAATGGAGACGCGATTCCTCTGGCGCCTGAACTCACAGCCTATGGGGCGGTGCTCGTTCAGTGGCCTGAAGGCCTGCGGTCGCAATTTCAGGCCACGTATCTAGGCGTCCGACCATTGATTGAGGATGGGAGCGCCAAGGCCTCTTCGTGGATCGATTTCGACTTATCGGAGCGATATGTGCTCCCCGTCAAGCTCCCGCACGGCCGGCTAGAAGCCTTCTTGTTTATTCAGAACATTCTCAACACGAAATGGGAACAGGCGACCTTTTTCTTTGAATCACGCTTGCGAAACGAAGCGGCAGGCATCAATGATATCCACTTCGTGCCGGGCAATCCGCGGTTTTTCATGGGCGGCCTGGCCTGGTACTTCTAGCAAGCCGCTGAAAAGTGCCTCCAGCTTCGTTCTCGGTCACGGCCCACTCTCGACGTACCAGTCAAGTACGCCTCGAGCGCACCGCTCTCTGCGGCCTTGCCTGGGAATGTCGGCGCGCCTGGGGTGGGCGGGTGGAATGGTTACCATTTTGAGCGGCCTGCAATACAATACAAACGTGACACCATATAAGATTCTTCCCCAAGCCTATTTCAATCGCTCGACGCTCGTGGTCGCACGATCGCTGTTGGGCAAATATCTGGTGAAGCAAAACGGCGCCGGGGCCATGGCAGGGAGAGTCGTTGAGGTCGAAGCGTACGTCGGCCCACACGATTTGGCTTGCCATGCCTCCAAGGGACGGACGCTGAGGACCCAGGTTCTGTTCGGGCCTCCAGGCATCTCCTACGTCTACATGATCTATGGCATGTATTACTGCTTGAATGTCGTGACGGAGGAGGCAGAATTTCCTGCTGCGGTGTTGATCAGAGCCGTGGAGGTCGAGGGGCAGTTGATTGACGGCCCAGGACGGCTCTGCCGTGCCTTTTCAATCGACCGCTCCTTGAATTGCATCGACATGACGGCTCGTCGGCATCTGTGGTTCGAAGACCGGGGAACGAAGATTCCGCGGGGAAAGATCGGTACATTCCCACGGATCGGCGTCAGCTATGCAGGGAAGTGGGCGAACAAGCCGTATCGCTTCAGAGTCACGGATTGGTAAACGGGGTTCGGCCGGTTGCGAACATCGCATCGAGGACAAAACAAAAAGGGAGCGGCCTGAGGACCGCTCCCTTTTTGGTACCGCGTCGAGGAATCGACTATTCGATCTTGCGATCGCCCGTGATCTTGGTGGCAGAGGTCACAGGCGGAGCAATCTGAATCTGCGGGCCCTGGACCTTCGGGAGCTGACCGGCTCCTTGGCTCGCGGTGACCCGATCGTTCTCAGCTTTCTTGAGATTCTGGCTGACGTGAGCGTCGTCAAATCCAGCGGCCTTTGACAGTGTGGATTGACCGCGCGCATCCGACTGGCCGGGATCGTTCGCCGTGGGCTGGCCATTCACCGGGCTGCCGCTATTCTTCATTGGGTAACCTTCATGCTTGGGCAGCAGCGCTGGGTTGGCCGACGCCATGGAGACTGCAAACAAGACACCGGAAACCATCGCAACAATGCCGAATAAGAGCTTCATACCCATCTCCTTTGAATAATGGTGGCTGAAGATTGCCATAAGTTGCGTTCCGATATCACCAGCGAATCAAGTGGGCGGGATCATAGCCAGAGGGGGGGAGGGCTGTCAAGCGGGGAAAACGGCGCTGAAAATGGTTCGTCGCTCACTGCGGCCTTGCCGGCAACAATGTTGAGTGCTTGGGCCACTGGCTTGTGTGCGTTTGACGAACGCACGATGAGCCACCGGATTCATCAGCGGCGGTGAGGGGGGCGGCGACCGCGACCGCGGTGACGGAATGCGGGGCCACGGCTCACTCCGGGCAGGCGAATAGTGACCGTCGTCCCTTCACCGGGCGCGCTGCCGATCGTGATCGAGCCGCCGTGCTCTTCGACGATTTTCTTCACGGTTGCGAGGCCCAGTCCGGACCCCGCCTTCTTTGTGGTGAAAAACGGTTCAAAGACGTTATCCACGATCTCCGGCGGAATCGGCGCCCCGTCGTTCTTGATCAGGATCTGATCCTCGAAGCCTCGTCCCGCCCGATGTTGACTCACGTGGATCGTGAGCCGTCCGCCAGGCGTCATCGCTTCGCAGGCATTCTTGAAGATACTAAGAAAGACTTGTTGCAGCTTCGCCTCATCTCCCCGTACCGGGGCGAGGATGGGAGCATACTCTTTCGTCACATTGATTCTCGTGACCTCGAGATCCGTGGCCACGACTGTGAGCGCGCTTTCGATGACCTCGGGGACCCGAACCAAGCGCCGATTCAGTTCGAGCGGCTTGGCGAAGTCCAGGATTTCGTTGAGGATCGCCTCAATGCGGATCAGATCACGCATGGCGTTTTCCACGCGTGTTTGGGGGTCGAAGTCCAGGACGCCTTCACCGGTCACTTCCTCCAGTTGCGCGCGGATGGAGCCCAACGGCTCGCGCACCTCAGTCGCGAGAAAGGCGCTGAACTCTCCGATCGCCGCCTGCCGCTCCTGCTTACGGATCATCGGCTCCAAGGGTGCGGAGGCCGGTTGGACGGGAGCCGGGGATGTCCCGGAGTCATCGGCCGCGGGGGCAGGGGCGGCCGGCGCCTGCGAGGGAGCCTGGAGCAGATCAGCGAGTTTGAGAATGAGCGGCTCAAGCGTGCGCGCATCCGTGGGCTGATATCGTTCTGCCTCGCGGGACGCCAGCGTCACCGTGCCGCCGACCTGTCCCCTGACGAAGAACGGAAAGACCAACGAAGACTGGAACCGATCTTTGAAGAGCTGCTTATGATCCAAGAACCGGCCTTGCGTCGACGCGAGATCGTGATCGACACGGGGCTTTCGATGACGAATCGCCCAGCCGGCTGCCGAACTGTCTAGCGCCAGGCGATGCCCGGGCCGCATATCCTTCTTGCCGTCTTTGTGGTCGCCTTTCAGGTCGCCGGCCATCCCCAGCACCTCAACGCTACCGGCGATCGGGTCATAGTGGCACACCCATGCGCGATCATAGGAGACCGTCTGGGCCGCATCGGTCAGGACCGCCGTGATCTGTTCTTGAAGCTGCGGTGTTACCTGGGAGACGGGCGGGCTGTAGATGGAGGCGGGGGCAGGGCCAGCCGTAGGAGGTTCCTGGTTGACGAGGGGACGGCTCAGCACGACATTCATGTCGAAGAGCTTGTCCCGGTCCAATGCTTTCGTCAGGTCCTCGCTGGCCTGGTCCATCAGGCCGCGTTCTTTTTTCGTAAATGCCGCACTTTCCTTGCGTCCAATGACGAGAAATCCGTACATCCGGTTGCGGTACTTGAGAGGGACACCCAGCAGAGATTTGGCACCCGGAGTGATCATCCGTAACCGCATCGTACGGCTTCCGTCTTGGTCCTGCGTGCCTGCTGCACAGATCGACGGTGCGGACAGTGTGCGCAAGATGGCTTGGACATCACGCGGCGCGAAACCTCGGGCAGCATGACCGACGAGCGGACCATTTTCGCGGTGAAAAATGGCGGCCAGCGCCGAATCCACCGGCAAATCATTGAGGACCGAAGTGAGCGTCCGTTGAAGCTGCGTTTCGCCGGGCGGTTTACTGTGGGCGGTGGTCGGTGTCATCTATCTCTGTTGTCGCAGAAATGCGCGCATTGTAGCAACGCAGTACCTTCAATTCAATGAAAACGAAGGGAACATGCTCATTCTGGCGGATTGATGATTTTCGGCTGTCGCGGTTCCGTTGACCGCATTTCGACCTGACGGTAATCGCCGGTCAGAAGATTGAGCAGGCTCGTGACGATGCTGATCACGACCGCGCCTCCAACGGCTGGCCAGAAACCGCTGACGGTAAAGCCTTTCACGACATAGGCGGTGAGTTCCAATAGTAGCGCATTGAGGATGACCAGAAAGAGTCCCAAGGACACGACGATGAGCGGCAACGTCAAGATCAACAAGACGGGCCGTAGCAGCATATTCAATACGGTGAGCACGAGAACGGCCGCGACGCCCGCCGTTAAGCTGTCGGCCTCGATTCCCGGTACTGTGGCAACGGCCAAGAAGACCGCGATGCCTGCAGTCAGGAGGCGTACCAGTATCGCATGGATGCCGCCGGGTGCCGCGTGCGTCTGCTGCGAATATTGAACGATGCGCACGACTCTCCTTAGGGAGCAGGTGTTGCGGCAGGAGCCTGTTGGGTGAGCGCCGGAGGCGGCGGCTGCTTTTTGAATGAGGAGAAATGCACTTCGGTCGCGGTCAGCGTCTTGTCGTCTTTGATCGCCTCGACCACCACCCGGTCTCCCACCGTGGGTAGATTGGTGCTTTTGGGACGATCTTTTTCCTTGAACCGGGTCTGCTTGTTGATTTGGACGTCGACGGTCGTTCCTTTCTGGGTTTTGACTTCGAGGTGTTTCGCGTCGATGGCGACGACGGTGCCTAGTACGTGTTGGCCCGTCCCGTGAGCGAAGGCAGTAGAAGTCAGGGTCATGCACATCGCTGTGAGAATCAATCGATAGAACATGGGCAATTGCTCCTTCCTCAAGTTCCCTACTAATAATATTGACGATACCTAATGATGATGCCCTTCGGCCTTCCCGGCCGCAGCGTCGTCTCCTTGCAGAAATTGCTCGAACGCCTCTTCCTCGAGACGCTCTTTCGGTGTCTTGGGATTGAGCGTTTTCATTTCGTCCAATTCTTCCTGTGTGAGCCGCGGCAAATGACGGATAAAATGCACCAACTTCCAGCTGTCGATATCCTTCTCCGGGTCGCCGCTTCCCCAGGCAGGCATGGCCGTAAATCGGATCCCGTTGTGGATGACCCAGAACAGTTCGCCGTCCGACAAGGACTGTGTATCGGTGAGCCGCAAATCTGGCGCCTTCGGGTAGACGTTCTTGCCGATGGGGGTTTGCCCGCTTCCGTCGTTGGAATGGCAAACGGCGCAATGATCGGCGAAGTGTGTCCGGCCCTCTTTTACAATATCTGCGTTCAGTGGAACCGGATTCGCGGCATTTCGTTTTTCAATCGGAATCGCCAAGTGGCGGATCTGCCGCGCCATGAGCACTTCCAACGCGTGAGGTTCCGTCTTGGCGCTGAATCCGGTGGTAAACAATTGATACCCGACCCAGCCAAAGAGGCCGAGCCCGACCAGGATGAGAATGACGACTACGCCCAGCAGCTTCGCTTTCATACCCCGCTCATCACTATACAAACTCCATGAACCCGATTGCTACTGAAGCCCGAGTTAGGCGTGGCCATGGGACCGAAACCAACGCACGGCCTTTTCAAGCGCCGTTTCCGGAGGAGTCTGTGGGATTCCGAGCTCACGAACTGCCTTACTGCAGTCATAGTGCATGCGATACTTGGCCATCTTGACCCCTTCCAGGGGAATACGCGGTGGTTGGCCCGTCAGGTGGGCGATCCAGTGGTTCACATAGGCGAGAGGCAGCACGGCTGAGCGAGGCAGCCGGAGCGAGGGGGCTTTGACACCGGTCAGCGCGCTGAGGATGTCGAAGACGTCCTTCAGCATGAGATTCTTGCAGCCCAAGATGTAGCGTTCCCCCTGGCGGCCTTTTTCCATGGCCAGCAGATGCCCTGCGGCAACGTCATCAACGTCCACGATGTTCATGCCGGTTTCAATGTAGGCGGGCATCCGGCCCTTCATGAAATCCACGATCACCTGACCCGTCGGCGTCGGTTTCACATCTCCTGCGCCGACCGGCGCGCTGGGGTTGACGATCACCACCGGCAGGCCTTCGGTGGCGAACTTCAGCACTTCCTGCTCGGCTAGATATTTGGATCGTTTGTAGTGGCCGGCCATCTGATCGAGTGATACGGGGGTGACTTCTGTCCCGAGCCCCCCGTTGGCCGGCAATCCGATCGCCCCGATCGTGCTGCAGTATACGGTACGCTGAATTCCCGCCAGGCGGGCCGCGGCGAGAACGTTACGGGTGCCGGTGACGTTGATGTCGTAAAAAATGGCGGGATCCTTGGCCCACAGTGCGTAGTACGCGGCGACATGGTACAGCTGCTGACAACCGCTGAGGGCCTTTTGCAGCGAGGCGGGGTTGAGCAAATCGCCTTCAACCCGTTCGACAGGAAGGCCGGAGAGATTTTGAGTATCCGACCGTGAGCGGGCTAGGACGCGAACATCGACACCGGCCCGGACGAGCGCGCGCGCGACGGCGCCTCCGACAAACCCGGTTGCGCCGGTGACGAGGGCCTTCATGGTGACCCATCACTCATCGCGCTAATTCTTCCGTGCGGTGATGTACCGGGCCAGCTCGCGCAGTGGATCGGCGGAAGACCCGAAGGAATCGAGACGCGCAACGGCACGGGTGATGCACTCGTCCGCCAGTCGTTTGGCCCCCTCCACGCCATAAAACGTCGGATAGGTCTTCTTGCCGCGTTCGGCATCGGTATTCGGATTCTTACCGAGCTCCTCCCGGGTTCCCGTCACATTCAGCACATCGTCGGCGATCTGGAAGGCCAATCCAATGTCTTCTGCGTACCCGGTCATGTCGTCCAGCTGGCGGTCGTTGGCGCCGCCCGCAATGGCGCCCATCCGCACGGCAGCCCGAATCAACATGCCGGTCTTGTGCTTATGGATATTTTGAAGAGCGGTCAAATCGATGTCTCTGTGTTCCGCCTGAATGTCGAAGACTTGTCCACCGACCATCCCCATATTCCCGGAACCGAACGCCAGCTCCTGGAGAATTCGCACCTGACGACCAGCATCGCAGCCTTTCATCAACTCCGGACGGCTGATCAGATCGAAGGCCATGGTCAGCAGCGCATCACCCGCCAAAATCGCCATGGCCTCCCCGTACACTTTGTGATTCGTGGGTTTCCCGCGTCGAAAGTCATCATTATCCATGGAGGGCAGGTCATCGTGAATGAGCGAGTAGGTGTGGATCAGTTCCAGTGAACAGGCCACCGCCATCAAACCAGGCGGCGGCGGTCCCAAGGCTTCAGCGGCCGCAATGGTGAGAATCGGTCTGACGCGTTTGCCTCCGGCCAGGAGGCTGTACCGCATGCTTTCGTGGAGCGTGACCGGCGGGGTGCCGACGGAGGGAGCCACTTCGTCTAAAAAGCGGTCCACCGCAACACGTTTCTGTTCCAAATAGCCCTTGATATTCATGGAAAATTAGGTCCTGCTGGCGGAAAAAAGCCATCCGGGCGGAGAGTAACAAACGGTCTATAGGGTGTCAAACGGAGGACTGCCGTTGCCGCGTCCTTTTCTTTTGTTTGACCGGTAGCCCGGTAGCGACATGCCGAAGGCGTGGGAACCCGACGCGCCCAGCCGAGACGGAAAGCTGGAACTGACTGACACACTGCGTTGTGAGTGCGCAGGTGAAGGAATCCCAGGATGGCCCACCGCATGCTCGTCCAGCTCGCCGGGGCTGTGTGTATATTCTTCTTGGCTGAATCGAGAGGTCGCTCCGGGAGGCTTGGACGTTGAGGCTAACCGGTCAGACTTCTCCTTGTTTTTGCAACGGCGGGCTCGTTATACTCCCGTTCCATGAGCATCAGGAAAGCTGGCGGTGATTGGGAGCCAATGCTGCTTCCGATCGAGCCTCGATACTGCAAAGTCTGCAAGCAGGGCCTGTATAGGGATAAGACGATGTTTCGTGGCGGCTGGTCCCGTTGCACCGTGTGCGACGAATTCGTGCATTATAGTTGTCTCGCGAGCGGAAAATTCTCGTTTCTCAAGGCCCGGCCCCGCGTCTGCAAGACCTGCCGCGCGGCTCAGGCTCCTTTGGCCCATCAAGTTGATTCTGCCGTCGCCGTCGGCTCGTGACTTCCGACCCCCGGACAGGCTCTCCTCAAGCTGCTCCTCGTTGGCAGCTTGCGTTTGCGCACAGCATCCGGTACGTCGTGGCGCCGGCGATCCTCGCGGTCAGCGGATTCTTCACTGCCAACTTTCTCGTCAGCGGTCAATATACCTGGCCAAGGACCAGTCGGGTGTTGGCGCTCACGCTCACCCTGCTCGTTCTCTCGTACGAGTTCGTCTACAAGGAGCAGACCGAAACCACCGGATCAGGAGAGCAGGCGCGCTCCGCGGTGCTGTACGCCTGCGTGATTCCCTACGCGGTCGGCGCGATCCTCATGCTCGCGCTCTGGAAACTGTAAGGGGCAGCGTGATGGGGCAGGTGTTTCGAAGCGGAGCATTTCTCCAACAGTGTTGGTCTGTGCATCCACTCTGCATTTCTGTGAAGCGGATCACAGTCGACAACCAGCTCGCCTTTGCCTGCACGGCTTGCCGGTTTGCGCACTATGTCACCATGGGATCTGTCCTCTTGGGCCCTGCCGTCTCGGAAGAATCGGGAGCATCAACGGATGGCTCCGAGGCTCGGCCTGACGCCCAGGCACGTCTGGCAAACTGCCTCGAAGCCCATGCGGCGGCCTTGTCGTTGCGAGAGATGGATGTGTTCGAAGACCTCGCCGTCCTTCGTTGTGCCGAATGTCGTCGGCACTATGCGGTGGCCGTCACCGCGTTCGAGACTCATCAGAAATGAGCCTCCTCAATCTGGATTGCTGCCGCGCGACGATGCGGTGGGTCAGTCCCTATCAAGAGGGGAAGCGCTTAGACGCACGATTGGACATGATTGACCGCCTCTCATTTACAGATGAAGAAACCGCGTTGTTGACCGATGCGGCCTTCTTTGAGAGAAAAGCAAGAATCAGCGAAAAAATCCGCGCTCAATTGGAAGTGACCCGCCAGACTTTGAGGGAGGAACTCACCCACACCGCCCTTCCGGAAATGTCCGATTACGATTCGGCCAGTGCGCAGCTTGTCAAGGGCGAGCATCTGGAGTCTTTCCCCTACCAGTATCTCGATTGTCCCAAACATTTTCGCGGCACGGAAAAGCGTACGTTCCGCACGCTGTTTTGGTGGGGCCACCATGTGGCATGGGCCTGGATCCTGGAAGGGATTTTGATGCGGCAGTACAAGAAACGTTTGGTGGATCGATTCCATATGGTTGCAGGGCGGGACTTAGAGCTGTCACTCGCGCCGACGCTGTGGGAATGGAAGCGGGGCGAAGGGTTTACACTGCCGATTACGCATGATCGGAAGGCGCAAATTGCCGCAGTGGTTGCCGAGCGGTCGTTCCTGAAAATTGTCCGGTTTCTGCCCTTGGGCGATCCGCGAGTGCAGAGTGGAGCGCTGGCGGAACTGAGCCGGGACGTGTTCCGGGCCATGCTGCCCATCGTCACCCTGTAATTGTACGGTTGACGGGATTTCGGTAGACTACCTCGCGTTTTAACTTGCCAAGGAGGGCATCGTGAGAGATTCGCTCGTGCGAGTGGGCGTTGTGGTCTTGCTATCGGTCGGGCTCATGACTACGGCTGGTTGCGGTGGGAGCGGACAGACCGTTCATTTCGATGTACTTCCGCAGCAGCAGCCCGTGCAGCAAGCGGAGCCTGAAGGCCTCAGGATCGTCATCGAACCCTTTGAGGACCGGCGTGCCGACAAGCAGCGGATTGGAATGCGTACGCACCTGTGGGGAGGCACGACGTATTTCAACGTGGCGGGTGAAAAACCCGGCGCGGTCTATGCCCAGGCGCTGGCCGACCGCCTGCGAGCGGCAGGCTGGCTGGATCGATCCTGGGACGTGCGGGTGGCTCCGGCCGGTTCACTTCCGAACGCCGACATTGTGATCAGCGGGCAGATCTTTGAATTTGCGGCGAACGCCAAGAGCCGGCTCTTTTCGACCTATATTACGACAAGTCACAAATTGACCATTACCGCACGCAATACCGTTGACCAGAGCAGCACGAGCCGAAGCCTGGAAAGCGCGCACTCGGATACGGTGGTGTGGTTTTCGGAAGACGACGTGAAGCGTCTGATCACCGCGAACGTGAAAGAGACCGTCGATCGCTACCTGGCTGATACGACGATTTCCCAACGCGCGGTGCGTCCAAGACGGTAAATCGCCTCAAGCGGAGAGACAACGTGCGTGAGCGTCGCTGGGAAACTCACCTGCCAATGACGTTCAACGAGGCACTGGCGGTCGGCGAACGCCTCGCTGCTCTGGGATTGAAGCCGGCGGTACCGGCAAAAGATGTCATCTGCTATGTTGAGGAATGGACGGTCGAGGCGCCTGAAGACTTCGATGGTTTGGATGCCTGGTCGACGGAAGACGTGACACTGGTGCATGTCCGCGACGGCTGGCGGGGAGACTTTTTTCTTCTTGCCGGCGCCTACCATACCGCCTACCTGCACTTTCAAGACGTCGGCACGTACTGCTCGATCAGCCATCCATGGCGCATTCGCGAGCGCATGATCCTGCATGAGAATCGCGGCATGCTCTGGCTGGGATTCCGCCATGCCCATTCGTTCCTTCGCGTCCGGCTTCAAACGCGGGAGGTCGTCACGCCGGGAGAGACGCGCGACGATGCTCAACGCGACCACTGGTTGGAGGAACGGCGCACCGCCTTTCTGGAGGCCATTACCACTGCTGGGCTACCTATCGATACATCGATCGAAAAAGGGCAGCTCGTGCTTCGTCCACACGATCCGTCCGTGCCTTTTTTCTGCTCCTGGCCGGATGCCTTTGGTCCTTGTCAGTTGGAATACAACACCTCGGATGCCTATGAATTCCTCGTCCCGGCCAGTCAACTGGCGGCCACCTATGCCCCCGAACCCGCAGGATTGCGCACGTACCTGACGGGGTTCTCTGAAGAAGCCCTCCGTGAGTTTGCCACGATCCAATCTCCCGCTCGCTTGGCCTATCGCTGTTCCGTTCATTGCCCGCTGGATGATTTGCCCGAGATTAAATCGGCCATCGAACCGGACGGGCGGCTGTATGCCACCTTATGTGAGTTTCAAACTCAAGAGTTGCTTCCGGAGGGAGAAGATGCCTCGGCCATTATCGGCATCGTCGGTTCGCACCAAGGCTTCGCGATCGAAGCGCGGTTGAATAAGGCCCCGTTAAAGGAAGAGTTAATGGCCGGATGGTTGGAGCGCCTGATTGGACAACCGGTGGTGTATGCACCGCTTCCCGCCTTCGTCTGAGAGAATGCAGAAGAAGCTCCCGCTGGCTTCGGTCTGGCGTCGCTCAAACGCTCAAGTACTAAGTCAAGAACCCTCGAGGCAAACTACCTATCCGCTCGTATGTGATCGAAGCGAGCGGATCAAGCGAAGCTTGGTATGTACCTCCTCAGGTATTCGATCGTTGCGGCCTTGGCGGATGGGCTTTGTGAACATTCTCTCTCTGTGCGGAGATTAGGGATACCGGGTCTGAAATGTCATTTTAGTTGATCATCCTGACTGCATTCAGCACAGTGAGGGCATGAGCCCGCTGGCCCGAATTCAGACGGTTCTCTCCAAACCATTCATGCCCGCGGTGTTTTTCTTTTCAGGCGTGACGTATGACACCGTCACGCTCACGCGAATCGACCGTCTCCAAGACAATTTGCTCCTGCTGGTCTATCTCTTGCTCCTTGGAGTGCTTATCGTCCTGACCGGCAGAATCGGCATCGAGCCGCCCCCCGACCACGCACAGCTCACGTCGATTTCGCCCGTCATGCGTTGGCTCCTTCGCAGTCGGCCGTACTATCCCATGGTGAGCCAGTTTCTGTTTGGCGGCCTGTTCAGCGCCTACGCAATCTTCTATTCTCGGAGTGCCACGCTGACCGGTACGGCGGTGTTTTTTGCCGTGCTCGTGCTGCTGCTCGTCGGCAATGAGTTTCTCCGGGACCGTCTTTCGAACCTTCGCTTGCTGGTGAGCTTGTATGCGCTCGTATGCTTCGGGTTTTTTACCTTTTTCCTACCCGTCATGACCGGCTATATGAACGTGCTCGTGTTCCTTGCGGGAGCGGTGTTGAGCATCGTAGTGACATTTCGGGTCGTCGAGCTGATCTACCGCAACAATCCGGATCGATCCAGACGGGAGGCCTTCGGGGTGACGGTTCCGGCCTTCGCCTTGATCGGTCTTCTGGTCGGCTTCTACTTCCTCAACTGGATTCCCCCTGTGCCGCTCTCGATGAAATTCGGCGGGATCTATCATGAAGTCAAAAAATCGGACGATCGGTTTGAGTTGTCGTTCGAACGCAAATGGTATCAAGTCTGGAAACGATCGGACACGACGTTTCCCGCGCACGAACCGATTTACTGCTTCACCGCCGTCTTTGCCCCCGTCGCGCTCAACACGACCGTCTACCACCATTGGTATTTTCGCCCGCACAAGACCAAGCCGTTTGCCCACGCGGACAAGATCCCTGTAAAAATATCCGGCGGCCGGGAAGCAGGCTATCGGGCCTACACCTTCAAACAACAACTCGATCCCGGCGATTGGCGGGTGGATCTTGAAGCCGAGGACGGACGCATCATCGGTCGAGTCTCGGTCACGGTGGAAATCCGAGACGATTCCCCACCGCAGTTGAAGACAATCTTCTATTAACGCCAGCGGAGGGCGAGTGAGGCGGCTTGTCGACAATAGGGTCGACCGCGTAAAGTGCCTGGACCATGTCCCATCGTACGCTCCCTCTCTGTCCGGACAGTCCCAACTGTGTCTCAACGCTGACCCCGTCGCAGGACAGTCGGCATGCGATCGCCCCCTACCGCTTTTCGAGGACGAAGTCGGACGCAAAGGCTCTATTGAAGACGGTGATTGCCGGCTTGCCCCGCACAAGACTGGTCGAAGAAGACGAGACCTATCTCCATTACGAGTTTACGAGCCTGCTCTTACGGTTCGTCGACGATGTGGAATTTCTCTTCGATGACGAGGCGAAAGCGATCCATTTTCGCTCGTCCTCTCGAACCGGGTACGGGGACCTGGGCGTGAATCGTCGCCGGATGGAGGACATCCGTTCCCGCATTGAAGGAAAGCTCTAATGGGCAGCTCTCACGCGGGATGGCATTGCCACATCCCAAAGGATCACGGCATCAACGTTGAGGGGCCGGAGGCTTGGGCCCTCGTCGCATCGTATGCTGGAAGATGCACTTCGGACAGGTGTAATGGATAAATTGTCCGCTGGCGACCAGCCGTTTTTTCATGGGTACCTTGCACCACGTGCACAAGCGTTCGGGGAGATCGGAGGAGGGCGCTTCGGAGTCGGCGTTCATGGCCGGCATTCTCCACGAGGCTCAAGAATCTTGTCAACCGACCACTCTCGCAACCGTCCCGCAAAAAAAGTTCTTGCCCGTCATGCAGATGAAGAAAATCGTGGTATAGTGCAAAAACTTCCCAGTGTTTTTTCACCCACATACAGAAAGGCGGACAGCCCTATGAGCGTCCCGGTTGGTTCCGAAGAGACGATTTTGCCATCGAGTGCCCCAGTGGCTTCCTCGACCACTCCTGCACGGGAGATGGTTGGAGAGGGGAAGGCCTGGGGAATGTGTACTGCCGTTGACCTGCAAGATTGCCTTCCCGATTTGATCCGCAACGCCGACCATATCCGCCGCTACGTCGTCGAGCTCTGCGAGCTCATCGACATGCAGCGATTCGGCGAATGTCAGGTCGTGGATTTCGGCTCCGGGCGGGTCGCAGGGTATTCGATGGTCCAGTTGATCTCAACCTCGCTGATCAGCGGCCACTTTGCAAACGACACCAACAACGCCTATCTCGATATTTTCAGCTGCAAGGGCTACGACCCGGCGGTTGTGGAAGAATTTTCGAAGCAGTTCTTCGGTGCGCGGCGCTCGACCGCAACCGTCACGCTTCGCTATTAGTTGAACATACGGCAAGGGGAGCGGCGGATCTGCCGCTCCCGTGCCCAACCATCCTCTGGCTTTCCACCCATGAACGCTGCCGGCATCAAGGAATTTTTCAGGCACTTGCCTTCAAAGCTCGATGCGGAGGCCGCGGAGGATGTGGATGCGGTGTATCAGTTCGACTTGGGCGGCGCGCAAGGGGGGCAGTATGTTGTGACGATCCGCGAAGGAGTCTGCCAGGTGAAGGAAGGCCGGCACGAAGATCCGCATGTCATCTTGTCGATGGCCGGTGAAGACTGTGTACGGGTGCTGAACGGGGAGCTCAGCGGACCGGCTGCAGCCATGTCCGGACGAATCAGGATCAGCGGCGACGTGGGATTAGCCATGCAGCTGCGAGCGCTGTTTCCAAGCATCAGCGGCCAGCTCTAGCGGCGGGCCTTCGGGTGCGTGCGTCCCCTAGCGGTTTGCCGGAACGAGCGGAGTTTCGGCGGGAAGCTCTTGAAAGACGGTCGACCCCTCCGCGGGCGCGCGCCGCGGAAAGCGTTCCTCAAGAATCAGATACATTGTCGGCACAAGAAACAGGGTCAGCAGCGTGGAGACGCTGAGCCCACCCACGACTGCCCGAGCCAGAGGGGCGTTTGTTTCACCGCCCGTTCCCCAGCCTATTGCCATTGGAAGCAATCCGAACACCGTCGCCAGCGACGTCATCAGAATCGGGCGCAGCCGGGTCCGAGCCGCCAGCACGACGGCGTCACGAAGCGCCAATCCCTTTCTCCGCAAGACGTTCGTGTAGTCGACCAGCAGCACGCCGTTGCTCACCACGATGCCGAGCATCATGATGATGCCCATCATCGAGGTGGTAGAGAGGGTCGTGTTGGTGAGAAACAGCGCCAGGATGACTCCCGGAAAACCCATGGGAACCGAGAACATGATAATGAAGGGGTCCACCAGCGATTTGAATTGGGCAGCCATCACCATGTAGACCAGGACGAGCGCAAGGACTGTGGCAAACAGCAGCCCTGAAAACGTTTCCCGTTGCTGTTGGATCTGACCGGCCAGCCGGATGCTGAAGCCTGTCGGCAACTGCAGCTGGGCAAAACCGGCCTCAAGGTCCTCCGCGATGGCGCCGAGGTCCCGATTCAACGGATTCGCGGTAATGTGGATCACTCGTTGAAAATATTTCCGGTCGATTTTTACCGGACCAGCATTTAATTTCAGGGAAGCGACATTCTTGAGGAGAACCGGTTCTCCGTTTCTGGCGGTGAGAATAATGTTCTCGATGTCGGTCAGGTCCTTGCGGTGCTCTTCTGCCAGCCAGGCGCTGATGTAGTACTCATTGCCATTCTGCGGATCGGTATAGATGATGGGATCGGTCTGGCCGTTGCCGTTCAACGAAAACAAGACGGCATTCGCGATGTCGGTTTCGCTGATGCCCAATAGCGCGGCTTTTTCGCGATCGACGACCACATTGACTTCGGGATAGTTCTCCTCGCGGCTGACTTCGATGTCGGCGAGACCGTGGATCCGGTGCATCAAACCTTCCACCTGTCGAATGACGTCACGAGCCTTCTCGAAGTCATAACCGTAGATCTCCACGTCCACAGACTTCTGTGAGCCGAAACTCGTCACGCGCTTGACCAGACCCCCGGGGTCGAAAAACATCGCGACTCCGGGAAAGAGCTTGATGATATGCGGTCGTACCTCGTTCATGATCTGCACTTGGTTCCGGGAGCGCTTATCGGGCGACGTGAGATACACCGAAATGATCGAGGTGTGCGGTCCTGTGTTCGGATTGAAGAGCGACGAGCGGCCTTGTGCCAGCACGCCGGTGCTGGACACGATGGTTTCCAGCTCGCCGGCCGGAATGTGTGCGCGCAGCATCCGTTCGACTTCGGCAACTTGCTGTTCGGTCTTCTCGACTCGCTGCCCGACCGGCGCACGGAGCACGATACGGAACTGGCTCTCGTCGGAGACCGGGAGAAACTCCGTTCCGATCTTCGGGATCAAGGCGATGGAGGCAGCGAAGATCACGAGAATGCCGATGATAAACAGCCTACGATGGCCGAGCACCCAGCGGAGGGCATTCTCGAATCCACGGTCCATGGACTCGTAGCGCGTCCGGCTCCAATCCATCACATGGACGAACCACTGGGGCATCGAGCGGTGGGCTTCATGCTCGGGTTTCAAAAATTTGAAGCAAAGCGCCGGCGTGACCGTCCGTGACACGAAGAAGGATGTGAACAGCGCGATGGCAATGGTCACGGTCAGGGGAATAAGCAGGAGGCGGGCAATGCCGACGACAAAAAATATCGGCAGAAACACCACGACGGTGGTCACGGTCGATGCAAAGATCGGCATGGCCACTTCCCGGGCGGCGTCCAGAATCGCGTCCCAGCGCCGCGGATTCGTATTGAGATGCCGCTGGATGTTTTCCAGCTCCACGATCGAATCGTCGACCAGGCGACCGATGCCGAGCGCCAAGCCACCCAGAGTGAAGACGTTCAGCGTCTGACCGGTGAAGTACAGCACGATAAACGTGACCATGATCGAAAGGGGAATGGCGACGGAAATGATGACCGTGCTTGTCAGGTTGCGGAGAAAAACCAAAATCACGGCGGCAGCCAGGAGGGAGCCATGCAACGCCTGCTCGACGAGATTGTTGATGGATTGCCGGATGTACACCGACTGGTCGAACGAGATGCCAAGTTGGACGCCGGGTGGGATGCCGATCATCTTCGGCAATGCGGCGCGTAACGCATCGACCACCTCGACGGTGTTGGCGATCGGCTGCTTGTTGACGCGCAGATAGACCGCCCGCTTCCCGTCGGTCCTCACCACGTTCGTTTGGATGTCCGAGGAATCGCTCACAGTCCCCAGATCGCGTACGCGAACGGGGTTGCCCTGCTGATTCACCTTCACGATGACGTCCTGAATTGGCTCGACCGTACGGAACTGGTTGTTCGTGAACACGTTGTAATCGAGATTTCCTGCCTTAATGTCGCCGGAGGGCAGAATCAGGTTCGCGGCTTTGACCGCCTTCACGACGTCCAGGATCGATAAGCCTCGTGCGTTCAGCAGCGCCGGGTCCAAATTAATGTTGATCTGGCGGATTTTGCCCCCTTCAACCGTCGCCGCCGCGACATTCGCAATCTGTTCGATCTGCGGTGCGATGGTATTGAAAGCCAGATCGTAGAGTGCCCGTTCATCGAGATCGTCGCTGGAGACCGTCACGAACGAGACCGGAATATTCGAGACGTCGAACTTGACGATGAACGGTTGGAGAATGCCGGGCGGCAGGCTGTTGAGGATCTGTGTGATGCGCTGCATCACCTCCATCTGTCCGACGTTGATGTCGGCGCCCCAGTTGAACCAGATCTGGACCGCTCCGATGCCCTGTTTCGCGAACGACTCGACGTGTTCGACGTTCGACGCCGAGCTGACCGCTTTTTCAATGGGATAAACGACGCTTTGCTCGATATCGAGAGGAGGAGCGCCCTTGTAGATGACGCCCACGAAGGCCACGGGTACCTGGATGTTAGGAAAAAGGTCGACGGGCAGGCGATTCAGGGATGTCGCGCCGAGCACAACCATGGCCAGCGACAACATCAGAATGCCGATTCGGTTCCGTAACGCGAGGAGGGTTAACCACATACGTCAATAGCCCATGACCACATCATCCCTCAGTCTTCACTGGATTGAGTGACTCGGTTTGCACCGGCGTCCCGTCGTGAACAAGGTCCTTCCCGGACACGATGATCTGTTCGGAGCCGACGAGTCCTTTCGTAATCTCGACACGGTTCTCGTCACGCACCCCGATTTCCACCGCGATACGTTCGGCTTTTCCATCGCGGACGATGTACACGTATTGCGCGTCCTCCAACCGGCTGACGGCATCAATCGGAATTTGCACCGCGTTGTGGTGTTTCCCCACAAGGACTTCGACACGGGCGAACATGCCGCCCTTGAGCAGGCGGTTCTTGTTGGGGAGGTCCACTTCGACCGTCATGGTGCGGGTGGCGCGGTTCAAGGCCTGAACCACGCGCGTGACCGTGCCCTCGAACACCCGGTCCGGATACGCTTCCGCGCGGACCTCCGATTTTTGCCCGATCTGCACCAGCGGCACGTCCTTTTCCACAACTTCAATCAATGTGCGAACCGTTTCAACATCGTGCAAGCTCACAATGCCTCGAGAGGTCGTGGAATTGGCGGTAGCCGCTCCCGTCACGTAGGCGCCTAGGTCCAGGTTCCGTTCCGCCACGTATCCGGCGAACGGCGCCCGGATATAGGAGTAAGCGAGGTTTGTCTCGGCTTGAGCGAGGGCGACTTCCATCTGCTTGACTTGCGCCCGAAGCGACTCGAGAGCGGCCACCGCGGCGTCTAAATTCACCTCGGCGTTGTCCAAGTCCTGTTGAGAGATGAATTGATCCTTGATGAGGGCCTGCATACGGTCGAGCGTTAGCCTGGCATTTCGAACAGAGGCTTCCTGCTGGGTAACCTTGGCTTTTGCTGCGGCGACGTTGGCTTTTGCCTGGTTGACCGCATGAAGATAGTCCTGATGGTCGATTTCGACGATCAATTGGTTGGCCTTCACCAAATCGCCCTTATCGACGTACAGTTTGGCAATGTAGCCGTCCACTCGGGAGAAGATGTTGACCACCTGATTGGGCGTGATGTCTGCCGTATAGGCCAGGCGGATGTCCAGGTCCCGCTTCAGCGGCGTGACGACACCCACGGTGATGACTCGTGATTTTTTCTGGTCGATCTTGGCTCCGCTGCTGAGCCGAAAGACCACCAGCGCGGTGACGGCAAAAAAGATGATGACGCCGAGCGTGACGATGGGATGCTGTCTTACCGAATTCATGAGGCCCGTCTCCGTGCAGGACTGGTCATAAGGCCGGCCAAGAACAAATCGACATAGGTGGCGACCGTCTCGTCATGGGTGCGATGCATGGCAACACCAAAGATCTCGTGAAGAAGGCGGTGATGGACGACCATTCCAATGAATGCTCGGGCGGCGAGCAGCGGATCCACCTCGCGAAAGGCGCCTTCGCCGATTCTGGTCTCGATGTATGTAGCGAGGTGGTCGTAAAAAACCCGGTGGTGTTTCCCGAAGAACATGTCCGATAATTCATGACCTTCGAGGGCACTGAATAAGAGTAGTCGCAGAAAGGTGGAATCCACGCCGGGTCTGATGCGGAAGCGGGCGATCAGCGTGAACACGCGGCGGTCATCGCGCTTTCTGGCGGAGTCTTCGACCGCCCCCAGCAACTCGTCGACGGTGACCTTTTCGGCCAGGATGGCGCCGTAGAGCGCCCGCTTGGTCGGGAAATGCTTGAAGACTAGCGCCTCACTCACGCCGGCGGCTTTTGCAATCTCCTTGGTCGTTGTCCCGTTGAAACCTTTGGCTGCGAAGAGGGAGGCGGCGGCGGCAATGAGGCCGGCCTGGCGTTGCTGACTTGTCGACCGCGGCTGTCTGGCCATGGTATTCGAGCAGTAAGTGAGTAATTACTCACCGCTGAGCGTAGCATGAATGTCTCACGGCTGACAACCGAGTATGGGCTTTCGCGCAAAGCGGGGAACCCGCCTAGTGCTGCAGATTCGAGGAGAGGAAGTAGCGTAAGCGATTGTGCTCGCGCACGTTCATCTTCTGGATCTTCACGCCGAACTCGTGACCTCTCGACCATGCCACCCTGGCACTAAGGACAAAGAGGGGATCACACCCGTCGGGAAGATAGAGAAACAACGTCATTTCGAGACCGGACTTTACGGCCATGTTGCCACGGACGCGTAGCCCTTTGTTGGAAAGATCGACCACACTGCCGTCGCCCATGATCAATTCTTCTCGATCGTCCTGTGCCGAATACATGAGCCGGAAATCACTGTGGACTCGGTGATCCGTCCGACGATCGCAGATCGGTCGAGTGTGGTGGGATCGGAGGGCCCGAAGTTTTGTCTGTTTCATTGCATCACCTTTCGATATAGATGATTCCAGACGTAAAACTGCAGCTCATTCTGCACGTCCAATTTTGCCGCAACCATTTCAAGTCCGAAGCGACGTCCCGACACCCAGGTGACTCGGCTTTCCGCGATGCACATCGGCTCCTCGATGCCTGGGAGGTTGATAAAGAGGGACAGATCCATTCCGTGTGTGACCAGATGGTCGCCCAGGATCCCAATGCCGGATTTTGAGACGTTGCTCACGACGCCGTTACCGATCAGCATGCGACCGTCACTCATGCCCGAGTACATCAAGCTGAACTGAGCGGGGACTCGCTCGGTTCCCCGGCGGTTGTCGTCAGGTGGCTTGTCGGCCCCGCGGGTCTTGTCGCTGCTTGCTTGGCTCATGCCCGATCCTCCCCTACTCAGCTCCTATCCGTTCCGACTGGTTAGACGACGATGCGAAAGGCCGTACGGTGATTCTTACCGTCGGACAAGCTGACATGCTTCAGGACGACCCCTTGAATCCGCTTCCGAGCATCGTCCGTCAACTTGGAAAATCGTACGGCGAAGACATCGTCTCTGATCCACGAGACCGTGGCATCCGTCAGGCACAAAGGCGCCTGTCCGTCGTGCAAGTACAAGGTAATCGTGACACTGACCCCAGCGGCCGGAAGTGCTGTCCCTACGACTTTGCAGCCGGTTTTTGAGAGATCTTTCAGCGAGCCGGTGGAGGTCGTGAATCGGGCACCTTCGGTGCCGGTGTAGGTCACTTCACAATGGATAAGCGCTCGTTCTGCGTAGCGGCGGTCAAGAGGACCATGCGTGCGGGGCGCCACAAGATTCTGTTCAAGCAAAGTCCTTTTCATTGGTGCCTCCCAATTGCGACACCTCAAGAGTACCTCAGAGGGCAAATTCGGCTATTCCCAGGGAGAGGGGTATGAAGGTCCCACAAAGGAGGGGGAAGGGCACGAGCCTGTAGAAAGGGAGAAGGACTACGTGTTTCTACCGGACGGTTACTGGCGGATCTGGGCCCAGGCCTTTTGGTATTCCTCGAACGAATCGACTTCCATCCAGCCTTTGAAAATAGGTACCGCATCGACGCGGTGTCCCTGGTCGATCATTTCCTGGATCAGGTCGGTAAAGGACGCCTTGTTGACGCTGCTGGCCTCGTGAAAGCCCGAAGACTTATACCGTTCTTGGGAGCTACGGTAGCAGTCCTTCAGCGCTTGTGTGCCTTTCTCGGAAAACATCGCCATGCCGATAAATTCGCCATGCACGTGATCGATCGGCAAGTGCTGGCCGATTTTCACGACCCGGTGCTCATCGTCTCCCATGACGAATCGTGAGTGAGAGCTATTGCCTGGCGGCTCCGCGAAGGTCACGAGATCCGGATTGAGATGAGAGGAAGGTCCGCCACGCTGCTGTTGATCTCTCCAGGCCAAATCCACGACGAGGGCGATATCGGCCGGACTCTTCAACAACTTTTCCAATATGGGGCTGTCAAACATGATGTCCCCGTAGAGCACGATAGTCCGGCCCTTCATCTCGCTTTCCGCAGAGAAAATGGAGAACAGCTCTCCGGTCTCCTCATACCGATCATTGTCGTAATACCGAATATTGGGCAACGCGATGGCTTCCTTCTTATAGCCACGGACGACTGCGATTTCCTTGATGTTGGCCTCATTGAGCGCGCCGACGGCCCGCTCGAGGATGGTTTTGCCTTTGATATCCAGCAGACACTTGGGTTTGTCCTCGATCAGAGGAAGCAATTGCTTTTCAAATCCCGCCGCTGGAATGATGGCCGTGATTTTTTCGCCGCCGACCGGAAGAAAGGCTTTCTCATCCTGCTCCATTTGTGGCACACCTACGATGTCATACACTTCCGGCAAGGTGACGATGCGATCATTGGCTGCGCCTGGGCGGGTGTCTTTTCGTATGACGGCCAGTGTCTCTTTCATGGCTCGAATAGCGGCCCGGACCGGTTGATTGGCGTAGATGATGATCTTCGCACCCGCCTGCTGCATGTCCTCCGCAGTTGTTTGGTCAAAGATCGTCGGAACCACTACCAGCGGAACCTGCCCGGACCAGAGTCGGTAGACATTCCTGAGTTCGTCGAAGGTCTTTGATTTGGAGTGGATCAAGACGGCGTCCGCTCCCGCTTCCGCGTATGCCTCCGCTCGTTTCAGGGCCTCTTCCTGACCCCAGCCGGCAATCAAGGCTTCCGTGCGGGCGATGATCATGAAGTCCGGCACCGTTTGCGCCGCCTTGGCGGCCTTGATCTTTCCACAGTGCTCTTCAACCGGGATCAACTCCCGGCGGACGCCGGCGTAAAAGCTGCAACGCTTCGGGTATACGTTGTCTTCAATGCAAATGGCGGCGATGCCGGCCCGTTCGCGATCGTTCACCGTGCGCATGACGTTCAAGGCGTTGCCATAGCCGGTGTCGCAATCCGCGATAACCGGAATGTTCACCGCTTCGGCGATGTTACGTTCAACCTCGAGCTGCTCGCTGGAGGTGATGAAACTGGCATCCGGAATGCACTTCAACGAGGCGGAAATAGCGAAGCCGCTGGCCCACACCCCATCAAAGCCAGCCTGCTCGATCAGACGAGCGCTCAGCGCGTCATGAGCGCCGACGACCTTGAGCGCCCCCGGCCTCTTGAGGGCCTCCCGTAACTTTGTGGCGTTATGCATGATGATCGGGCATGATGCGAAAGCGCACGGGCGTTGTCAACGAAAAGTTTTGCGCAGCGGCGTGCTCCAGCGCTAGTATGTAGCCCCGCCGAGGTCTTGCTCCGGCGCCATCGCGCCTTCGATCCGGCTGGCGAGCAAGGGATTCTCAAAAAAGATGATGCCGCGATCGGTGCGCGTCTCGTAGCGGAGGCTCACCTCGGTCTCTACGCCCTGCCATGCAAAGATTTTGACGGTTCCCCCGGCGAACTGCCCCGGAGTGCGATCCAGAGGGCCATATCGGGATTGAAGGAAGGCCAGCAGTTGATCATGTGTCTCTTTGCCCTGATATCGGACCGTGACGCGCGCGAATTGGTCGTCAACAGTGGTGAACCTCATCGATTCGACTGTTGCGGAGCCTAAAGACGGCGGTCCACCCTTCAGTTGATACGTCTTCAGCCGGCCTGCGTCCTCAACTTTCCCAAAGGTCTCCGATTCGGAAAGCGTGGCTCCCCAGGGGATTCCTTCGAACCCCTTGGGATCCTCCTTCATCTGCACGGCAAACGCCGGACTTCCGAAGAAGAGCGCGCACACGACGGCAGTGAAGCATGCACGATTTGTGAAGATCGGCCGGTCGAACATGCGGCTACTCCGCCGTATCGGCGAGCAAATCGTTGAATCGAGGCGCCAGCGTGCGGCTGTCCAAGAAGAGATACCCTCGTTCTGTGCCGGCCTGATACGTTAGGTTGATCTCCGATTCAGTTCCGCGCCAGTTGTACTGCTGATTCAGGCCACGCAACATTTGCCCGGGCAAGCGTTCCATGCGGCCGAACTCCGACTCGAGATACGCCAGAATCTTTTTGTGCGTGTCCTCGCCACGATAGCGTATGGTGACGCGCGCAAATTGATCATCCACTGTGGAGAGATGAAGGCTTTCCACTGGAATGTCAGCGAACGAAGGCGGCGTGTTCTTGAACCGGTATTCGATGATGTTGGGGCCTTGTCGCGTCCGCTCGAGATCCGTGCGTGCGTTCAATGCCGTCCCCCACGCGATGTTGCGAAACCCCTTCGGATCATTCGTCATCGACACGGCGCCGACGAGGGAAGGAGCCCAGAGCAGCCATGCCGCGAGCAACGCGCAACCGAGTCGCATTCGGTAACGCTATCATGCGGTCCGGACCCGCGCAACCGGTTCGTTTCCTTGAGAAAGCGTTGTGGCATGGCTTATAATGCGCCGGATTTTTCCCTCCGCAGAGGAAGTCGTCGAGCATGATCGAAAGCGATGCGTTCGTACAGGCCATGCAGGACATGGGGGTGAATTTTTTCACCGGCGTCCCCGATTCCATTCTCGGAGGAATCATCGCCGAGTTGATGGATAGGCGCCTCTACACGCCTGCCGTCCGCGAAGATGAAGCCGTCGCCATGGCTGCAGGTGCCTACATGGGTGGGAAAATTCCCGCGGTGCTGATGCAGAACTCGGGACTGGGTACGTCACTCAACACGCTGATTTCGCTGAACATGATCTATCGGCAGCCTTGTATCCTGATCGTGTCATGGCGCGGTCAGGGCGGAAAGGACGCGCCCGAGCACCTCGTCATGGGCGAGGTCATGCCCCAGTTCCTTGAGACGATGAAAATTCCCCACCGGACGTTGACTGAAAAGACGGCGGTCGAAGATTTTAAGTGGGTGGCGGAAACGTTCATGAAGCAGCGGATTCCGGTGGCGCTGATCATCACCAAAGGGGTCGTGAAGGGTTTGCATCCATGAGGCCGGAGCAGGGAACATTGATCAGCCGGGCCCAGGCGATGGCTGCACTGCTCGAATTATTGACGGATCAGCCGTTGATCGTCTGCAACGGATTTCCGTCGCGCGAGGTGCAGAAAATCGCCGATCGGCCGACACATTTTTATATGATCGGCTCCATGGGGAACGCGCCGGCCATCGCGCTGGGCGTCGCGCTGGCCAAGCCGGAGAAACAGGTCGTCACATTCGACGGCGACGGCAACGTCCTGATGAGCATGGGCACGCTGGCCACGATCGGTGCGTTGAGGCCGAAAAACTTCATACATGTCGTCTTCGACAACGAGGTCTACGGCACGACAGGCAACCAGCCGACGATTTCAAATGTCGTTGCGCTCGACAAGGTCGCCAAGTCTGCAGGCTATGTGAATGTAGAACGCGTACTGGACCGCGATGATCTGGTCTATGAATTCAAAGACATCCTGAAAAAGGACGGGCCGAGCCTGCTGCTCATCAAAGTCAATGAGTTTGCAGAAGATGCCGGACGTGTCGTGCTCGATCCTCCGGACATTACGAAACGATTTATGAAGGCGATAGAATAACGGTCGACAAAGAGACAAAGAGAAACACCTATGATGTTGTTAAATCCCGGGCCGGTCAATGTATCGGAACGCGTTCGGCGGGCGCTCAACCGTCCGGACATCTGCCATCGCGAGTCGGACTTCGCCGAACTACAGCACGGCATTCAGAACAAGCTGTTGAATGCGTTTGTGCCGGGAGCAGAAACGGACTATACCGCCGTCCTGATCACCGGTTCGGGCACCGCGGCCGTTGAATCGGCCTTGATGTCGTCCATCCCCCATGGCAAACGCGCCTTGATCATCAATAACGGCGTCTATGGAGAGCGGATGGCGCAGATGGTCGGACTGCATCGATTGGGGGTTTCGGAGCTCAAACATGATTGGACCGAGCGGCCGGATCCCGAGCGGCTGCGTCTTGCTCTCCGGCAGCATCCGGAAGTCCATGCCGTGGGAATGGTCCATCATGAAACCACGACGGGGTTGCTCAATCCGGGGAAGGCCATCGCCGAAGTCGTTGACGGCCTGAACCGCGTGTTCATTCTGGATGCCGTGAGTGCCTTGGCGGGAGAATACATCGATATTGCCGGATCAAAGATCTACATGGTGGCTGGAACTGCAGGCAAATGTATTCAGGGATTTCCCGGCGTCTCATTTGTTCTCGTGCGCAAAGGATTTTTGGAGCGGATGCGCACCTACCCCAAGCGGTCCTGGTACTTGCATTTGACGCACTACGTCGATGATCAGGGTCGAGGGGTCATACCGTTCACTCCGGCGATCCAGATCTATTACGCCTTCGACGAAGCGCTCAACGAACTGCTGGAGGAAGGGGTGCCCAAGCGCATTCAGCGCTATAAGCGGATGGCGATGTTGATTCGTGAACGAATGGCGAAGATCGGCGTGAAGCCCGTGCTTCCACCTGACCGGCAATCAAACAGTATTACCGCGTATTATCTGCCAGAAGGACTTTCGTATCAGACACTGCATGATCGGTTGAAGACACGGGGATACGTGATTTATGCCGGCCAAGGCAATCTTGAAAACAAGATATTCCGCATCGCCAACATGGGCGCCCTCACCGAGCAACAGTTCGTGGAGTTCCTTGATGTTTTTGAAGAGATCGGCAAGCCTGGATGAAAGCCGTCATTTTGGCAGCCGGAGTCGGAAAGCGTCTCTGGCCCGTTACGCAGCACCGTCCTAAATGCCTCATTGAAATCGGCGGACAGACTTTGCTCTCACGCTATTTGGCTTCGCTGGCGAGTGTGGGTGTGCAGCGTGCCGATATCGTCGTCGGGTACAAGCAGGAAATGATTCGGGCGGCTGTCGAGTCCAACCCCTTCGGGGTGCGCATACAATTTTTGGTGAATGAGCAGTTCCATCGCGGCAGCATTTCCTCACTTTGGATCGCTCGTACTGCCCTGGATGATGACGTCGTGATCATGGATGCCGATGTGCTTTTTCACCAGGACATTCTGCGCCGGTTGGTGCGGTCGACGTATCCCAACGCCTTGTTGATGGATGATTCCGTCAAGCAGACCGGCGAAGAATGCATGGTCGTTGCCGAAGGCGGACGCGTGATTGCGCTCACCAAAAAGATGCCGTCGCGGTATGACCAGGCCGGGGAGGGCGTCGGATTTCTCAAAGTGCGCCATGCGGACACTCCCCATGTCGTGGCGTCCTTGAGGACGTTTGTGGATCGTGACGCCTGGCAGATGGAATACGAAGACGCGCTTATCGGGTTCTTCCGTGACGTCAAGGTAGGTTATGAAGTCATTGGGGGGCTGCCCTGGACCGAGATTGATTTCCCAGAAGATGTTGAGAAAGCAGAGCGGGAAATACTCCCAAAACTCTGAGGTGAGTGTCGTGCGGCAGGACGTCTATCGATGAACGAACCGATTGTAGACAAGGGCACGGAACTCCAAGGGCTTTCAACGGCCGTGTTGTTTCCCTCTATTGATCTTTTCGGCGGGCCGGGACGGAAGGCGGTCGGGCCACTCACTCCAGTCGTAGGCGTGAGTCTGTTTCAGCGGACCGTCCTGACCCTCCAGCGGGCCGGAATCAGGCAACTAATCGTCATTTCAGGACCGGAGGAGGAGCAACTGAGGCAGGCGCTTCTCAAAGGTCCGCGCGTGACGGTGCCCGTGCGTTGGATGCCAATCCGCGAATTTCCCTTGGACGATCCCCGAACCTGGGAATCGCTTGCCGCTGAAGTGCGGGGTTTCTGCCTGGTGTCGGGGGTCGGGACAGTGTTTCCACGGACGCTGATCGAAGAATTGCGTCGCGATGTCCGAGCTGGCCAGGCGATTGTCGTGGGACCGCCGATCACCCAAGGCAGCGGTTCGGAGACCGTGGTGCGTGCATTGAAGTCAGGCGGCACCGGTGGATTCGCGGACGTGATGGTGATGCCGGCGTCCGAGCTGAGTGCCGCCGGACGATTGGCGGCCGAGTTGGACACGGTGCCGATTGCCCGGTGGCTGGAGCGAGCCTCTGTAGATGGTCGTGTACGCCTGCTGACGACGGGAGACGACGATCCATCCCGCTGGTACCAGCCGGTTCTCAACGACGCCGATCTGCGTCGGGCCGAGCGACGATTATATTCGTCGTTGAAAGGGGAGTTCGAAGGCGTCGTCGATCGTTACTTCAATCGGAAAGTATCGCGGTGGTGCACGCGAGCATTCCTAGCGCTCGGCTGGTCGCCGAACGCGATCACGATGCTGGCCACGGTGATCGGTCTCGTCGCTGCGGCAGGATTTGCTTTTGGGACGTATGCGGCTGGTCTTGGGGCGGCACTGCTGTTCCAACTGGCGGCGGTCATTGACTGCAGCGATGGGGAAGTCGCCCGTCTGACGTTCACCGAGTCTCCATTTGGTGCGTGGCTAGATCTCGCGCTTGATAATGTCGTGCACATGGCGATCTTCGGTGGAATCGCCATCGGGGTCTATCGGCAGTCGGCCAGCGGTGATCAGGAGTGGATGCCGCTTGCTCTCGGAGCTGCCGCCATTTGCGGGAACGCCATGTCGTTTGCGTTGGTCAACAGGGCTCAAAAAATCAAGACAGCCAGTGAATGGAAAACGCCGCTGCATGCGGCTTGGTCGGATTTCATGTTGAAGAATGTCGCCAGCCGGGATTTTTCCGTCATCGTGCTCCTGTTTGCCCTCCTCGGAAAGCTGGAAGCATTTGTGTGGCTGGCGGCCATCGGTTCGCTCGCGTTCGCCGGAGTCATGATTTGGGTCCTCCGGCCGGCCGCGGTTGCAAGCAAACCGTCTGCGTGATTGCTGGAGTGGAGATCATGCGCTGCCAAATCATCCCGACCTTGTCGTCACACGCCGTGCCACCTCGTCTTGCCTCATAGCGTGTGGCGTTATCTGCTATTGTTTCTCGGTTTCCTCACCCTCACTCTCATCGTTTGGCACATCGGTCCCGGTAAAATTTATGAAGCGGCCACCCAGGTCGGTCCCGGTGCGCTCCTTGTCATGTTGGTCCCTTCGCTGCTGATGTACGCATTCGAAGCCTATGGGTGGAAGCTCACGCTAGATTCAGCGGCTCATGGCATTGCCTTCTGGAGGATTTTTGCGATCAGGACGGCTGGAGAGGTGGTCAATATGACGACCCCCACCGCGTATGTCGGCGGCGAGCCACTCAAGGCCTATCTTCTCCAGCGCCACCAGATCCCGATGGTCGAAGGACTCGCATCAGTCGTGATCGCCAAGACCATCATGACGCTCGCCCAGGTGCTCTTCATCTTGGTGGGAATTGCGCTGGCGTTCTGGATGTTGGGCGCCGAAGGATCATCCAGTCAAATCGCGGCAGCCGGCCTCCTTTCCGTCGCCTTGCTGTTGTTCGGAGTTGTGGCCTTCATTTTCGTGCAGAAGCGTGGGCTGTTCATGTGGATTCTTCGGACGCTGCGTGGGCTCGGTCTGCATGTGGCCTTTCTCGAGAACCGCGAGGAGAAATTACGGTCGCTGGACGAGATTATCCTCAATTTCTACACGCAGCATCGGTCGGCCTTCTACGCGGCCACGACGCTCTATCTTCTGGGATGGCTGGCGGAAGCCGTGGAAGTGTATGTGATTATTTTGTATTTGGGAGGTCCGGCTTCACTATTGTCCGCGATTTCCATCGGCGCGCTGTCGGTCTTCATCAAAGGCGGAACGTTTTTTATCCCGGGAAGTCTGGGGGCGCAGGATGGAGGGAATTTACTGCTGCTGAAGGCCTTCGGCTACTCGGACGTCACAGGGATCACCTTCGCACTTTTGAGGCGTTTCCGAGAACTGGTCTGGATCGGGATCGGACTGCTTTGCTTGGCAGCGATGGGAAGAGGACAAAAGCGACACACCACAACATTAGGATGATAAGGCGGCGCGCTGTTGTTGAAGCAGCTGAATCCGCTCGATCATTTTGTCCCAAACGAAGGAATGTAAGCGTAAGTTGGCTTCCCGCTCGACCTGAATGAATTCGACGCCGGCACGCGTGCCCTTGACCCATTTGACTTCGGCTGAGCCGATTGCCAAGGATTCTGTTTTGTCTGGAAGGAGCAGGCGAAGCGCCACGTGCTGGTGTGTGAGGAGCGGCTCGTCCGTTTCGATCGAGCATCCCATGGCCGACAGGTTGGTGATCGTTCCCTCACCGACGGTCGTGGTGATGCAGTACATGGCGGGATACGTTAACGACAGGCGGTAGAGACCCCGATGGTATACCCTGATGTCATCCATGCGGCCAGTGTACTGTGCTTGAGCCGATCAAATGTATTCCCCGTTCGAGGGGCGAAATCGATGAGTGTCTGCCTCCGCCAGGTCGGTCCCTCCCTCATCATCCATGAGTGAATCGACAACAGAGGCGTCAGACCATCAGGACACGGTCTTCTGCGTCGCCTTTAACAAACGATCGGCAAGGATCGCGATCGCAAGAACGGGAAAGGGGACAAGGCTGAGTACTAGCATCAACATCAGAGGTGACATGTTGTATCTCCTTTTGAGCTGCGTGAGCATGCCCTCATGGGTTGCAATGCCAGGGCCAGAGAAATACCTAAAAAGAAGGGCTGCTCGAAGTGCCTGATCCTATGCATTTTTCTGTCGCAATGCGTTCTGGTAAAGCTATGCAACGAGTTCGTACGACCTTCCGGCAACGAAACGAGCGGAAAATTCCCGCATGTTGCCGAGAATTTCCTCCCCCGTCAGAGGGATGCGTCAGGAATTAATCTAACGACATGCCTCGCCGATCTCTGAGCCAGACGTGCGAGGCATCCACTCAGGGGCTCTCCCGCGCCGCTGATTGTCTTGACGCCATCCCTCACTTTCACGCGAGCCGCAGGCTCCGGACCAAGAGTTGTTTGTGCTAGGATGGCTCGCCATGTCGGCGCTCAAGCTCCTGAGTTGGGGATTCGTGGCTCTTCTGGGTGCCGGCGCGCTTGCCATTGTCGCCGGTCTCGTGTCTCCCCATGAACAGGTGAATGCGCTGTGGCTGGTGGTCGCCGCAGCCTGCCTCTATGTGCTGGCCTATCGCTTCTACGGCCGATGGATCGCTTCGAGGGTCATCGAACTCAATAATCAACGCATCACTCCGGCCGTGCGTCTGAACGACGGGGTGAATTTCCATCCGACGAATAGTATCGTCCTCTTCGGTCACCACTTTGCGGCTATCGCGGGAGCCGGCCCCTTACTCGGACCAGTCCTGGCGGCGCAATTCGGATTTCTTCCCGGGTTTCTCTGGTTGGTGATCGGCGCGGTGCTGGCGGGAGCGGTCCAGGATTTCGTCATCCTCGTGGCGTCGATGCGACGAAATGGGAGATCACTTCCGGAAATCGCTCGCGACGAGTTGGGCGTTGTGACAGGCACAGCGACAGCGTTGGCCGTCCTCTTTATTGTCGTGGTGGCGCTGGCGGGACTCGGATTTGCCGTTGTCAACGCGCTCTATCACAATGCCTGGGGAACATTCACCATCGCGATGACGATCCCTATCGGTTTCTTCATGGGGTTCTATCTGCAGAAGTTCCGTCCGGGTGCTGTCGCGGAGATCTCGTTCCTTGGTGTGGCATTGTTGATCATCGCCGTGCTGCTGGGCCGTGTCGTGGCCCAGTCTTCGTATGCGACCTGGTTCGAGTACGAGCGATCGACCTTGGTCTGGCTGCTGGGGGGCTACGGCTTTCTTGCCTCTGTGTTGCCCGGCTGGATGCTCTTAGTGCCCCGAGGGTACCTTTCGACCTTTATGAAGCTTGGCGTCGTGTTCCTTCTGGGATTCGGCGTCATCGCGCTGGCGCCGACTATCCAAATGCCCCGCATGACGACGTTTGCGGACGGCGGAGGCCCGATCATTCCCGGCACCGTATTTCCGTTTCTCTTTATTACCATCGCCTGTGGGGCGGTTTCAGGTTTCCACGCCCTTGTCTCCTCCGGCACGACGCCGAAAATGATTGAGCAGGAATCACAGGCGCTCGTGGGCTATGCGGCCATGCTCCTCGAGAGCTTCGTGGGAGTGATGGCATTGGTCGCAGCCACGGTGCTCTTGCCAGGCGACTATTTCTCCATCAATACGACATTGTCATCCGATGCGCTCGCGGCCATGGGTTTCCCGCCGCTCCGAATCGCCGAGCTGTCACGGCTGGTTGAGGTCGAGGTCGCCAGCCGGCCCGGCGGTGCCGTCTCCCTCGCGGTAGGAATGGCCTCGATCTTTTCGGCGTTGCCCGGAATGGCGGGATTAATGGCCTACTGGTACCAGTTTGCGCTGCTCTTCGAGGCGTTGTTCATTTTGACCACCATCGACACAGGGACCCGAGTTGCACGGTACCTGATTCAGGAAATGGCAGGGCGTATTTCACCATCGTTCCGCCAATTGAATTGGCTGCCAGGAGTGTTGATCAGCAGCGGCGTTGTCGTTGGCGGCTGGGCGTCTCTGATTGCGACGGGCAGCATTTCCACAATCTGGCCGATGTTTGGTGCAGCCAACCAATTGTTGGGGACGCTCGCTCTCTGTATCGGCACGACGGTCCTGATCAAAATGCGAAAATCCCAGTACCTCTGGATTACCGCGCTGCCCATGGTCTTTGTCGGCTTTATTACGCTCACGGGCTCCTATGAGATGTTCCGAATGTTCGTGGCAGCGGCTGGAACCTTTACCGATGGTGAAGCGCTTGCCCTGTATCTCGACGCCGCGTTGGTGGCGATTGTTGCGATTCTGGGATTGGTGGTGTTGAGCGACAGCGCCAGGCAATGGTACGGATATCTCATCCAAAAACGGCCCTTTACAAGTAGTGAGATTGTCGTCATGGCCGGAGGCGGTTCGGCTGGAAATCTGCACGCGACGGTCACACAGGACGACGCCGGTTTCCGGCTGCCGCATGGCACAGGGTGTTGCTGAACAACGCGGAGGTGTGACGTGGCTGACCAATGTTCCTTTGATATCGTGTCGGAAGTGAACATGCAGGAATTGAAGAACGCCCTTGATCAGGCCACCAAGGAAATTAGGCAGCGATTTGATTTTAAGGACTCAAAAACCGACATCAGCCTGAAAGAAAAAGAAAAGGAATTGGTTGTCCTGTCGGACGACGAATATAAGTTGAAGGCAGTGCAAGAGATCATCAACGCGAAATGCGTAAAGCGCGGTGTGTCATTGAAAGCGTTTAGCCACGGGGCCATCGAGCCCGCACTGAGCGGCACCGTGCGGCAGGTGGCAAAGATTCAGAGCGGTCTGGCCTCAGAGAAAGCGAAAGAGATTTCGAAGTCGATCAAGGATTCAAAGCTAAAGGTACAAGCCCAAATCCAGGGGGAGCAAGTACGGGTCTTGAGCAAGAGCAAGGACGAACTGCAATCGGCGATCGCCTTTCTGCGAGGGAAGGACTTCGGCATCGACTTGCAGTTTACCAATTATCGATGAATGGCGACGGCCTCCATCGACGCCGTGCGTGGATGACGCGATGGGCCGCTGTCGGATTGCTGGTCCTTCAGGTTGGTCTGCTCGGTTGTGATCGCAGCGAGCCGATCGTCGTCATTCAGCTCCATCCTAAAAATCCGGACATCTTGTACGTGACTACCAACGATTACATCTACAAGTCGCGGGATGGCGGTCGGACATGGACCAACATCTCGAAGGGAATGAGCCATTCCCGTGTGATTGCCATGGCGGTCGATCCTTCGTATCCGGCCACCGTGTATGCGGGGACGAAGGGCGACGCGGTCTACAAGAGCTATGACGGCGGACAGCGGTGGGTCTCCATGCGCACCGGATTGGACGATGCGACCATTTCTTCTGTTGTCAATCAGTTCGTGTTCGATCCGTACGACAGCAATCACATGTTCGTGGCAACGACGATGGGGATTTTTGAGACGAAGAGCGGCGGCGGAAGTTGGACCAAAAGGATGGAAGGGATGAAGGAGGTGCTCATGGTCGTGACCCTCTGCATGGACCCGACACGGCCGGCCATTCTCTATGCCGGCACCAGCGGAGGCGTCTACAAGACGGTGAACGAAGGCGGGCATTGGGATAAGGTCAATAACGGATTGGTGCCGCCTGAAATGATCAAAAGCTCCCGTGCGTTGAATGTCACGTCCATCCTCGTCGATCCGTTCGAGCCCGAAACCGTCTACGCGGCAACCCTCGCAGGCCTCTTCAAAACCACAGATGAGGGGAAGTCCTGGGTGAGGATCGGGGAATCGCTCTCCGATCAGATGATCATGGCCATGATTTTAGACCGGAGCAAAAAAGGCACGATCTATATCACGGGGCGGGACGGCGTCCACCGAAGTGATGACGGAGGGATGACCTGGAGAACGCTGAATAAAGGATTTGCCAGCACCAACATCCGGTCGATTGCTCAAAGTGCGATGGATCCGGATGTGTTCTACGCCGGCACGAACGGCAGCGGCCTCTATCGAAGCCGCGATGGCGGAGAGACCTGGGAGCCGATGCCCTCACTCACACACAACACGGCGAGCTGATTCCAAGGGAGGAAGGCATTTCGTTCTGAAGGAAGACGGCTAACGGCTTGGCAAGCTCGAGCCGACCGACGACCCGCCCAACGACGATCCTACCGATGTATCCTGCATGCTCGACCCGACAGTCGAGGAATTCATGTTAGAGCCGACGCTCGAATCGGAAATGCTGGACCCCACCGTTGATCGCTGAAGCGTTGAGCCCACGCTGGAAGAGGACTCCTGGTTGAGTGTCGACTCTCCGATCGCAGGACCTGCTCGGCCCGTCGCCCCGATCTCGAATCCCGAGGGTCCGCTGCCTCCGATGTCTCGGCTGTTTCTCGGCGTCGCGCCGATGTCGTGACCTGTGACGCCTTCTTGTCCGATCTCCGTTCCCGTCTTGGGGCTGCGACCAATTGCCGGCCCGGCAGCGGGAGCCGCGCCGATGGCGGTTCCCGTTTTCGCGCTTCCCGGCAATTTCGGGGCGCGAATATCCCGCTCGATCGACTCCTGCAAGTCACGAATGGTTTGAGCGTTCCGTCCTGCATCTTCGAAGTCAAGCTGATCGCGGCGGCTGGAGAGCTCGTTGATCTTTTCGAGACGCGCATGCAGGACCTTGAGATCACTTCTGGCTCTGGCGACTCTGGGAATAAGCTCTCGAAGCATGATCCCTCTCGAGGCGAGCGAATAGTTCGACAGATTGGCTTGGGCTGAGGCCAGCAACTGGTCGAGATCGTCGGCGATCTCCTCGAGTTCGCGAAGCTCGTTCAAGTCTGTCTTACAGCAGTCGAGAAATTTCTGATAGCGGGTGAGAAATGTTGAAACGTCCTTCTGTAGGTTGTCTGGTTGAAAATGTTGCTGGGGCATGCCATCCGGGCGCTCAGTTTTCTTGTCCACCAGCGGTATGCAGCCGGGCCCTGATTGTGCCGAATACTGCTGATCTCCTTTTTTGTCGGGACAATAGTAGATGGTCGATGCCGCGGAGGCAGTGAGTTGCGGCAACACCAACGCGACAGTCACAGCCACAAAGGCGGCCAGCACTTCCTTACACAGGAACGGAGAGGTTTGCATAGCGTGATTCTTATCTTACGGAGGTTCCTTGTCAACAATCCTGCAACTTCGTGTTCTTGAATGCAGAGGGGCAATCCGCTAGGCTGCCAGGCTCAGGATCTGGCTGATGCAGGAGGACGTTCGGATGCCGGTCATCATGATTGATGCGGTGGGACTGCATGTGGGGCAGGAAGTGATTATTCGTGGATGGCTGCGGAGTCGCCGCGATAGCGGGAAGCTTCATTTCTTGACCATTCGGGATGGCACCGGCGATCTGCAGGCGATCGTGAGCAAGAAAACCGTCGGAGATGACCAGTTCTCGGTCTCGGCCGGTCTGACCCAGGAATCATCGTTGGTCATCACCGGACACCTTCGACAGGACCATCGTGCGCCAGGCGGCTATGAGCTGGACGTCACTCGCATCGAAGCGTTGCAGATCGCGCAGCCATTCCCGATCCAGCCCAAGGAACATGGTGTCGGCTTCTTGATGGAGCACCGGCATCTGTGGCTACGCTCGCACCGGCAGCACGCCATCCTGCGCATTCGGCACGAGATTATTCGGGCCTCACGAAACTTCTTTGACGAGAGGGGATTCATTCTCGTCGACGCGCCGATCTTCACGCCGAACGCCTGTGAAGGCACTACGACGCTCTTTCAGACGCAATACTTTGACGAAACCGCATATCTGACGCAAAGCGGCCAGCTCTATAGTGAGGCCACCGCCGCTGCATTCGGCAAAGTGTATTGTTTTGGTCCGACATTTCGTGCTGAAAAATCGAAGACACGCCGCCATTTAATGGAATTCTGGATGGTCGAGCCGGAAGTCGCGTTCGCACAGCTGGCGGACATGATGGAGCTCGCGGAGCAATTTTTGACGTACATCATACAGCGAGTCCTCGAAACGAGAAAACAAGAACTCGCTGTGCTCGAGCGCAATATTGCAAAGCTGGAAGCTGTGAAGCCGCCGTTTCCTCGGCTGACCTATGAAGAAGCGATCCGACTCTTGCAGCAAAAGAATAATCCCACGCAGCTTGGCGATGACTTCGGAGGCGATGAAGAAACCATTATCTCGCAACAATTCGATCGGCCAGTCATCATCCATCGGTATCCGACTGCGCTCAAGGCGTTTTACATGCAGCCGGACGAGGCACGTCCGGATCTCGCACTGTGCATGGACGTATTGGCACCTGAAGGGTACGGAGAGATCATCGGTGGAGGGCAACGCATTCACGATGTGGAGTTGTTACGGGGGCGTTTACAGGAACACCACCTTCCAGAAGATGCTTTTAAGTGGTATCTGGATCTTCGTCAGTTTGGATCGGTTCCACATGCCGGATTTGGGATGGGCATTGAACGTGCCGTCGCCTGGATTTGCGGATTAGAGCATGTCCGGGAAACGATTCCATTTCCGCGGATGCTATACAAGCTGTATCCCTGACCTTCAAAGGCTCCTTCCGCCGTCCATCGGGGCCAAGAATCTCTCATCGCCAGCTCATTTTTGCCGCCCAAAATGCGGCATTTTCGACAGCTCGAAAAAACCTGTAAGTCCTCGAATTTTTTATTGACAATGTGACGCCGAGGAGTATACTCCGCCGTGGCGTGGGAGATTGTGGGTGAAATTGGGTTCGATAAGAACAGTAATAGTCATGCCCACTTGCCCGTTATGCCTTCGGAAGTCCTGTCCTGGCTGCAGCCACACTCCGGCGGTCTCTATGTGGATTGCACAGTGGGATATTGTGGGCATGCCAAGGAAATTCTTCGAGTCAGCCAACCCCACGGGATTGTTCTTGGTATCGACCGAGATATCCAAGCAATCAATGCCGGCCGGCGGGAACTACAGAGCTTCGGAGACCGAGCAATTCTGGTCAAGGCGCATTTCATGGAATTGAAGCACATTTTGGTGGAACGGGGCATTCCCCAAGTGCACGGCGTATTGTTCGACCTTGGCGTGTCGTCGCCTCAGTTCGACGAACCAACCCGCGGCTTCAGTTTTCGGTCGGAAGGACCGCTCGACATGCGAATGGACCAAAGCAGTGGCCGGACGGCGGCTGATATCGTAAATGAGCTCGACGAAGCCGATTTAGCCGACATGATTTACCGCTTGGGGGAAGAACGCTATTCCCGTCGCATTGCCCGGGCCATCGTGAGCGCTCGCCGCCGCCAGGCCTTGACCAGCACTCACCAGCTGGCATCGGTGATTGAGTCGGCGGTGCCCGGTCATTATCGACGGGGCCGCATTCATTGCGCGACGAGGACATTTCAGGCGCTCCGTATCGCCGTCAATAAGGAATTGGATCATTTGGAGACGTCGCTCCGTGATGCGGCTGATGCATTGGCACCGCAAGGGCGACTGTGTGTGATCTCCTTCCATTCCCTCGAGGATCGGATCGTGAAGCAGACGTTCAAAGGGCTTTCGAGTCAGAGTGTCGGTGAGCTGGAAATTCTCACGAAGCGACCCCAGGTGCCATCCGATGATGAAAGGCATCGCAACCCGAGATCTCGAAGCGCCAAGCTGAGAGTCATCCAACGAATCATGAGGGAGGGACGCGCATGAAAGCGGTCGCCATCGTGACGGGTATGTGCCTCGTGTTTGTCTTCGTTTGGGAGAGGGTCGATGTGGTGCGCCTGGGGTATTCGATCGAGCGCTTGAAAACACAAAAGACGCTCCTCGAACGGGAACGTGATCAACTGCAAGTCAAGTTCTCCGCGCTAACGGCTCCTGAACGAATTGCCAGGGTGGCGACCGACAAATTGGGGCTGATGCCGCCGCAGCAAGGACAAGTCTTCATCGTCCATCCACAGCCCGACAGACCGCTCTTGGCGACACCGCCCGCAGAGCAGTTGCGGATCGCTCGCACGATGTTTCCTGTAGGAGGTGCGAAATAGTCATGGGTCCTTCGCGGGGCCGGCGATACATTCTGCTGCATCTTCTTCTCGCCGGCTTTGGCGTCATCTTGTTCCGGCTGGTCAGCCTCCAGGTATTGCAAGCGGCCGAGCTCACGGCTCGAGCGGATCGGCAGCATCAAAAGAGTGTGACGATGGAAGGCGCCAGAGGGACCGTCACCGACCGTCACGGGAAGGTATTTGCGATGAATGTCGAAGTGCCCTCGATCTTCGGCGTCCCAACTTCCCTCGATAGTCCTGCGAATGCCGCCAGATCCCTTTCCCCCGTGTTGCACATCCGCCGCGAAGAAATTGAAAAGAAGCTGCGTCAGGACAGGCATTTCGTCTGGCTGGCGCGGAAGGTTGAGCCGGAGCAGGGGCGTCGACTCGAGCAATTGTCGATTGACGGCATCGGCATGGTTATGGAAGGGCGAAGGTTCTATCCGAAAGGCCCCCTGCTCGCCCATGTCCTAGGATTTGTCGGCATGGACGGGGTGGGGCTCGAGGGATTAGAGCGTCGGTATGAATCCCAGCTGCACGGAGAAAAACGACTGACCATTCTTCAGCGCGACGCGCTCGGTCGGACGGTATTCCCTAAAGACCTCCGTGAACAGGTACCCGCGACAGGGCAGGCGCTCACTCTGACCATCGACGAGGTGATCCAATACATCGCCGAAAAGGAACTTGAAGAAGCCGTTGACCATGCCCGCGCGAAATCTGGGACGATCATCGTGATGGAGCCCAGGACCGGTGCCGTCCTGGCCATGGCGGTGAGCCCCCGGTTCGACCCGAATGCCGTTGCCTCGTTGACGGCAGATCGCTGGCGGAATAGGGCTCTGACTGATACGTACGAGCCTGGTTCAACCATGAAGGTGGTGGTGGCGGCCGCCGCGCTGGAAGAACGGGTGATGATGCCGGGCTCCATGCTGTTCGGAGAAAACGGCCGGATGACGATTGCGAACACGACCATTCATGACCATGAAAAGCTCGGATGGATGACGTTTGCACAGATGATTCAAAAATCGAGCAATATCGGTGCAGCCAAGACCGGCATGTTGGTCGGCGATCAACGGCTCTACCGGTATCTTCAGGCTTTCGGGTTTGGCCAACGGACGGACATCGACCTTCCGGGAGAAGTCTCAGGATTACTCAAAGCTCCGCGTGAGTGGGGCCGGCGCTCTCTGGCCTCGATTTCGATGGGCCAGGAGGTGGGGGTTACGCCGTTGCAGATGATCACGGCGGTTTCGGCCATTGCCAATGACGGTGTGCTCATGAAGCCCTATGTCGTCGCCGAGGTGAGGGATCAGAAGGGCCAGCGAATGAAGGAGATTCTTCCGCAGGTCAAGCGCCGCGTGGTGTCTCCAGCCACGGCGCACACGCTCACCACCATCATGGAAGGTGTGGTCTCAAGCGGAACGGGAACGAAAGCGGCCATCCCAGGGTTTCGCGTTGCGGGGAAGACCGGCACGGCCCAAAAAGTCGATCCACGCACCGGAACCTATTCCTCGGCATTGTCCATCGGTTCCTTCGTCGGCTTCGTGCCGGCAGATGCGCCGCGTCTCACGATCATCGTGGTCATTGATGAACCACAGGGCGAGGCCTGGGGTGGCGTCGTGGCGGCACCTGTGTTCCGGCGGGTTGGTGAGCAGGTGCTGACATATTTGGGTGTGCCTCGGGATGATCAAGTGAAGATCGCCATGGCGGCGCGGTAGTCGAATCTACGATGGAAGCTCGATCGATGTCGGTCACGCAGTTGCTGGCAGCACTCAACGGCCAAGTCGCGATTGTCGAACGGCATGGGACGCTGGACCGGATGGTGACCTCAGTGACCGATGATTCGCGCGCAGTCGCATCGGGCAGTCTCTTCATCGCCGTCAAGGGTGAGCGCGTTGACGGTCACCGCTACGTGGGTCAGGCCATTGACGCGGGAGCGGCCGCGATCGTCGGGCAGGAATCTGTTGAGTACAAATCGCTTCCGTTTGTGAAGGTCGTGGATTCGCGCAAAGCGCTTGGACTCATCGGCGGACGATTCTACGGTGATCCATCGGCGCGATTGACGATGATTGGGGTGACTGGAACCAATGGGAAAACGACGACCACCTATCTCTGCAAGGCGCTGCTGGAAGGCATCGGCCGTCAGGTCGGGCTCATCGGAACAGTCGCTTATCAGATTGGTGCCGAAACCATTCCAGCTTCTCACACAACGCCCGGTGCGCTCGAACTGCAAGGACTGTTGGCGAAGATGTGTCACGCACACATGGACAGTGTCGTCATGGAAGTCTCCTCGCATGCGTTGGCCATGGACCGGACGGCCGGATGTGAATATGACGCCGCGGTCTTCACCAATCTGACGCAGGATCACCTCGACTTTCATCGGACGATGGAAGAGTACTTCAATGCGAAGTTACGGTTGTTTACGGCGCTGGGACAGGGAAGAAAAACCGGTCAACGCGCCATCATCAATATGGATGATCCTCGAGGCGCGCAGGTGCGTGCGGCCTGTCGTGTGCCGGTGTGGGGTTTCGCGGTAAAAGGCCGGGCTGATCTCCAGGCAGCACACGTGCGGCTTTCAATGAACGGCACCACCTTCACTGCTGTGACGCCAGCCGGTGACTTTACCGTCGAGAGTCGACTTGTCGGCGAACACAACGTCTACAACCTGCTCGGGGCAATTGGCGTGGCGCTCCACGCCGGAGCGACCTGCGATCAGGTTCGAAAAGCGGTGGCGGCCTTAACCAACGTGCCGGGCCGCTTTGAGCGGGTATCGGCCGGGCAAGATTTTACGGTTGTGGTGGATTATGCCCATACCGAAGACGCACTCGTGCGCTTGCTGACCGCTGCCCAAGCGTTGAAGACACACCGGATTATCACGGTCTTCGGCTGCGGCGGCGATCGCGACCGAGGCAAGCGCCCGAAGATGGGCCGGGCCGCCGTCGAGTACAGTGATGTAGTCGTCCTGACATCCGATAACCCGCGAACGGAAGATCCGCTCGCTATTCTCCATGAAGTCGAAGCCGGCGTCCGCGAGGCGCTCCAAGCCCGGTCTCACGTCGAATACCATCTCATCGCCGACCGCCGGGAAGCCATTATGTCGGCGGTGCGTGTGGCCCGGGCAGGTGACATCGTCCTCATCGCTGGGAAAGGACATGAGGACTACCAAATCCTCGGGACGAAAAAGGTGCATTTCGATGATCGTGAAGTCGCGCGTGAGGCGATTCAGCAGCTGAGGAATTGCACGTGACCGTGCATCCGGGTGGGAAATCCGAGCGAGGCGACGAGGAGATGGGGCTGTTTACGGTAGCTGAGCTGCGTGAAGTCATCAGCGTCAAGGTGCTGGCGGGCGATTCCTTGCCAACCGCGAAGCGGCGGATTCGCGGCATCAGCACGGATTCTCGGTCCGTTCGTCGTGGCGATCTGTTCGTGGCGTTGCGAGGCGAACGGTTCGATGGCCATCAGTTCGTTTCGGCCGTGCTGTCCAAGGGGGCGGCCGGTGCCATCGTGGATGATGGGTATCGATGGGAAGGAAAGGGCGCACACCCCATAGGGAGCCGCCATGAGCCGTTTTTGTTCGGCGTACAAGATCCGCTCTTCGCCTATCAGCAGCTTGCGACGCATCATCGAAGTCGATTCTCAATTCCGGTTGTCGCCGTCACGGGGAGCAACGGCAAGACGACGACAAAGGATATGGTCGGTAGCGTTCTGGCTCAACGTTGGCGGACATTGAAAACCGAGGGCAACTACAACAACCGTATCGGGGTGCCCCACACCTTGTTTCGGCTCACAAGCAGACACCAAGCGGCTGTGATTGAAATGGGCGTGGATCATCGCGGGCAGACGACGCGCCTTTGCGAAATTGTCCGTCCCACTATCGGTCTCATTACCAACATCGGGCCGGATCATTTGGAATTCTTCGGCGGCATGGAAGGATCCGCACAGGCGAAGGCTGAACTGCTCGACATGCTGCCGCCGGACGGCACGGCCGTCTTGAATGCGGACGATCCCTATTTCGACTATTTGGCTGCCCGGGCCCGCTGCCGTGTCGTCTCGTTTGGATTGTTCGAGCGGGCGCACGTCCGTGCAATTCACGTCACCTCCGATGCCCGAAAAGGCACCACGTTCGGGCTGTTGCTTCCCGGCAAGAGTCGCCCCACGTCCGTCGTCATCAAAGTGCCCGGCACGCACAATGTGATCAATGCACTGGCCGCAGCAGCCGTGGGATTCTCCTTGAATCTGCCAGGTGTGATGATCGCGCAGGGCCTCGCCAAGTTCCGCCCCGCCGCCATGCGATCACAAGTGGTGACTCATCATGGCGTGCAGATCATCAACGACTGTTACAACGCCAACCCGGCCTCTATGAAGGCCGCCCTCCAACTGCTCGGCGAGTGGACTCCGGCTCGTGAACGGGTCGCGGTCTTGGGAGACATGTTGGAGCTCGGGCGTGAGGCTCAACAAATGCATCGCGACGTTGGACGGTTTGCTGCGAGACTCCAGCTCTCTCGACTGATCGTGTGTGGACAGTTAGGACGGGAGATTGCCGCTGGTGCGAGGCAGGAGGGAATGTCGCAGTCGGCCATCGTGGAAGTGGTGGATGCGGCTTCGGCGGCCGATCTTCTCAAAAAGTCTGTTCACCGAGGAGATGTGGTTCTCGTGAAGGCGTCGCGCGGCATGCGTATGGAACAGATTGTGCAAGGTTTGACGGGCATGAAGGCCGTTACGAAGCAGGCATCATAACGTCGGTGCGGATGTAAGGCGTAAGTCGAGCATGCTGTACAACTGGTTGTATCCGCTCCATACCGAATACGGATTTCTCAACGTCTTCCGGTATTTAAGTTTTCGCATTATCTATGCGGCCGTGACGGCCTTCCTCATCGCGTTTGTGCTGACTCCATGGCTCATCCGGAAGTTGCAGGAGATCAAGCTTGGCCAGCAAATCCGTGACGACGGACCCAAGCATCACCTCGCAAAGAGCGGTACGCCCACGATGGGAGGACTGCTCATTATTTTTGCTGTCCTGCTTTCGACGCTGTTGTGGGCGGATATCACAAAACCGTACGTCTGGCTGGTTCTGATCGCCACCCTGGGCTTCGGCGCAATTGGATTTGCGGACGACTACCTGAAGTTTATTAAGTCCCGGTCCAAGGGATTGTCTCCGACGCAAAAGTTCGCTGCACAAATCGGTGTCTCTCTGTTGATCGCTCTCGCACTCTATTTCCTTCCCAGCTATTCGACCAAGCTGAACGTGCCGTTCTTCAAGAATTTCACGCCGGATCTCGGATGGTTCTATGTGGTCTTCGTGGTCCTGGTCATCGTCGGGAGTTCCAATGCGGTCAATTTGACCGATGGCCTCGACGGGCTGGCGATCGGACCCATCATGATTGCCGCGCTTGCCTACACGATTGTGGCCTATGTTGCTGGCCACCGGATCATGTCGGATTACTTGCTCATCCCTCACATCGAAGGCGCCGGAGAGATTGCTGTGTTCACGGCCGCGATTCTGGGCTCGAGTCTGGGTTTTCTGTGGTTCAACACCTACCCCGCATCGGTATTCATGGGCGACGTCGGTTCACTGCCACTCGGCGCAGCGCTCGGCACGGTAGCCGTGATCAGTAAGCACGAACTACTGCTTCTGATGGTCGGCGGAGTGTTCGTCATCGAAGCGGTCTCAGTCATCTTTCAGGTGGCCTCGTTCAAGTCGCGCGGGAAACGGATTTTTCTGATGGCACCCATCCATCATCATTTTGAGATGAAGGGCTGGGAGGAGCCCAAGGTCGTCGTGCGGCTTTGGATCATAGCGATTCTGTTGGCCCTCTTGAGTCTCAGTACGTTGAAGTTGCGCTGATGGCGATGGTGGAGGTCGAAGAGGTGGAGTTGTCCGGAGCCCAAGTGACGGTGCTCGGATTGGCACGAAGCGGGATAGCGGCCTGTCAATTGTTGAGCGAGGCTGGTGCTCGGGTGACGGTGGCCGACCGCAAAGGCGAGGATGAACTGGCGGCGGTTCTGAAGAGTGTCGACCGCACTCAGGTTCAGGTCTCCGTAGGTGTGGAGTATGAGCGCTCACTTGATCACGCCGATCTTGTAGTCATCAGTCCGGGTGTTCCCTATCGTCTGGCAGCGCTGGAGCGTGTACGTCGACGCGGGATCAAAGTGATCAGTGAACTCGAATTGGCATCTCGGTTTCTCTCCGCTCCCATTCTCGCGGTGACCGGCACAAACGGCAAAAGCACCACCGTGACGTTGATTGGGAAAATGCTGGCGGAGCAGGGTAAACGCGCATTCGTCGGCGGCAATCTGGGGACGGCGCTCAGCGAAGCCGCTTGGACGGCATTGCAAGCGAAAAAACAGGGAAACCCGGAGCCCTACGATTACCTGGCGGTCGAGGTCTCCAGTTTCCAGTTGGAAACGATCGAGCGTTTCCATCCCTGGGTGGCGGCGATTCTTAATGTGACCGTGGATCATCAAGACCGGTACGACTCGATCGACGAATACTTGGCGGCAAAACGCAGGATTTTTGAGAATCAGACCGGAGACGACTTTGC
>Ga0207708_10000054_pt1 | contig 103599 bp, 79 predicted proteins | sample KBSK5101metaG_FD_184340 | JGI IMG/M metagenome (GOLD analysis project Ga0207708, IMG submission 184340) | Corn, switchgrass and miscanthus rhizosphere microbial communities from Kellogg Biological Station, Michigan, USA - KBS K5-10-1 metaG... | ecosystem: Host-associated > Plants > Roots >...
GAGGATGAATCGAGACGAGCGCGGCGTTGAAGCGTTCGCGAAGTTTTGGCGTGCTTTTGCGACGCATTTGTCGAAGCGAGATCCGGAGTTCGTGTTTCTGGAAGTGATTAACGAGCCGATGGTGGAGGACGGTTATCGCTGGTACGGCATACAGGGAAAGCTGATCGCAGCGGTCCGCGCCGCGGCGCCGAATCACACGATAATCGCCAGTGGTCATCGTTGGTCAGGGCTTTCGGAAATGCTTTTTCTCGAGCCGTATGCCGATGCGAACGTGATTTACAACTTTCATTTCTACGAGCCTTTCGCGTTCACGCATCAGGGCGCGACGTGGGCTGGTCCAAATCTGCCGTTTTACAAAAACGTGCCTTATCCGTCGTCGCCTGAAGCTGTGCAAGCTTTGCTCAACGCGATTGAGGATGAACCAGCAAGGTATAACCTGTTGCGTTATGGTGAGGATAACTGGAATGCAGCGCGCATCGATCGTGAATTAGGGGTGGCGGCTGCGTGGGCCGCAAAACGGCATGTGTTCATCACGTGTAATGAGTTTGGCGCGTTTCGAAAATTCGCGCGCGGCGCAGATCGAGTGGTGTGGGTTCATGATATGCGCGTGGCGCTCGAAAAGAATGGGATCGGTTGGACCATGTGGGACTATGCGGGCGGGTTTGCGGCGGTGAATAAGACGAACGGACAGGCGCAAGAGGATCCGGAGTTGTTGAAGGCGCTTGGAATGAAGTAACACGGATGACACGGATTAAAACGCGGATCTAAAACTATGAAACAAATCGGAATCGCCTTTTGTGTGCTGTTGTTCACGTCATCACTTTGCTTCGCGGGAAAGAGAGTCTCGTTCAATCAGAATTGGCGCTTTAACCTCGGCGAGGTTGCCAACGGACAGGACATTGATCTGAACGATTCTCAGTGGCGACAACTCGACTTGCCGCATGATTGGAGTATTGAAGGCGAGTTCAGTGAGAACGCGCCGTCCGGCACCGGCGGTGGCGCGCTGCCTGGGGGCATCGGTTGGTATCGCAAGACTTTCACCGTGCCATTAAGCGCAAAAGGGAAGCTTGTGTTTGTTGAGTTCGATGGCGTGTATCGCAACAGCGAGGTCTGGATCAATGGTCACTATCTCGGCAAACGTCCGTACGGTTACAGCACCTTCGAATACGAACTGACCACGCACCTGATCTACGGTGGTGGGCCAAATGTGATCGCCGTCAAGGTCGACAACTCACAACAACCAAATTCACGCTGGTATTCCGGTTCCGGCATCTATCGCAACGTCTGGCTTACTGTCCTCGACCCGGTTCACATCGAACATTGGGGCACATACGTTACGACGCCTGAAGTTAACACTTCGTCAGCGACAGTCGTCATTAAGACTCAGGTGGATAACGGTTCGAATAGTGCAGCGCCGGTGAGTCTCACTACGATCATTCAGGATCCAAGCGGCAGGGAAGTGGTACGAGACACCGCAAAAGCAGTAGCGGCGAGAGACTCGCATGCGGAAGTCAGTCAAACATTGAAAGTGTCGTCGCCAGTTCTCTGGTCAGACGAGCGACCGTACGTTTACAAGGTTGTGTCGCAGTTGGACCAATGCGGAAGAATGGTGGATCGCTACGAGACGCCGCTGGGTATTCGTACGTTTCACTTCGATGTTAGCAAGGGATTTTTCCTGAACGGCAAGCCGGTGAAGATACGCGGCGTTTGCAATCATCATGATCTGGGCGCGCTGGGCACTGCAGTGAATACACGCGCGATCGAGAGGCAGTTGCAGATATTGAAGGACATGGGCGTCAACGGTATTCGTACGTCGCACAATCCACCGGCTCCTGAGCTGCTGGATCTCGCCGATCGAATGGGCTTCATCGTGATGGATGAAGCGTTCGACATGTGGAAGATTGCGAAGACGAAGTTCGACTATCACCTCGATTGGGACGAGTGGCACAAACGGGATCTCGAAGACATGGTGCTGCGCGATCGCAATCATCCGAGCGTCATCATCTGGAGTATCGGCAACGAGGTGATGGAGCAGTGGGATAAAAATCCGACGGGCGGCACGATCGCGAAAGAGTTAGGCGCTATCGTTCGCAAGCTCGACCCGACTCGTCCGATCACCTCCGCGTGCAATGGTGTGAGCCGCGACAACAAAGTGCTCACTGAGGGTGACCTGGATATCGTCGGCACAAACTACGCTCACAGGAAACTTCCGGAGTTTGCGAACATGTTTCCGGGACGCGTGATCCTCGGCACCGAAACGAATTCGTCGGTTCACACGCGCGGCAGTTACCGGATGCCTTCCGACGAGATCCTGCGTTGGCCCAGGAAAGACGAAGACATTCTCAATATCTCGCCCACTTACGAGTGTTCCGCTTACGACAACTCGACTGCGAATTGGGGTTCAGCGCATGAAGAAACGTGGAAGCTCGTAAAAAACCACGACTTCTTTTCGGGCATGTACATCTGGACCGGCTGGGATTACATCGGAGAGCCGACGCCGTTTCCGTGGCCCGCGATTAGTTCGTACTTCGGCATCATCGACCTTGCCGGGTTTCCGAAAGATCCGTTCTATTTTTACCAGAGTGAATGGACCAACACGCCGATGTTGCACGTGTTCCCCCACTGGAACTGGAAGCAGGGCGAGAAAGTAGATATCGTTGCGTACTACAATAACGCCGATGAAGTGGAGCTATTTTTGAACGGCCGTTCGCAAGGGACTAAACGAAAACAAGGCGGCGACATGCACGTGTTCTGGCGTCTTCCTTACGAACCGGGCGTGTTGAAAGCAGTGTCGCGAAAGAGTGGGCGGGTGGTGCTCACGAAAGAGGTGCGCACCGCGTCGGAGCCGGCGCGGATTGTTTTGATTCCCGATCGAAAAACGATCAAAGCTGATGGTACTGATCTTTCGTTTGTGACGGTGAAAGTCGTCGACAGGGATGGAACACTCGTGCCGGCGGCTGATAACCTTATCAAATTCGAACTAACTGGAGCGGGGTCGATTGCCGCTGTGGATAACGGGAATCAGATCAGTCACGAGGGGTTCAAAGGCAAACAGCGCAAAGCATTTCACGGTATGGCCCTCGCGATCGTGCAGGCGAAACAAAAACGCGGGCAGATCGTTTTGAAAGCAAGTTCAAACAATTTGCAGTCTGCTTCAGTTGTCATCAACACGCGTTGAATTCTCTCTGCGGCCCTCTGCGTATCTCTGTGTTCTCTGCGTTGGAAATAGCCGATAAACGCAGAGCACGCAGAGATACGCAGAGGACCGCAGAGATAAGGTGTTACTATTGACCGCGGACAAAGCCGTTGCGACGCATTAACCTCAAAAAAGCGAATGTGGCCCGCGCAGACACCATTCGCTATATCAATCGTCAAATCGTACTCAACTACGTGCGTGAGAAGGAGCCTATCTCACGCGCCGAGATCTCACAGGAAACTGAGCTACAGCGATCGACCGTTTCGCTCATCGTCGATGAGTTGAAGCAGCGTGGTTTGATCTACGAGATCGAAGGTGAGTCGACTGGCGGACGTCCGCCGACTCTGCTTCGTTTGCGTGCGGCGGGTTGGATGGCGATCGGCGTTGACATTGGTACGGCCCAAACAACCATCGCGGTTGCTGATCTTGTCGGGCGCGTCGTAGACAGAGAAAAATTTCCGACTGACCCCGACGTGCGAGCGACGTTTCGCCGCGTGACTTCGAGTGTGCAGAGGTTCATCAAGATTCACCGGAACATTGAAGGCATTGGCGTGTGTGTGCCGGGCCTGGTCGATCCGGAAACAGGCACGGCACTGTTTATTCCGCACTTCAAATGGCGCAACTGGCCGCTCGCGTCTGAGTTGCGCAAAGCTACCGACCTGCCGGTGACCGTTGATAACGACGCGAATGCTGCGGCACTGGCTGAGTTGTGGTTGGGCCGGCCTGAGATTCGTGACGTACGCGACTTTATTCTCGTGCTGGTTGAAGAGGGTTTGGGGACCGGGATCATTTTCGACGGTCAGGTTTATCAGGGAGTTGCGGGAGCGGCTGGTGAGTTTGGTCACATGACGATTGGCAAGGGCGCGCCGGTCCCGTGTGCGGCAGGTAGCGAAGAGTGTTGGGAAGCGTTTGCGTCCGAGCGAGCCACGCTGGTGCGTTACAAGCAGCGACGCGGCGGGGTTGATGGCGATGCGATTACGTTTCTGCAGTTGATCGACAAGGCATTCACACAGGACCAGGCTGCGAAAGAAGCGTTGCTCGAGACTGCGTATTACCTTGGACTCGGGATCGCAAATCTCACGAAGGGGTTGAGTCCGGAAGTTGTGATCCTTGCCGGCGACATAGCCCGCGCGTGGCCGTTGATCTCCGGTGAACTCCGCAGCACCCTCGCAGCTAATACGATTTGCAGTGGTTTACCTCTGGCTCCTGTATTCGCCTCCACCCTCGGCGACGACACGCGTTTGATGGGCGCGTTGAGTTTGGTGCTTGCGAGTAAGTTCGCGTCGGTTGTGCCTGCCTAAAAAGATCTCTCGCGCAAAGTCGCAAAGACGCAAAGCGCTGCCGCGCCTCAAAGGGTTTTCTTTGCGTCTTTGCGCCTTTGCGCGAGAGATCTCTTCCATAATTTTGAAGAGCTTCCCGAAAATTTCGATAAACTGATCGCCAGGGAAAAGACGCGCTACTCGCATTACTCAGCTTTTCGGGCAAGTACGCGTCCCGAACAATCGCGGCATCGCTGTTGCCTAGACGAGTTCGGGAACTGCAACCCCTGTAAGCTCGACTGTCGAAAGCATTAAAGAAAACTAACCTGGCTATAAAAAACTCTTGACAAAGAGTTCGTCCGGTAGTACTAAGGCTTTTGTCCGGTCGTGCAACAAACCTCTTAAACGAAATTTTGAGTTGAAAGCTGTATTTGGCTAGTTGAAATTAGACCAGAGCCGGGGTTTAGTGACCCTTTTGTCCGGTCGTACAACAAACTTGGTCCAGTCTTGACATTGTGAAGCGAGCCCTTCGCGAACTTCTTTGACCGAAGTTCGCCAAAGCTGTTTGGAGGAGAGTATGACTCTACGAAGCATGCGCAGGCTCTACGCGACGCTAATCCTTTCCGCCTTTGTGTTTTCCCTGACAATGCTGGCTAACGTGCAGCCTGTTGCCGCTCAGACAACCGGTAGCGCGACGCTGCGTGGCACCATAAAAGATCCGCAGGGAGCAATCATCCGTGATGCGGTGGTGACCATCACCAACACCCGCACCAGGGACGAGCGCAAGGCCAAGTCGAGCGAAGACGGTACCTACACGTTCACTGCTCTCTCGCCCGGCAACTACACCGTCAAAGTTGAAGCCGCCGGCTTCAAGACAATGACCCAAACCGATTTCGCGATCGAGACCAGTGACACAAAGGGTCTCGACATCTCGATGGAGATCGGCCAGCCGACCGAGACGGTAGTGGTCACTGCCGCGAGCGAAACACTGCAAACAGAAACGGGCGCACGCGAAAACACCATCACCGCAAAACAGATCGACAACCTCTCGATCATCAGCCGCAGTTCACTCGAACTGTTGCGTGTTCTTCCGGGCGTGGTCGCGCCTGACAACACTTCGTTGGAGAGCATCGGGTTTGGCGATGGCGCAAACGCCAACAGCCGGTATCACGTTAACGGTCTGCGTGGTGAACAGAACAACGTGTCGATTGACGGATCGCGCATGATCGACATCGGCTCCAATAACGGCACCGTCATCACTGCGAACCCGGACATGGTCCAGGAAGTGAAGATCCAGACCAGCAACTATGCGGCCGAACATGGCACGAGCGCTGTGCAAATCAGCGCCACGACCAAAGGCGGCAGCAGCGATTTCCACGGCTCGGTTTACGACTACCTGCGCAACTATCGTTTCCAGGCAAACGATCGCTCGAACACCATCAACGGCGTGGTGCGGCCAAACAGCAAGTACAACTATCCGGGCGGTAACATCGGCGGACCGGTGCTCCTGCCATGGACCAACTTCAACCGCAATCGCGACAAGCTGTTTTTCTTTGTGGGCTACGAGCGTTACTACCAGCAGGTAGACGAAGGCTCGAACCTGTTTCGCGTGCCTACTCTGAAAGAGCGGCAGGGCGATTTCAGTGAGTCACCCGCGGGCTCAATCCATGTTCCGGCGGGCTGCACCGCAAACGGCGTTGCCGGTGACCCCAACAATAATAATGCGGGTGACGCGGCTCCCGGCAACAATCTCGGGCCGTGCGCGAACCCGTTTGGCAAGGCTCTTTTGAACCTGTTCCCGTTGCCGAATCGAACTGCTGCATTCGGGCAGAATAACTACGTGTACAGCGTTCTCAGGCCGAACGACAGAAATCAGTTTACGTCGCGCTTTGACTATACCGTCAGCGACAAGACCAAGTTGTATGTTCGTTTCGCACGCGAGTACGAAGAGCAGGGCTTCCCGCGCGGGTTGTGGTGGGATTCGTCAAACTACGAACTGCCGGGCAAGCTAACCAGCAAGAACCTTGGCCGGTCGGTAGTGGTGAACCTGACAAACATCATCAGCCCGTCGATGACGAACGAAATTCTCTTCAGCGCCAGCAAGCTGAAGTTAAATTATGATTTTGCCGAGCCGGATAAAGTTTCTTACAAGGGTCTCGGTCTACAGCGAGTCGGTTTCTTCGCCAACGCCAGCCAAAATCCGTACGTTCCGATCAGTGTGCTGACGTGGGGCAACGGTGATTTTCACACTGCTTATGGTTACCCCATCCTGGCGTGGAACGATAGTTTTGCCGTCACCGACAACCTCGTGAAGGTTCAGAATACGCACACGCTGAAATTCGGCGCCTTCATCGAACAGGCCAACAAGCGGCAACAGTCCAACGGTGATACCAACATCGAGGTTGCGCAATGGGGCCAAAACAATGCCACGGGCAACAACTATGGCGATTTGTTTACCGGCCGTCCGATCCAATTTACGCAGGCCACCCAGCGACCAATCGACAACTTCCGCTACTACAACTACGAGTTTTATGCTCAAGACAGTTGGAAGATGCGTCCGAATTTCACCGTTGAAGCTGGAATGCGTTTCGCTTACCTGCCGCAGAACTTCGAGAGAAAGGGTCTGGGCGTTTTATTTGATCCTTCTTCATACGTGCGCGGGCAGGGTGTTTTCCTGAATGGCAACCGCAATAACCCGAATGGCTTCAAGTTGGCAGCACGGGATGAGATTCCCAAAGGCGTTATGCCTAACCCTCCGGTGCAGTGGATGCCGCGCTTAAACTTTGCGTGGGACGTCGGCGGCAAGGGAGATCTGGTTCTCCGTGCCGGCGCCGGACTCTTCTACAATCGCGTGCAGGGTAACTACGACTACTACTCGAGCGGTCAATTGCCGAATACATACAGCGCGACTGTTGGTCTGCCCTGGGGAAATAACGGAAACGGGTTCACCATTGGTGACCTGATAAATGTTGACCCGTTCTCCACGATTTCAAACGTCAACGTCAGTTCTCGTGATCTCAATTCAAACGACCTCCCGAGAGTCGCCAACATGAGCTTCACGATTGAAAAACGGCTGCCTGCCGACAATGTCCTTTCGGTCGCTTACGTTGGTACGCAGGGACGTCACCTGCCGCAGCAAAGGAATATCAACATCATTCCGATTGGCAGATTGTTGACTGGCTCGATACCGTTGAGTGGAACTGTCAACGGGGTTAACTCCATTGACCTATCCATACCGGTAAATCGCGTCGCTCTTGATAACTCAGTGCTGAGAACATTCAGACCATTCGACGCGTTCAACTCAGTCGGTGTCTACCAGTTCACCGGTACTTCCAGTTATCACTCGCTGCAGGCAACGTTGACCCACAACGGGAAGAACCTCCAGTACTTTGCCACATACACTTTCGGCAAAGCATTGGGAACTGTAGCGACTAACGAAAGTGACGGCGCAGCATGGGCCGATCCGATCGATACGAGAAATAGAAGTTGGGGCGTGTTGCCTTTCGATCGCACGCACGTATTCAATCTCTCGTACAACTGGACCGTGCCGAGGCTTGCGCGCGGTAATTTCGAGAACGCTGTAACCAGAGGGATATTTAATGGATGGCAGGTCTCCGGAATCACGACTGTCCAGAGCGGAACTCCAATTCGTTTGAAGTTCACCGGCGATATTGCAACCGCCGGCATGGCGACGGGCTGGTACGGTTCAGACGCCTTCAACGGCACCAATGCCGGCGCGAGCCTGGGCGCAGTCACGCCGCTCTATCTCGGAAATCCTCTGGTCAACGGCAGCACCGCCGTAGGAGCCAAGACACTCGACATCAGCAAACTCGCGATCCCATCGTTCCCAAATACTGGACCATCGCAACCGCCGTTCTACATCCGGTATCCGGGGCGCAGCAACTTCGACGTCTCGTTCTTCAAGAACTTCAATATCACAGAGTCGAAGAAGCTCCAGTTCCGAACCGGGCTGTTCAATGTTTTCAACCAGGCGTATCCCACACGATTCGACACTACAGCGGTAAATCTCACGTCAAGCGATATCTTCCTGGCGTTGGATACCGTTTGTCTGCGTAGAGTCACTGTTCCTACCGGGAATGGTACGAGCACCGCAAGTGCCTGCGACCCGACTGGTGGGTTCCGCTACACGGATGGGAGAGCGGGTGACAGAAGTGACACGATCAATAACTTCGGCAAGATCGTGAACAAGCACGGCCGGCGAATAGTCGAATTTGCCTTGAAGTTTTATTTCTAAGCTTTACTCAGAAGTTGCCGCAACGAGGCACACAATGCACAATGAAACGTATGAAGTTCGTTGTGCTTTGTGTGCTTTTTTGCGGCTTCGTCCTGGGTGTTCAAGCTCAGGATGTCGAACCTAAGTACAAAACCGCCGATACGAATAATGCCGTGATCCGCGGGCGTGTTACGCTTCCATCCGGATTTGCCGCGGAAACCTATTCACGAATCACCTTAAGAACCCAGCAGAGCATTCTCTCTACTCTCTACACCAACAGCAGCGGCGAATTTCAAATTAGAAATCTGAGTGAAGGTATTTACTTTGTCGAGGCCGACCTTCCCAAGGGTAACTTTGAGCCGGTAACGCGCAGGGTTGAACTGGGCCGTGGCCTGACGGTGGATTTGGTGATGGAGCTCAGGGCGAAGAACGACCCCGGTGGTAGTCCGGCGGGCAAGGTTGTTTCTGCGGCTGAGTTGCGACAATCAGTTCCGTCTGCGGCGAAGAAGCAGTACGAGCTCGGGCTGAAGTTAGTGAGCAAAGGTAAATTCCAGGAAGCTGCGAATTACTTTCAGGAAGCGCTCTCGATTTATCCGGAGTATCTCGCGGCGCGTAACGATCTGGGTGCGCAGTATCTGAAGTTGAAACAACTCGACGAGGCGCAGAAGCATTTTGAGATCGTGCTGACGAACGATCCGAAAAACTTCAACGCGAAGTTCAACATGGGATTGGTACAGGTTGAGCGGCACAATTACACGGAAGCGATTGGGTTATTAAACCAGGCGATCGTGATCGACAGTACGCGTCCGGTAGCACGACTCTGGATTGGAATTGCGAAACTGGAGCTGGGCGATCTGGAAGTTGCGGAAAGTGAATTGACGCGAGCTTTGATAATGGGTGGAGATGAGTGCGTTGCGGCGCACTATCACCTCGCTCGCATCTACCTGAATCGTGGCGCATTGGCTGAAGCAGCGCGATCCGTCCAGGCATACATTCAAATGGCTCCGCATGGTGAGTTTATAAAAGAAGCAAAGGACCTCGCACAAGAAATAAGCCGCAGATGAACGCAGATAAACGCGGATAGATAAATCCGCGTTTATCTGCGTTCATCTGCGGCTTTAATCAATGACGAAGTGGGTAGAGCGGCTGACGTTCGCGACCGTGATCTTCAATTCGTAAACACCCGGCGCAAACTTATCGATCGCAAACGACCCGGCATACTTGATTTCACCGCGCTCGTCAGCCGGTGGAAGATCCCCGGTCGTTGTTCCAAGCTGACGGCCATTCTGCAGAATTTCCAGAGTCATTTGCAGCGGTTTTGTTGAGCCTTTTACCGGCCAGGCGGTGAAGAAGTACGCGAGCTGTTTGGTCGTCTGGCGATCGATCCGCTCACCGAGATTCGGATAAACAAGCAACTCTCCAAAGCGAAGCGGTCGATCGCGCTTCTGCTCTTCCGGCGTCAGACGCTCAGCCCTTTTCAGTACGGCCACGCTGCTGAGCCGCGGTTTCGTTTCATTGACGCCGCCGATCTCTAAAGGCGTGGTGCTGACTTTGACGTCACCCGTCGCAGCGTCATACGCGATTAATTGAACCTTATACTTCCCCGGCGAAAGTTGCGCTTCACGATAGAAAAGGACGTCTCCCTTGACCGCGCCCGTTAAAGCGTAATGTTGACTCAGCTTTTGAACTACCTGCTCAGTTTCGTCCTTTATTAATGCCACGATCGAAAAGTCACTGTTGGGAGCAAACTTGAACGCGGAAATCGGCGCCTCGGCCAGAATCAACGTCAATCCGTTTCTTCCAGGGACCGGATAACTGAGAGCGCTACTGTGCAACACAGTTTGATTTGAACTGCCTCTCCCGTTTCTCGCGGCCGCGATCGCCGGCGCTTCGTAATCGAGCACCGGCAGTTGACCGGTGGAGTCGACCGCGTAATAACCCTGACGCGATTGAACTTCAACATTCGACTTCGTCACTTTAACGTTTATGCGCCGGAAGCGTCCGTCGTACTCTTTGTTTTGCGGCACGTAAGTGAGGAAGTAATAACCATTCATGTCGTCGTCGATGCGACGCATTCCCGACGTGAGATCGTTGGTGTCGTGAATCAGGAAGCCGCCGGTTTGATCCGAAAGGGAGCCGAGACCGCTGCGCGGATCGAAGCGCAGGAGATCTTCATTGCGCTCGAGCGATCTAAGGTAGGGGCCGGTGCTACCTCGATCGTTACCGCGACCTTGTTGCGCCATACGTGCCGCCGCTAAGGAATTGAGTTCGCGAGCGGCTTCCGCCGTTCCGCTTTCCGTACGCAAGCCGGCGGCATCGATTGAATAGATACTTACATTCGCCCGATTCGCGGCGTTGATTACGGCGGGAAACTTCTGCTGCACTGAAGGCGGCAACTTCAGACCTTCGGAAAAGAAGATGATCGTTTTTCGTCCCGGCAAGTTCTGCATTGGACTGATCACCGCGAGCAGGCTGTTGATGGTGGCGAAGCCTTCCTGGTCGCGTTCCAGGCGCTCGTAGTGGTCGATCATCTGATTCTGCATCTCGAGGAACTTTTGTTCAGTGGCAGCCTGACCGGCCGCTTCCCCGGCAGCGGACGCGCCTGCACTGTTCTGCGAAGCACCGGCCGCCTGAGCGTCAGACATCGACGACTGCATTTGCTGGTCTAACGCGACGCTTCGGTCTCTGCCCTCACGCATCTTCACGCCGCCTGAAGCAGAGGTTGACGTCGCAGTGCCCGTCGCTCGTTCGACTGCGTCTGTAATCAGTTGCGCGTCGTCGGTGAATGACTGAACTGTTCGCAGCGACTGATCGATTCCGAAGACACCGGTATAACTTCCACTGCCCATGCCTTCCTGGGCGTAAGCCAAACCGGCTTTTCGAGCAAGTTTTCGGGCTTCCGGTGAGAGTCGATCAAAGACGAGGGCGGTAACTGTCGGTGTGGATCGCCGCGCTGCCGCAGTCGTTGTTGTTGAGGTACCATCCGGTGACTTGCCGTCTTTTGACTCCGCGGTAACCAAACCGGCCTCCCTCGACACGAAGCGAAACGACTCGACTTTCTGTGGCACACCGTCTTCAAGTATCTCGAAATCCGCCGCCTTCAAATCCCGGATCGGGCGTCCCTTTTTATCCTTCACCACCACGTCCAACCGCACTTCATTACTGCGCACACGGATCACGTCGTCCTGCTCTTGCGAGACAGCCTGGAGACCGATCGCGACGGTGAGTAGAAGGCTTAGAAACGACTTCATTTTTATGCCTGAGTATGCCACATATTTGTGCGCCTGAACATCGATTAATCCGCGTTCATTCGCGAAAATTCCCCGCCAAATCTTGTATACTCTTCCCTAAATGGCAGTCGAAAAAATGCGGCGCGGAGCTGTTGTCCTGATTTCTATTTTTGCCCTGGGGACGGTGTTGGCTGCCCGGGTTTCGGCGCAGCAAACTGCGGTCGATCAGGAGTTTGAACGCGCCACTCAACACCATCAAAACGGCGATCTGCAAGGCGCTGTTCGGGCCTATCTCGCAATACTCGAAAAGTATCCGGCGCGCGTCGACGTCCGCTCAAATCTGGGCGCGGCGTATTCCGCTCTCGGGCGTTATGAAGACGCGATCGAGCAGTACAAACGAGCCCTCATCATCGACAGCGGAAATCTTGCCATTCGCTTCAATCTCGCGCTGGCTTATTACAAGGCTGCGTTGTTCGCGGAGGCAGTGCCGGAGTTGGAAAAATTCATCGCCGCGACGCCGGACAGTCCGCAATTGATGAATGCGCGTCTGGTATTGGCTGATTGTCAGGTGCGTCTCGGCGAGTACAAAAAAGTCATTCAATCGCTCTCGCCGGTCGCTGAAGCAGATCCGGATAACCGTACACTTGCTTACCTGCTCGGGAGCGCGCTCATCGGTGACGGCCAGTTAGATAAAGGACAGGCGATCATCGATCGATTGTTTCGTCACGAGGACTCTCCCGAAGCGCATCTCTTGATGGCATCGATTCTTTTGCTGGCGGATGATGCGCAAGCGGCACTTAAAGAAGCCCAGCGTGCGATCGAGTTGAATCCGAAACTGCCGGCGGTGCAGGCCTGGTATGGTCGTGTGTTGATGCGTTTGGGTGATACGGAAAAAGCCAAGATAGCGTTCAAGAATGAGCTGGCGACCAACGCTAACGACTTCGAGGCAAATTTGTATCTCGGCGTGTTGCTGCGACAGGATAAACAGTTGGATGAAGCACTCGGTCACTTGCAGCGCGCGATTCAACTCCGTCCGCGAGAGCAATACGCTCGTTATCACCTCGCTGCGGTTTACGCGGCGGCCGGCAAACCAAAAGACGCGTTGCCGTTGCTCGAGGGCGTTTTGAAGGAGCATGGCGATTTTGTCGAAGCTCGTGTGCTGCTCGCATCGGTTTATTACCGGCTCAATCGCAAAGAAGACGGCGACCGGGAAAAGGCGCTAATCCAAAAATCGAACGCCGAGCAACAGGCCAAACCACCGGAGAGGAATTGATCATTCAAGAAAAGAACAAGTCAGGAAGGGTGGTGGCTTGCCCCCGCTTTCGCAAGTGCGGGGGCAAGCCGCTCTTCCTGACTTGTTCACTATGCTGCATGTTGTTGTTGGGTCCGGCTCCGAGCTTCGCGCAGTCCACTCGTAAAGCAAAACCAAAACAACGAAGCGTTCAACCCCAGGTTAATGCCGAGGTACAGTTTGAGCGTTTCGTGAAGCAGGCTGATGAAGCGCGTTTAGCGGAGCGCTTCGAAGATGCAGTCGCGCTCTATAGCGAAGCTTTAAAGATCAAACCGAAGTGGCCCGATGGTTGGTGGTACGTTGGCGCGATCTTCTATCAAAAGGATCTTTACGCGCAGGCTCGCGACGCTTTTCAGAATCTCGTCGCGCTCGAGCCCGAAAGAGGGCCGGCGTGGGCAATGCTCGGTCTGTGCCAGTTTCAGACAGGTGAATATGAACGTGCCGGAGTTTCATTACAGCGCGGACGATCGCTGGGCGTGAATGACAAATCGGAGCTGGCTGCTGTTGTTCGGTATCACGCTGCAATCGTTCATATCCGTTTCGAATACTTTGAGAATGCGTACGACATACTGAATGAGTTCGTGCGTTTTGGAAACGAAACTCCCAAGGTTATCGAGGCTTTTGGATTGACGATCTTGCGAATGCCTTTCCTGCCGAATGAGATTCCTCCCGCTCAACGAGAAAAAGTGTTAATCGCGGGACAGGCTGGATACAACATGGCGGCGCGTCGCCTGGACCAGGCGCGTGCAGCTTTCGACACGCTGCTGTCTCAATATCCAAACGACCCGAATGTTCATTACGCGTTTGGTGTCTACCTGTTGTCGCAGGACTCGGATAGGGCCCTGAAAGAATTCAAGCGCGAGCTGGAGATCTCACCGAATCATTTCGCGGCGATGACGCAAATGGCGTTTGAATATATGAAGCGAGATCAATTTAACGAGGCGTTGCCGCTGGCGGAAAAAGCGGTGCAACTCGCGCCGAAGTTATATGCTGCACGCAACGTGCTGGGCCGAGTGTTGCTCGATTTGGGCCAGGTCGATCGAGCCATCAAAGAATTGGAAGAAGGGGTGAAACTTGCGCCAGCGAGCCCCGAGATGCACTTCGCTCTCGCACGCGCATACACGCGCGCCGGTCGCAAAGAGGAAGCAGCGCGTGAACGCGAGACCTTCAAGAAACTTCAGGACGAATACAACCAAAAGCGGCAAATTGAAGAAAAACCAAATCCGCAGTAATCCGTGTCATCCGTGTTCAAAAAATACTTGCTAATCGCGGTCGTGATTGCACTGGGCATTGTAGCGAATGCGCAGATGAACGCGGTGCGCCGTTGGAACCCGAGGCGAGTTCCAACTGACACTGTTTTCACCGGCGATCAGGCGTGTAGCGAGTGTCATAAAAAGATCTTTGCTTCGGCCGGTAACAGCGGAATGGCGCAGGCGATGGAGCCCGTCGCCGAATCTAAAATCCTCAGCGAGAATCCAAAGTTGAAGATGAGTGTTGGTCCATACACTTATGAGATCACACGCAACGGCAAGCAGAGTTCTTACTTGGTAACTGACGGAAAGGACACGATCTCTTTCCCCATCCTCTATGCTTTGGGACAAGGCAGGATGGGCCAGACTTATGTGCTCGAACGCGACGGGAAGTTCTACGAAAGCCTGGTGAGTTTTTACAACGAACCGAAGGCACTCGACTTCACGATTGGCGCGCCACGCGGAGTGCCGAAATCACTGGCGGATGCGGCCGGTCGGCTGCTGTCTGCGAACGAGGTCGCGAGTTGCTTCAGTTGTCATTCGACGAGTGCGGTTGCCGGCGGCTCGCAGTTGCGTCTGGAAAAGCTCGCGCACGGCGTGCGCTGTGAGGCTTGTCATGGACCAGGCGGGCAACACATCGCGGCTGTTAAAGCAGGCGATACGCCCGCGAAGTCGATCTTCAATCCGGGGCTGATGAGTGGTGACGAGTTGACGCAACAGTTTTGCGCTGCATGTCATCGTGGTGCGGAGGAGTTTTCGTTGTTGCAGAGCATGGAAATCAATAACGTTCGCTTCCAGCCGTACCGCATTTTTCACAGCAAGTGTTACTCGGACGATCGAAACATAAGCTGCACGGCCTGTCACAACCCGCACGAGCCGCTCCGCGAAGAAGCCGCTTACTACGATAAGCGCTGTCTCGAATGTCATTCACTCCGAGATAAGAACGCGAAAGCCGGCGATGGTACGAGCTGTCCAGTCGCTGACAAGGATTGCACTTCGTGTCACATGCCGAAGATGGAGATAAAGGCGGCGCACTTTAAGTTTACGGATCATTACATTCGAGTGGTAAAGCCCGGAGAGAAATACCCGAATTAACCATGAAGTTCTTCATCTTAGTCACGGTGTTGGCGTTGCTATTCGGCAGTGACTGGCACGTATCGCAGTCAACTACTTCGCTGCAACGAGTGACGTTCGTGGAAGTACCTTCGTCACAAAGCAAGATCACATGGACGCACGATAATGGCCGCTCCGAATTGCGACACCTTCCCGAGACGTGCGGTGGGGGCGGTCTCTTCTTCGACTTCGATAACGACGGCTGGATGGACATCTATCTCGTCAACAGTGGACCATCCGATTTCTACACTCCCAAAACTCCGATCAGGAACGCGCTCTATCGCAACAACGGCGACGGCTCTTTCACCGACGTGACCGAAAAGGCGGGGGTCGCGTGCGGCCAGATGGGCAACTTCGGCATGGGCGCGGCAGCAGCCGATTTCGATGGGGATGGCTGGCAGGATCTCTACGTAACAAACTACGGCGTCAATGTTCTCTTTCACAACAACGGCAATGGCACGTTTACAAACGTAACTGACAAAGCCGGAGTCGCGGCGCCCAACTGGTCCACCTGCGCCACCTGGTTCGATTACGACAACGACAGCAAGCTCGATCTCTTCGTTTCCAGCTTCGTGCAGTACAGCGGCACTGGCACGATCTTTTGCGGCGATAATCGTGTCGGTCGTCGTTATTACTGCGTGCCGCGCGTCTTCAAGCCGCGGTCGAGCTTCTTATTTCACAACGAAGGTGGCGGCAAGTTTCTCGACGTCAGTAAAGACTCGGGCATCGCGGCTTCACTCGGCAAATCGTTTGGCGCAGTTGCTACTGACGTAAACAACGATGGGCTAATGGATCTCTTTGTCGCCAACGACACGCTCGCAAATTTTCTCTTCGTTAACAAAGGAAAGGGAAAGTTTGAAGAGGCCGGCCTCCTGTCCGGCGTTGCCTACAGCGACTCAGGCGCGCCGCGCTCCGGAATGGGTGTCGATGCCGCGGATTACGACAACGATGGTTGGCAGGACTTGTTCGTCGCGAACATCGATCAGGAACTGTTCAGCTTGTATCAAAATCAGAAGGACCTGACCTTCATCGACAAGCCGGGCGAGATTGGACAAGCGACGCGTCTGCTGAGCGGCTGGGGATTGCGTTTCTTCGACTACGACAACGACGGCGATCCGGATCTGATCCTCGCGAATGGCCATCCCGACGACATGGTCGAGGTCCAATCGCTGAAAGTTAAATACAGGGAACCGCTGTTAATGTTTGAGAACGTCAATGGCTCGTTCAAAAACGTTAGCGCGACTTCAGGCGCGGCGTTCAGTAAAGACTGGCCGGCGCGTGGCTTGTCAGTTGGCGATTACGACAACGACGGCGATCTTGACGTGCTGATCATCAATAACGGCGATGCTCCGGTGCTGTTGAGAAACGAAGGCGGCAATCGCAACAACTGGGTTGGTCTGAATCTCGTCGCGACGCGCAGTAATCCGGGTGCTGTCGGCGCGATGATCACGTGGGAAGCAGGCGGGGTGAAATACAAGCGGCTCAAGACAGCGGGCGGCAGTTATCTTTCGTCGCACGATCCGCGTGAGATTCTCGGCGTCGGTTCGGCGACGAAGATCGACAGCATCGAGATCAAATGGCCGAGTGGAAAGGTCGACAAGTTGACCAATCCGCCACTCCGAAAGTACATCAAAGTGGTCGAAGGGAATCCGTAACTAATCCGTGAAAATCGGTGGCCTAATTTGCTTGATCAGCTTGCTGCTCTGCATTCCTGAACTCGTGTCGAACGCCGGTCCGCAGGCCCAATATCCTTTCCAGAATCCGGACCTTCCGATCGAGCAGCGCATCGACAACATCCTTTCGTTGATGACGATCGACGAGAAAATCGAGTGTCTCGACACGAATCCGAGCGTGCCGCGTTTGGGTATCAAAGGCAGCGGCCACGTAGAAGGTATTCATGGACTGACTCAGGGTGGACCGGGAAAGTGGGGCCGGCCGATGACGATTCCCGCGACGACGTTCCAGCAGGGAATCGGACTTGGGGAAACGTGGGATGCGGAGCTGCTGAAACAGGCCGGACAAGTCGAAGGCTACGAAGCCCGTTACGTGTTTCAGAGTTCGAGATATCTTCAGGGCGGCATCGTGATCAGATCGCCGAATGCCGATATCGGACGCGATCCGCGCTGGGGCCGGACCGAGGAATGCTACGGCGAAGACGCGTTTTTCAACGGCACGATGGTGGTTGCGTTCACGAAAGGGTTGCAGGGTGATCATCCGAAATACTGGCAAGCCGCTGCGTTGATGAAGCACTTTCTCGCGAACAGCAACGAGAACGATCGCGACAAATCGAGTTCGGATTTTGATGAGCGACTGTTTCACGAGTACTACTCGCTGCCTTTTTACATGGGTGTCGTCGAAGGCGGTTCGCGCGCTTACATGGCTGCGTACAACGCCGTCAACAAAGTCCCGATGACGATCAATCCGGTGTTGCAGAAGATGACGCGCGAGCAGTGGGGACAGGATGGAATTATCTGCACTGACGCGGGCGCGATGCGCAACCTCGTTACCGCGCACAAATACTATCCGGACTTTGAGACGGCGGCGGCGGAGTCCGTGAAAGCCGGTATCGGCCAGTTTCTCGACGACTATCGCGATCCAATCAGAGGTGCACTGAAGAGAGGTCTACTAACCGAAGCGGACATCGATCGCGCACTGCGCGGTAATTTTCGAGTGATGATACGGCTCGGGCTGCTCGATCCGCCGGTACGCGTACCGTATGCATCGATCGGGCAGGAGGGGAACGATCCGTGGTTGACTGATAAACACCAGGCTGTAGCACTGCGCGCGGCGCAGGAGTCGATCGTGCTGCTGAAAAACTCCGCGAATCTTTTGCCGCTCGATAGGGGATCGTTGAAGTCGATCGCGGTGATTGGACCACGTGCGAATGAAGTCCTGCTCGATTGGTACAGCGGCACGCCGCCGTACTCGATCTCGCCGCTCGAAGGGATTAAGCGTGCGGTGGGCGCCGCAGTGAAGGTCAACTATGCTACCGGCGCTGACAGCGCGGAGGCTGCGCGAATTGCACACGACTCTGACGTGACGATCATCTATGTCGGCAATCACCCCAACGGAGGTTTTGACACGCAGTGGGCGCGAGTTTCTGTACCGAGTGAGGGCCGCGAAGCAGTGGATCGACAGTCGATCACGTTGGAGCAGGAAGAGTTGATCAAGACTGTCTTTCAGGCGAACCCGAAGACGATTGTGGTGCTCAAGTCGAGCTTTCCGTATGCAATCAATTGGACGCAGGAAAACGTGCCGGCGATCGTCCACATGGCGCTCAACAGTCAGGAAGAAGGGCGAGCACTCGCGAGTGTGATCTTCGGCGACTACAACCCCGCGGGCCGGCTGGTCCAAACATGGCCGAGGTCACTCGAGCAACTGCCGCCGATGATGGATTACGACATACGACACGGCAGGACTTACATGTACTTTCGCGACACTCCGCTGTATCCGTTCGGCTACGGGTTGAGTTACACGACGTTCGCGTATCGAGATCTGAAAGTCAGTCAAAGTCGCGAGAGTATCGACGTCAACGTCGCGTTGAAAAACACTGGTCAGCGAGAAGGCGATGAAGTAGTGCAGTTATACGTCAAACACCTCGATTCTAAAGTTGCGCGTCCACTCAAAGAATTAAAAGGCTTTACGCGCGTCCACTTGGCTCCGCAGGAAGAGAAAATCGTGAGGATCTCTGTGCCCGTATCACGTCTTGCTTACTGGAACGCCGAGACCGATCGCTGGGTCGTCGAAAAAGATCAGATCGAAATCACAGTGGGTGGCTCTTCTAGTGACGCAAGACTAAGAAAAACTATTCGAGTACCGTGACTTTCTCTGCAGTCCTCTGCGTATCTCTGCAATCTCTGCGTTGAAAATAATCCTTAACGCAGAGATTGCAGAGATACGCAAAGGGCCGCAGAGATCAATTCATGGATGTAAAAAATATGAAAACACTGATCGCTATTGTCTTGTTCTTCGCCTGCTCCTGGTCCAGCGTGCAAGCGCACGATAATGGTCTCGCCAAGACTCCGCCGATGGGCTGGAACAGTTGGAATAAGTTTGCCTGCAATGTCAGTGAAAAGCTGATCAAGGAGATGGCGGACGCGATGGTGACGAGCGGCATGCGCGACGCCGGCTATATCTACCTCGTCATCGACGACTGCTGGCAGATCGAGCGCGACGCGCAGGGAAACATCCTCCCCGATCCGCAGCGATTTCCTTCCGGCATGAAAGCCCTGGCTGATTACATTCATTCGAAAGGACTGAAGTTTGGTCTTTACTCAGACGCCGGCACACTAACGTGTCAGAAGCGCCCCGGTAGTCGTGGATATGAGTTTCAGGATGCGCGACAGTATGCGGCGTGGGAAGTTGATTATCTGAAGTACGACTGGTGCTCGACCGGCACGCAGAACGCGCCAGCTTCATATTCAATTATGCGAGATGCGCTGTTGAAAGCAGGGCGACCGATTGTTTTCAGTATCTGTGAGTGGGGCACAGCGAAACCGTGGCTGTGGGCCAGAGATGTCGGGAATCTTTGGCGCACGACCGGCGACATACAGGACTGTTGGGACTGCAAACGCGATTGGGGTGGCATGGGTGTGGTCCATATTCTCGATCTTCAGGACGGTCTCGAATCGTATGCCGGGCCGGGTCACTGGAACGATCCCGACATGCTGGAAGTTGGCAACGGTGGCATGACTACAACAGAGTATCGTTCCCATTTCAGTTTATGGTGTCTCCTCGCCTCGCCTCTGATGGCCGGAAACGATCTGCGCAGCATGTCGCCTGAAGTGAAGGAGATCCTGACTAACAAGGAAGTGATCGCCGTCGATCAGGATCCGCTGGGGATGCAGGGGCGTCGCGTCAAACGAGATGGTGATCGGGAAGTATGGTCGAAGCAACTCGCGGACGGCGGCCGGGCGGTCGTGTTGTTCAATCGCGGCGCGCAGGAGACGGAGATCTCAGTCTCATGGACCGATATCGGCTATCCGCCACATCTTGCTGCGAACGTCAGAGATCTCTGGGCACACAAAGATCTTGGCAAACTCACCGGCAGCTTTAGCGCAAAAGTGCCGGGTCATGGCGTCGTGATGGTGACGATTAAACCGTAGGGAATTTAAAAGGGAAGTCCGGTTCCGAGTTCGCTAAACTTTGTTCAAGACCCCTTATTTGGTCTGCAACAAGTGTGGTAGGGAAGAAGCCTTGATTCTTGAACTCGGAACCGGATAGTTGGCTACTACGCTGTGAAAAATAACAGGATCGCGACATCGTGTCATGACCTGTTAGTCTACCCGCGAACTCCAACTTTAGTTGGAGCTTTAGCCACAAAAAGGCACATAAGGTACACAAAAGATTTCCTTAAATTGTTTTGTGTGCCTTATGTGCCTTTTGGGGCTAAAGACGCACTATCCCGCGTTGGAGCGCGCGCGTCGCGGCCTGGGTTCGATCGGTCACGCCGAGCTTGCCGAGGATGTTGTTGATGTGGCTCTTCACGGTCGCTTCGCTGATGTGGAGTGTGCTCGCGATCTCCTTGTTACTCTTGCCGTTCACAATTTCCTGAAGCACCTCGAGCTCGCGCACGGTCAGTTCGGAGCCGCCCATGCGTTCGGCGAGACGCTCTGCCACCACGGGTGGAAGGCTGCGCGCGCCGGCATGGACCTTCCGAATCGCGTCTTCAAGCTCTTCGAAAAACATGTCTTTCAGCAAGTACCCTTGAGCCCCGGCTTGCAGCGCACGGTAGATATCTTCGTCGCCGTCATAAGTCGTGAGCACGATGATGCGCGCGTCGGGAAATTCGTGCCGGATCTTCGAAATGGCATCGACGCCGCCCAGCACCGGCATACGCAGATCCATCAAGGTGATGTCCGGTTTATGCTCGCGATATAACTCGATCGCCTGCTGCCCGTTAACTCCCTGTGCGATCACTTCCATGTCGGCGACGGTGTTGATTAGCGAGACAAAACCCTGCCGCACTACCGCCTGGTCGTCGATCACGATTATCCGAATCTTGTTACTCATTCAACGGCACCTCAACGGCGATCTGAGTTCCGCGTTCGGGCGCGCTGTCGATCGACAGTACACCACCGATCTGTTCGGCGCGTTCACGCATTCCGAGCAAACCAAAGTGTCCATCGGCGATCTGTTCGTTCTTGTCAAACCCGCGCCCGTTATCACGAACACTCAGCCGCACATTACGCGTGTCGAAGTTTAGCCCAACTTCGATACGGTTTGCCCGCGCGTGCTTCACCGCATTGTTGATTGCTTCCTGTCCAATGCGCAACAGGTTCGTCTCGACTTCGACCGGTAACGGCCGCATCAGTCCGGCCACTTCAACAACTGTCTCCACATTACTTTGGGCCGTCAGCCGTTTAGTCGTATCGCGGAGTGCGGCCGGCAGATCCTTCTTCTGCAACTCCTGCGAGCGCAGATCCCAAACGTAGCGCCGTGCCTCGGTCATACTGTTTCGCACCAGCATACGTGCGCGATCCAGATGACCCTTCGCTGTCTCGGCAGCTGCGGGCATCAGGCGCGCTACCAGTTCGAGCTGAACGGAAATGCCGAGAATGTCCTGGGCCAGGTTGTCGTGAATTTCACGTGCGATCCGGTTACGCTCGGCGAGTACTGCGCGAAATTGAAGTGCCATTCGTCTGACGCGCAGTCGATAGAGTTGCCAGGCCGTCAACGCCAACAGCAGAACGCAAAGCAAATAGAACCAGTAAGTCTGATAGAAGCGCGGCTGCAAGTAAAAATCGAGAGCGGCGCCGGTTTCATTCCAAACACCATCGTTGTTTGCCGCGATCACACGAAACTTGTAATTTCCCGGTCGCAAGTTTGTATACGACGCGACGCGCCGCCCGCCACCATCGATCCAGTTGTCGTCGAAACCTTCGAGCTTATATTTGAACCGCACGTTCTCGGGCGCGATGAAACTCAACGCCGTGTAATAAAAATCGAGCCGCGCGATGCCGGGCGAGAGCGTTACCTTTTGTGTCAGCGGTATCGACTCGTTGTCGACGAAGAGTTGTTCGATCGCGATCGGTGGCGGCGAAGTGTTGAGCGGGATGTTCTCGGGATCGATGACGGCGAGTCCCTTGATAGTTGCGAACCAAATGCGCCCGTCGCTCGTCTTCCATCCTGCCGGATGACCGCCGCCGCTGCACTCTCGTGTCAAGGTACCGTCGGCTGGTCCATAGAAGACAGGATTATCGAGGTCATTCTTGTTGACGCGAAAGATTCCTTTGTTCGAACTGCACCACAGGTTCTGTTGTTTGTCCTCGAGTATGCGATAGATGACGTCCGGCGTGTTCGTGAACGAAACAAACTGGTTGTCGCGAAATCTGTTTAGACCCCCGCCGTTGGTGCCGATCCAGAGATCACCCGACGCATCTTCGTAGAGTGAGATGACAGTGTTGCTGGAGAGACCATCTCTGGTGGTGAAGGTCTGAAACTTACCGTCTTGGATTTTGTTCAAGCCGCCGAGCGTTCCCACCCAGAGATTGCCTTTTGAGTCTTCGTAGATGGCGCCGATGAAATTGTTTGCGAGTCCGTCGTGAGTCGTGTAGGTCGTGAATTCGTTATCACGAAAACTGTTGAGACCGTCGCGCGTGCCGGCCCAGAGACCACCGTTGCGATCGACGAGGACCGAACGGACGAGATCGTTCGAGAGGCCTTCGGCAAAAGTGTAGGTCTGAAACTTACCGTCTTTGAAACGGTTCAGTCCATCCGGTGTTCCAATCCAGATAGTGCCGTCTGCATCGCCCGCAAGTGAAAGGACCACGTCACTCGAGAGGCCGTCGCGCGTGGTCCAGGTCGTGAAGCTGCCATTTTTGAAGAGTGTCAGACCGCCGCCATTCGAACCGATCCAAATTCCTCCCTGCGGATCCTGGTAAATCGCCTTTACAAGATCGCTTGGCAATCCGTCTTTGGTGGTAAACGTATTGAACTTCTTGCTCTTGAGGAGATTCAGACCGCCTGCCTCAGTACCAATCCAGATACTCCCTTCTCGATCTTCGTAGACTGAGAGAACGAGGTTACTTGATAAGCCATCAGCGGCGCTGAATGTTTCAGCCGCCCCGTTTTTTACACGCACGACGCCGCCGGACGTGGCTACCCACAATGCGCCCGCGCGATCCAATCGCAAAGCGCTAATGCGGTTATTGGAAAGTGTAAGCGGCGCGGAATTTGGTCCATTGACAAGGGCAAGCCCGTCGAGTGTGCCAAACCACACCGTGTGATCTTCGGTCTCGGCGATGGCGGTAATGTTTGCGACGTTCACATAGTCAGGTAGTGTGAACGAACTGAAATGATCGTCCCTAAGCGATTGCATGCCGGCGGAAGTTCCGACCAGCATGCTTCCATCCGCCCTGGCGCACAACGTCTGAATTACGTTCCTGGACAGACCCTGCTCTGCGGTAAACGTTTTGAAGTTTCCGTTTTCAAAACGTGATAGACCACCCGCGGTTCCGATCCAGACGTTGCCCTTCGTGTCTTCTACTATTGGTCCAACGCTGTTGTCCGGAAGTCCTTCATTTACTGTAAAGGATGTGAACTGTCCGTTGTGCCGGCAGACGAGTCCGTAGGACGTGCTGATCCACAAACGACCTTGCTTGTCTTCGTGTAGAAAACGAATGTCATTACTTTTGAAGGCGGGCGTATTTTCTTTGTCGAAGACGAAGAAATTCAAACCATCGAAGCGAGCGAGACCTTCCTGCGTTCCGATCCAGAGATAGCCATCCTGCGTTTGCACTATCGACTGGACGGTGTTCTGCGGTAATCCGTTTTCCGTGAGCCACGCCTGGTGACCAAACTCTTTCAGATGCCGGTTTGGATCTAAAGCAGGAGTGCGAGTGCCGGCGAGGAGTAGAAGGAGTGCGGCAACTCGAAGGTGTCGTAAACGATGCATTTGTCCGGCGATACTTTAACATTCCGAGAAACTCGTGTAATCATGGGAGGAGTGATGAAGAGGAAACTTGCGAGCGCGTTGTGCTTGTTGTTGCTGGGCTGGACGGTATGTGTTGCGGCCGGCTGGCGCGCTGCTTCCGAACCCGAGTTGAGAAAAGTGATACCGGCGCGTGCTCCGGTAATCAAGGAGAACATTGAGACTGAGTTTCGCACGGCATCGGGTGTGACTGACGGGCAAGGGAAATTTATCGCCGGTGTGGTGATGATCACTGCCGGGTATTCCGCGGAGGGAAAGTATTCGCATTTCTTCATCGCGCAGGTGCCGTTGCAGGTCGGTGATTTTTCGCTCTCGGCGGGTGAGTACGTTGTTGGTTACCAGCGGAAGACGCCCGACAGTATTACAGTGACGTTTTATCGCGCATCGAGTGGCGACACGGTTGGCGAGGTTGAGGCATTCCGCAATCGCAAGAGCTCGATGGTTCGCGCTCTCTTAATTCAACCCGCCAATGGCGGCCGCGGTACTATCCAAATCGGTCGCTTCATCTTCGACTACCGCCTCGCGTAACACTCCGCGGTCCTCTGCGGTTCTCTGCGATCTCTGCGTTAAAACGTGATTCTCAACGCAGAGATCGCAGAGAACCGCAGAGGACCGCAGAGAAAGCTTGAATCCGACGCCAACTTAGTAGAAAATCAGCGCGTTCCCTGCATTTGCATCTTCTTCTATTAATTAAAGGACAGTAACGCCCACTTATGTCCGGTCATACAACAAACATCTTCACAGTGATTCTGGTGCTGATGGTTTTCAGCGTCGTAAACGCCGAAGTACGGCTGCCCGCGATCATCGGCGACAACATGGTGCTCCAGCAGGGAGTCAAGGTCCGCATCTGGGGAAACGCCAGGCCGGGCGAGCGTGTCATCGTTACCGTAAAAGACAAATCCGCCAGCACGGTCGCAGATGCCCAGGGCCACTGGCAGGTTTGGCTCGATCCCTTAAAAGCGGGCGGACCGCTCGAGCTAACTGTCAAAGGCGACAATGTTCTGACAATCAAGAACGTTCTCGCCGGCGAAGTCTGGCTTTGCTCAGGCCAGTCAAACATGGAATGGCCACTCGTCAACACGATCGGCGGCGCCGAGGCAGTCGCGCAGGCAAACTACCCTGAGATCAGATTATTCACGGTAACGAAAAACACCTCGACAACGCCGCTCGCGGATCTCGAAGGACACTGGGTCGTCACCACACCTGACGCTGCCGCGCACTTCTCAGCCGTCGGATACTTCTTTGGACGCGAGCTCTATCAACAATTGAAAGTTCCGGTCGGACTGATTAACAGCTCCTGGGGTGGCACACCCGCTGAAGCATGGACCAGGCACGAGGCACTCCTCTCATCACCCGAACTCAAGCCTATTCTCGACAAATACGAAAGCAGCCTGAACGCTCTGCCGGAGGCGAAAGAAGCTTACGCGCGTGCACTCGCCGAATGGGAAGAAAAGAATCTCTACATCGACGCCGGCAACAAAGGCGAGGCGTTAGGCTATGCAGACCCCAAAGTATCCACGGCAGACTGGTCCAAAATGGATCTTCCGAAACAATTCGAGACTGCGGGACTGCTCGTCGACGGCGCAGTCTGGTTTCGTAAAGAATTGGATCTGCCTGCGTCGTGGGCGGGTAAAGATCTGGTTCTGAATCTTCCACCGATCGACGACCAGGATACGACCTACTTTAACGGCACAAAAGTCGGTGCGACGGGCAGAGAGACGCCGAATAGTTACATGGTTCCGCGTAAGTACGTCGTGCCCGGCTCGCTGGTACGCGCAGGACGAGACGTGATCGCGGTGCGCGTGTTCGACAGCGCGGGGGAAGGCGGCTTTAGTCGCGGCGGCGCTTTCTCAATTGGACCAGGCGGTGCAGAGGCAATCGCGCTGGGTGGAGTTTGGGATTACAAAGTCGAGCAGGCGCTCGAGCCGAAGCATCCCGACTGGGGCTCGCGTCCGGAAGCGGTTGGCGTCAGTAACCAGAACAATCCGAGCGTACTTTACAACGCGATGATGGCGCCGCTCGTTCAGTTCGCGATTCGCGGTGTCATCTGGTACCAGGGCGAGAGTAACGCCGGCCGTGCTTATCAATACCGAACCCTTTTTCCCACGATGATTCGCGACTGGAGAAGCGCGTGGGGCAGTAAACTCCCGTTCTACTTCGTGCAGCTTGCTAACTGGCACGCGAACAAAGCCGAGCCGGACGAGAGTGATTGGGCTGAGTTACGCGAAGCGCAGATGATGACCCTGCGTGAGCCGCAAACGGGAATGGCAGTGACGATTGATATCGGCGACGAGAACGACATTCACCCGCGTAATAAACTCGACGTCGGTCGACGTTTAGCAGCATGGGCTCTCGCTGGTACGTACGGTCAAAAAGTAATTCCCTCAGGACCGCTTTTTGAGAGTTACATCGTCAACGGCAGTGAGGTGCGCATTCGCTTTAAACACGCAGATGGATTGAAGACGATCGATGGTGGTCCATTGAAAGGTTTTGCGGTCGCGGGCGAGGATCGCCGGTTCGTCTGGGCCGATGCACGCATCGATGGTGACACGGTGATCGTCTCGAGTTCGAAGATCTCAAAGCCGGTTGCGGTACGTTACGGTTGGGCCGACAACCCGATCGCGAATCTTTACAACAAGGCCGGTCTGCCGGCCTCGCCTTTTCGAACTGACGACTGGCCCGGCATTACCGCCGCGCGTCGCTAAGTGAATCAGGCCACAAAAAGGCACAAAAGGCACTTGTGTTTTTTGTGCATTTTCGCGGCCCAGTTCACCCCCATGTTCATACCTCCCAATAAACTATTTAGGAGGAAACTATGTCGAGAACAGTTCAAGGGATTGCGAGTCGCGTGTTTCTGTCAATCACACTCATCTTTGCGTTAACTCAAGTGCACGTATTCGCGCAAAGCTATACGTGGCGCAACGTTCAGATCGTTGGCGGTGGTTTTATCGTCGGCGTCGTCTTCAACCAAACCGAACCGAACCTCGTTTACACACGCACAGACATTGGCGGCGCATATCGCCTCGACAACGCGACGAGTCGCTGGGTGCCGTTGCTCGATTCGATCAGTTGGGACGACTGGAACTTAACAGGCGTTGCATCTATCGCCAGCGATCCTGTTAACCCAAACAACGTCTACCTCGCGGTGGGCACATACACGAATGAATGGACCACCCAGAACGGAGCGATTCTGCGTTCGTCCGATCGCGGCGCCACGTGGCAGCGCACGATGCTGCCGTTCAAACTCGGTGGCAACATGCCTGGCCGCGGCGCGGGCGAGCGACTGGCTGTCGATCCGAATCGCAACAGCGTGCTCTATCTCGCCGCGCCGAGTGGTAACGGTCTCTGGCGCAGTACTGACTCGGGTGTCACATGGTCCAAAGTGACGAGCTTTCCCAATCCCGGCAACTTCGTGCAAGACCCCACCGATCCTAACGCCTATCTAACTGACAATCAGGGCCTCTATTGGGTGACTTTTGACAAACGCACCGGCACTCCCGGAAACACAACGCAAACGATCTACGCGGGTGTTGCTGATCTCGGCACGAGTATCTATCGCAGCATTGATGGTGGTGCTACGTGGTCGGCAGTGCCCGGTCAACCGGCTGGTTTTCTGCCGCACAAATCCGTACTCGACACCGCCGGCGGTTTTCTTTACATCGCCTACAGCGACAAAGGTGGTCCATATGATGGTGGTCACGGTGATCTCTGGAAGTTCAACACCGCAACCGGCGCCTGGACGTTGATCAGTCCGATTCCATCTTCCAATACAAACGATAACTACTTCGGTTACAGCGGTCTCGCTGTAGATCGACAGCATCCAAACACAATCATGGTTACCGGCTACAGTTCGTGGTGGCCTGATACACAGATCTGGCGCAGCACGAACGGCGGAGCGACATGGAGCCGGATCTGGGATTGGACGCGCTATCCGAGTCGATCGTTTCGCTACACACAAGACGTTACGGCGGCGCCGTGGTTGAAATTTCCAACCACACCACTCTGTGGCGGTGGACGTCCGGGCGCTGAAGTCAATCCAAAACTCGGTTGGATGACGGAGACTCTCGAGATCGATCCATTCAACTCGAATCGATTCATGTACGGCACTGGGGCAACTCTCTACGGCAGTACAAACCTGACGACGTGGGACTTGAGCACGACGAGCCAGATTACGATTCGCGTTATGGCGCAGGGCATCGAAGAGACTGCCGTGCAGGACTTGATCAGTCCACCGTCAGGCGCGCCGTTAATCAGCGCGCTCGGAGATATCACCGGCTTTCGTCACAACGACGTAAATGTTGTACCGGCCGCGCAGATGCAACCGGTGCGTGGATCGAGCGTCAGTCTCGACTATGCCGAGTTGAGTCCGTCTTACATCGTTCGCGCGGCGAATGGTGACACCGCGAATTGTGAAAAGAGTCTGGCGATCTCGACTGATGGCGGTACGACGTGGGCCGCAGTCTCTGCGCAACCTGCGGGACTGACTGGCGGCGGCTCGGTCGCAGTCGCCGCGACAGGTGGAGGCAAGATCGTGTGGAGTCCTGCGGGCGTTGGCGTTTTCTTCACGACTGGCGGCGGCAAGACATGGACCGCTGCGACGGGAATACCGGCGGGCGCGCGCGTCGCCTCAGACCGCGTGAATCCGAACAAGTTCTACGGCTTCAAGTCGGGCACATTCTATGTGAGCACGGACGGAGGCAAGACGTTCGCGGCGAGAGCTACCGGACTGCCGTTGGGTGGACCAGTGCGATTCAAAGCCGTGCCCGGTCGCGAAGGCGACATCTGGCTCGCAGGCGGAGCGGAGTGGGACAACACGTACGGCTTATGGCACTCGACTGACTCCGGCACAAGCTTCACGAAGCTGGCGAACGTGGAAGAAGCAGACAACATTGGTTTCGGCAAAGCGGCAACAGGTCAGACTTACCTCGCGCTCTACGCAGCGGCACAGGTCGCGGGAGTGCGTGGCATCTTCCGTTCGATCGATGCCGGTCAAACGTGGGTGCGCATCAACGACGATCAGCACCAGTGGGGACGCGCGGGTGAGACTGCACTGACCGGCGACCCGCGCATCTTCGGACGTGTCTACATCGGCACCAACGGCCGCGGCATTATTTACGGCGACGGCCAGTAAGGAGGCAAACATGAGAAGTTTCGTTACCAGATTCTTGATCGTAGTCATTGTGCTTCTTGGTGCAACCTCACCATCGGAAGCCGCCAACGTGATCGTGAATGTCGACTACAACAATCCGCGACAGACTATCGAAGGATTCGGAGCTTCGGCGACGTGGGTAGCAAACGATATCGACGCGTTCTCGCCGGCGAAGCAGACGCAAATTCTTGATCTGCTTTACAACACGTCACAACCGGGCGCCGGCTTGAGTTGGGTTCGCGTGGGTAGTTTCCTGTGTAACTTCAATCCATCACCCGGCGTTTTCGACTGGAACTACTGGGGCATTCAGAGTGGAATGCGATGGCTTCAGCGAGTGAATGCGGCGTACGGCGTGAACAGGTACGTTGTTTCCAGTTGGAGTCCGCCGGCATGGATGAAGGACAACAACTCGTGCACGAACGGAGGGCACGTGCTGCCGGCGCAATATGCAAATCTCGCGTCACTGAAGATCCAATGGCTGAACAACGCGAAGGCGCAACTAGGTTTCGAGGCTCAGGTCGAGAGCGTGCAGAACGAGCCGAACATGAGAGTGACCTACGACAGTTGCGAGTGGACCACCGCAGAGATGAATACCTTCGTCGCTAACCATCTTAAGCCGGCGCTTGCAGCCAGCGGTCTAGGCGCGAGAATCATGGCGCCTGAAGTCTCATTCTATTCAAACTTCGACAACGCCTGGGGATTTCCGCTCTTGAACGATCCAGGCATGCGTGCGGCGGTATCGATCGTGGCCACTCACGGATATGGAAGAACAGACAATTTCAGTACTCCCTGTAACAGTTGCGCGCAGTACAACAAGCCAATCTGGCAGACAGAGGATTCAAACCTCGACGGCAGGTACAACGGCAGCATCGATGATGGGCTGACGTGGTCCACTGAGATTTACAAAGCGCTGAACGCCGGCCGGTTCAGCGCCTGGTTCTACTGGTGGGTGATGACTCTGAATAACGATAACCAGGGTCTCATCAATGCGAGTATCAGCACTGACTCTTTTCAGGTCCCGAAGAGGCTGTACGTTGTCGGTCAGTTCAGCCGGTTTATTCGTCCGAATTCAGTCTTGCTGTTGTCAACGTCGAGTGATTCGACGCTGCAAGTGACCGCAGTGAGACCGGCCAGTGGCGCGGTTACGGTTGTGCTGGCAAACACCGGCAAGACTTCGCACACAGTAACCGTAAATCTGAGCGGCCTGTCGAACCCATCGGCGAGCGTAACGCCGTATCGCACGTCAGCGAGCGAGAACCAGGCGCAGCTCAGCACGCTGGGGGTTTTTTCCGGCGCGTTCACGATCACCGTGCCTGCGAAGTCAATCGTGACCGTCGTAGGCTGAATCTGCTCAGCGATCTCTGCGTATCTCGGCGTTCTCCGCGTTATTGTTAACGCAGAGGACACGGAGATACGCAGAGATCGCAGAGAAAACTAACAACAGGAGACGATCTAACGTGAGCAAAAAAGTTTCCCGAAGGACATTCGCGAAAGTCGCAAGCGCTGCGGCACTCGCTTCAACAGCTAAGCTGCCGGTAGTTGGTTCAACCACCTTAACGCCGCAAGACGGCGATGCGTCACGCGCTTTCCCGTCCGGGTTCATCTGGGGCACGGCGACCGCTTCGTATCAAGTCGAAGGCGCGTTCAAGGAAGACGGACGTGGTCCATCGATCTGGGACACTTTCTCGCACACACCCGGCCGGGTCGTTAACGATGCAAACGGCGACGTGGCGAACGATCACTATCATCTCTACAAAAGCGACGTGCAGTTGATGAAGTCGCTGGGCGTCAAGGCGTATCGTTTCTCGATTGCCTGGCCCCGCGTGTTTCCCAACGGCGATGGACCACCAAATCCGAAGGGGCTCGACTTCTACAATCGTCTCGTCGATGAGTTGTTAGCCAATGGAATTCAACCGTTCGCCACGTTCTATCACTGGGATCTGCCGCAGTCGTTGCAGGATCGTTTCGGCGGTTGGGAAGGACGCGAAACTTCGAAGGCATTTGCTGACTACGCCGGTTACGTTGCGGCTCGACTGACTGATCGAGTGAAGCACATTTTCACTATCAACGAGTTTGGCGCGTTCATTGAAGTTGGTTATCGCTGGGGAATTCACGCGCCCGGTTTGAAACTCACCGGTCAGCGTTTGAACCAGACGCGCCATCACGCGGTGTTGGGCCATGGCCTCGCGGTGCAGGCCATTCGCGCGGCCGCGAGGCCGGGCACAAAGGTCGGTCTGGCTGAGAACATTACCGTCGCTTCGCCGGTATTTGAAACACCGGCCCACGTCGCCGCGGCCGAGCGTGCCTTTCGCGAGATGAACGCGCAATATCTGACCGTGATCAAGGAAGGGAAGTATACCGACTGGTATTTGAAGTCGGCGGGCGCCGATGCGCCGAAGTTTACGCCGCAAGATTTGAAGGCGATTTCGTCCCCGATCGATTTCGTCGGCATCAATATCTACACGACTGAATTTGTTCGTGCTGACGAATCTCAGCCGGTAGGTTTTGCGTTTGTGCCGAAGCCGAAGTCGTTTCCACACGCACCGTCGCCGTGGCTCTTTGTTGCGCCGGAAGCGCTCTACTGGGGACCACGACACATCGCGAAGCTTTGGAACGTGAAGGAGATCTACATCACTGAGAATGGTTGTTCGGCTGCGGATGAGCCGGCGCCGGACGGGCGCGTATACGATACGGATCGCGTCACGTTCCTGCGTAGTTATCTGACGAAACTTCAGCGTGCCACCCGCGAAGGCGTGCCGGTGCGTGGTTATTTCCTATGGAGTTTGATGGACAACTTCGAGTGGGCCGACGGCTATACGAACCGCTTCGGTATCCATTACGTCGACTACGCGACACAGAAGCGCACACCAAAGCTGAGCGCCGACTTCTACCGCGAAGTCATCTCGCGAAACGCTGTAGTTTAAGAGTTAGCCACAAAAAGGCACAAAAGGCACAAAAGGCACAAAAGAAAGAATGGGCTCTTTGATGGGTTCTATTTTGTGCTTTATGTGCCTTTTTGTGGCGAAAATTATTGTGGCGCGCCGAGGAAGGAGGCGAGGCGTAGGAGGTCGGCGAAGACACCGGCGGCGGTGACGGCGGGGCCGGCGCCCGGACCGCGTACGATCATCGGTTGTGTGTTGTAACGCGCAGTCTGAAAGCTCACGATGTTGTCGCTGCCGGTGAGGTTTGCGAAAGGATGTTCCTGAGGATACGTGCGTAACCCGGCGGACATCGTCCCGTCAGCATCGATCGTCCCGACATAGCGCAATACCCCGTGTGCTGAGTTCAACATATCTGCGACGGCCTGATCGTGTTTGCCCAGCGAACTGAGATACTCCTCAACACTTGCCGCACGCAGATCTTCGGGCACCAGGCTTTGAACCTGAACCGAGTCCATCTCGACTTCGAGTCCCATCTCGCGCGCAAGAATGATCAGCTTGCGCGCGACGTCAATTCCCGACAAGTCCTCACGCGGATCGGGCTCAGTGAAGCCCAGCTTGTGCGCTTCACGCACGATCTCGGAGAAAGAACGTTCTCCGTCGAGTGAGTTGAAGATGTAAGAGAGCGTACCGGAGAGCACGCCCTCGATCTTGATGATCTCATCTCCAGTCTCAATCAAGTCGCGTAGTGTGTGAATGATCGGCAATCCGGCGCCGACGTTCGTTTCATATAGAAAATACCTTTGAGACTTGCGAGCAACTTCACGAAGACTGCGATACGCGCGTATTGGACCAGCGTTGCACTTCTTATTCGGCGTGATGACGTTGATTCCCCTCGAGAGCCAACCTTCGTAATGATGTGGTAACTCGGCGCTCGCAGTCGCATCGATGAGCACGGCGTGTGGCAAGTGAGCGGCATGGACGTGATTAACGAACACTTCCAGGTCGGCTTCAGTGGAACTTGCTCGCAACTCGTCCTGCCAGGAGTCGAGTGGCAGTTGTCGATCGTGCAGGATCATCTTCTTCGTGTTCATGACGCCACGCACGCGTAAGTCGATGCCGCGCTCTTGTCGCAGTTCCTGAATGCGCGCGGTGAGTTGGTCCAGAAATGTACTCCCGATCAGTCCGCTGCCGATCACGCCTATGGAAAGTGTTTGACTCGAGAGATAAAACGCCGAGTGCAGCGCTCGCAGTGCCTTCGTTGCTTCGTGCTGTTCGATGACGGCGGAGATGTTGCGCTCCGACGATCCCTGTGCGATCGCTCTGACGTTCACACCGGCTTTGCCGAGCGCACTGAAAAACTTTCCCGACATTCCCAAACGTTCGATCATCCCGTCGCCCACCATCGCGACAATGCAGCAACTCTCACGGAGATCCACCGTCTGAACCTCGCCGCGCTGCATCTCCGCGAGGAACGTCTCGGCAACGGTTCGCTTGGCGAGTTCAGCCTGCGCCTGCGGAACGGCAAAACAGATCGAGTGTTCGGAACTCGCCTGCGAGATCATGACGACCGAAACATCGACCGCGCGCAACGCGCCGAAAAGTTTATGGGCCACACCGGGAATGCCGATCATGCCCGTGCCTTCAACGTTCAACAGCGCCATGTGTTCGACCGCGGCAAAGCCTTTTATCGGTATCTCGGATGATGAAGCGGCGGAGATGCGCGTCCCCGGCGCCTCAGGCCGCAAACTGTTTTTGATCCGGACGGTAATGTCGTTCGCAATGGCCGGCGACATCGTGTTCGGGTGGATCACTTTGGCGCCGAAGTAAGCAAGCTCAGCCGCTTCCTGGTAGGAGAGTTCCGGGATGATCACCGCGTCCGGAACGCGACGCGGGTCGGCACTGTAAACACCGTCAACGTCGGTCCAGATCGTCAACGACTGCGCGCCAAGCAAAGCCGCGAAGATCGAAGCGGAGAAGTCGCTGCCGTTGCGCTTCAGCGTGGTAGCAACGCCGTCGTCGGTGGCCGCTATGTAGCCCGTGATTATCAGCAGGTCTGTTTCAATAGGCCGGTTTTTTAACTTCTCTTGTGAGACCTGCCAATCGATCACGACTGTGTTGCTCTGCGGCTCGACGACAAGGACTTCGCGCGCATCGAGCCAACTCGACGAGTGACCACGCGCTTCGAGATAGCCGTGCAGTAGTTGCGCCGACCACAGCTCTCCGTGGCCCGAGACGAACTCGATGATGCGTTCGGAAGGCAGCCGCGTGATCCAAACTCCTCGCAACACCTCTTCAATCGCGCTGAAGTCGGAAGTGATGGTGTTACTGAGCAACTCGGTTTGCGCAGCGCTGAGCTCGAGCTCAGCCACTGTCTCGAGATGTCGCCTTTTAAGATCGGCGAGTTTCGCGAGGTAAGCAGAGTCGTGTTTCGCGGCGAGCTCGACTGCATCGATGAGCTCGTTAGTGACACCGCTCATCGCTGAAACTATCACCGCCACGCGCCCGCCTGGTGCGGACGAGAGCACGATCTCCGCGGCAGCTCGATATCGTTCAGCATTCGCTACGCTCGTGCCGCCAAACTTGTGGACCACCCACTCTCGTTTCATATTCTCTGGATACCAAACCTTCCGGCGCCGTCAGATGAGCCGGAGATGATCGTCGGCTGATGTCCCGCGCGGTGCGAGTATAGTTGAACGATTCTATCGATCGCTGGTCTTGCCGCACGATGGGCCAGCACCGCTACGGTTCCGCCACTGCCGCCGCCGGTGATCTTAGCTCCGTAGAGCCCGTCTTCTTGCTGGACCAAACGCACCAGTTCATCCGTGCCGTCGGATCCGAGTCCGCAGTTTGAGTAGCTGCGATGTGACTCGTACATCAACTCACCGAGCACAGTAGCTTGTTCGAGGCCTTGCCAGTTTTTCAAGATTTCGGCAAAACGGTTGACGCGCGCGTTCTCGTAAATCGGATGCTTCGTTGCGGCGAAGACCGGATAAGTCCGATCAGGATCGACAGATGTCACAGAATCAGTGATGCCCTGGTAACGATTGAGAAACTCGGCCCCGGACATCTGCGCAGGTAGATGCGCGGCGAAGTCTTTTTCGAACTCTGCGGGCGTGATGTTTGCGAGATAACCATAATCGCCCGCAATCTCAGTGGTGATGCGATGACCCATGAATGCCGCGGTGCGGACGGTGCCATAATCAGCACCCGCGACCGAGTGACGGATACCTGAGTCGATCCCCAATATTGTCAATTCCTCCGGAAGACTGATCGTGCCTTTCAGTTCGCCGGGTTGGCACAGCAGCGCGAGCAAGCGATCGCGTTCACCGCATGCCGCGGTCATCTGGTCCATCACTCCACACGGTGCACCGGCGATTAAGTTCTCGACCCGTTGACTAAGGAACGCGATCTCAACAGGTGAGAGCTGAATATCATAGGCGGCTGCGATAGCAGTCATCGCGGCAACTTCCAGCGCTGCGGATGAACTGACGCCTTTCCCTTCCGGAACTTCGGAAGAGATGAGGATCTTCGCTCCTCGTTTGAAGTCGTAATCCAACACGGTAAAGGCGCCCGCAACGTATGTGGCCCAATGCTGGTCCTGATCAAACATGGCGCGCACGGATTCGTAATCTGACTGAAGATCCGCGAGCGAGATGGTCAATGATCTGACTTGTTCTTCTGAAGTCGAAGGAAGACTGCAAACCTCAATCGCGGGTGTGTCTTGAAGTTGCAGCGCCACGTGTGTCGCCGCAGCAATGGGCCATTCAAGCACGAGCGATCCGGAGTAGTCGGCGATGCCGCCCATAAGATCGAGCCGACCGGGCGCGCGACTCACCACAATCTCCGCTGAGGAAAAGAAATCTGGTAACAGATCACGCATCGTTATCCACCAACAGGTCGCGCCGAACCAATGCGTTGCGTAACAGCGGTTCGATCTGCTCGCGTATTTGAGCGTTCGCGTAACCGGTCCAGGCGACGTCGGGCTCAACTGCCAAACGTGCACGCAGCGCGTTGCCGTGTATATCGGTCACCAGCACCCCCGCTTCACGCGCGATCAACTCAGTACACAGATCATACGGATGACAACAGATACCGAGCACGAGTCCGCGATCGTTCAATACCTTCTGCATTAGCGGACGCAAATCGGCGATGAAGCGATCGTGTCCGCTGAGCAACTCGTAAAGCTGCCCCCCGGTAGAGGCGTACTGATCTTCGAAACAATGTGCTTTACCGGGTTGGGTTGGTCCTAATGCGCCGAGCACGATCTCTTCGTCGATGGCTGCGAGTTCTTCGCGCGCACCGGGAAAGAACCGTACTACTTCGGCGTAGCCGTGTGCGATTGTGGGTTCGCGTGAAGGTTGTAGAGTTATTTGCGTTCGTTCCCCGGTGAGGCGGTTGTATCGTTCGGCGTGCGCTCCCTGACCGCGGATAGCCCAGAGACAATCGGAGAGGTGCTGCTTGACGAGTGGAATCTCGGTTTGAACAGCGAGTTCGAGGTCGGAAAGGTTGGTCTGTTCGCCGTGATTGCGTGCAACACCGGTCAGGATCCAGGCGCTGCGCTTCTGATACATGAGACCGCGCGTACCGTCGATCGGATCGACGATGATGCGCAGAATCGTTTCGCTTTCAGATGTGCCACGAGGCAGCACGATTTTTCCGTTTGGCAAACCCTCAGCGATCAGCACCACGGGGAATTGCGAGGCGATCTCTCGCTCAAAGAAATCGACGAGCAGATCCTCTCCGACACGATCGACAGCATAGATCGTGTCGCCCTCCTCCTCGCGAGCTACAGCCGCGAGAGTTGCAGTCGCAGAACGTTCACACGCCTCAACCACGCCGTCACGAATCGTCTCGTGCAGCTTCCTGATCAGCGGCAGCAGAGTTTCCAATTTAGGAGTTGTCATTATCCACAGATTACACAGAAAATCAGTCTATGTAATCTGTGGATAAACCTCGCGTCTAGACAACGCACGTCCCGAAGCCCTATTCTGACACTGCCCAGGAACCCCCAGATAAAAAATGTATGACAGTAACCTGCAGTTGGTATTAGCATGCCGACGTGGAGATCAGCTTGCTTGGGAGAAATTGATAAGACGTTACCAACGTCTGATTTACGCCATTCCCCTTCGCGCCGGTCTCGATGAAGATGAGGCGGCTGAGATCTTTCAGGACGTATTTACCACTTTCTTTCAAAAACTCAACGATATCGAGGAGCCTGAAAAACTACAGGCCTGGCTGGTTACCACTGCGCGCCGCAAGACCTGGCGAACCATAGCCAAGTCACATACTCGGACGCGCGAGGACGCGGACGCGACAGACAGTGCGGCCACCGTTCGTGATGAAACGCCGCTGCCGGACGAACAGTTGTTGATACTCGAAGAGCAACACCGGATTCGTACCGCAGTTTCAATGCTGGATGAGCGCTGCCAGAAGCTCGTGCAAATACTTTTTTACCAGGCGCAGCCACCTTCGTACGCCGAAATAGCGGCTTCACTCGGAATTCCCGAAGGCAGCATCGGCCCGACACGGGCGCGTTGCCTGGCCAAATTGCTGGGGATTCTAAAGAAGTTGGACGTGAATGTATTTTCTGATAACAGGTAGGCTCTGTTGAATCGGAGGCGCCAGAGAGCCAGCTATGATTAACTCTTCACACATTTCCCTGGAGACTCTCGTGGATATAGTTGAGGGCCGAGCAACCTCAGCAGCGCTGGAAGGCGCAGTGGCTCATATCACATCGTGTTCCACTTGTGTTGACACCCTGCGCCGGCTTCAGCAGGTAATCCTCACGATGAAGAGCGACACGGCACAAGGGCCGCCACGCGATCTCCTGTATTCTGCGATTAACATTTTCTCTCCGGAAAGCCGGACCCCTTTGCGGCACATCATTGCGATTTTGACGTTTGATAGTCGTGTTGCCGGTCCGGCTTATGGGATCCGTTCACTACATAGCACCTCGCGCCAGTTACTTTATTCGGCCCAAGAGACGGATCTGGATCTGCGCGTTACCATACAGAACGACGAATGCATCGTCGCGGGACAAGTTATTCGCGCAGATTGCCTTAGCGGTCACGTCGAGATCTCAGGTGCTGCCGGATCGGCGACGGCGAGTCTGAATGAAGTCTGTGAATTCACGCTTCCGGCAATCCCTTTGGGGAATTACGCGCTCAGAATAAAACTGCCGGACGTTCAAATTGAGATCCCGGAGCTGGAGCTCAAGGATTAAAATTGAACAATGCAGCACGCGGAACTTGCGGCTCTGCTTGTTAGTTCATGCAATGCGAGCCGTGAAACATTGCTTTGGGAAAATTCTACCCTCGCGGATGTAGAACTTGGTTATCGTTTAAAGGACATCTGTCTCGAGGGCTGGAGCACTCATCCTGCGCAGGCGCTTGGCGCTGCGGCCTCACTCCAGTTACTTGCGGCAATTCGCCCCAATCAGGAAATCAAAGCACTGGCCGCATGGTCCGCCGGTCTTCGGGCCCTCATCGACGGGGAAATGCAAACGGCGATTAGCGCACTCGAAGAGTCTGAGCAGCGCTTTCTCAGCGTCGGCAAGATTCATACTGCCGCTGCGACGCAAGTCAGCAAGTTGATCGCCCTTTCGATGCTCGGACGTTATGAAGAGGCGATTGAGTGTGGCCTCCGCACTCGCGACGTTTTCCTCGCGTATAAAGACATTCAAGCCGCCGGCAAGATCGAACACAACATCGGCAATCTGTACTTTCGCCGCGACCGCTATCACGATGCGGAAGTCTTTCAGAATGCCGCGCGCGAGCGTTTTGCCGCACTCAACGATCAGAAACAGCTCGCGACCGTCAATAATTGTCTCGCTAATACTCACGCGCTGTTACACAAGTTCAAATCAGCCGAGGAACTTTTCGAACAAGCGCTCAGCCAGGCCGAAGCGTCCGGACAGCCGGTGACGCTCGCGGGAATCGAAGGCAACATCGGTTTGTTTGCGCTCCTGCAGGGTCGCTACGATCGCGCGCTCGATTATCTCGAGCGCTCACGACAACGCTACACGTCTCTCGGTCTCACGATTCAGGCCGTACTTGCCGAACACGAGATCGCTGATACTTATCTCGAACTCAATCTCGCGCCCGAAGCCCTCGCGATCTACGAACGTGTGATTCCGGTATTTACTCAACACGGAATGCGCGCCGAAGAGGCTCGCGCACAGGCATACGGCGGACGCGCGTTGATGTTGTTGGGTCGCACGAAGGAAGCGCAGCGCTGGCTGGACCAGGCACAAAAACTTTACGCTGCCGAAAAGAATCCGGTCGGTGCGGCGTTGGTTGAGTTGACGCACGCTCAGCTTCTTTACCGAGAGGGAAGATTCGAAGGCGCGCGAATGATGGCCGGCCAGGCCGAGCCGGCATTGTTGATGTCGGGTAGTTGGCAGCGTTTGCTGCTGGCGCGTTGGTTGCGCGGTGAAGCCGATCGCGCTCTCGGAAAACTTGGACCAGCGGGTGAGTTGCTCGCCCAAACATTGCTCGACGCCGAAGGACATGGACAGCCGCAGATCGCGGAGCGTTGTTTCAGTTCACTCGGCGCCGTGGCGTTGGCTGAGGGAGATTCCAAGCTCGCCGAAGTTTACTTTAAGAAGGCGATTGAGTTGACGGAAGAGTTGCGTGCGCCGATACCAGGCGAGGAGTTTCGTACGGCATTCTTCGCGAATCGAATGTCTCCGTATCACGAGTTGGCAAAGCTTTGTTTGCGGGAAGGCGACACGCGTGCTGTCGAAGCGCTCGCGTTTGTCGAACGTGCTCGATCACGTGTTTTAGCTGATGCTTTGGCCGGACGAATAGCCCTTTATACTCAGGCGCGCGACGATTTTGAGGCTCATCTTTACGCGCAAATGGAGAAGTTGCGCGAGGAGCTGAATTATCTCTACAACCAGATGCATCGGTCGGTTCGAGGTCTGGTTCAGATTCAGGAAACGAACTCGGAAATAGAACGCGCACTACTCGAGCGCGAGAGTAAGTTGCTGGAGATTACGCGCCAGCTCCAGCATCGTGGCGCGAAGAGTGACCAGACGACTGGCGATCTTTTCTCGATCGCTAAGCTTCAGGCTGTGCTCGGCGCGTCGCGCGCGCTGGTTGAGTACACAACTATCGACGACGAGTTGATTGCGTTTTTAATTACGGGTGAGAGTGTTGAAGTTGTTCGCGGTTTGGGAAGTGAAGCTGAAGTAGTTGCGGAGATCGAGCGCTGTCGTTTTCAGATCGACACGCTGCGATATGGCTCGACGCAGGTTCGCAATCACTTGCCTGCGCTTACCGAACGCACCCGGAAACATTTGAGTTCGCTTTACAATCGACTATTGCGCAGCATCGAGCCGAAGATTGGCGCCCGGCAGCTGGTGATCGTGCCGCATCGCGCGCTTCACTATTTGCCGTTTCAGGCTTTGCACGATGGTGATAGTTATCTCGTCGAGCGCAGGGAAGTGTCGTTCGCGCCCAGTGCGGTCGTGTTGCAGCAATGTCTCGAGCGTCCCCGTCATGAGTATCGCACGGCGTTGTTGATGGGTGTGGCTGACGAGCAGATCCCGCGCGTGGACGAGGAGCTCCAGTCGTTGGACCATGTGTTTGCTGGTGTGAAGCGATACTCGGATGACGCGGCGACTACTGAAGTGTTGCGCCGCAATTCGGGCAGTGTTGACGTGCTCCATCTGGCGTGCCACGCGCAGTTTCGTTCTGACAATCCATTGTTTTCCGGGCTCAAGCTGAGCGATGGCTGGTTCACGGCGCGTGACGCTTACGGATTGCGGCTGAATTGCGGACTTGTGACGCTCAGCGCGTGTGAAACGGGTATCAATGCGGTGGCGCCGGGCGATGAGTTGCTGGGGTTGACACGCGGTTTTTTGTCGGCCGGATCCCCGACCGTGATGATGAGCTTATGGACCATCGATGACGAGGCGACCGCCGAGCTGATGACGAAATTTTATGAAGAGCTGGCGCAGACGAAATCGCCTGCTGCGGCGCTGCGGACCGCGCAGATGACGTTGTTACAGCAAAGTCCACATCCGTTCTTCTGGTCGCCGTTCATTGTGGTCGGCCGCTGGTAGTTTCACGCAAAGACGCAAAGTTTACGCAAAGCCGCAAAGGGTCGTCTTGTGCCTTTGCATCTTCCTTGCGCCTTTGCGTGAACCAATCCCTACTCATTTGGCACCGGCGCAAAATTTGGGTATTTTATCCTCGGAAAATTTCCCCCGTCAGAAACACGCCACTCAGAAAGAGGTTCGCCCAGTGCGTAGAACTCTGACCTTTTTGTTTTTATTGCTTCTCGTCGTGTCCCTGTTCGCAGGGGTGTCGAAAAATAGCGTCGCTAATGCCGACGGATCAGAAGATTTTGTCCCCGGCGAAGTCGTCGTAAAACTGTCGAAAGCGAGTGATCTTTCGACACTTGCAAAGCAATACTCACTCGATCCGAAACCGCTCGATCAGTTTGGCACCAGGCCGATCTACCGGCTCCGACTAACCGATAATGGCTCCGTTACGAATCGCGTGGACATATTGTCACGTGATTCGCGCGTCGTCTTCGTCGAACCGAACTACGTCGCCAAACCACCGGTAGGTGGCGGCAACACCTGGAGCGTCGGTAACACCTGGAGCGTCGGCGGCGACTACGGCAAGTATGTCGCACAATGGGCGCCGCAGAAGATACACCTGTCCACCGCACAAAATGTCAACAAAGGCGTTGGACCAAATGGTCCAATCAAGATTGCAGTGCTCGACACCGGCGTTGATAAAACACATCCGGCACTCGCGGGACATCTGTTGCCGGGTTGGGATTTCGTTGACAACGACAGCGATCCCAGCGAAGTCGGTGACCAGCAAACCGGTCCGTACGGGCACGGCACACACGTCGCGGGTTTAGTTTCGCTCGTCGCACCCGATGCGAAGATCATTCCGATACGAGTGCTCGATAAACGCGGGATGGGAAACATCTGGGTACTCGCCGAGGCGCTGGCTTTCGCAGTCAATCCCGATGGTGATCCAAAGACGGCAGACGGCGCCGACGTGATTAATATGAGTCTGTCGACGCTCAGGGAAACACGGCTGGTTGGCAATCTGTTGAAAAAAGCCTGCGGTGGTGATGCGGGCGAGGATCAGGATTTTCCGATCGCGGTGAATCCTTATCTCGTGGTCGTAGCCGCGGCGGGAAACGGCGGCAACGACATCAAACAATATCCCGCGGCTGAAAATGTTGATGGACTCATTGCCGTTGCCGCATCTACTTCCGACGACCAGCTCGCTACTTTTTCGAGTAGAGGTTCATGGGTCCAGGTGGCGGCGCCGGGCCAGGCGATTCTGAGCACCGTGCCTAACGGTCTCTACGGCACGTGGAGTGGGACGTCGATGGCCGCGCCGTTTGTAGCGGGCGAGGCTGCGCTCGTTCGTGCGAAATTCCCGTCTTTAGTGAATAAGGACATCGCGCGTCAGGTGATCCGCATGTCAGTAAACATTTCCTGTGACGTGCCGTTTCGCATCGACGCCGGCATCGCCCTGACCAGCTCAGTCTCTCGTTAGTTTATCCAAAGATCACACGGATCCTCGAAATCAATCTGTGTAATCTGTGGATAAAACAGTGGAGATTGCGCTAAAATCTGCAGCGCCGTTTCAGTCCGTACTCATAAGTCGAAAATAGGAATATCAGTATGTCAGCAGCCGTACACCCTACGCGGATTGGATCCGCCGGCTTCACTTTTTACGAAAAGCTGAACAGCGTTTGGCACAAACGCGCGCTCAATGTCCTGATGGTTATCGTGCTGGCGCACTGGGCCGAGCATCTCGCGCAGGCGTATCAGGTCTACGTGCTCGGTTGGCCACGACCGAAAGCAGGCGGCGTGCTCGGTCTGTTTTTTCCGTGGCTGGTGAGCTCGGAGCTAATGCACTACGGTTACGCGATCGTGATGCTCGTCGGTATCTGGACCCTCCGAAAAGGTTTTACCGGCACGTCTCGTAAATGGTGGACCATCGCACTCGTGATCCAGTTTTGGCATCACATCGAGCACGCGGTTTTGCAATATCAAGCCCTCACGCATCACCCATGGTTCGGCTCGCCCGTGCCGGTTAGTTTTCTGCAACTGCTATTTCCGAAGTTTCGCATCGAAATACATCTCTTCTACAACGCGATTGTGTTCATGCCGATGATCGTCGGCATGTACTACCACATGTTTCCGCCAAAGGGAGAAGAAGCCGCTGCGTGTACGTGCTCGCTGCGAAACGAGCCGCTGCCGGCTGTGGCTGCCTGATCCGGTGTTCCGGAAAAGCAGTTTGATGATTGCTCTTTGTGTCTGCCTCGTACTCGCTTGCAGGCAGCAGGGCAAGCCGCCTGACCTCACCTTTGCGCATGATATTTCTCCTCAACCGCCTCGCGTTGGTAAAGTGACGATTACGATTAATATTAAGGACACTTCAGGCGCCCCAGTCTCCGGGGCTCGCCTCAATCTTGAAGGAAACATGTCACACGCGGGAATGGCACCGGTGTTTGCCGAGGTGAGAGAGACAGCGCCCGGACGGTATCAATCTTCGATGGAACTCTCGATGGCCGGCGATTGGAACGTCACTGTTCACGCCACGTTGTCAGACGGTCGCAAGTTGGACCACGAGTTCGAGATCAGGGGAGTGGAGCCGTAATGTTGGTATCTACGATAGAAGTAATTCTGCAGAGAAGAACTTGTTCTTTCTAACGTTGATGGATCTACTGCGAATACCATTAGTCGGAACACTTCTCACTAAGCGTCACGCGCGGACGCTGGTTCAGATTCCTGTATTCATCATCAGTGCCGCGATGATTTTTCACGGCCTCTTTGGCCCGCAGCTGGCGCCGAGGAATCTCGCCACCACCGTAACGTGGGTACACTTTCGCGGCGCGCTCGTTCTGGTTCTGCTGTTGGCCGGCAACTTCTTTTGTCTCGCCTGTCCGTTCATGCTCGTGCGAAACCTCGCGCGCAAGTTTTTTCATCCGGTGCGAAACTGGCCGCGCCGTTTGCGCAACAAGTGGCTATCAATCGGGTTATTCGTAGCGATGCTGTTTTTGTACGAGTGGCTCGATCTGTGGGCGTCGCCATGGTGGACGGCCTGGTTGATCCTCGCTTATTTCGCGGGTGCGTTATTGATCGACGCAGTCTTCAAACATGCGACGTTCTGTAAATTCGTTTGTCCGATCGGCCAGTTCAACTTTGTTGCGTCAACTGTCTCGCCGTTCGAAGTCGCTGTTCGAGATCACGATGCATGCAATCGATGTGCGACCAAGGACTGTATCCGTGGCGTCCGCGAGGTCGAAGCGCCCCTGGTAACGATTCAACGCGGCTGCGAACTCGCGTTGTTTCAACCGCGCAAGGTCGGCAACGTCGATTGCACGTTTTGTCTCGACTGCGTGCAGGCGTGTCCATACGACAACGTCGGCATAATAAGCCGCGTTCCCGCGATGGAACTCGTGCCGGATCCGATGCGATCGGGCATCGGCTACTTCTCAAAGCGTAAGGATCTCGCGGTGCTTGCGATCGTATTTGGCTTTGGTGCTTTGCTGAATGCGTTCGGGATGGTCAGCCCGATTTACGCGTTCGAGCAGTGGCTGGCGAAGTTGTTCCACGTCAATACTGAGTTCCCGGTGCTGGCGTCCGTATTCGCCTTCATTCTCGTTATTGAACCGTTGCTTTTGATCGGAGTTGCGACCTGGATCACGCGAGTATGGGGTGGCAGCAGGCGTCCGTGGTTATCTGTCGCGGTGCGTTACTCTTATGCACTCGTTCCGATCGGCTTTGGCATTTGGCTGGCGCATTACAGCTTTCACTTCCTAACCGGGCTCTACACGTTTATACCGGTGACGCAATCCGCGTTCGTTGACTTTGGTTGGGCGATCTTGGGCCGACCGCATTGGAGTTTGTCAGGGCTGTCGCCGAACATAGTGCAACTGTTTGAGTTTGGTTTCATTACTCTTGGACTGCTCGGATCGCTCTCGGTAAGTTACTCGATCGCCGTGACCGAAGAGGTGGGCCATCCGTTGCGAGTTTTCATTCCCTGGGCGATGCTGTCGTTACTGATGGCGGCTGCGGCGTTCTGGTTGTTGACGCAGCCGATGGAGATGCGAGGCATCGTGCTCGGTAGTGGTTGAAATGAGTTCACGTCTTACGCTGCTGCTCGGCATTGTTATATTGCTCGCGACGGTCGCGAGTGCGCACGAAGGACCACCGTTTGCCATCGTCGTCGATCAAAAAGCCGATCGTTATGTCGTGAGTATTTGGAGTGATCCTGACGTCGGCGAGGCGCTGTTCTTTGTGATACTGAACGCGCCGGAGCCTCCGGCTGACTTGCGTGTTCAACTCGGTGTGCAACCTGTCAGCGGTCGCTTGCCGGAAGCTTTTTATGCGGCCGAACGTGAGAATGTGCAGGGGCGGATTCAATACCGCGCGCAGGTACACTTCGACGCGCAGGAACTCTGGCGCGTGCGTGTGCGGTTAGAAAGTGCGCAGGGAAACGCCGAGACATTCGCAACTGTGGAAGCCACGCCGCCGGGCTACGGCCGCTGGGATCTGTTGGTATATTTACTGCCGTTTCTCGCCATTGGCGTACTGTGGGCAGTAGCGATGCTGCGCCGGATTAAACGTCGAACTGGAGCCAGGCATGCCTAATCTTCTGACTCGTTTGTCTGCATGGACCAACGCCAGACGCAAACTCGTTTGGCTCATGCTCTTCGTCCTCGTCGTCGTCGTGATTGCGATTGTATTGACACCGGTCTTCCTGATCATGCCCTTCAAAGCGCAGACACCGCGCACGATGGAGATCTCATACCTGATGCGTCGCTGGTCGCCCCTCGTGACAATCCTCGGTTTGCTGGCGATTCTCACGCTCACGCTCGGATTGTGGTTCGGCGGTCGCTGGTGGAGTCGCACCTTCATGCTGATCCTTCTCGTGCCCACACTCGGTGCGACCTGGTTGGCGCGGCAGAACCATTTCGAGTGGATGTTCAATCCACTCGCGAATCCCGCTTACGCAAGAGTCGCTGATGCTTCGTTCGTGAATGACAACGATCGAGTGCTCGCAGTCACGATCGGAGGCGAGTCAGTCGCTTATCCGATCAGACTGATGGGCTATCACCACCTCGTAGGAGACACTGTCGGCCGCACGCCGATTGTGGCCACTTATTGAACGCTCTGTCACACCGGTCTGGTGTGGGAGACAACTGTAGACGGGCGGGTACTGCACTTTCACCTTGCAGGTATCAATAACCAGAACTTCATCATGCGCGATGAAGAAACTGGAACGTGGTGGCAACAGGTCAGCGGCAAGGCGATTCATGGCCCATTAAAAGGACACCAGCTCAAGCAGGTTTTTCATGACGAAGTTTCGTTTGCGATCTGGAAGCGTGAAGCTCCGCAAGGTCGTGTGCTGAAGCCTGTCGAACGCATTGCGGCGGCCAATGAATACGAAGCTGCCGACTGGGAAGCGCGTGTTGGACGCATGCGGACGGTTGCCGGCACTGACGTCGACAAGCGTCTCGCGCCGCGAACGCTCGTGCTCGGGATTGAAGTGGGTGGAAAGTCGGTGGCATATCCTTTGCCGGCGTTACAGAAGCAGAGCCCGATCATGGATATGATTGGTCCAGTTCCGATCATGATCGTCTTGGGTGACGATAAACGCTCAGCGCGGGCGTTCGAACGCGTAGTCGATGGGCGGCGTTTGGAATTTTTTCAAAAAACAGACTCAGGGTTTCAACTGGTTGATGCCGAAACCGGAAGCACCTGGAATTTCGAAGGTAAGGCGATAGCCGGACCACTCACAGGACGTCAGTTGAAGAAAGTTTTTGTGCTGGAAGATTACTGGTTCGACTGGCGTATCTATCATCCGGACACCGCGATCTACGAGATCGGCCCACGCTAAAGTTTTTCTCTGCGTTCTTTGCGTACCTCCGCGCTCTCTGCGTTTTGAATAAGTCTTAACGCAGAGGTGCGCAGAGATACGCATAGATTCAACGTGACGCGAAGATCGAATTGATCATGCGTGAGTCAGCCGCTTCCTCGACAAAACCAAACGTACCTTGATCTCTCATCTCGTGCGCCGCGCGAAGAAATGCGCCGAGGGCACAGCGAGCGAGTGTGCTGCCGACGCTGATACGCTTCACGCCCATAGCCGATAGGTCGGCGAGCGTTAGTTGCACGCCTTTGACGCCCATCAAAACATTTACCGGACGATCGACAGAGCGCACGAGCGTTGCGATCTCGTCTCTGCTCGTCAGACCAGGCGCATAAAGCACATTAGCGCCGGCTTCCTGGTACGTCTGCAAACGCTCGATCGTGTCTCTTAGGTCAGGCTTGCCGACGAGGTAATTCTCAGCGCGCGCGGTCAACATAAAGGGAAAGGGCAGACTATGGACCACCTCCGCCGCGGCTCTGATTCGCTCGGCCGCAAGTGCGCGGTCATAGATCGGATCTTCGGTGCGCCGCGTCCTGTCTTCGATTGAACCACCGACGGCTCCCGCGGCCGCTGCTAACCGGATAGTTTCCGCCGCGGCCTCGGGAGCATCTCCGAAGCCATTCTCCAGATCGATACTCACCGGCAGACCGGTTGCAGCAACTACCTCAGCCGCGTGCGCAAGCGTCTGGTCGCGACCAACCTGGCCGTCCGCTTTGCCGATAGAGAAAGCATAGCCGGCACTGCTCGTCGCGAGTGCTTCAAAACCTGCGTGGGCCAACAGATAAGCGCTACCGACGTCCCAGGGGTTAGGAATTATAAATGTTCCTTCACGTCGATGAAGTTCGGCGAAAGCGGCGGCGGTTTCAGCTTGGGTCAGCATGCGTTTCTCCTCATTGTTGCATCTGTGTAATCTGTGGATACAGTATATAATTCGCAATCATTCTTTATGACATCGAAATCAAACATCAGTGCCGATCCAATCCGCGAGTTCTACACCAGTCACCCATATCCGCCCCCGATAGAAAATCTGGAACGTGCTCGCGAATTGTATAAAGACGAGAATATTGTACGAGCCGAGTTCCATCTCCTGTGGCCCAACAAGGAATACCGCGCCGATCTTGATGTGCTCGTGGCCGGCTGTGGGACGTGGCAATCCGCGAAGTACGCGTTCTGTCATCCTGCTGCGCGTGTGGTTGCCGTCGATGTAAGCACGACAAGTCTCGAACACACCGAGCGTCTCAAGCAGAGCTACAACCTGACGAATCTCACCACGAAGCAAGTAGCGATTGAAAACGTAAACGAGTTGGACGAGCGCTTCGACCACATCATTTGCACCGGCGTGTTGCATCATCTCGCCGATCCTGATTCTGGTTTGCGTGCGCTTCGCTCCGTGTTGAAGCCTGACGGCGCGATGTATCTGATGGTCTACGCGCCTTACGGCCGCACCGGCGTTTACATGATTCAGGATTACTGCCGCCGGCTCGGCATCGGCACGTCGCCACAAGAGATTAACGATCTAATCGCTGTGTTGCAGCGGGTGCCGCCACATCATCCGTTGCTGGCTTCGCAGGGCGGTTCCAGGGATTTCAGGAACGGCGACGCGCTTGCCGATGCATTGCTGAACCCGCGTGACCGGTCTTATTCCGTGCCGGAGTTATACGAGTTTATCGAACGTAATGATTTGACTCTCGCACGCTGGTACTGGCAGGCGCCTTACTTACCGCAGTGCGGTATAATCGCGCACACACCACATGCAAGCCGTCTGGCTGCGCTACCCGAGCACGAGCAGTACATTGAGATGGAACTCTGGCGTGGCTTGATGGCCAACCATAGTTTTGTGGTCCATCGGGATGACCTGAACGGCGCCGCGAGGTTTCACTTCGATGAAGAGCTTTATCAGCGTTACGTGCCGATTCGTCTACCTTGGACCACCTGCATTCAGGAAAGACTTCCTCCAGGCGCGGCGGGCGTGTTGGTGAACCAAACGCATCTCTTCAACGATCTGTTTATGATCATCGATCCGCAGGAGAAGCAGATACTTGACGCGATCGACGGACGGCGCAGCGTCGCGGAGATTGTTGACGTAGTCAATGACTCTGCACCGCTCGCGAGAAACTTCTTCGAGAAACTCTGGCGGTACGACCAGGTCGTGTTTGATACTTCGCAGAGCAGCTAAACAGGCTTGTAACGCGACGCGAGCAGGCCGGTCGCTTTGGTGAGGTCGATGTCGGCGACGAGTAGTCCTTCTTCTCCGTAAGGCTGATAACAGCCGCAGTGGCAATGTTGGACCACGCACGTTCAAGAAACGCAGGGTCTGGTCCATCAAATACATATCAACCCTGAAAGGGTTAGCGGCGCACATGCCTAACCGTTTCAGGGTTAAAATTCCATTTTTACTTGTCTACCCAGGGTTGTCGCTGCGCTGCGCTCCAACCCTGGGCTGAAATTAGCGAACGCCTTCGGCGTATTTTCACCTCGGTAACAACTCGACAGCCTTTAAAACACGCCCAATTGCACGATTGAAGTACTCGCCCAGCGCTACAAGTCCGAGCACGACGATTGAGTAGCAACTAACCGTCGAAATCAGCAGCAGCAGGTGTAACCGGTTCGAGAAGTCGGCAAGCAGTACGAAGCCGACGATGAAGGCGCATTCAATAATGGCGGCCGCTAAGAAGGCCAGTTTGAAATTCCGTTCACTGCGGTCGATACGCGCTAACGCCGCAGCTCTGACAGCATCGAGGTCTACATTCTGCGTCATTGCTACCTCCTTATTTCTTCACCACGTAAAACATCACAAACACTGTCACGATAAACTCGATAACAGCAAAGACAATCAACGCTCGTTTTAGCATGTTCACTTCTCCAGTGCTTCAAAGTTTCGGCGCAGGCTTTCGAGGCCATACGCAAGTCTCGACTTCGCAGTGCCAACGGGAATATCCAGCACGGCAGCAGTCTCAGCCAGCGACATTCCATGCAGGTAGAACAGGACCACAACGGCCCGGCTGGCCGGTGACAGCTTGCGAACTAGTTGCGGCAAGCTCTCAATCAACTCACGAGGAAACTCTTCATCCTCGCGCGCTGGAAGAGTTGTCAAAGTGTGTTCGTCGCGAATCTGGTCGTCCCAATGCCGCTCGCGATGCAAATATCTAAACGCCTCGCGAGAAGCAATCTGATAGGTCCAGGCGCGAAATGCCTCCGGCTCTCGCAACCAACGTAGCTTGCGATAGATTCGGATGAAGACTTCCTGGAGGATATCTTCAGCCCGATGCTGGTCCTTCACGAGGCTAACGATGTAGCGAAACAGCGGCTCCTGAACATTTGCGAAGAGCTCGTTCAAAGCCTCATGGCTGCCGGACTGTGCCCGCAACACCCACCAGCTTTCGCGCTGCGATGTTGCCTTATCGGCCATGCATCTATAAGACCCGCGAATTGAGGATTAGGTTCGAACGAGCCCGCAGATTTTACTATTTAGGATCCTCAGGTAGCCCTGCTTCCGTCCAGGCGTCAAGGCCGCCGTATAGTGGGTGGACGTTCTTCCAGCCGTGCTCTGCCAGTACTTGCGCCACACGGGCGCTTGATGCTTCGTGCGGTCAGGTACAGTAAGTAATGACGGTGCGGTCGTGCGGAACTTCATCAAGGTGTTGTTCCACTTCGTCGGCGGGAATACGAATCGCTGCCGGCAGTTTGGTCGTCGCTTCACCCCACGCCTTTGGATTGCGCGTGTCGACGAAGGTAAACATCTCGCCACGATCCATCCGCTCCTTGACCTCATCAACAGTAACTCTGGTTACTTCCATCTCGCCCTCCTTGATTGGTAATCAAGCAACTTCTGAGCCTCTGCGTATCTTTGCGGTCTCTGCGTTGGGGAGCATGTTTAGCGCAGAGTTCGCAGAGATACGCAGAGGCCGCTGAGCCGTACTTTAGGAGTACACTCTTGTATTCGATCGTAACCCCAACATCCCCACAACCAGACCAAGCAACTCCGTCAACACCAGGAGCAAGGCGGTCATGCGAAACAGACCTTGCGCGTCTCCGGGCGGTAAATGCGAGACGTGATCGGGCGATACGACGACGTAGTGATAAACCACTCCAAAGATCAGCGAACCCGCCATCGAACTTACTAACACGAGCAGCCCGAGCCGCGCATATCGCGTCCAGACCAACAGCATTGCGATGAGCGGTGCAATCAGAATGACGGTAATAACGTAGATGTTTTGCCAGGCGCTCAACCCGACATTCAGGCTTCCATGTGCTCGTCCATGAAGCACATTGACCACTAAGTGGGCCAACACAGCGACTGTGCACACTATCCTGTCTCTTCGGTCTATCATGATGCCCCCTCATCACGAGCGAAGATAAACCCACTTCGCGAAGAACTCCTTCAGACTTTTCCCATTAGCTTCTTCCATCGCGGCCACGAAGTCTTCAGTAACTACCGACTTTCCAAAGTGTCGTTGCGTAAAAAGCCGTAGCCCGTTCCAGAAAGCGCGCTCGCCCATCTCCTCGCGCAGCAAATGCAAGACGTAAGCTCCCTTATCATAAACGAGCGTGCGATCTTCACGCGTCGGATGTAACCAATCCGGAAACACGAGCGACTTGTCTTTTCCCGCCGCTCTTACTTTCTCATAGTTCGTGTGGTACGTTTCGATCTCGCGCAGGTAAGCCGTGCGTCCGAAGCGGTGCTCGAGATATGCCGCAGCGATGAACGTCGCGATTCCTTCGTTGAGCCAGAAGTGATTCCAGTCGCGACACGTCACCATGTTGCCCCACCACTGATGCGCAAACTCGTGCGCTCCAAGCCAAACGTCTTGTTCGTTTTTCAACACCTCCTTTCCGTAAGATTCTTTCAAAGCTGTGAAACTGCTCATCTCTTGTTCGACACCGCCGGCGGCGAGCACCTGCGTATATGTTTTATCGGCATACTTAACCCCTGCGCGAGCTTCGAAGAAGTCGAGCATGTCGGACGTGTCGCGAAAGATGCGGCGCACTTCGCTCTGATTGTAGTTTGTCGCGAAGTATTGAAGCTCAACGGTTCCGTGTTTCTCCTTTACGACCTGAAATGGACCAGCAGCAAAACCGAAGATATAAGTCGGAATCGGGGTGCGCTGCTGCCACTCCGAGACGCGTTTATTGTTTGGCAGTTCCTGTTGAGAAATGAGTTTGCCATTGGCGATTGGAGTTAAGTTCGCAGGCAGGATCAGTTTGAACGTCAAGGTTGCCTTATCGGCCGGATCGTCCACGCAGACCATCCACTGGCTGGTAGAAAAAATCGTGTGGACCTGTTGTCGATCCGGAAAAAATCGAATGCCGTATCTTGGCGTGCCGTGAAAATCAATTTCGATCTCGCGCGTTCGTCTATCGAGCGGCAGAGTTATCCGTAACCGGTGTTCGACTACGGTGAACTTGAGCGTTGCGCCTGCGAGTCGAACGGCGTCTATTGCGAGGTCGCCGCAGTTAAACTCTGCTTGCGGCGAATCCGTCACGAAGCGAATACGCACTGATCCCTTGACAGATTTGCCGGCGATGTCAGGCTCGAGTGTTGCAGCGTAGTGGACCACGTCCATTGCGTTCGCGACATAACTGGTGAGCAGGATCGCCACGACGCTCAGCACAAGACACAACCATCGCTTTTCTGTCATGCTTAGTCCAATCTCCTTTTGAACTGCGCTAACATCATTTCGGCGCCACACGTCTATACAGCGGAGATGCTTATGTTCACTTACATCCGGTGGTTAATCTTAATTGCATCGTGTCTGCTGGGTCCAATATTTCTCACTAACATGTCCGCGCAGACTCGTTTCACTTCCGGCGCGAGCGCGCTTGGCGTTCCGTTCGAATTGTCAGGCAATCTGATTGTCCTGAAAGTCCGTGTAAACAGGTCCAGGCCACTCCACTTCATATTCGACACAGGCGCCGGGATTTCCGTGATCGATCCGCAGTCGGCTCGTGCATTGGGATTGCGTCCAAGAGGCAAACTAAAACTCGACGCCACCGGCGGCTCGGTTCAAAGTGGGTTGATCCAATCGGTCTCTTTGTCCGTTCCCGGTGTGGAGGTCTTCAATCAAAGTCTCGCCACAATAGATCTCGATGCGTTTGCGTCGTTATTTGGTTTTAAGATCGACGGGATCATCGGTCATGACTTTATCAACAACTTCGTTGTCGAAATTGATTACGCTTCGGGTGTAATGAATCTCTTTGACGCGCAGGGCTACAAATACCATGGCGCCGGTGAGTCAATTCCGATTGAGATTGTAGACAAGACACCTTTCGTTCGCGGCCGGATCGTTTTGAATGGACGCGAGCCTATCGAAGGAAAATTTGAAATCGATACCGGCGGTACTGGAATTCTGAATCTGAACACTCCATTTGTTAACAAGCACAAAATGTTGGAGACGCTCGCTAAGCAGACGCAAAGCAAGATGGGTGGCGCTGGAGGTTCGTCTGCTGCTGTGAAAGCGCACGTACTCGCGATCGAGGTGGGAAGTTTCGCGATCAAGAATCCCCTCGTTGTATTTGCACAGGGAACAGAAGGAAGCGAAAGTAGCATTGATTATGACGGCTTACTGAATAACGGGTTCTTCAGCCAGTTCAAAGTGATCCTCGACTACTCACGTTCACAAATGTTGCTGGAACGAAACCACAGGGCATTAACGGATCTGAGCGGCCTGGAGATCGTCGCCGACTCTCCACGCTTCAGAACATACGTCGTGAACGCTGTAGAGGAAAACAGCCCCGCAGCGGCAGCGGGCATTCAAGAGGAAGACACGATCATCGCCATCGACGGCCAACCCACAGCGCGGCTTACGTTACGGGAGCTGCGACACCTATTCACGCAGCCAGGAGAGCACTTGCTGAAGATTAAGCGCGGCTCGAAGACGATCCAAGTTCGAATGCGACTACAATCCGATTCCTAATCGGCCGAAACAGAATTCAGATCCAAGTCCCGATTCGTCACCTTCGTACTAAGACCGACAATGTCCAGGTCGTGACCATGGGCGGCCAGATGGCGAAATATGGTCACCTACCGAGTGCTCATCTCGCAAATTCCTACAGATCTGAGCCAACGTGCATGGCGGGAAAGTTGCCAACCTACCCAACCGCAGTGACGAACACCAGCAGAGAGGAAGAGGGAAATGGCTAACAAGAAGCTTGCGGGAAAAGTTGCGGTTGTGACGGGCGCCTCGAAGGGAATCGGCGCCGGCATCGCTAAGTATCTTGCGGTCGAAGGCGCGTCGGTGGTGATTAACTACGCTTCTTCAAAGGAAGCTGCGGACCGGGTGGTCAACGAAATAACTAAGGAGGGCGGAAAAGCAATTGCGGTCCAGGCCGATGTTGCGAAGAAGAAAGACATCGAACATTTGTTCACAGAAACGAAGAAAGCATTTGGCCGGCTCGACATTCTCGTTAACAACGCCGGCGTCTACCAGTTCGCGCCGCTCGAAGAGGTTGCAGAAGAGCAGATTCAACGGCAGTTCGGCATCAATGTCTTCGGTTTGATTCAAGCAACACGCGAGGCGTTGAAGTATTTTGGCGACGAGGGTGGCAGTGTAATCAATATCGGCTCAGCTGTGAGTTCATTAACACCGCCGAGCAGCGTCGTGTACACGGCGACCAAGGGAGCCGTAGATGCGATAACTCGTGTCCTGGCGAAGGAGCTTGGACCAAAGAAGATACGCGTGAACTCGATCAATCCGGGTATGGTTGAGACTGAGGGTTTTCACGCGTTAGGGATCCCCGGAAGCGACTTTGAGAAACAAGGAATCGCACAGACGCCGCTTGGTCGCATTGGACAGCCGCAGGACATTGCGCCGGCAGTGGCATTTCTGGCGTCGCCGGATAGCGGGTGGGTCACGGGAGAATTACTCCAGGTGGCAGGCGGACTGCGCTGACAGAGCGCCGAAGGCGCGGAATATGAGAGCCAGGGGCAAGCGCTGAGCGAAGCGAGGCGCGTCGCCCCTGGATAAAAACCAAAGGGCCGTGAAGCTCTGAAAGAGCGGAATAAACAGGCGGTATTATTTCGCACTTTCAGTGCTGCCTTCGATTGATTTTTTTCTACCAGGGGCGACGCGCTTCGCTCCGCTCAGCGCTTGCCCCTGGCTATTATATTTCGCGCCTTTGGCGCTGAATCCGTCGACATCGGCGCTGGATCCTTTCACAACGGGCGCTGTTCGAAAGTGGGATCGTGTGTCCCGCAAGCGAAACGTCCCGCGTCACCTACCTCGTAATACAACCGATTTTTGCTTGGCACAGCCTTTGAACATCGCAGGACTCGATCGCGCAACACCTGCCGGAGTATTTAACTGCCATGCACGACTTAATTTACTGCTTCCGTATGCTGCGCAAGCGGCCCTCGTTCACTATAGTCGCAGTATTGACGCTCGCACTCGCCATCGGTGCAAGCACCGCGCTCTTCAGTATCGTCAACGTCGTGGTGCTCAATCCGTTCGCCTACAAAGATCCGTCACGGCTGTTCTTCGTACGTCAAAGTTTGCCGAAGATTGGCGTGCAGGACCAGTTTCGAATTTCCGGGCCGGAGTTTGTCGACATCGCCAAGAGCGGGATCTTTGAACGTGTCTCCGCGTTCGAGGCGGTTAGTCGGAACCTAACCGGCAGTGACGAGCCAGAACGAATCGCAGCCGCAAAAGTGTCAACTGAGTTCTTTACGATGCTCGGCGTGGAACCACTCCTCGGTCGCACTATCGCGCCCATCGAACAAGGTCCAGGCGGCCAACGAGTGTTAGTGATTAGTCATGGACTCTGGCAACGACGCTTCGGTGGCGACAAAGCAGTGTTGGGCCAGAAGGTCTCATTAGACGACGAACCTTTCACGATCATCGGCGTGATGCCGCCGCAATTCAGGTTTGAGGAACAGCCAGCCTGGTTTCCGTTTCCATTTGATTTCAGCGAGGGTCAACGAGCCGGACGCGCTTTCGCAATCGTCGGTCGCATCAGCCCGGCTACCACTGTATCGCAGGTAAATGACAGCGACGGACGTAACAACGTTTGTTTTAGTTTCAATTATCCTGTCGCTCGTCGCTTTAGTCGCATGTCTTATTCCGGCGAGACGAGCAACGAGAGTCGATCCATTGGTAGCTTTGCGGTATGAGTAACCTAAATTGAAGTTCCTTATCCACAGATTACACAGATTCCATAAATCATCTGTGTAATCTGTGGATACAAACCTTTTGAGGTGAAGCGATGACAGGGTTTTGGCAAGACTTGCGCCAGGCGTTGCGTGGTATGCGGAAGCAACCTGGCTTCACGTTGATTGCTGCTATCACGCTGGCAATGGGAATCGGTGCGAACACCACGATCTTCAGTGTTATCAATGCGCTCATTCTTAATCCGCCGCAGTTTGCTGAAGCGGAACGCGTAGTCGCGCTCTGGCGAACGCCGAAAGACAAGCGAACTAAAGGTCCCGCATCCTACCTCGACCTTCAGGAATGGAACGCACAGAACCACAGCTTCGAAGCAATTGCCGGTTACAAACCCAACCCCTTCACTGTCATTGATGAACAAGCGGAACGTGTGCAAGGCATGCGTGTCACTGCCAACTTTCTCTCATTGCTCAAGGTCCACCCAGTGTTGGGCCGTGACTTCCAGCCCGAGGAGGAAAAGCGTGGCGCTGGAAACGTGGTCATCATTAGTAATCAGTTTTGGCTAAACCGTCTGGGCGGCAACGAGAATGCAGTAGGAAGGGAACTGACTCTGGACGGTAAACCGTTCACCATTATCGGCGTCCTGCCTCGCGACTTCGAGTTTCCGATGGCAAAAGGATCGACCGAGCTCCTGACCACGATTGCCGGCGAAGGAAACAACCTCGACGAACGTGGCGCGCTGGTTTTTATTCCCGTCGGTCGTTTGAAGCAGGGCGTGACGCTCACACAAGCGCAAGCGGATTTAACGAACGTCGCCGGAAATCTTGAGCAACAGTATCCACAGTATTGGCGCAACACTACCGCTTACCTGGTACCGGCAGGTGAGGAGATAGTAGGGGCCGAAACTCAACGCGGATTATGGGTGTTGCTCGGCGCAGTGATCTTCCTGTTACTCATTGCGTGCACCAACGTCTCGAATCTGTTGCTGGTGAGGGCGAATAAGAGACAACGAGAGTTGGCGTTGCGCATGGCACTAGGCGCAGGCACCTGGCGGATACTGCGGCAATGGTTGACGGAGAGCTTGTTACTCGCATTGCTCGCGGCCGGAATCGGAATATTACTGGCCGGCTGGGGACTGAAAGTGATCAAGTTTTACGGCGCCGGACAACTGCCTCGAATCGATGAGGTGCAGATTGACTTGCCGGTGTTGGCCTTCACCGTGGTCGTATCGATCCTGACTGCGGTTATCTTCAGTTTGCTTCCGGCTGTGAAAGCCTCGCGTCCCGACATCAACGAGGTTTTGAAAGCCGGAGCGAAGACCGCCACGAGCGGTGGTTCGTCGCAATTGTGGCGTGATTCGTTGGTAGTGGCGGAAGTTGCCCTTGGACTCGTGCTTCTCATCGGCGCGGGGTTGATGATGCGCAGTTTCGCTTCGTTGACGAACGTGCATCCTGGTTTCGATCCCAACAACGTCTTAACAGCTCGGATCACGCTCAGCGGTGCTGCTTACGACGACACTCAGCCACGCAGTCGTTACGTCAGCCAAACGCTCGAGCGACTCAAAGCTTTGCCGGGCGTCGAGAGCGCGGCGTTCGTCGCGCCGATGCCTTTCAGCGGCGCCGAGATCGGCGGCGACTTCAGGTTCGAAGGCCATCCCGCACCCGAACCCGGACAAGAGCCAACAGCGAATGTGCGCAACGTTACGCCGGAGTACTTTCAGACCATCAAAATTCCTTTGCTGAAGGGTCGCTATTTCAGTGAGCAGGCTCGACGTAGCGCAATCGGCGCGGCTATCGTCAACGACACGTTCGCAAGGCGCTACTTTGCAGACGAGAACCCGGTTGGTCAACGTATCAGTGAACTCGGGGTGAATCAGAACGAAGGCGATCCGAAAGAATATGAGATCGTTGGTGTTGTGGGCGATGTCCATCACAACAGCCTGACAAGATCTGCAACGCCCGAACTCTACCTGCCACACCAACAGAACAGCTGGGCGTGGGGCAATTTCCTTGTACGCACGACGAACAATCCGTCGGTACTCGCTCGCAGTTTTGAAGATACGATTCGTTCGACTGATAAGACAATTCCGGTGACGAGAGTTAGACCTCTAACGGATGCGATTTCGGACACGATTTCTCAACCGCGGTTTTATGCGTTGCTGTTTGGACTGTTCGGCGTTACCGGATTGCTACTGACCGTGACAGGCATTTACAGCGTGATCTCCTATACGGTTTCACATCATACGCGCGAGATTGGAATCAGAATGGCGCTGGGCGCACAAGGACGAGACGTGCTGAAGTTGATCGTCGGAAAGGGCGTAATCCTAACGTTCATCGGTATCGGTCTCGGTCTTGTTGGTGCACTTGCCATCACCCGTGTGATGCAAGCCCTCCTATTCGGCATCAGCGCAACTGACTGGGTGACGTTCACGGCTGTGGCGACGTTGTTGGCTGTTGTCGCAATTATCGCCGCTGCCATTCCCGCACGCCGCGCGACAAAAGTAGATCCGCTGGTTGCGCTTAGGTACGAGTAGCAATCAAACAACGCCAATATAAAGGGGAATTTGGATGATTGATTCTAGCTAATGGATCAAAATCTACCCCAGCCGGCAAGCCGTTGACTTTTTGTTATCGCGGGCCTAAGGTTTCTGCGTTTTCAGGAGGTGTGCCATGCCTGCAAAAAAAGCTGATCGAGCCGCTTCAAAACCCTCCAGGCCGAGAGCCGAGGCTTCAAACGCGCGTGTGAAGTCCGTCAGCGACAACAGTTCTGAGATAGTCAAAGAAGCTGCGCTACTGCTTGACGACGAACTCGCTGCCGGAATTCTCGCCGCGAAGCAGGTGCAGAAACGCTTCCAAGCCGAGCGTCGTGTCGATCCAGCGGATTTCAAAGAGGCAGTGCAACAGCTACAGACGCACGCGCATGAAGTTGTGAACCAGTTCAGCAACAAGATCTCCGAAGCCAGTTCTCGCGAGAACGTGGAACTCTTGCAGCGCCTGGTAAACAACAGTCACGACCTTCTCGACCTGACTGTCGAACTACTCAACACGGGCGCAGAGCTTGCCGACCAGTTAGCCCAATCTCCAACGCTGCAAAAAAAGGATGCGAAGCCAAAGCAGGACAACCGCTCCGGTCAGTAGGTTCTTCGAGCAGACATTAACGCGCTACCAAAAGCTTACTTATAAAGCATTGCTCGGGGTCGTTCCTGCCAATGGGCCTTCTTATCTCTACGACCTCGTGTCCGTGTATCCACGTCGAGCCGGGAAGGGACTGCGCGCTGCTCTCTGTCTCGCGATTTGCAAGGCGCTCGGCGGCAACGAACAGCAGGTGCTGAACTCCGCGGCGGCAATCGAATTGTTTCATACCGCGTTCCTCATACACGACGACATTCAGGACGGAAGTGAACGGCGGCGCGGTGGTCCAACTCTTCATCAAACATACGGTGTCGGGATCAGTGTGAACGTCGGGAATGCGGCGAACCTGATGGCGATGCAGCGTCTGATAGCAAATCGCTCGCGGCTGGGCGCGCTTACAACCTGGCGCATCATGGCAGAGACTGAAGAGATGCTGCGGCAATCGCTCGAGGGACAGGCAATCGAGTTGGGTTGGATCAGGGATAATGTTTGCGAGCTTACCACTAAAGATTATTTGCGCATGTGTCTGAAGAAGACCTCGTGGTACTCGTTTATTTATCCTTTAAGAGTTGGCGCTATCATCGCGAAGGGATCTGATCTCGAGCGGCTGAGTTACGTCAGGTTTGGTTGGTATCTCGGTGCTGCGTTTCAGATCCAGGATGACATTTTGAACCTGACGGGAAGTTATCATCTCTACGGCAAAGAGATCGCGGGAGACCTGTGGGAAGGCAAGCGAACATTGATGTTGCTTCATCTGCTGCATCATAGTGCGCCGCGACAGCGCGCTGCGATCGAGCGTTTTCTGGCTAAGCCGCGAAGCGAGCGAACAGGCAGGGAAGTTAAGTGGCTCCTGGACTTGATGGTCCGCGCCGATAGCATCAACTTTGCTCGCCGCAAATCTCAACAACTTGCCGGAGCAGCGTTTCTCGAGGCGCTTACTGCTTTACGGGAAGTTCCCGATTCAGAAGCCAGGCGATTTATCCTGGAGATGGTGTTGTATGTCGTGCGGCGTAATCGCTAGAACAGTCTGAGATTGACGCCGATATCGGCGTCGCACGGTTGGACCAGATGTTCGTCGTCGATTTTCGTATCGTTGACATCACGACTCACGCGATAGCTGGTCATCTCCGAAGCGGGGAAGGGGGTGAGCAGGCTCTTTGCTTCCCGGGTGCGTCCAGTTAGCCATAGATCGTACGCTTCGGCTCCCAGGATTACCGGCATGCGATGATGAATCTCCGCCAGTAGTTCGTTAGCCGTCGTAGTGATGATCGCGCATGACGTGATCGCACTGCCCTGGCTTTTCCAGTTGTCCCAAATACCCGCAAACGCGAAAGGCGCTCCATCCTTCATCTGAAAATAATAAGGCTGCGAGATCTTGCCATTCCGCTCCCACTCGTAAAAACCGTCGGCGAAGATCAGGCAGCGTCGCTTTTGAAACGAGTCGCTGAAGCTCGCCTTGTCTTCGATTGTCTCGACGCGCGCGTTGATGATTCCTTTTGGCTGCTTGCTCCAGTAAGGAATTAACCCCCATTGCAGAAACGCGGCTTCGCGGTCTTCTCCGCGCTGCTGGATCGTCAGCACATTCTGACTCGGAGCAATGTTGTAGCGCGGGATTATCAGATCTTCATCGCGAAGATAATCCATATGGGCGAGTTTTATTCGACTCGGATCCCTCAATGTAAATCGTCCACACATTCTTTATCTGTTTACCATCGCCTGCTTAATTAAGTCCACTCAGTTTAGTAAACTGGACGCGTTCCGGCGATCCCAGTTTGCGTCAAATCAATAGCATGAATAAAGAGCTAATACAGAAAGTGCTGCTGCGTCTGGTGGGAGCATTCGAGATGCTGGCCTTTATCGCTGTAGTAATGCCACGCAGTTGGATGGAGATATCACACGAATGGCTGGGTCTTGGCCAGATGCCGCATGGTGCAGTGCTGATGTTTCTTATCAGACAGGCGTCTTACACCTACGGGATGCACGGCATTTCTCTGTGGGTCCTGGCCCTGGACGTAAAGCGCTTCCGGCCGCTTATCTTTTTAAATGGCATCGCTTACCTGCTGGCCGGGCCGATATTTTGGGTGATTGATTACAGTTCGGGGATGCCGTTGTGGTGGGCCATTGAAGACAGCGTCGGCTGTGGTCTTTTGGGAGCTGCGCTGCTGTGGTGCAGTTATAAGCCGCAGATGAACGCAAATTTACGCGGATAGATTGTTTGATCTGCGTAAATCCGTGTCTGTCTGCGGCCTTTGAAAATCATGCGAATAGTTATTTTTGGAACAGGCGGCGTGGGGGGATACTTCGGCGGGAGGTTGGTCCAGGCCGGAGAGGACGTTACCTTTATTGCTCGCGGCGAACATTTGCGGGCGATCAAAGCGAGTGGGCTAAGAGTCGATAGCTCGAGTGGCGACTTCGTCGTCTATCCCGCAAAAGCGACGGATAACGTCAGCGAAGTTGGCGAGACAGATCTGGTGATACTCGCTGTCAAAGCGTGGCAAGTGCCGGAAGCTGCGCGTGCGATGAAACCGTTCGTTGGTCCGCAGACGACCGTCGTTCCGATGCAAAATGGAGTGGACGCGGTGCCGCAACTCGTTGATGAACTTGGTTCAGACCGCGTGATCGGTGGACTTTGCCGGATTGTCAGCTTTGTTGTAGCGCCCGGTCATATTCGACATGCGGGGTTAACACCTTCAATCATTATAGGAGAACTCGATAATAAACCAAGCAATCGTATCGTGCAGATCGAGAAAGCGTTCAGGCACGCAGGATTAGACACAACCATCGCGGCAGACATTCAAGTTGCGCTCTGGACGAAATTTCTCTTCATCGCGTCGTTTAGTGGCGTTGGTGCAGTGGCGAACGCGCCCGCCGAAGTTCTGCGATCGCATCCGAAATGGCGTGGTCAAATACTGAATGCGATGCGGGAGATCTATGCGCTGGCTCACGCGCGTGGAGTAAAACTGCCACCAGATTCAGTCGACAAAGTGATGGCTGCTGTCGATGGCTTACCTGAAGACGCAACCAGTTCAATGCAACGTGATATCGCTGCCGGAAAGCCGTCGGAACTCGATTCACAGAACGGAACGGTCGTGCGTATGGCGCGTGAAGCGGGTATTGAAGTTCCAACACACACGCTGATTTACGAAACGCTCAAATCGTTAGAAAAAACAGCTCGTGATGAATTTGCACGGCGCCATGAGTAAATTAGCACCGAAACGACAGCAACTCGACGCATGTCGGTAAAGGCACTTACGATGTAGCTTGTGCGGATGATTAAGTTGGGCGAAGAAACAGGAGAAGGTGGGCATGACGGATAAAATAGAAAAGACTGACGAAGAGTGGCGAAAAGAGTTATCTCCTGAGCAGTATCATGTGCTGCGCGAAGCCGGGACAGAGAGGGCGTTCAGCGGCGCGTATTGGGATAATCACGAGAAGGGCACTTACTACTGTGCGGCCTGCGGACTCCCGCTCTTTAGCTCAGATTCAAAATTCGATTCCGGCACCGGTTGGCCCAGCTATTATGCTCCGGTCTCGGAAGCAAACATAATTCAGGAAAGTGATCGAAGCCTGGGCATGGTACGTACAGAAGTAAAGTGTCGCCGGTGCGGCTCGCATCTGGGTCATGTATTCGATGATGGACCACGACCGACAGGATTGCGCTACTGCATGAATTCAGTATCGCTCAAGTTTGAGGAGGAGAAATAGCTTCCACGCACAGTGGCCCAACGACCGATGAATTCGCTGTGTTTGGTTAATGCAGTTTAGGTCCTTGGGAGATTCTAACCCGACCAGCTCGCACTGTGATGATTGCAGCATCTTCAAGGTCGGATTTGTAACGGCTTAACAGATCCTGCATCACCAGCTGGCGTTCTCGGCTGGATACATCAGGCAATCGTATAAGACCTGTATGCGGAATATTCTCAAGAAAAATTAAGTCGCCGAAGTCTGTATCAATCGTGATGAGAATCCTGGCGTTCTTAGCTGCCCACTCGAGCAAAACACGATCGCCCGGGTCAGGTCCGAGTTCATACGACTCAACAACATCATGTCCTTCCTGGCGAAGCCAGTCAGCAAGTAGCCGCCCGACGCAGCGGTCGATTAAGAATTTCATTAGCCCGAGATGTGCACGGAGTCAAGCTTATCATGCGCTATTACGGCATGAGCATAAGCAAGACAGGCCCTGAGGTCATCCGGTTCTAAATCAGGGTAGTCCGTGAGGATTGTTTCAGAAGTTTCTCCTTGAGCGAGCAGACCGAGTATGAGTTCGACGGAGATGCGCATGCCCCGAATTATTGGTTTACCACCAAAAATCTCCGGGTTTACGGTTATTCGTTTAAGAAGCGTTTCTTCGATCACAACTGCTCAGTTTATTCAAAATTCGTTATAGCGGACAATTTCTACGCTCGATTGTAGATTGAAAACAGTTTCAGGTCACGTTCTTAACGCACCGTCGCCTCCTGACTCGCGCTCGCGATTCGAAACTTCCAGTCCTCGATCGGGGTGCCCTTCGTTTGTAGATTCGATGTCAGGTAATACAGACGTTGCGTTGCGGGTTCGTTTGGCGCCTGCGAGAAGCGATCGTAAAGGAAGTAGGGTGGTATTGACTGGTAATAGAGATTTGCGGTGACGGTTAGGTTGCGTGAAGTGAAAGCACTCAAGGGAATTTGATACCTCACGACGTTCGTTCCGCTTCCATCCGCGTAGGCAGGATCTCCACCAACAGCAACCGGATGAGTTTCATGAAGGTAATCCGCCGGTATGTAAGGTGTCTTGTCGGGATTGAGCGGACCGGTGCTGGTCCAACCGAACGGCAGCAGCCGGTTGTCTTTCAACTGGTAGTCGCGCCTGAGAAAACTGGTGGTCATCGCGCACTGAATGTTCAGATTCAACTCCTCATAGATCTGAACCTGGTCCGGTCGCGTAATCGCCGAGCCAGTGTTCTTTTGCAGATCCCAGAAATAGTGTGGCTGGTAATACTGCGGGTTGATACCCGGAATATATTTGTCATTGCAGCCGGTGGGATAACTGTGATTCACGGGCTTGCTGCCGTCTTTATAGACATCGAACAGTTCTGACCGCAGCCTTTCGTTTCCATTCACAATCACGCCAAGCTCGTTAGTGCAGCCCGAACACCAGACAGTCTTCCCCGTATCGTTATCAATTACACGAAACTCTAAAAACGCGCGGCGAAACCCTACGCCGCTCGGCAACCGGTGACCGGCTTTGTTTGTCACCTTCACATCAGCGATCAGTTTTTGATTGCTGAACGCAGGCTCCGACACTGACACTTCAGCGGTAGATGTCTGCGCCTGTTGCACAAAAGCATCGATCGCCGTGGAGAGATCATCAAGCCCGGACATGTAGTCGTTTTGCCGGACTCCCAAAATATTGTTGGCCAGGATATTCGTTCCGTTTGATTTGTAAGGCGACATGAACTGTCGAAACATCTCCAACAGCGTCACATTCATACCCTGGAATTGATGACGCACAAAACCTTTATCGCGGAAGCGAACACGAATCTTTTCATCGGGTAAGCGATTGCCGGTCTGCGGATACTGATCGTCTTCGATAAATGCGATCGGCTGCTGGATCAGGGGAATGTTGAGCGTGCCCTTCGAGTTGCTGTACTTCGCCGGCATGTGACAATCCTGGCACGTTTGCGCTTTTGAATTCGTGCCGACCTCGTTCTGATAACCACTGTTAAGCCATTCGAGATACGTCAACTGTTCGAGGTGCGGTTTGTTGAGATCCGCTTCGACGTTGTCCATCAGCGGCAGGTTGATCGTGTGGCAATTGCCGCACATGCGAGAGCTCTTGATGTACGCGTCGTGTTTCGGCTTGATACCGAGAGAATTGTTCATCGGATCAGTGACGATCTCTTTATCCTCGAATGGTCCAAGCAGTTCCGCTGGATTGCCGGTCGTGAAATTGCCCGTAATTTTTGTTTTGAGAAAATCGATGAATGGAATCTTATCTTCGACGATTCGGTGGCACGCCATGCAACTAACGCCATCACGCGCCAAAGCACCGTAGATGTACGCCTTGTCTTTAGTCGTATCGTAAGTAGCGTAGACCAGCTCTCGTTCAAAGTTACCTTTATCAGGACCACCATGATCGTCGTCAAGGCGTCGTTTACCCATTACGCCGTGACACTTGAAGCACGTGTTATTGATGGTTTTTATCTTTTCCGCGACTTTTGCCGGATCGTTTTTGAAGAAACTTTTTACGAAGGCAATTTCGCTATCGAGTTGTGCGTAGAAGACCGGATCGCGTCCCGCCAGTCCCATCGGCGACCAACGCCACTCGCCGAATGGTGAAACGTTCATTACCGGAGTTGAGCCATCCGATTGTTTCGTGCCGGTGTAAAGCATTACGTTTCCATAGGTGCCGCCACTGTGACAACCCATGCATTGATCGGAAGTGAGAAACTGATTCGGGTTTGGAGATGGCGCGGACTTTGTTTCAGGGGTCCCGATGTTCTGCGGATAAATATGATCGTAAGTCTCGCCCGGAAACTTTTGGACTTTATCGAGCGGTACAGGAGTTATCGAGTTATAGAAGGCGACGAATCTCGGATCGATCGTGGCTGGTTTTAGCAGAGCCATCTCGCGGAAAAGCTCCTGCTCCTGCACATCAGTCGCATCGGGATTGTGTCCGGCGGTGGGAACGCCGCGATCACTGTCCGCCGCTTCGCTGCACGGTTGCGCCGGAGCTGATGAGTGCGCAGTAACCGGAGCCGACGCCCACGACAGATCGACAAAGTAAGAATCCGGATCGCCAGGAAAGCCGTTGATGTTCTTTGAATAAGTAAATGTATGCTCTCTCTCGGCCGACGCATGACACCTCACACAATAGAGCCCGAATCCGGCATACGGAACTGCAAATGGAGGATTGTTATTGTCAACACATTGAGCATCCCACATTTCAGCCCAGTACCAACCATCCTGCGATCCTTTACTGTCTTTGATCATGATGGTCCAACCACTTATTCCTTTTGGCGGCTGGACCTGGTACCTGGCTGCCGGCGGCGAATACTGTTCCTTCACGATCATCGCGCCGTCCGGAATCGCGTGGTTTGAATCTTTACGTACGAGCCAGTTGATAACAGCAGGCGAGTAATAGATTTTTACAGTTGGATGAACACCGTAGCTGACGCCGTTAACAAAAGGTCCGGTGTCGCGTAGTTTTTTATCTTCACACCATTTCAGAGTTCTATATTTTCCGCTAGTGAGAAACGATTTGAGTTGTGCCTGGAATTCCGGCAGTCTCGCCGGAAGAAAACTGCTGGGTAGCGGCAATCCGCTTTCCTGTCCGTTTGCGCAAGGTAACGTTTGCGCTGCGGCTGACCGCGTCAGGACGACTAAAACAAAACATAGAACCAGCATGTTACGCGTTAATCGGATTTGCATGTTCCAGGCTCCTCAGTGTGCTGCGCTGCCGCAGCTCTGGATATCAACGGAACTGGTTACCCTTGGGAATGTGAGGAAAGAGACACAGGCAATTTATCTTGCCTGGAAAACGTGCGTCAAGGTTTTTATCGAGAGTGAAACGCTACATTGTTTCGTCGGCTCTTTTAAGAGATACTTAATACTACTCCCGACACCATGTAACTCCTCCCGTGCTTCTTATCAACGGAGCAAGTGTTAACAGCGCTCCGCACCTGCTCCTTTAACGTGATTGAAAGGGAGATTAATCTAATGACTTCACGCAGAATTCAATTCTTATTCGTTGTCGTTGTTCTCTTCATTCTGTCCCTCGCTTCTGGCATGGGGCAGCCAATCGGTCGTAGCGCTGCTGTCATGATCGACCCAGCCTCGATACCAACCACTTGGGCATTCGAGGGCTGTTGGGAGCCGAACCTGTTCAGCACCTGCCGCGACGTCTTCCGCGACGAGCAAGGCAACTACTGGATCTGCCGCAACTGCGGCACGACTGGTAGCCCCACCCCGGGAAAGTGCAGCCAGACCAGCCTGGCGGCGCTCGACAGAGGGTTCTGGTGCTCATAGAACATTCTTGTAGAGGCGGCCCTCCGTGGCCGCCCATCATTCGAAACGCGGAGAAATGGTGTTAGATTGATTGCCTAAGAATGATGAATTCCATGGTTGCCGGAAGATGTGGTAGTGGGTCATTTACAAGTTTAAACACGCGGGAAAGTTTTCGAGTCCGATCTGGCGTGTAGTATCATCCGGTTATGCCGGAAAAGCGACCACCAAAGGACGCGAATGAACTAGCGAAGTATATCCTCGACGTGACTACCGGGGATGCAGAGAAGATTGAGCCGCCGAAAAAGAATCCTGCCGCAGTAGCCTTAGCGAGTCTTGGCGCAAGCAAAGGCGGTAAAGCCCGCGCTAAAAACCTCTCCAAAAAACGACGAAAAGAGATCGCCACAAAGGCTGCGCATTCGCGTTGGAGTAGCAAGAAGAAGGGCTAGTAACCCAACGCGAAAGTACCTTCTTTCCCGTTATAGACGAGAAGACACTCACTTAATATGTCACGGCCAATTAAGGCGTGAAGACCAACGGAGGCAAGCAGATCAAGTGTGCCAACGGGAATTACCGTTTTGATGAACGGTAAATCTTTAGGGCATGGAATAAACAGACTTACATCGTATTGATCGCAATTTGCCGGGGTGGCTCCGGTTGTGGCTGAGTTAATAGACAATGAAGGTCCGGTTGGCGTTAAGTTCAAGGGCGCAATTACACTAGGATCAACAAAGGTGTGACTTGCGCCGGTATCAATGAGGGCTCTTACGGACACGACGCCGGGAACTGGCTGCTTAGCCTTTTGCAGCGCATCCCGGCGCGGCCCGCTGACGGTAATAAGAGCGTCACAAACTAATCCGTGAGGAGTGACCTGAAGGTTTATGTAGGACATGCAGTATCTAGCAATCGCGTCACGAACTGCACTTGCTCAATAGCATGAATTTGCTTGACCAAAAATGGTTCTAGTCCATACCGCTGATAGCCGGTCTTAATCGCGTCTTCATACGTCTCAAAAACGTCGATGTCGTCATCCTTGATCAAGACAAACTTTCCTTCTTCTGCTTTAAGCGAATCCAGATTCTCCTCGTATGTTTTTAGTTCTTTTTCTAGCACTTTACTTGACATAACAGTTTCTCCCATCAACTAGGGGGATTTCCGGGGAAACCAAGAGAGATCCTGAGGTTGATGCACCATTGTGATGCCTGCCGATAAAACTTGGCTGTCCCAAAAGACACTTACGCGTTAGACTCGCTGGCGTTCATTCAAAAACAAGAGCAAGGCAGAACGCGCAGGGGTGAACTGGCGGGTCTTCCTCTCAGCAACGCCCCAAATATAACATGATTAATATGCGGCTTATATCACGATATCGGCGAAACCGTAAATTATTTTTCACATGAGAGGGTGCGCAAGATATTCCCTTCCAGTATGAATGTCAACATTCAATATAAAGTTACAAAATGCTTGCATTCCTGCACGAGCAAGCATATAATCATTTTCACCATGAACAAGCTTTCGACTCAAAAACGTGTAGCGGTGATAGCGGCATTAGTCGAGGGGATGTCGATCCGTTCGGTTGTAAGAATGACAGGCGTTTCAAAGAATACGGTTGTGAAGCTTCTCGAAGACATCGGCAACGCATGTGCTATCTATCAGGATAAGGTGTTTCGCAACCTTACATGCAAGCGAATTGAATGTGATGAGATCTGGAGTTTTGTTCATGCTAAGGAAGGTCACTTGCCGCCGGAATTGCAAGGTGTGTTTGGTTACGGCGACGTTTACACTTGGGTTGCGATTGATGCGGATACAAAGCTAGTTCCCTGCTGGAACGTGGGCCGACGCGATGCCATATCCGGCGAAGCGTTCATCAAAGACTTAGCTTCACGTTTGGCGAATCGCGTACAGCTCAGCACGGATGGATTCAAGGTTTACTTGACTGCGATTGAAGAAGCGTTCGGAGCGGATATTGACTACGGAATGATCGTTAAGGTTTACGGTCACAATCAGGATGAGGAAACACGCCGCTATTCTCCCGCACAATGTATCGGGTGCGAAAAGGAAGTAATCCAGGGAAACCCAGATCGTGATCTGATTTCCACGAGCTACATCGAACGCCAGAATCTAACCATGCGGATGTCGATGCGTCGTTTTACTCGGCTGACAAACGGATTCTCAAAGAAGATTGAGAATCACATGCACGCGGTCGCGCTTCATTACATGTACTACAACTTTTGCCGCATTCATAAGACGCTGCGTTGCACGCCAGCAATGGAAGCGGGAGTTACGAAAAGGCTGTGGTCCATCGAAGACATCGTGGCATTACTCGACTAAAACCAAAAGGCCGGATCTGGGCAATTCCGGCCTCTCAGCTACCTCACCACAACGACGCGGCAAGGTTAATCGAGCAAAGTGATTCGCTTACGTCGCTTCTTGATCTGTATTTGCGCGGGTAAATCCTCGCTGTCGTCAATCAGCTTATCGGTTGAGATTCCGACTAGATAGCCATAAGCGAGCAGGACCATTAACGGCGACTCGCGTACTCCATTTTCGTATTCACTCATCCGCGCACTGGATACGGTGACATCAAGCAATCTTGCGAGTTGAGATTGACTAAGACCGAGACTTCGCCGGATCTGAAGTAGCTTGGCAGCGAGGCGCTGTGGTCTATGTCGCGCTCTTTGGCCCACCTTACCGCTCCTGTTTGTTTATTGCTTCCGCTTCGGCGTAAACTGCGTCTCGAAACTCACTGATCACCTTTAATAGTTTGTCGATCTTCTTTAGGCTGATAGTTCTTTGGTGAAGATTGCTCAGTGAGAATTCAAGCATTACGTTGCGGCGACAATCGCCTATAATCACAACGTAGTTTCCGAGCACGTATGTACCCTCATCGCTGGAATCTGCGGTTGCTTGAATGAATGACGGAATGCTATCGGAGATCGGATTGAGGAATACTCTCTTACGATACATGCCTAGCACCTCGGAGGTTTTGATTAGGTGAAGATCGCCCGGTATATCTGGGCGAAACAGCAAAGCAAAACAACTCCCAACAGCATACGCCTATTTAGGCGCACGAATCAAGTGAGGTGCGTCTAATGGGAAGGGCAAGGCGTCTTAGACCAAAACATCTAGGGAAGAAACTTAGGCAGATCCGCCAGCATTTAGGGCTTTCACAAGTTGGAATGGCAGAGGTTTTAGACTTTCCGACCGTTCATCCAACAAACATATCAGGATACGAGACAGGAAAAAGAGAGCCGCCCTATCCGGTGCTTTTGAAGTACGCGCGGCTGGTAGGACTATCGACCGACACCTTGATCGACGACAAGCTGAACATCCGCCCGAATACCGGGAAGGTAGAGTAGTAGCTTAACAGGGGATTTGCACCAAACATTCGGCAAACGGTTTGTTGGCAATCAATATTGACGACTGCCAGACAAAGATCTATGCTCTCGCACAGTTGCGGTGAGATTTTTCACTGCAACTCATTGACAAGGCGAAAGTTTAACGGCAGGAACGCTTAGACAACGACTTGCCTAAACTCAAGAGGCCAACCGATTTCTCGATTGGCCTCAGAGACAACGAAACCTTCGCCTTGTCATTTACACCAGAAGGGCAAAGAAAGGGAAGGCCGCTTAGACGGTCTGGATATTACAACTAATCGTTGCGCTATGCAACGGTCGCGGATCAGCTTTCTGATCGTCCAGTATTCGCCTTTCCACCTTCTCCTTAATTCCCTTTAGGTATTGATAAACCCGTGTCGGAGTTGTCTGCCCCGGCAATAGAAGAAAGGGATCTCCGTGGATACATGGGAGTTCTATAAGGACGCCGCTGGTCAGTGGCGTTGGCGTCGAACCGCAGCAAACGGCCGAATAGTCGGAGCGTCAAGCGAAGGCTATGTTAACCGAACCGACTGCGTTGATAACGCCAGACGGAACGGCTATAGAGGATAACTGAGCCGTAGTCGGACAATTGAATAGCAACACGGCGCAAAGGCAAGTAACCAATGCGCCGCTTGCTTTATCAAAGAGAGGAACGGTGCCTTATGGATTGGAAATTCTTTGTTGCCCAACTGATTACGGCTGGTACGGTAATTGTCGCCACCATCGCTGCGCAGGCTGTTAAGCAAAGATATAAAAGGCTCGGTTCCCTCGGCGTAAGCCAGAGGATGAAAGAAAGGTTAACCGCGATCAGTCTCGCCAGCCTTGTTTTTCTCGGTGTTGCAATTCCGCTTGGATCATGCATAAAAATTGCCTATGACTTTTATTTTTATGTTGCGAAGTGGCCGAATGCTCCCGCTACCCGCAATGATGCTGCCGTAATCTCGTTTTGGGTGTTCTTCTTTTTTGTGCTTCTCGTACAGTCAATCTACAACTCACGCCTGATGTTTCGCGCGCACAGAGAGGCCCAAAAGCAACAGCGAGAACGCGAATTTCGAGCAAGGCAAGAGGCCGAACTAAAACCCCTAGATGACGCAATAAAGAAGTTAAAAGAAACACTTGATAAACCTATAACGCTAGATAGGGTTAAGTCCGAGCCGCTAGATGGTAAGTCTTAGATCGTCATGCTATGTTCAACAATGAAAATGACCCACTACCGGAAGATGTGGTGCGACCGAGGCTGCCGATGACGGCCAGGAGTTCGTCCGGTTCTACGGGCTTCGCCAGATGAACGTGGAAACCCGCAATGAGTGCGCGCCGTCGATCTAAAGAGCCCGCGTAAGCCGTCAGCGCCACAGCCGGAATATTCCCGCCTTTTTCCGGAGGTAGAGCGCGAATTTCTTTGATGAGATCGTATCCGTTCTCGCCGCTCATACCAATATCACTCAAAAGAACATTCGGCAGATTGTGCTGAATGGATGTTAACGCATCTTTTGCAGACCCAACTGCGGCAACGCTTGCGCCGCATTCTTGAAGGATTGTGGTCAGCAGATCTCGCGTGTCGGGTTCGTCTTCTACGATTAAGACGTTTATGCCGTCCAATGCACACGGATCGAATCCATATTCGGTTGCCTTCCGACGTCGCAACGCGGTCGAAAAGAGATCTACACGAGCCACTGACTCAGCCGCAACTTCGGATGGGGCGAGTGGAAAATCAACGGTGAACGTGGCGCCCTTTTCAGGACCGGGACTTTCCGCCTTGATGGTTCCACTGTGCTCTCGCACGAGATGCTGCACTATAGCGAGTCCCAAACCCAGGCCGCCATGCGTACGCACGTTTGACGAATCTGCCTGTCTGAATCGTTCAAAAATGTGAGGCAGTACGTCCGGATCGATTCCGATGCCATTGTCCTGAACACGTAACCGCACGCGACCATCGATCCTCTCGAGACTGATGTCGATGTGACCGCCTTGATTAGTAAACTTGATCGCATTTGATAGTAAGTTCCCGACTACTTGCTTCAGACGAACGGGATCCGCACTTATCGGGCCTGCGGTTGCATCTATATTGTCAGTGACTCCGATGCCTTTTGCTTCGGCTGCGGGGCGAAACTCATCAACGACGTCTTTCACTATTGCCGCAAGCTGCACTGACTGAAATTCAAGTCGAAGTTTCCCGGTTATGATCCGCGAGACGTCCAAAAGATCTTCGATGAGTTTGGTTTGGGCCTGAGCATTACGTTCTACGATTGCGAGGGCGCGGTTCTGCTCGGCTTTGCTTAGTTTGCCCGAGCGCAATAAGCGCGACCATCCGAGGACGGAAGTCAGGGGAGTCCGCAATTCGTGAGAGAGCGTCGCCAAAAACTCATCTTTGACACGGTTCGCCTGCTCCAGTTTGGTTGCGTGCGATTGCAACGCTTCCGTCATACGTCTGACGTCGCTGATGTCTCGACCGACACCAAAGCCGAGCCCTTCTTCCGGAACCGGGTAGTAGCTCCACGCTACCCATTTGTATTCACCGTTCTTACAAAGAAACCGATTTTCGAGCGAGGTGGTTGGCTTGCCCGCTCGCAGCTTTTGGTATTCGTTTATCGTGGCTTCTCGATCGTCGGGGTGCAGCAGTTCGAAAACAACGCGATTCCGTAGCTCTTCCGTCGAATAGCCAAGCACTCTCTCAAAAGCCGGGTTCGTTCGCAGGAAATAACCGTCCAGATGAACGATACACAGCATGTCCATTGACAACGTAAATAACCGATCGCGTTCAGCTTCCAGCCTGCGTCTTTCGGTCATGTCTCGCATGACCTTGATGAATCCAAGCAGAAGTCCCGCATCATCGCGGACCGGAGTGAGAATGCCGCTGGCATAAAACCTCGTTTGATCCCGGCGTAGGTGCCATCGCTCGTCCTCCGCGCGACCTATCATCATGGCAGTTTCCATTTCCTGCTCAGGCACGTTTGCGGCCCGATCCTCGGGGGTGAAAAAGATAAAAGCGCTCTGCCCGATAACTTCGCTTTCCTTGTATCCGAGAATGCGCTCGGCGCCATGATTCCAGTTGATGACACGACTAGCGGTATCAGTGAGAAAGATAGCGTAGTCTTTAATATCGTTCTCTACGGCTCTGCGGTACAAATCATCCGCCTGAGAGTCAGATATTCCGGTATCACCGTGTGATTGCGTGGGACTTGGGTCCATCTTTCCTCCTTGCTAGGTATAGAAGCGGCGGCAAGCAAGATGCCAAAAATGGACCGTCGATCTTGAATGAAACAGAAGGAAATTATGCGAGTTCGCGAGAGGATTTCATACAGTAACGAACTCGTGTGCTTTACATCATTACACGTACGCCGCCGAATTGTACGGCGGCGTACGTGAAGGGTTAGGAAGGCCATTTACAGATTGAGGTGCCTTTGCGGCGCCTCAATTGTCCGGGCTAATGTGACCTCTTAGTTGTTGACGCTCGCCCAGCTTTTTCAAGCCAGTCAACAGTCACATAGTGATGAGCAGCGCCGAAGGCGCGGAATATGACAGCCAGGGGCAAGTGCGAGCGAAGCGAGCACGTCGCCCCTGGTAACAACAATTAAAGCGTCGCCAGCCCTGAAAGGGCGTAATACGGTCGTGCGTATTTCGGCCTTTCAGGCCTTGGCGCTCTTTTGGATGGGTTAACCAGGGGCGACGCGCTTCGCGCTTGCCCCTGGCTTTCATATTTCGCGCCTTCGGCGCTGTGTTCCGACTTGGCTATACGAGCAGTCTTACGCAAAGCATGTAAAAGACGCAAAGTAAGAGTAAAGACTCTCGCTTTGCGTTTGTCGGGAATGATGGAACGATCTAGGAAGGTTAGATTGCTGAGATCTCACATCTTCTGCATTGTTACGGTGATGACGGGTTTATCTCCCGCGCTCCGGTTATAGGAAACCCATGCCGATCGTCAGGTGTTTTCACTGATTCGTCTCATTCAACCCGAGGATACAATCGCCTTGGTTGTCGGGCGACGTCAGCTCGGCAATCGTTTTAATCCTCCTGGAGCTGAACAGAAAGTAACGGTGCGCTTAAGCACGGCGCACGGGCAAAGTACAAGCCCGTGCGCCGTGTGTTGCCTGTCACTAATTAAAGCTAAGGCGCAATCGGTAAGATTCTGGCCTCACTCGTTAATCCGCGCAGAGTAACAGTCAACCATAAGTTGCCGCCTGGTAGTGCGTCAGGAAGTCTTACGATTATGTAAGAACCGGTGAGACCGTTCATTCCCGTGATTGGACCAACATTTTCAACCGGCAAATTAACGCCATTCGCTTGTACGGATAACGTCGACGCTGTTGGAACGGGCGGCGAGATAACTCCCAGACTCGACGTGAACAGAGTTATGCGCGTGTGACCATCGATACTGAAATTGTAAGGATCGAGGATCTTAAAAGGACTGCGGAGATACGTTACCGCACTGAGAGCTGCGGCATTCGTCGTACCTTCTTCGGCGTAGATGACGGGCGCGCTCGGAATTGTGCGCCAGACACCACTGCTGCCGGTTGTCAGCCGGGTCTGGCTGCTACCGTCCGCATTCATCACGTAGAGTGACAGACTCATCGGGTTATCTCGTGACGAGGTGAAGAGAATCTTTGTGCCATCCGGTGACCATGCCGGTGCTCCATCTACACCCGGACTATTTGTCAGCCGCGTTTGCCCCGTACCGTCGGAATTCATGACGTAGATCTCGGAATTTCCATCGCGTGTGCTCCCGAAGACGATCTTTGAACCGTCAGGTGAGTAGCGCGGCCCGAAATCGCCTGTCGAATTCGTTAGCCGCAGGCTGCCATGCGTGATCATGTTGAAGGTCCAAATCGAATTCACCTGTTGAAAGACAAGTGTCAGGTTGTCGGGAGACCAGTCGGCGTTGTCTGAGCCCGGGAAAAGCAACGGAAAGCGACCACTGCCATCGGCGTTCATGATCGAAAGGGTGGGTTGGGAGCTGGGATTAACGGTAGTAAAAGCAATTTGCTTTCCGTCGCGCGACCAGGCCGGGCTTAAGTCCGCGGCCAGTGTGTTAGACAGCACGGCGAATCCTGTTCCATCAGCATTACGGACGCAGATGCGTTCCGGGCCGCCGATGCTGCCATCAGGTTGACGAGAACAGACGTACGCCAGGCGTGTGCCGTCCGGCGACCATGCTGGTCGTGTATCTTCGCCCACTGCGTCCGTGAGATTCACTACGTTTGTGCCATCGGTATTTACCAGGAAGATATCCGTGCCACCTGAGTTGCCCGATTTGACGAACGCAATCGGTTGCGCGCCGGCTCCGGGAACGGGAGTCGGCGTTGGCGTCGGCGTTGCTGTGACGTAAATGGCTGTCGCCGTGTGATCGGCGTTCATCGTTACCGTCGCCAATTGCTGCTGCACAAGATCGACGCCATCGACTTGCCATTTCCAAAAAGTGCTGTTACCGACAGTGAGCGGCGCAGTTAGGTTCACACCGTCAAACAGGTTATATGTACGTGTGAATGTTGTAGTGCCGTTGCTCGCGCCGTTAAGGTCATTTGGAGTAACGGTTATGTTCACTCCGCTGCTCGGATTGTTTGAGGTAACGGTCAGGACAGGTTTGGTGGCATAAATCGCAGTCATCGTGTGATTGCCATTCATCACGAGGCTCGTCGTGAGATTTCCACTCCAGTCTTGTCCGTCTCGCTGCCAGAATCGAAATGGATTTCCGTTTGCCGTAGCTGGCGCCGTGAGAGTCACCGTGGCGCCGGGGTTGTAAGTACGAGTGAACTGAGTCGTGCCGTTGCCTGACCCTGAAACATCATTCGGACTGACAGTGATGTTGACTCCGCTGGTGGGATTTGTTGACGCTACCGTCAGCACGCCGCGTTGAACTGGACTGCGACGCGCGAAAACTACGGTCGCCGCATTGGTTAAATCTTTCAGACTGTCTGCTACAGTATGCGAGGTTGAGACATAAGGTTCCGGCCAGCCACCGCCAATACCCACTACCGATATCAGTTTCTGATTGCCCTCGCCATACCGCAGCGTGATCGTTCCGTCATACCGCAGTTCAATCTCGAAGTTTACCGGGTTCTCGCCACGCGTTACTCCTGGTCCAATACGCGTGTCGAACGTCACGGCCTGCCATCTGAAGATCACGCGATCCACATCCTGGACCATGTAAACATCGCCACCCGTACGGTGGTCAGTGCGGAGATTATCCCAGAGGCCGGCGATCACGCGACGTCCATTCAACCATCGTGGAGAATTGAACACGTCGTTGTCCGGCGGAAAACCACCGAAATACAACGCGCCATTGGTCGACACGTGGACCGAGGTGTACTCGATGCCATAAAACTTGAAGCTAAACGGCAGACCGACTGTCTTGAACTCGTCATCCCCAATCAGTTCCAACGCAGTCCCACCAGTCGAAAGTGGAGCGGCTGCCGTTTCGGTCATCGTGTAAGGATCGGCGACGTCTACACTCACTGAAACCGGTACTTGAGAGATGGGACCTTTGTTTCCGACATCGTCCACCGCCCGCACGGCAATGAAACCTGAAGGATGTCGCCACGGAACCTTGACCGTGACAAATTGAGTAGACCCCGGATCGCCGGGCACTGGACCAGACAAAGGCGTCGCCAGATCGAAATTTGCATCGTTGAGGCTCGCTTCAGAAAATCGAACCTCGTAAGCAGTCACCTTCCCGACATTCCCGTCATCTCCGGTCGCTTGCCAACTGAGCAAATAGCTTGGAAACGCGTCGACGATAAGTGCGGTCAGATTAGTGATCGCGCCGGGCGCCGTAACGTCGGTGCTGCTGCCACTCTGCAAGGCTTTATTTGCGTCAACAGCACGTCCGGTTGAAATCGGAAGCACATTCTGAAATTGCCAAGGCGCGGCATATCCGCTGTACATCATCACTGAGCGAAGCTTCTGCATCGTGATGTTTGGGAATTGCGCACACACTAATGCGGCGCTGCCGGAAACGTGAGGCGCGGCCATCGAGGTTCCTTCGAAGAAGTCGTAAGTGTTCTTCGGCGTGGTGCTGAGGATGTATTCACCGGGCGCAGTCACGTTTACAGTGCCCTCACCGAAGTTTGAGAAGCTTGCTCTGGTTCCGGAACCGCCCGAAGCTGCGACTGAGATCACGTTTGGGGCAGTGTAATTTGATGGATAAACCGGAAATTGATCGTTTGAAACTCCTTCATTGCCGGCCGCGACCACGAACAGGATTCCGGCGTCACTCAACGCGCGGATTGCCTCCAGTTCGGTCTGAGAAAACTCGATGCCGCCATAACTATTATTAAGAACTCGAATGTTGGCGCCCTTCGTTCCACCTGACGACTCCCAAAGCAGTCGCATTGCTTTGGCATAAGTAAAGGCCTTCACTAAGTCCAAAGATGTTCCGAATCCGTCGTCGGTTAGAAACTTGAGCGACATCAAACTTACCTGCCAGTTAACTCCGACAACACCGATCCCGTTATTACCAACGGCGCCGATCGTACCGGCCACATGTGTGCCGTGATCGTCAAAGTCGCCGGCGTAGTCGTCAGGTGGCGGATAAGAAGGTTCGCTGTAATCAAAGACGCTGGCATCGTTGTGGGCAAAATCCCAACCGTTCATGTCGTCGACGAATCCATTCCCGTCGTCGTCGATGCCATTACCCGGGGTCTCTGCGGGGTTGGTCCAAATGTTGTCGTGCAGGTCCTGGTGATTGATGTCGATGCCCGTGTCGATAACTCCGACTACAACGCTGCGGCTCCCCGTCGTGATGGACCATGCTTGTTCCGCGCGAATGTCGTTGCCGGGGAGTCCAAAGTGTTCGTCAAAACTGACGCGTTGACCGGTATTGTTGAGCCCCCATATTTCCGGATACCGCGGATCGTTTGGAGCGACCAACGCTCTACGGATGAAGTTAGGCTCCGCGTATATGACATCGGGCCGCGCGCGGAGTGCTTCGATGGCATTGCTGGTGTCGGCGGAATTTACTTTCGCGACACGCAGTCCTTCTACAATCTCGCGGGCCGGGCCGATAGCTTCGACCGTCAACGGAATTTGCCGTCCGGTTTTCTCGGTTACGACCTGACGGCCCAACTGTCTGGCCTTTGATTGAGGACGAAAACGCACCAGAATCTCGCCCGGCACCGCGTTGAGAGATTGCTTCTTAGTCTGTTGACCTGGTGGGTTTCGCGGGCCTTGAGCTTTCTGGCCAATTGGGAGCACTGCGATGAGTGCGAGAAGTATCGTCAGCAGTAATAACCAACGATACGGCAAAGCAGAGGGGGGGTAAATAACGTTTAAACATCTCTTATTTCTTTAGGGAATCAGGGGCAACGCGCCTTGCGGTCGGCCAGGCTGGATGCCGTGGAATAATACTGGCTATGCAGGGTATTTGGCCAACGGAGTGCCAGGGCTACTGTAGAGCGCCGACGGCGCGGAATATGATAGCCAGGGGCAAGTCCCGACTTGTCGGGACGTCGCCCCTGGTTATCTACACCAAAGGGGCGCCAAGCCCTGAAGGGGCGAAATAGTATTACGCCCTTTCAGGGCTGGGGCGCCTTTTATTTTTGTCACCAGGGGCGACGTGCTCCGCTTCGCTTCGCACTTGCCCCTGGCTTTCATATTCCGCGCCTTTGGCGCTCCTGGCGCCAAGTGGATTCTTAAAGACACAGCTACTGTTTGGGATGACATTCCACGCACTGGAACATCGAGATGTCGCCGAGGTTAACCGGGTGCCGGAAAGGTTCGTTTGCCTTGTGGCACGTTTCACACTTTCGATCCGCCAGCCCGCCGAGATCGACCGGATGTTTGAAATCGATTGTCGCCGGCACCGTTGACGGTCTCGCGGAGTCTGACAAGACAGTGTGACAGATGTTGCAATCGCTGCGAATTACTTTTCCTGTGTCGCTGACGTGCTCGCCATCATGACAACGAAAACATCCGGATGAGTAGAGATGCCCGATGTTGTTCGCGTGAGTGGACCAATTAGTCTTCATCTCTGGGAAGAAATAAGTCTTGAAGATGCGCTGCGTCTCGCCGATCGCTGTTTTAATCGTTTCTGTTTTCTCTGAATAGAGCTGGTTGTAGTTTGTCCGGTAAAAACCGTCGAGTCCTGATGCGATCGCGTTCAGTGCCTCGGCTTCCGTCGAATACGGTTTGTTCAATACTTCTGCTGCCTGCCTTTTAAGATAAGGCAACGCAGGATCGAGTCGACCCGCGGCGAACGACTGATCTAAAGCCACATCGGGTGGCAGATACGCGTGCGCGGGGCGATTGTGGCAGTCGATACAATCCATGCGCCGTTTTTCGGAAGTCGAGATCTGCTCGGCAGTGAGACGTCGATTGCGATCATAATACTCGGTCACGTTGCCGTTTCGATCCTGCACTCGAATCCAGGGAATCACCTGCCGCTGGTTGTCACTGGCGATGAAAGTGATTTGATTACCGAGATTCATGTGCCAGTGAATCCCCGCGACTGGTCCACTACCAGGATCTCCGCCACCCACGTTAATCAACATCCGGGTTTGCCGTAACGAGTTTTGTTCGTTGTAAGCATAGTGATTGAACGTCTTGAGCTGCGCTCCATGAAATTTCGCAGGCCAGTGACACTGTTCGCACGTTTCATTCGCCGGCCGCATGTTGTGAACGGGTGTTTCGATGGGTTTCGAATAACTGTTCGTGGCGAGAGAAAAGAGCTGGCGCGCACCCGAAAGTTTCGAACGTGCGTACGACTCGGCGCCATGGCCCACGTGACAATCAACGCAGCGAATCCTTGCGTGTGACGTTGCATGGAACGCCACAAACTCAGGCTTCATCACACTGTGACAGGCCCGCCCGCAAAACTCGACCGACTCCGTGTATTCATAAGCGCGATAACTTCCGAAAGCGCTGGCGCAAATAAATATGAAAGAGAGAGTGAGGATCACAATCGCGACACGTCGTTGTCGCGCATCATTGAAATCAACTTTGGGGTAGGGCGCGATAGCTGAAGCCGGCGAACGTCTTCGTCTGCGACGTTCACGCCACATCCCGATGAGAATCACGAGAATGCCAAGCACGAGAAATGCCGGCAGGATTACGTATGTGATGATGCCGAGGTAAGGGTTATTTCCTGCTTGCGTTAGCTCGATGAGAAACAGCAGCAGGATACTTACCACCGCGGCGATCACGAGCACAGCGCCGATGAAGCTGATGTAGTTTCGAAAGAGTGTTGGAGTTGGTTCGTTCGCTTGTTTTTCTTCGCTCATCGGGAGTCTCATGAGTTTTGTTGAACACAGCGCCAACGGCGCGGAATATGATAGCCAGGGGCAAGCGCGAAGCGCGTCGCCCCTGGTTGCAAAACCCACGAAGCGCGGAAGGCCTGAAGGGCCGAAATACTATTACGCCCTTTCAGGGCTGAGGTCGCTTTAATTTGGTTACCAGGGGCGACGCGCTTCGCGCTTGCCCCTGGCTATCATATCCCGCGCCGTTGGCGCTGTGAGCGCTTGCCGCTGGCTTTTATAATTCACGCCTTTGGCGGCGCGATTACTGAGTTGATCTCAGTTGTTTCATATACTCGAGCAGTGCTTTTGCCTGGTCCGCCGTTACGCCCTTCTCGCCGTATGCCGGCATGTTGGGTGGCTTCTCGGGTTTCTTGCCTTTCAAGATCGCGTCGATGTATTGCTCGTCGGTCAGGGACGTATCGAATTTTTTCTCAGCTTTCTGCCCGTGGCAGGCGACACATTTGGCTTTGAAATAAGCTGCGGGGTCAGAAGGTTGTGCTTCACCCTGTGCGGGTGCAACACTCAAAAAGACGAGGCTGAACAAGAAGATTGCTGCAATCGTTATCGTTATGTTCTTTACCAGTTCCATCGTTCCTCCCTTGAGCTCTATCTGCTCGCACTGCGGTTAGTGCAACGCCCGTGCCTGCGGAAAAAGCCCCCAAACAGGCGTTGACCTGTAAACGCCGCGGGCTTTTACACACGTCGATGCGAAACTTTCCTCAAAAACGCCATGCCGAACCTTTGTGACAACGCTTACACACTGAGAAATCATCGCCGCCGAATGTTCGCTGGCCGTTGTGACAGCTTGCGCAACTGAAAGCACCCGCAGGCGCGTGATGATTCAGCGGCGACGGAGCTGAAACTTGCCGCCCGCGCGGCACACCGGCCCTCACCTGGTGACACGCAGCACAAGCCAACTTCTCGGACGCATCATGTTTTGTGTGACTGAACCCCACGCGATAAGCAGGCGCCTGCTCCGGGGTGCGAACTAAACGCCCGAGCTGATGACAGGTGCTGCACGACGAGATGTTTCGTCCATTTGCCTCAGCGTTCGGCGTGTGACAACTAAAACACGTGACGTGTGCATTCGTTCGCGAAGGAATCGAGAGCGCAGTGCCGCCACGATTTCGGCGGTGGCACGTCGCACACGCAGCGTCCCTATGTTTTGAGTGATCGAACCTCACATCGAAACTGCTCAGCGCTGGAAACGCTTTGACCTTTCCACTCTGAGCGTCCGTGTGACAGATCGCGCAGATCTCGCTCGCAGGATTCGAGAACTGTTGCGCGTGACAACCGGTGCAAGGCGCATGTGAAGCTTTGCCCGGCAAGGTCGGTTGCGGTGAATTGTTTTCACGACGGTGGCAAAGCAAGCATGGAAGCCGCGCGTGATTGCGATTGTCGTGTTTGAATTGAGAGAAGTCAGCCGCTGCTGGTTCCAGCAAGACCGCATGAGCGAAAAGTTTTTGCGAAGCCACTTGCTTGTGACACGTGTCGCAGTTTGGAGGCAGAGGCGCAAGCTCACTCTCCTGGTTGTGACAGGTGAAGCACATGGCGTGAGCGAGTGGTCGTCTCTTCGAGGTTTCTTTGCCCTGCGGCTTGGGGTTTTGATGGCAGTCAGCGCAATCCGCGTCGGAGTGTTTGTCGTGAGGAAAGGCGACGTGAAACTCTGATACGAAAGTTGCAGCCTTCGTTGTTGTCAGAAAAAGTTCGGCAAGACTCGGAAACACGTGGCGCGACGTGTCGACCGGCGTTGCTTTGACGTGGCAATTGGAGCAGATCTTCGGGACCGGTCGCTCGCGTGCGAAAAACTGTTGTCGATGGCAGTTCAGACAAGATGCGTGTTCGGGAAACTCGGTGACATCGGGAAACGCGGCGTCGCCTTTGCGAACTTCCTTCCAGTTCTTCGTCGGAAGCTTGTGACACGAGCCACACGCCAGCTTTTTATTCGTGACGTGAGTGGTATGCGAGAAATCGGAGTAGTTAACGCGTCTTTGAGCCGCGACTGAAATAGCCGATACAGCGAGACCGATACACGCGCAAGTACAAAGAAGGTTTTTCCCGCAAAGCCGCAAAGACTCAAAGAGAGAATCCAAACCTTCGCGTCTTTGCGCCTTTGCGGGAGTTTTATTCATTTACTCTCTGCGACCGAAATACAAGCGCAACGACGTGTAAGGCAGATGCGCGTGATAGTTCTGCGGCCGTGGTCCGACTATCGTGCTTTCGTTGTAATTATAATACTGATACCCGACATTCCAATCGAGCCGGTGATGGAGCTTGATGGCGAGCCGCGCTTCCGGCGATTGATAGCTCATCGGATAAGACGCGATCAACGTTCCGGGATTGCCCGTCGGATCCGCGACTCGGGTTCCCTGGCCGTTATCCTTATTAATTCTATACGCGGCGAAGAGCGTCGCTCGTGGAGCAATCCGCGCGACAGTCTCTACAAAGAAGAAATTGTTCCTCACGATGTAAAGGTTGTTGCCAAGCGGATGGCGAACGCTATTGAAAAAATAGTCGATGATCGATTTGCTGTTTATCCAATGGTAATTGTAGCCGGTGCTTACCGAGAACCTCGAGGTCGCGGTCCAATCAAGTGACGAGGTAAAGATTCGCGATTTAATGTTGACTCCGAAATCCTCGATCGAGACGCCTGCGATCTCGGACGGGTTCGAGTTGTCTTTCGTGATCACCGCAAGATTGAAAGCGACCCGCGAGCTTGGCTTGTAACGGCTCTTCGCACGAATGTTAGTGTAGTTGTAATTGCCGATTCGCGAAAACACATTGTCTGCGGTGCCGTGTTCAGCGTCGAAGTAGATGGTCCATTCGCTCAATGGTCGTGCCTTGAAGCCGCCGAGCACCGCGTGCGTGTTGTTGTGCTCTGTGAAATCTTCAGGCACGAGCGGCGTCGGCTGGTTAGCGCCAAGATTGAAGCCGCTGATCGCTTCTCGGACTCGTCGTGTCGCATATCGATAACCGAGGTGGATCGAATAGCGCGGGTTAAACTGGTAGTCACCTTCGATCGTGTTCTGGATCTTCCGGTACTCCGTATTCGTGAGCACGTCGCGATTGCTGAATCCTATCGTATCTGTCCTCGTGCCGCGCGTGAGAGAAAAGAAATCACTGAAAAGTGCCGAGCCGGTGATCTCGAACGTCTCAACTCTGAACGTATTCGAGAGCCGGAACTTGTCCGAGGCCATCCACGTCAGGCCCAAATCGCCGAGCCAATTCGGCCGCTCAGTGTCGCCCGTCAGATTGTATTGGCCGAGATTGAGAATGTTTGGCGTCGCGGCAGGCGGGGTCGTAGGAAATCCCGTGATGCGCGGGTTCCAGTTTCGACCGGTGAAGCTCTCGAGCGAAGAAAAATTCTGCCTCGCCTTGCTGTAGATAATGCGACCGCTGATGTCGAGTTTCTTCGCGACGAGTGTTTGCAAACTGAAACGACTGTAGTTAACACTGCCGCGCGCGGGTTCATTGCGATCGAAACTGGTCAAACTCGGCGCCGTCGGGTTGAGGTTTATTCCGGGCGTCACTCCAAGATCGATCACACTATCGTCACGAAAGCGCCGGAAGCCTTGCAGAAACGAAAAGTTCAGTGGACCGAGTTTGCCGTCAGCACCCACGCGGAAATCGTTAGCGCGGGATCGAAGCTCCGACAGTAAGTTAAATTCGTTTCCGCCGGAATGATAGTTTGTGAATGCTGGTCCACTGTAACGTTCGGGCGAATAGCCGAGATTAAAGCGAACATGTCGATTCTTCGGCAGGAGAGTGAGATCAAAATCTCCTAACTTTACTCTCGTGTCGTAACCGTGCTCTCCGGTTGTTGTCTTCGGCGGAACGCTAAACTGTGCCGGACTAAACACCCAGTTTGGGTTGGCGAAGTTGTTAAGGAAGCGGAAGTATTTGAAGCGTCGATAAGTGGCGTCGAAGCGATACCACTTCGGGTGTTCGACGTTCACGCGGAGATTGCCCTGCGGATCGGCGCCCCAGCCAGTTGAATTAACCAGAAACGTCTGGAACAGATCGCCTTTGCCCTCACTGGATCTGAGCAGGAAAGAGCTGTCGAAGAGTCGTGGACCAGCCTTGTAATTCAGATCGCTTTGATACTTGTTGAGATCACCGTCAACACTAAGCCCCCGATATCCAAACTCCAGGCTCCCGATAGCCGTGTAGTCCCCCGCCTTTTCGCCGGGTTCCGTTGGCGCATCGGATGAATCAGACTTTGCTGGTGAAGGTGATGGTGACGGCTGTTGCGCAACTACAGTCACGCTCAGAGCCATCACTAATGCGATCAGGTGCAGCGAGATCTTTTGCTTCGTGCTCATGGCCCAATCCTCTTTACTCGTTAACGGAAAAAGACCGGACTCGTTCGAGACCCGTGGATCTTGATATGGCAATTCGTGCAGTTCGCATATTGCGCATTCAAGTTATGCTGTGGACCGGCGGGCTCGTCCGCGCCCACACCATGCGCCACGCTGTGACAGGTCAGGCAGAGTTGCGCTACGCGGCTCGTGATCAACAAACGCGGGTTGGACGAACCGTGTGGCGTGTGACACGCGATACAACCGTCGGTTTTGACCGGGGCATGCTCGTAGACAAACGGACCTTGTTTGTCTGCGTGACACTTGATGCATGCTGCGTCGGCGCCCGTCGCGAGTCGTGTTTGTTTGAGTTCGAAACCGCCGTGCGGATTGTGGCAGTCGCTGCACTTCATCGCGCCTTCAAGCACCTTGTGATGGAACGGCAGATTAAACTGGTGCTTCGTCTCGCTGTGACAACCCAGACAGAGCTGTGGCTCGCTCTTGCGGAGCATTTTCAGATCCGAGACGCCGGGCTTTTGTGCATTTGCTCCGGAAACGAATACGTTCGAAGCGGCGAGTTGTCGTCCCGTGGGTGCAGAGTGGGTTGAATGGCAGTCAGTACAGCCGATGTCGTTGCGCCAGTGCTCGCCGCGACGGAAGTTGTTGTGTTCCTCTTTGCCCGCGTGACAGCCTAAACACGTCTCGGAAATTTCCTTCGACGATTTGTTCTTGAAGGAAATGATCTTCTTCGGATCGCCTTCTTCGCTGTGGGCCTTGCCGGGACCGTGGCACGATTCGCAGCCGGTCACCTTGTTTTTCCAACTCGCGAGTTTGGTGAGCTGTGCATGGGAAGTGTGTGAGAAGTTTTTGAACTGATCTTCGTGGCAGTCTTTGCAAGTGTCGCTGCCGACGTAGTCGTCCATATTGTACTTCGCGAGTTCGGCCGGATTGATCTGCGCGGATTGCGACGAATTGTTGTAGCCGAGCCAACCGAACATGCCTACAACCAGGACACAGATCAGGAGTGCTTTAATGAATGTACTCATCTTTAGCCCCACGTGTGGTTCTGCGATTAACTGACCCTGAGCTAGAGCATTCTAGGTTTTCGCCGTGTGTGAAGATGTGACGCGCATCACAACTCAACCAACGGCGATCTTCTGCAAAGCCGCGCGATCCGAGATCAGGATGTTGTCCGGCGTTACGCGAATTATCCGGCGTCTGTTAAGACTGGCGAGCAAGCGCGTCACTGTTTCGCGCGAGGAGCATATCATTTGTGCGAGGTCTTCGTGCGTAAAACTCTTTGTAATGTGTGGCGCGTGTTCACTCCACTCCAGCAGCAGTTTTGCGAGCTTCGCACTGGCAGTTTGGGGAAGCAGCAGCGATCTCGCGCGCTCTGTGAGTTCAGCTACCTCACGGCTCAATAGCTGCGCTATTGCCTGGGCGGTTGGCTGATTTCTCTCCATGAGATCGACAAGCTCCTTACGTGGAATGAACTCCGTGCGGCATGACTCAATTGTCTTGATGGTTGTGTTGTAGGACGCGTTCCTAAGGACGGAATTCAAGCCCAACACGTCTCCGGCTTGAGCTATCCGCAGGATCACCAGTCGTCCTTCCCTTGATGAAATGGACGCCGCTGCCCGGCCCGTTCGCAATATGAAGACGCCGCGAGCGGGCTCGCCTTCCGCAAACAGAACCTTGCCGCGTGGATGCACTAAACTCAGGTTGCTGATATTCGACGAGTGAATCGCCTGCAAGAGCGAGCGGAAGTCTGCTCCCTGGTGGCCCATCGCCGCCTCGTCTGTCTCTAGTTTTTGCGCGCTCGGCATCGTGAGACTCCGGTTTGAAACATCAGTCACCGTCGCAAGCGCAATGCTTATGCCAATGCGGAGTATGGGGTAATAACAGGCTATTCGGTCCGGCCGCGCGAAATAATCCACAACCGGCCCTGCCCCTGCGCAAGATTCCCCAAGTCGCGGGTTTTTAGCCGCGGATTACACGGATTGAATCCGTAAGCATCCGCGTTTATCTGTGTTACCGGTTTAGAAGGTCGGCTAAGCGCTGGATGCTTGGGTACGGCCCTTGGCAGATTCCGTAGCGGTGAGGTGTTGGTGGAAGAGTTTGGCGGTGGCTTCGAGGAAGTCGTAGGAGGTGATTATGCCGACAAGCTGATCGCCTTCGACAACCGGAAGACAACCAACACGATTCGTGCGCATGATCTCCATTGCTTCCAATGACGAGGTCGAAGGCGCGACAGTGACCGGGTCCGGTATCATGATCTCGCGTACGGTAGTTAACTTATCCGCATTATTAATCATCATCCGAAGCAGGCCACGATGAGTTATCAAACCTACTAAGCGACCTTCCTGATCTTCCACCGGCACGTGCCTGATGTGCCGCCAGTCCATCACGCTCGCAGCAAGATCGATCAAATCATCCGGGCTGACAGTGAAAAGATCCGTCGACATAAACTGGCCGACCGTACGATAGCTGTGTTCCCACTCACCCGAATCTACCCCTTCGATCGCAGGCCAACGATGGATGGGCTCACCTCGCTTCTGATTTGCAAGGATCTCGGAAGTCAGTTTCGAAGCCGAGTTGCCGGTCGCTGCAAGCGACTTCATGATCCAACGCGCGCCTGTTTGTCCGCATCGCGCCCGTTCTTCAATGATCCCGAGATACTTATCAATGTCTCCGGTCGCTATGTTTGCCTCAACCAGTCCTCGCCGTGCGAGTGGCAGCAGTTGGTCCAGAATGAGGGATGCTGCGCTGTGAGTTTGTCCGTCAATCCACTGAAATTGAGCATCGAGCCCGTGCCTCGCAGCCCGGAAGAAGTTCAACTTCGCATCGTCAAAAGCCATTCGTATTGCAATCTCCCCATATGCTTGCGGCACGGCGACCATCAAGCCGGCAAAGAATGCTGCATTTGCAATTTCGTCGACAATTGTTGGACCAGAAGGCAGGGCACGGTTCTCGATCCGCAAATGTGGAACACCATTGTGCACGCCATAACACGCGCGATTCCAACGCCAAACAGTGCCGTTGTGCATCCGCAACGCTGAAAGCGAAGGCGTCTCACCACGAGCCAGCACTGCAAACGGGTTCTCGTCCGGTTCCGCGATCATGATCGGACGAAAACGCGTGATCTGATCGTGAAAGAGCTCAATGACGGAGTGTTGCAACCAACGATCGCCGAAACTGACGCGCGTAGGCTGGTTGCGCGCCAGTTGCGGACGTGAGCGTTCGTCCGTTGAATGTTGAAAGAGGGCCACGCGTGTCTCCTGCCACAAACGCTGGCCAAACAAGAGCGGGGAATTGACGGCCACAGCCAGCACGGGCGCGGTTATCGCCTGCGCGACGTTGTAGTGATTCGCGAACTCCGCGGCATTACTCTGGAAATGGACCTGGAAACTCGTGTTGCACGACTCCATCATGATGTTGTCATGCGTGAGTTGCAGCTCGTCCAATCCTTTAATGTGAATTGAAAGCGGGCCGCCACGCATGCGAATCACGCCTCGATCCAACTCGTGATAGCGCGCAACCGGAGTGAGATTGTCGAGAGTCAAGTCTGACTTTTCCAGCGTCGGCAGAATGCCCGAGAGAAGAACATCGGCATTCTGAGTCGCAGCACTCCTGCGTGCAAGCTCGATCACCTCGTTGAGTTCATGTTCCAACCGCGTAAAGCAATCGTTTTCGAGTTCAAGCGGTGTGAGATTGGCTTCGAGATTGAATCGAGCGATCTCCGTTGTCAGCCGTGCATCGTTGGCTTGCTTCAGAACTTCGAGTGAAACAGGGGCCGGACGCATGTAACGATCGATGAGAAACATCTCCTGCTCTGCACCGATGCGCGTCACACCACTCTCGACCCGGCCATCCGCGATCATGAACGCGAGTGCGCGCAGATCTTCCAGTAGTGCCTTCATGAAGGCCTGAGCCTTCTTCTCATCTGCGTATTGTTCGACGTTATGTTCGCCCATTCAAATCCTTGATCTAAGAAGCCAACCTGTTCAAGACTCCCGGTCGCAACGGACGTGCAACCAGGACCGGGCAGGACGCCTGGCGCAGCACACGATCCACATTCGAGCCAAACAATGCACGCATCCCAAAACCAGCCCCGTGCGCGCCGACGCTAATAAGATCGATCTCGTTCTTCTCCGCATAGTGCAGGATCTCTCGATACGGGTGTCCTTCACTGACCGCAGTTTTGACGTCACACCAAAGATGGACTTCAGCCGGCACAACTCTTTGCAGCCGGCGCGCGGCAGTGTGATACGCGGATTCGCCGCGAACGGGATACCAGGCGATCTCAGGCTCGTCCACTGAGCGAGGCGGCAACACGTGCAGCAGATGTAGTTCGGCCTGGTGCTCCTGCGCGATGGACAAGCCATACTTCAAAGCCAGCTCTGAGTAATCGGAAAAGTCATACGCGACCAGAACATGCGCGATATTTACCGTCAGCTCGTTACTGACAAACTCCTGCTCGTCGTTGTGCATAACGAGCACGGGACATGGAGCGTTTCGGGAAACTGACTCCGCCGTGGACCCGAGTAGTGCTGCGCGATGAGGGCGACGTCTCGAACGCATCACTATCAAATCGACATTCTCGGTTTGCGCTTGCGTCATGATCGCCTCGCCAAAGTCATCCGCAGCCGCAACGATCAGACGCGCGTCAGCAGAACCGATGTGTTCCGACACAGACGCTTTCAGTTGTTCTTCGCCATCGACGTCCGGCGTGCAGTGGAAGAAAATCAGTTCCGCTTCATGAGTGCGCGCAAGCGCCAATGCGTAGCGCATTGCTTTTCCGGAGAGCGCAGACAAATCAGTGGGACAAAGAATGCGTTTGATATTGATCATTGATTTGAACTCATTAAGGTTTAATCGCCACCTTCATTACGCCGTCCAGTCGCTCGCCAAACAGGTCGTAAGCTCGTCCGATGTCGTCGAGAGCGAAAGTGTGCGTGAGTAACGGCGTGAGATCGACGCGGCCACGTCGCACAATCTCCATCAACCGGCGCATGCGTTCTTTGCCACCGGGACAAAGCGTCGTCACGATGCGATGATCTCCAATGCCCGCGGCGAATGCTTCGTAGGGAATCGCAAGCTTGCCTGAGTAGACGCCGAGACTCGAAAGCGTCCCAGCCGGTCTCAGGCTTCGCAATGCGCTTTCGAAAGTCTGTTGAGTGCCGAGCGCTTCAATACTGACGTCGACGCCGCCACCGGTCAAACGTTTTACTTCCGCAACAACATCAACGTCGCGATAATCGAGCGTGACGTCTGCGCCCATGCGTTTCGACATCGCCAACCGATTCTCATCACCATCGACGCCGATGATCAGTCCTGCCCCCATGAGCTTCGCGCCGGCAGTCGCACACAACCCGATCGGGCCTTGAGCGAATACGACAACCGAATCGCCGATCTTTATTCCTGCTGACTCCGCGCCACTGAAGCCGGTCGAAGCAATGTCGGCGAGCAGGACCACTTGTTCGTCCGTCAGCTCGTCAGGAATCTTCGCGAGGTTCGCTTGTGCATATGGAACCTTGAGATATTCAGCCTGCGCGCCGTTGATTGTGTTGCCGAAGCGCCAGCCGCCGAGTGCTTCGTAGCTTTCACCGTGACCGCACTGTGACGAGTGGCCTGAGAAGCAGGCGCTACATTGACCACACGGTGTGATCGCTCCGACGAGTACGCGATCGCCGACTTCATAACCGGACACGCCCGCGCCGAGTTCCTCGATCACGCCAACAGGTTCGTGACCAATCACGAGACCAGACGCGACCGGATATTCACCTCGCACGATGTGAAGATCGGTTCCGCAAATCGTGGTGAGTGTTACGCGTATGACTGCTTCACCCACGCCGGCTCGTGGCTTTTCTACCTCTTCGATCCGGATGTTGTTCTTACCGTGGAAAACGTTCGCTTTCATTTTAATTACCCTTCGCCATCAATCGATCGAGAGCGTCATCGACCTTGCGCAAACGTGTTTGCAGTATCTTGCGGTGGTCTTCGGTGTCGTCTTTCAAGAGCCGCTCGCAGAGCTCTTCGCGTTCTCCGTGCAAGCGATTCCACATAAACCCTTCTATTCCGTTAAAGGGGATTGTTGCTAAGTTAATAGAGCGTTGTTCGCGCATGATTTGCCTCCTTATGAATGCGAAACTTTCCAATACTTTTCATGTACCTGCTTCGCCCAACTCCAGAAACGACCTTGCCGGACGGTCGCCGGCTTATCTGTCGAAAGATCCTTGTGCAGGTAAAGACTATCGGCGCCAATCTCGTCAATGACGAATCTCATCTCGTGTTGGTAATGAGAAACAGGTGCGCGTCCGTCGATCTCCGCTGCCAGGTTAGCCGCAGCAACTTCGGCCTGCCGCACGGCCACGTGGCCCATCTTCGGCCCGTCGAAGTTTGTGCAATCGCCAACTGCGTATATGCGTTCACAGCCGGCAACACGCATCGTCCAATCTACGTTGATGTAGCCCTCTTCGTTTGTGATCCCGAGGTATGAGGCTGCCGAAGAGCCTCGAAACGGCGGCATGAGCATGAGCAGGTCGAAACTAATAGCCTCTCCACTCTTAGTCATCGCTGAGTTTTGCGTCAGTGACTCGATATTGAGGTTCGCGAGGAATTCGATTTGATGTTCGTCGAGGGCTTTCTTAAGTGCACCGGCTCCCGCAGGATCTCCGATTTCTGATTCCAATGTGGCGGGACTGACGATTGTTATTCTGACACGCTCGGTTTCGCCGTTTTCCTTGAGCCTCCGCGCGAGAGCAAAGGCGCTCTCGTAAACCGGTACCGGCAAACGTGCGCCGGAGCATTGACCGAAAACAGCTCTTCCTTGGTGAAGCTGTTTAACTGCTTTGCCAAAACTGATCGCTTTATCGACGTTCAACAGATGGTGAGCGTGCTCGTAAAATCCGGTGATGCGCTCGGTTGCGAGTCGCCGTCCGAGCGCGAACACGAGATAGTCGTAACCTAATTTCCCCTCAACCTGCCCGTTTGCAATCGTGACGTTTCTTTCAGAAGGATCGATGTGGGCAACTTCAGCTTCGATGAAGTTGATTCTTCGATTGAGCAGTGTATGTCTCAAGTCGAATGAGACGTCGGCCGGTTCGGTTTTTCCGAAAGCGAGCTTTACAAGTGCCGGGTAGAAAACAAACTGCCGGCTGCGCGACACGAGCGTGATCTGATGTTCGTCGCCGAGCTGTTCGGCGAGACGCTCTGCGGCAACGACACCGCCGAACCCGCCGCCAAGAATCAATACCTTCGCCATCACTACGTTCTCCCGATCGGGGGCAGTGCATGACGCGTACCACCTTGTGTTTTGAGGGTTTAGCTATGATTTGAGAATGACGTTGCGAGGTATTACCCAACTCGCCGGAAATTTCCCACAGGGAAGCGCCGAAGGCGCGACATATGACAGCCAGGGGCAAGCGCGAAGCGCGTCGCCCCTGGTTAAGTACATCATAGAAACGGTTGAGGCCTGAAAGGCCGAAATAGAATTACGCCCTTTCAGGGCTGCTTCGCCTCTCTCTAATTATCCAGGGGCGACGTCCCGACAAGTCGGGACTTGCCCCTGGCTTTCATATTCCGCGCCTTTGGCGCTAACTTCGCAGAACTTCCGCGAGGGTCTTGAGTAGCTTCTCGGCGGTGTAGGGTTTGTTGAGGAAGACGGAGACTCCTTCGAGCGTGCCCTCGCCGGCGTGGAGGCCTGCCCCCAAACCGCTGGCAGCGATGATTCGTACGTTTGGATTCATTCGCTGGAGCGCGCGGATCGTCGCCGGGCCGTCCATGAACGGCATCACCATATCCGTCAGAACCGCGGCGATCTCGTTCTTCTTGTCTGCGTAAAGGGCGAGGGCTTCAGTGCCATCGCTCGCAGTCAGCACGGTGTATCCAAAAGTTTCAAGCGTGCCGCGTGTTATCTCGCGAATCGATTCTTCATCGTCAACCACGAGGATCAACTCGCCATTACCAAGCGGAAGATCCGTTTGCGCCGCGGCTGAGTCAACGTTGCCCGGCATGTCGAGCGCGGGAAGGTATACGGTAAATTGGCTCCCTTTATGCAACTCGCTGTAGACGTTGATAAAGCCTCCATGGCTCTTCACGATCGTCAACGCAGTCGAAAGGCCCAGGCCCGTGCCCTTCGTCATCTCTTTGGTAGTAAAAAACGGTTCGAAGATCCTGCTTTGAATCTCCGCAGTCATTCCCGGCCCTGTATCCGAAACGCTGATTACAACAAAGCGCCCTGCCTTGGCCTCGATATGCATGCGCGCATAGTTTTCGTCTACAAAAGTATTTTCAGCTTTAATCGAAATCGATCCGCCCTCCGGCATCGCGTCGCGCGCGTTTACACAGAGATTCATCAGCACCTGGTGTATTTGCGTTGCGTCGGCGGAAATGACCCAGAGGTCGGCAGGCACCTGGAAGTTGATCTCGATCGACTTCGGCAATGTTTCACGCAGAATCTTGACGATCTCTTTAATGAGATGCTTCGGCTGCAACGCTACTCGCTCACCTTCCACGCCGCGCGCGAACGACAACACTTGTCGCACCATATTTGCGCCACGCTCAGCGTTGGTCCGCATAACTTCGAACCACTTCCTGCTGCTCTCGTCAGTGACTCTCAACTGCAACATGTCGATCGCCATCAGGATCGGCGAGAGAACGTTGTTCAGGTCGTGAGCAATGCCGCCCGCAAGCGTGCCGATAGACTCCATTCTCTGAGCGCGCAGAAACTGCGACTCCATCCGTTTCTTTTCGGTGACCTCGGTGTTGATGACGAGGATTGACTTGGGTTTTCCTCGTTCGTCACGAACGAGTGTCCAGCGACTCTCGACAATGATCTCATTGCCGTCTCGCCGGACTTGATGCATTTCACCGTTCCACTCGCCGTTTTGAATGATTGCCTGGCGCGCGGCATGGAATTGCGCGGAACGGTCTTTGAAAAGGACGTCTTCCGCGTTTTTGCCAATCACTTCTTCAGTTGACCAGCCGTAAATTTTCTCGGCCCCTTTGTTCCAGAACAGAATGTTTTGATCGAGATCGCGTACGAGAATGGCATCCTGTGCCTGGTCCAACAGCGCGGCCTGTTCGCGTATCTGCTCTTCAGCACGTTTGCGCTCGGTGATGTCGCTGCGAATCGCAACGTACTGGTAGGGTTTACCTTCAGCATTGAGAAAAGGAACGATTGTCGTGTCTACCCAGTAATAAGTTCCGTCTTTGGCGCGATTCTTTATCTCTCCACGCCAGACCTTTCCGCTCGCGATTGTGGTCCATAGCTCTCTGATGAAGTCTTTAGGATGATATCCCGAGTTGATGATGCGGTGATCCTGACCGAGTAACTCCTCACGCGAGTATTTGGAGATCTCGCAGAACTTGTCGTTGACGTAGTTGATGATTCCGCGCTGGTCAGTGATCGCAACGATTGCCGATTCATCAAGTGCAAACTTGATGTCAGCCAGTTCCTTCTGCGAACGCGCCAGCGCTTCGTTAGGAGTCAGCTCACGGTCAACGTTAATAGCGCTCATTATGGATTAAGAGTCAGGACTGGCCACTTGCGCTTCTTCGAGTTTTTTCAGACGGTATCTAAGCTGATCCCGCGAAATGCCTAAAAGTTCCGCCGCACGTGTTTGATTACCACCACTCCGCTCGATCGCCTGCTTGACAAAGGATAGCTCAGCCTCGTCGAGAGACAATCCTTCCTGTGGTAAGACAAACCGCGTCATGGGTTCAGCGTTACCTCCGGCGGTAGCGGATTGCGCAACACGCGCCGGCGCTAACAGCCCGCCGGGCAGGTACTCAGTAGTGATTTTGTCGGCGTCTTCAAGAATGAGAGCACGTTCAATCACGTTGCGCAGCTCGCGAACATTGCCGGGCCAGTCGTACGCTCGAAACACCTTCTGCACTTCAGCTGATAAGCCGGTGACTTTGTTTCGCCTCAATCGCCCGCCGATCGTATCAATGTAGTGTTGAGACAAAAGCAAGACGTCGTCGCCTCTTTCCCGAAGCGGTGGAATGTCGATCTGAATGATCGACAAACGATAATAGAGGTCCAGACGAAAACGCCCTGCTTCGCTTTCTGTCTTCAAATCGCGATTGGAGGCCGCAAGCACACGAACGTCGAGTGGAATGTCTTTAAGACCACCAACACGACGGAAAGCGCCTTCCTCCAGAACGCGCAGTAGCTTGGCTTGTAGCGAGATCTCGATCTCGCCAATCTCGTCGAGCAAAAGTGTTCCGCCTTCAGCCTGCTCGAACAACCCTTCCTTGCGTGCCTTCGCATCAGTGAACGCGCCTTTTTCATAACCGAAAAGTTCCGACTCGATGAGCGTCGCGGGAAGAGCAGCGCAGTTGACGGCCACGAAAGGTCCTTCAGCTCGTTGCGAGCCGTAGTGGATCGCTTTGGCGACGAGGTCTTTGCCTGTTCCGGATTCACCCTGAAGTAAAACGGACGAGACTTCGCTCTCCGCAACTTTGGCGGCAAGGCCCAACATCTTCTTCATCGCGGGCGACTCGCCCACAATCTGACTGAAGTTGAACTCGCGCGCTCGTTCCTTTCTGACTTGCGCAACTTCACGTCGCAACTGCCGAGTTTCGATCGCGTTGCGAAGCGTGACACGTAGTTCTTCCAGATTTATCGGTTTGCCGATGAAGTCGTATGCTCCACCGCGCAGAGCTGAGATGGTGTTATCAATCTGAACATTCCCGGTGATCATGATCACGATCGCTTCCGGATGTTCACGTTTGATCTCGCGCAACACATCGAGACCGGATCCGTCGGGAAGATCGATATCGAGCAGGACGCCGGCGGGTAGTTCGGCCTGAAACTGTTTTACCGCCTCTGCCGCGGAGCCCGCTTCTACTGTGGCGAAGCCCCAGCTTTGCAAAGCTTCGCGAAGCGTCCAGCGAATAACCTGGTCATCATCAACGACGAGTATTACTTCGTTTGTGTTCTTAGGGGGCATCTATTCAGTCGGATTGTAGCTGATGTTCTATCCTTCTGAAACACCAGTGAGCCGCTCAATCCTGATCTTGAAGACGATCACTTCCTGTGAGGAACCGTCGATCGCAATTGCTGACTCAACGGGAGTCAGCATCGGAAACTTGCGGAGGAGCTTGGTCAGGATATCTGCGCGCTCGCTGGATTTGGTGACTTCTTCGAACTTCCCAAAAGCCAGGGCGCTCTTCCACCGCAAGTCGCTCTCGATTTCATCAACCTGAACACAGGCGCACGGGTTCTCACGCAGGCCGGAAATCTTTAACCCGTAGAGTGAGTGGCTGTATAAATAATCGCCTTCCAAATGACAGTTAATCGGGACGACATAGGGTTCGCCATTCACACTGCAACCGAGTCGAACGACGCGTGCCTCATGAAACAAATGGCGCGCAGCTTCATTGCTAAGCATCTTCATCATATGCGTGCCCTCCCGAAAAAATTGTGCGCAAGCGTCATACCGAGACTGCATCGCGCATTAAAGACCAGGAGTTGGGCCAGACTGTGGACTTTTTCTCATCAGGTGCGAAAGCTTACTCACAACTCACAGTTGACGGCACCGAATAACCCTGTAATCGAGGTGGCATGTTCTTTGCGCTTGTAGTGGTGGGAACTAAGGACGGAAGAAATGGAGGTATAACGCCATGACAACGGATGAGCGCAATATTCTCGAACTCCTTAAAGATGAACTGGACTTCATCGAGAAGGGAGGATACGGACGATCAGTTCGTACGCCGTGGCGAGACAAATCTACCTTTCAGGATTCTCTGTCCTGTATTAACTATGGTTACCCATATCGCGCTCACCCCTGCAATGAATGCCATCTGCTCGATTTTGTCAGCCCGGCAAACCGGACACAGGAAGTTCCCTGCCACCATATTCCTTTAAACACTGATGGGGACACCATCGAGGATTTGGAGTTGCAGGACAACCAGGCGAAGCTCGAGCGGGAAGTAAGTGCATGGCTTCGTGCGAAGATCAAAGAGATCGAGGAGCAGCGAGCGTAAGCCTCAAAAAGGCACATAAAGCACGGAATGAGATTGATGTCCCCACTCAATTTCATTCTGTGCTTTTGTGTTTGTAGCACCAAAGGCGTGATGTATTAGCGCCGAAGGCGCGGAATATGACAGCCAGGGGCAAGCGCAAAGCGGGTCGCCCCTGGATAGATACACAAAAAGAAAGGCCAAGGCCTGAAAGGCCGAAATACGTATTACGCCCTTTCAGGGCTCGGGCTCCTTTTAATTTTTGTTACCAGGGGCGACGTGCTCGCTTCGCTCGCACTTGCCCCTGGCTTTCATATCACGCGCCTTTGGCGCTTGATTTGCTCCATGTCCTTTTGATGTATCACCAATGCGAAGGAATTCCCAACTAATGACACAAAGGGTAACGATAGACGGTAACGAGGCGGCGGCGTACGTCGCTTACAAAACCAACGAAGTGATCGCCATCTATCCGATCACACCTTCATCTGCGATGGGCGAATCTGCCGACGCCTGGGCCGCTGCCGATCAGAAAAACATCTGGGGCATGCGGCCGATTGTGCGCGAGATGCAATCGGAAGGCGGCGCTGCCGGCGTGGTCCACGGCAGTTTACAAACAGGATCACTGACAACGACGTTCACGGCCAGTCAGGGCTTGCTGCTCATGATTCCAAACATGTTCAAGATTGCCGGCGAGTTGACGAGCACAGTGTTTCATATCGCCGCTCGCACGATCGCCACACACGGACTCTCGATCTTCGGCGACCATAGCGACGTGATGGCGGCAAGATCAACCGGTTGGGCCATGTTGTTTGCCAACTCAGTGCAGGAAGTGATGGATTTCGCATTGATCTCACAGGCAAGCACCCTCGAAGCGCGTGTTCCATTCCTTCATATTTTCGACGGCTTCCGGAGCTCACACGAAGTCATGAAGATCACAAAGCTTTCAGATGACGAAATCAACGTGATAATGGACCAGCAACTCGTACGCGAACATCGTGCACGTGCGTTGACTCCCGATCGACCAGTCATTCGCGGCACTGCACAAAACCCCGACGTCTTTTTTCAATCTCGTGAGCGCGCCAACACGTTTTACCTGAAAACCCCGGCAATTGTTGAGAAAACGATGGAGCGATTCGCTGCATTGACCGGCCGTAGTTACAAACTCTTCGAATTCACTGGCGATCCGAACGCCGAGCGCGTGCTGATAATGATGGGCTCAGGCTGTGAGACCGCTGAAGAGACAGTTGACTCGCTCAATAGAAGTGGTGAAAAAGTTGGACTCCTGAAAATCAGGCTCTACCGTCCATTTTCAATTTCGCATTTCATCGCGTCGCTGCCTCATTCCACCAAAGCGATCGCAGTTCTTGATCGCACGAAAGAGCCGGGAAGCACTGGGGAGCCGTTGTACCAGGACGTGGTAACTGCACTGGCCGAGTCCAGCGCCCTCAAAGGTGTGCGCGTTGTCGGCGGGCGTTATGGTCTGTCGTCGAAAGAATTCACACCCGCAATGGTCAAGGCTGTTTTTGATGAACTGAAAAAACCGGAGCCGAAGAACCATTTCTCGATCGGAATTGACGACGACGTCACTTTCACGAGTATCCCTTTTGATGAAACGTTCAGCACCGAGCCCGACGATCAGGTGCGCGCAGTGTTTTGGGGTCTCGGCGCCGACGGAACCGTAAGCGCCAACAAGAACTCCATCAAAATCATTGGCGAGGAAACTTCAAATTACGCGCAGGGCTATTTTGTTTACGACTCGAAGAAATCCGGCGCGATGACTGTGTCGCACCTCCGTTTTGGTCCTCGCCCGATTCAGAGCACCTATCTGATCAAGCGCGCAAACTTCGTCGCTGTGCACCAGTTTCCATTCTTTAGCCAGTACGACGTACTCGAGACCGCCGTCGAGAACGCAACCCTCCTCATCAATAGTCCATATGAAGACGTTTGGAATCATCTACCCGCGGCCGTTCAGAAAGTGATCGTCGAGAAACGGCTAAAGGTTTATGCGATCGATGCCAACGGCGTTGCGAAAAACAGTCAGCTTGGCAACCGCATCAACACGATCATGCAGACCTGTTTCTTTGCGCTCAGCGGCGTGTTACCACGGGATGAAGCGATAACGAAGATCAAGGAGTTCATACAAAAGAGTTACGGGAAACGCGGTGAGCCAGTCATCCGGCAAAACTTCGCAGCCGTAGACACCGCTCTTGCACATCTTCGCGAGATCGCCGTTCCGGAAACTGCGACGGCTACGATCGAGCTCACATCAAAAGTCCCGCTCGACGCTCCTGAGTTTGTGCGGAATGTGACCGCCGAAATGATCGCGGGTCGCGGCGACAGCCTGCCGGTCAGTGCTTTTCCCGAAGACGGGACTTATCCGGTCGGCACTACGCGTTGGGAGAAGCGCAACATCGCGCAGGACGTACCTGTTTGGGAACCGGATTTATGTATCGAATGCGGCAAATGCGTGATGGTTTGTCCCCATTCGACGATTCGCGCCAAGGTATGTTCCGAGAGTGATCTCAATGATGCGCCTATGGGATTCAAGTCGATGCCGGCCAAGTGGCGCGAGTTTCCGGACAAGTTGTACACGATCCAGGTGGCTGTCGAAGACTGCACGGGTTGCCGGTTGTGCGTTGAAGTTTGTCCCGCCAAGGACAAGAGCAACGTGTCGCGTAAGGCCCTCAATATGAAGCCGCAATTGCCGTTGCGCGATAGCGAGCGAGTCAATTGGGATTACTTCTTAACACTTCCGGACCTGCACAAGAATGGTCTAATCGCATTCAATTCCGTCAAGAATGTGCAGTTGCTGCAACCTCTGTTTGAGTTCTCCGGCGCCTGCGCTGGTTGTGGGGAAACCCCTTACATCAAACTAATGACGCAACTGTTTGGCGACCGTGCCGTCATCGCAAATGCGACCGGGTGTTCGAGTATTTACGGCGGCAACCTGCCTACAACGCCTTACACCACGAACGATCAGGGACGCGGACCCGCGTGGAGTAATTCTCTCTTCGAAGACAACGCTGAATTCGGTCTGGGGATGAGGCTAGCTCTGGACCACCAGCAGGCATACGCGAAAAAACTTCTCGAAGACCTGCGCGACTTCGTTGGCGAATCGCTGGTAAATGGAATTCTCAACACGGATCAGTCGACTAACGAAGGTATCAACATTCAACGCGAACTAGTAGCTGCATTGAAGGCGAAAATCGGAACCGGTAATAGCGCGGAAACGCGTGATCTGCTCAGCGTGGCTGACTCGCTGGTTACGAGGAGTGTCTGGATCGTTGGTGGCGACGGCTGGGCTTACGACATCGGGTATGGTGGTCTCGATCATGTGCTCGCAAGTGGTCAAAACGTCAACATTCTCGTGCTTGATACAGAAGTCTACTCGAATACCGGAGGCCAGGCGTCAAAGGCAACGCCGCTCGGCGCCGTGGCAAAGTTTGCGAGTGGTGGAAAGGCAACCGTGAAAAAAGATCTGGGAATGACGGCCATTCGCTACGGCGACGTTTACATCGCGCAGGTTGCGATGGGCGCGAACGACACGCACACGATCAAAGCGTTTCTCGAAGCGGAAGCGCATCCAGGGCCGTCACTGATCATTGCCTACAGTCAATGCATCGCTCACGGCATCGATATGGCGAAGGGCATGCACCAGCAGAAGCTGGCAGTCGAATCGGGTTACTGGCCATTGTATCGCTACAACCCGCGACTCGTTGAAGAGAATAAGAATCCGTTTCAACTCGATTCGAGTGACCCGAAGATGCCATTACAAGACTACATCTACACCGAGGGACGCTACCGCATGTTGCAGCAGAGCGAACCCGAGGTGGCCAGGTTTCTTCTGGGCCAGGCACAGAAGGCAGTGTTGCGACGCTGGCAACAGTACAAACAACTAGCTGAACCGAAAGCCTTGTAAGCGATGGATAAGACCATGAACCTGACTACTAACTACCTCGGCATGCTCTTGAAAAACCCGATCGTGGCTTCTTCGTCACCGCTCTCACACAATGTCGACAGTATCCGTCGCCTTGAAGACGCCGGCGCCGCGGCAGTGGTCATGTACTCACTGTTTGAAGAGCAGATCGGCTTCGATAGTTACTACATCGATCACCACTTAACACAGGGTACAGATAGCTACGCTGAGGCGATCAGCTATTTCCCTGACATGCAGAGTTACAACGTCGGTCCGGACGAATACCTGAACCTGATTCGCCGTGCGAAGGAAGCCGTGAAGATTCCGATAATCGGCAGTTTGAATGGCGCTTCCGTGGGAGGATGGACTGACTACGCCACATTGATTGAAGAAGCCGGAGCTGATGCTCTCGAGCTGAATGTTTACTACCTGCCTACGAACACCACGATCACAGGCGATGAGGTTGAAGCACTCTACCTCGACATTCTGTCGGCGGTAAGAGAAGTCGTGACTATTCCGGTGGCCGTAAAGCTGAGCCCGTTTTTCAGTTCGATTGCGAACATGGCCAGTCGTTTAAGCGGGCAGGGTGCTGATGGGCTGGTCCTTTTCAATCGTTTTTACCAACCTGACTTTGATCTCGAGAATTTCGAAGTAGCAACAAGGCTGGTCTTGAGTAACTCGAACGAACTCCGCTTGCCGTTACGTTGGGTAGCGATACTGTACGGCCGTGTGAATGCGGATCTGGCAATAACAAGCGGCGTTCACACGTCGCAGGATGTCATTAAAGGACTCATGGCCGGCGCGAAAGTAACAATGATGGCGTCGGAGTTACTGCAAAACGGAATTCGCCGTATAGGGCAGGTGCTAAATGAGCTTGTGACGTGGCTGAACGACCGTGAATACGAAAGCGTGACACAGATGATTGGAGCAATGAGCCAGAAACACTGCGCCGAACCGGCTGCCTTTGAACGCGCAAATTACATGAAGATGCTGCAATCGTATCGCCCCTTGAATTGATTCTTAACGCACGCTTATGACCCTCAACGGAAACTTCAATGACGACAGTGAAACGTTCGGCATGGTTGGCGGCGATGCGAAGCTGCAGCAAATATGCAAAACCATCCGGACAGCCGCACCCTCGGATGCATCAGTATTCATAGAAGGAGAAAGCGGAACGGGTAAGCAGTTGATCGTAGCGGCTATTCACGCGCGAAGTCGCCGTTCTTCCGGACCATTCATCAGTGTCAACTGTGCTTTACCTCCTGAACTGCTCGATGCGGAATTGTTTGGGAAACATGGGCTGATGGAAGCAGCAAACTCCGGTACGTTACTGCTGGATGACATCGCTGAAATGCCCGCTTATTTGCAGATAAAGCTGTTCTGCGTACTGCGGGAACATAAGCTTTGCCGCCCGGACGGCGAGATTGATACTGACGTGAGCTTTCGCCTCGTAGTTACAACCAATCGAAACACAACAGCGTTGCTGCAAGACGGTGTCTTGAAGAAAGATCTCTACTTTCGAATCAGCACGATCAAGATCAAAGTGCCGGCACTACGTGAGCGTCTCGATGACATACCACTACTCGCACGGCATTTTCTTGAACGCTTCAATACACAGTACGACAAGAAAATCCGGCGTATCTCACAGGAAACTCTGTTTCGCTTGCTGCGTTACGACTGGCCCGGGAATGTTCGCGAACTGGAGAGCGTCATTGAACGTGCCGTGTTGTTTTGCTCGGGTAATGAATTGCTGCCTGAATGCCTGCCTGAAGAATTGCAGGGCAAAGACTTACGCGCTATTCCCTTCGTCATTCCACCACTAGTCGCAATGGAAGAGATCGAGCGTGAAGCAATACTGCAAACGCTCGCGCGTACTTCCGGCAACGTAAGACGAAGTGCGCAAATTCTTCGTTACCCACGCCCGACGTTCTATCGCAAACTCAAGAAGTTTGGTATTAAAGTCGACCGGGATGGTCCAGGATCTCACCATCTCACCGCCAAAGGCGCGGAATAAGACAGCCAAGTGTAAGCGCTAAATGCGCGGATATGACAGCGCCAAAGGCGCGACATATGACAGCCAGGGGCAAGTGCTAAATGCGCGGAATAAGACAGCGCCAAAGGCGCGACATATGACAGCCAGGGGCAAG
>Ga0207708_10000057_pt1 | contig 97103 bp, 78 predicted proteins | sample KBSK5101metaG_FD_184340 | JGI IMG/M metagenome (GOLD analysis project Ga0207708, IMG submission 184340) | Corn, switchgrass and miscanthus rhizosphere microbial communities from Kellogg Biological Station, Michigan, USA - KBS K5-10-1 metaG... | ecosystem: Host-associated > Plants > Roots >...
ACACGACGGCCTACCTGCGAAACAATGCGAGCCGCGCGCCGATCAGCGTCAAGGTAACCAGCAGCATCAATCCGATCCCGCCGGTCAAACAGTTGTACGACAAGATCGCGGTGGTCCGTCACAGTGTGACGTTGCTCAACAGTGGTCGTGTGGAAGGTTCGTTGTGGCAGTTGATGCCGGAGGACGTGACACTCGATGGTACTGACACGATCACTACAGATCTGCTCGTGCCCGGCACGCCTGTCGTGCTGCACAGCAATCCGGCAACTTATGGCGGCACACTCGTAGGAAGTGAAAATCCCGAGCCGTCTAACTACACGATCACGATCAAGGGCAGTTCGAGTTTGCGACACGTCGTCGCGCGTACGAATCCAATCGAACTCGAGAACGTTGCCGCGCCACCTACGCCAGTCGGCACTCGAGATGTATCAATCAGCCACGGAGGCGAAACGATTGGCGATCCGGCGACGTTGCGAAACCTCACGATCACGGGGAATGCAGGAACGATTGCCGTGCCGCCCGGAACGTACGGCCAGTTCAGTGTCGCGGGTCGCAATGTACTGGTGTTTGGTGATGCAAACTCACAAACACCAACGAACTACAACCTCGAAGAACTAACGTTGACCGGAAGCAGCGAACTGCGTCTCGCTGGTCCAATTGTTCTAACCGTTAAGAATCGCGTGACCTTGAGTGGTTCGACACTCGGCGCTGCAGACAATCCGAAGCGTCTACTGCTGAAGATAGCAACTGGTCTGTCTGATCCCGAAGATGCTTTGAAGGTAACGGGCAGTGCGGTGCTTTACGGCATCGTGCGCGCGCCGCAAGGCACGATCACGATCGAAGGCTCCGGACGCGTGCGCGGTACGGTCGCTTGCAACTACCTGTTTGTGAATGGCAATGGCGTGTTGCAGATCACTGAAAGCGACATTCCGCCACCGCCGGTGAATCGCCCGCCGATCGTCGATGCGGGTGGCGATCAATCCATAACCCTGCCCACCAACTCCGTGAGTCTGAGTGGGATCGCAAGTGACGACGGCTTGCCGCAAGGCAGTGTTTTGCAACTTAACTGGACCGTCGTGAGTGGTCCTGGACCAGTCGTGTTCAGCGATCCGACTCACGCGATCAGCACGGCTACGTTTACGACTGCGGGTGAGTATGTCCTGAAGTTGACTGCGTCAGACGGACAGCTTAGTGCGAGCGATACGTTGAAGGTAACGGTGGTGCCAAACAATCAGCCGCCGACAGTGGACGCGGGTCCCGACCAGATCATTGAACTACCCGATCCGGCATTCCTTAAGGGCGTAATCACTGACGACGGCATGCCACATGGCAGCACGGTTACTTCGACGTGGAGCCTCGTGAACGGTCCTGGTCCGGTCGTGTTTGGCAATGCAAACGCACCCGTGACGACCGCAACGTTCACGACTCCGGGTCTTTACACATTAAGACTCACCGCAACCGACACTGAGTTCACCGTATCGGACGAGATGTCGGTGACGGTTCTATTGAACCAACCTCCAACTGCGAATGCCGGTCCGGATCAGGAGATAACTCTGCCCGGCGTCTCGACGTTGCATGGAATAGCGACGGACGACGGTCTGCCGCGTGGCTCGGTGCTCGAGACGTTCTGGACTTTTGTTAGTGGACCTGGACCAGTGGTCTTCCCGGATGCGACCTTGCTCAACACCACTGCGATCTTTTCAGTGCCCGGCACATACGTGCTTCGTCTCACCGCCTCGGATGGAAAGTTAAGCGCGAGTGATGAGTTGACGATCGTCGTCAAGCCGAAGCCGTTCGCCGAACGCACTTACACGCTCGACGCCGATTTTGACGAAGGAAACACCTTCAACGTCATTCACGACGTCGCAAACCAACTTCAGCTTGATAACAAAGCGCAAAATTTCGATTTCATCTGGGTTGCCGTTTCTACCAAAGGCACCATCGTCAAAATCAACACCGAAACAGGCCAGATTGTGGGTGAATTCTTCACCTCTCCGAGCGGCCAGCCGAGAGACCCGTCAAGAACTACAGTCGATCTTAACGGCAACGTCTGGAACACAAATCGCGAAGGTAACAGCGTGGTGCACGTCGGCCTGCTTGAAAACGGCCAGTGTAAGGATCGCAACGGCAACGGCATCATCGACACGTCAACCGGATTCGGTGACATTCGTCCCTGGACCAATGCAGGCGGCGCCGATACTAACGGCGGCGTTTCGACGGCAGCGGACGAATGCATACTCCACTATACGAAGGTCAATTCGTTCGGCACGCGTCACCTGTCTGTCACCAAGGATAATGATATTTGGGTGAGCGGCACGAGTGGCCGGCGGTTCGATTTGGTCGATGGCATCACCGGTCAGATCAAACGTGCGGAACCAACGGTCGGCTTCGGCGGTTACGGTGGTTTGATCGACAAGAATGGCGTGATCTGGTCGTCAAACCCGATGTTGCGTTGGGACACGAGCAAGCCTTTGACTGGTCCAAGCGGCGGCAACTGGACCGGCTTCAATCATCCGAGCTACGGCTTGTGCATCGACAGCGGCGGCAACGTTTGGAATAGCTCGTTTGGCGACGGCCGGATCCGCAAGTTTGCACCAAACGGCACGTTAATCGGCACCTTCAACCAGGGTGACGCGTTTGCGCAAGGTTGCGTGGTAGATCGCAACGACCACGTATGGGTGGCGCACTCGCTGAACCGCAGCACCGTGGGCCACTTGCGAAATGACGGCACCTACATTGGCACTATCCCGGTGGGCAGTGGGCCGACAGGAGTTGCAGTGGACGCCTCGGGGAAGATTTGGGCAACCAACTACAACAGCCGCACAGTCTCGCGAATTAATCCGAACCTCGGACCGCTCGCTGCCGACGGCGTAACGCATGTAGGCGCAGTTGAATTCACGACTCGGGATCTCGGAGGCAATCCCTACAACTATAGCGACATGACGGGCAGTACTCTGTTTGGTGTTCCGGGTACAGGCACATGGAGCACGATCTTTGATAGCGGAATCGTAGGGGCGGAGTGGGGCCGCATTGGGTGGACTGCGCGAGTTTGTGGCGACGCGTCGCTTACAGTGTCAGTTGCGAGCAGCACGAACGGTACTACGTTTGGACCAGCCCAGATTGTGACGAACGGCGCCGATCCGACCGTGGCCAACGGACGCTTCCTGCGAATCAACGTCGCCTTCAAGCGTTCAGCCAGCGGTGAATCGCCGGTGCTCTACGATCTCAGTGTGGGCACGAGTGGTTACACCTTACCAGTGGTGCAAAACGAGGCGCCGACGGTATCGGCCGGCAGTGACAAGACCGTTACGCTGCCTGACGTTGCGAAGCTCAGCGGTACTGCCTGCGACGACGGCTTCCCGCGCGGTGCTTCATTATCACTTTCGTGGTCCAAGGTCAGTGGACCAGGAGATGTTGGCTTTACGAAACCCACCTCGCCGATAACTGATGCGAGTTTCACCGTAGCCGGCGCCTACGTGTTGCGCTTAACAGCAACTGATTCGGACCAGACGGTTAGCGATGAAGTGACAGTCACCGCGCTGCCTGCGAATGCAGCGCCGATCGTAAACGCGGGGCCGAACCAGACAATCACATTGCCGAATACCGCCCAGTTGAACGGCACAGTCGCTGACGACGGTTTTCCTGTTGGCGCAACAGTCAGCACATTCTGGAGCCAGTTGAGTGGACCAGGCGTAGTCACCTTCAATGACATTAGCAGCCCGGTGACGAGAGCGATCTTCTCAACGCCCGGCACGTATGTGCTGCGTTTGTCGGCCAATGACACGCATCGCATCGGTACAGACGACATTCAGATAGTAGTTAATGCTTCGCCAGCGCTCACGGGCGCGACTCTGCAACTGGCGGCATTGGCGGCTGGTCCATACGTGACCGGCACGCCGCAATCGGTGCGCGCCACGCTGCGCAACTCGGCCGGCAATCCGCTGGCAAACTTTGGTGTGGAGTTCACCGTCAGTGGACCGAATGCAACGACCGGCAGTGCGGTAACCAACACATCCGGTATTGCCACGTTCACTTATACCGGCACAAATCCGGGCACGGATACTGTCACGGCACTGGTGCGCAGCACTGCCACCGCGAACGTCAACGGCACACCACCAGTGTCGATGGTGTGGACAGTCACTCCGCAGTCACCGGCAGTAGTTCAAGGTTCGATTGGTGGACCACTCAACAATACGTCCGTCACTGGCAGTGTGCCTATCACAGTTGGCGCCGGCGTCACTCTAACGAATGCCACGGTCGAGTACTGGCCGGCTTCGAACCCCGCAGCGGTCACGACACTCGCAACGGGCGTCGGTGGTGGTCCAGGTACGGTTCTGGCTACGCTCGATACGACCTTAGTCGCGAACGGCAACTATATCATTCGCGTCACGGGCACCGACGGCAACGGCCAGCAAACAATCAGCCAGGTAACCATCACCATCACCGGCGAGAACAAACCGGGCCGCGTCACGCTGACAGTAACGGACATGACAGTTCCGGTCAGCGGCATTCCCATCACAATCGAGCGTCGCTACGACAGTATCGAGCGCAATCTGGTGGGCGACTTTGGTTACGGTTGGGCACTCGAGATGTCAGGGCCGCGCCTCGAAGTCAATCCTGACAACGATGTGACGATCACGGAGCCAGGCACAGGAAGGCGGGTGACGTTCCAGTTCAATCCCACGTCATTCGGTTTCCCGTTCAGTTTCTTCTATCAACCAACTTACACGCCTGAACCCGGTGTCTTCGGCAAGCTGACTTCGAATGGTTGTGGACTGCTTGTTAAATCCGGAACCGGCGTCATTTGCTTCCTTTCATTGGATACCAACTACAGTCCGACGGTTTATCAGTACACGGATCCTTACGGTCGTGTGTACACAATGACTTCTTCCGGGAAACTGCAAGCGATCAAGAACCTCGATGGCAACGTGCTCACTTTTGGCGCGAACGGTATTACCAGCAGCGCCGGCAATCTGACTGTCGCGTTTGCACGTGACGCACAAGGCCGAATCGAACAGATCACCGATCCTGCCGGCAAGGTGTTCCACTACACCTACGATGGAAATGGCGACCTGACCAGTGTTGCGTGGCCGGACACTGATACTCCACTGCGTTACGAGTATGACCCCGGCCACCTGTTCCGAAAGGGGATTGATGCTCGCGGTAATGCCGAAGCCACCAATACCTACTTCCCGAACGGCCGCCTCCAAAGCATCACCGATGCGATGGGTAAGACGACCAGCTACAGTTACGATCTGGTGAATAACATCACCACGACCACTCATCCGGATAACTCGGGCACAACGATTCAGCGATTCGATTCCAATGGAATGCTGCTCAGCCAGACTGATCCATTGAATCGAACCAAGAGCTACACCTATGACGCAAACCGCAACAAGAGAACGGAAACGGACGCACTGAATAAGACGACGACCTATGACTACGACGCCAATGGTCATCTGAAGTCAGTCACCGATCCACTCAACAAGACCATCACCTACGTCAACAACCAGAATGGCATGCCCACCACGGTTACTGACCAGTTAGGCAAGGTGCGCACCATCACCTACGACGAGAGCTTTAACCTCACCGCCATGTCGGACGAAGTTGGTCCTCAAGTCTCATTTACCTGGGATGATCACGGTAATCCGTTGACGATGATTGATGGCAACGGCAAGACATTCCGTTTTGTTTACGACGCGTTTGGTAACGTCGTCTCCAAGACTGATCCTCTGGGCCACGTCACCAGCTATACCTACGACGACATGGGCCGTGTCGTAACGATGACCGACTCGCGCGGTGTCAGCCGTTTCAGCTACGACGCGCTCGGACGAATGCTTACCGTAACCGATGCACTGAACCACGAGACGAGATTCAGGTACGACAACAATGGCAACAAGATTGAGGAAATAAATGCGAAGCAACAAATAACTACGTTCGAGTACGACGCCGCAGACCGTCTGTCTCGTGTCAATCATCCGGATGGTACTTCAATCAGTTACACCTACAACTTCCGCGGACAGAAACTCACTGAAACAAAAGCGGGGCCGCCACCGAGCGGCGGCTTCCTGGCGCCCGAAGCAGCGTTTGATACTTTCATCCGCACCACGACCTACACCTACGACAACGCCGGGCAGTTGACGAAGGTAGTTTTCCCGGACGACAGTGAAGTCACGTTTACATACGATGAAACCGGACGCGTTAAGACGGCGACCGACGAGCGGGGCAAGACCTACACGTACGAATACGATCCGAACTGTGGCTGTACGGATCGCCTGACTAAGAACATCGATCCTTCCGGTAGTCCTTCGACCTTCACTTACGACGCTGCCGGACGAACGATCTCGTTCGTAGACGCCAACAATCGCGAGACAAAATACGAATATGACGTTCGCGATCAGTTAGTGAAGACAACTTATGCTGACAACACGACTGAGACGAACACTTACGATGGTATGGGCCGCGGCGTCAGCAGCACCGATCAGGAGGGTCGAGTAACGCGATTCACCTATGATGAAAAGGGCAACATGCTTTCTGTCATTGATGCCCTCAACCAAACGACCCAGTTTACCTACGACGCACAAAACAACTTACTGTCGTCGATCGACTCACTCGGGCGGACCACGCAATACGAGTACGACGCCCTCAATCGCGTAATCAAAAGGACGCTTCCACTGGGAATGTCCGATCTCTACACGTACGACCAGATGGGCAATCTGGCAACACGACGTGATTTCAGGGGCAAGCAAACCACCTACGATTACGACTCGATGGATCGCTTGATTGCCAAGCATCCTGATTCGACTCTCGGTGAACCAACGGTCACCTACACGTATACCGAAACGGGCCGGCGCCGCACGATGACCGATGGCTCAGGTACTACTAACTACACGTATGACCTGCGCGATCGTCTGCTGACCAAGGAAACGCCTCAGGGAACGCTCACCTACAGCTACGATCGTACGGGTAATCTACTCTCGATGCGCTCGTCCAATACCGAGGGCGTATCGGTCGATTACACCTACGATGACATGAACCGCCTCCAGTCAGTCGTCGATAATCGCTTATCTGCCGGCGCCAACACCTACACCTACGACGCGGTCGGCAATTTGAAGATCGATATGCGGCCTAACAGCGTCAAGACTGATTACACCTATAACGTTGTGAATCGTCTGCTCAATATGGCCGTCAGCAAGGGAGCGACACCGCAGGCGTCATACGCTTTCACTCTCGATCGCACTGGTCGCCGGAGCTCGGCAACAGAACAAGACGGACGCACGGTGAACTACACGTACGATCCGATCTACAGATTGAAACGTGAGGCAGTTACAGGCAATCCAAACCCGGCTAAGAACGGAACTGTCGATTACACCCACGATGCTGTAGGCAATCGACTGTCGCGTATTTCTTCGCTGGCCGGAGTGTTGTCGGCAACTTCGTCTTATGACGCTAACGATCGTCTGACGTCGGATTCCTACGATGCGAATGGAAACACTCGCAATGCCGACGGCGTGAGTCATACCTACGACTACGAGGATCGTGTCAAGGGTGCTCAGGGCACTGCCATCCGAATCACTTACGATGGCGACGGCAACCTCGCAGCCAGGACAGTTGGCGGCGTCACGACGAGGTACTTAGTGGACGAGATGAACCCGACCGGCTTCTCGCAAGTCGTCGAAGAGCTCGTCAATGGTGAGGTGGCGCGGCAGTACACGTACGGCAACACAGTCGTCAGCCAGCGGCAGAACATTGGCGGCACGTGGTCCACCAGTTTCTACTCCTTCGATGGACACGGCAGTGTCCGTCAACTGACGAATGAATCCGGGGTGGTCACTGACACCTACACGTACGATGCCTTTGGCAAACTAATTTCGCAGACCGGTAGCACGCCGAACGTTTATCTCTACGCAGGCGAACGTTTCGACTTCGATCTCAATCTCTACTATCTCCGGGCGAGACACTACAGTCCCGATCGTGGTCGGTTCTCGTCGATTGATCCGTTCACTGGTTACATCGATGAGCCGATTTCGCTGCACAAGTATCTCTATGCTCAGGCCGATCCCGTAAACCTGATTGACCCGCTTGGATTGTCGGTGTTGGCGGAGTATGGCCAGCTAGTCAAGCGAATTGCCCTTCGCGTTTGGGCGGCGGTCCGGGCTTTGGGTCGAGCTATTGCCTGCGTCTTCCTCTACGCAGCCTCGTGGCTGGCGAGTATAGTAGGCTATCCGGCATGGCTTGTTGTTCGTAGATTGGCGCAACGGATGGGTCTGGCCTTCTGTGTTTGTCGCATCAGGAAGACTACGCCAGGCTATAGACCACCCCGCCCGATGGATAACAAGAAGACGGGTGACGACTTCCGGGACTTCATCAGGGACGTTTTTGACGCGTTGGGTTATGACACAGGTACCGAGGTGCCTTTCAACACTCCGCTTGGGGACCGTTGGATTGATGTTGGGCTGGGGTCGGGAGGTATCGAAACCAAGGTGAATGGTTCACCTTATAAACCTCTGCAGCGCGCGAAGGATGCGTGGTTGAGACGCAACCGCAACTACCCGGTAAGATTGATCCGGTTCATACAATGGCGCTGCTTCAGACGATGATCGCAAGGATAAAAACATGGGTGCAACAGTAAGTGCTTACTGGCCGGGAATAACTGAGGAACAGTTGGAGTCACAGCCTGGGTTCTACAATGACGACAAGCCGTGGGGCGACTGGATGGCCATTCGCGAAGAAGTTCCGGATGCGTTGGCTGCCATTAAAGGACTCGGCGCCGAGGCAATACTGTCGTTCAAGACCGATGGTTGGGACGATGAAGACGTACAGTGGGTGACACCACAACAGATGCGCGATGCGGCAGCAACGATTCGTGAGACTGTCGCCGCTCGGAGGCCTGAAGCGGAAGCTATTCTCGAGTCTTATCGGCGGACTGGGTATGTTACTGATGAACCGTTAGCGGACCAGTTCATTCGCGACCTCGACGACGTCATAGCGATTACGCAATGGGCTGAAGAGGAGGGTGCGTCCAAAATGACGCTGGAGGTTAACTGGTGAGCAAATTACTAACTATCACAGTTTTGCTGCTGCTCTGCGGATTAACTTGCATAGGCCAGGTGCCGCAAAAGAAAATGGCCCTGACAGTTGCCGATCGCGAGGCGTGGCAGAGGGTTTTGCAGTGGCCGGTCCAGCTTGAAGATCAGTGGCGAGGTTCGCGCACCACTAACGAGCCGGCGCAGAGTGGCCTCGTCTTTCACAGTTTGGGACGGGGAAATTATCTCGTGCAGATCGAGGTGCAGGAAAGTTCTTACCAGCCGCGTTATCTCTTCATGTACTACTCAGAGTCGAGTAAAGCGCCGTCACGTATTTTGAAACTGAAGACTTATGAAGGCGACGACGATGATGTGAACAAGATCTCGACGAAGCTCACGGCCGAAGTCGAAGGCACACCATCGTTTGATTCAGCAAAGAAGCAACTCGTCTTTCACACTAAAGGTCGCGGCACCGGCGACTGTGGCTCGCTCGTGCGTTACGAGATCACACCCACACGCGCCATACCCACCGAGGCACGCGTTCACGCCTGTTTCGACGATTACTCACTGGGAATCACGGATCCGCACCGCTGGCGACGCGTAAAGCGCCTTTAAGCAAGAACGAGCAGGGTCATCTGGCCAATTAAAAAGTGACATCATTCTCTCTCAATAAGCGGATGAACTCCATGACATCCTCTTTGGCCTTTTCTTCGCTTGGTTTATTAAACACTACGATCTTTATCTCCCGTTTCTGAGGAGAGCTAAAGACATATTTTCGTTTTTGGTTTACTTCTTCCAGGATCACCGGATTAGGTTGGCTAAGCACTCTTGGTAGACGCTCGGATATTTCCGATCTGTGACGCGCAATCTCGCGCTCAAGATAAAGCTCCTCCCAACAGTGAATATCAAATGGATACCGTCGCATTCGTCTAATCTTTCCAATCCAATCCTTCGTATTGCCACTTAAAGTGTTCGTAACGATAAGCAGAACGTGGTCGGGGTTATGTTCCAGTGCGTCATCCAAAAATGATTGAATATCTCTCTTCGTCGGTGGCTTCGTTACGTATCGTTTACATTGGACCACCCATTTAGCCATCCTTTTGCTTGATGGCAATGGACAGTCTTCCTTCATGGCTATAAAATCCCGTGCCTTATCACCGCCGGACTTTCCATACCACTGAATGTCAGTAAATCCCTCCTTCTCCAAAAGGAGACCGCAAAGTTTCTCAAAATCATTCGGTGTTAGCTGAGACCAGACTACCTTCATAACCTTCACCTAGATCTTAAGGTGGCAAATTTGCTGACCGCTTCGGGCAATAGTGACTGTTTCCTTTACGTGGCCGACTTCCAAGTCGACATCGACGCTTGAGGTCTTACCTGGGTCGATTTGAACCCGAATAACCACAGCCTTCTTGAAGTCCGGTGCATTGACATCGATGGTGTAGGCGGTGGGCCGCCCTCTGGGAACGATAAAGGTGCCATCGCCGTTGGTTGTGGCCGTTGAATCATTGTTCGTAGCCATGTTTATAAGTGTAACGATCGTGCCGGTTACGACACCCCCGTTTCGATCCGTAACGGTGCCGGTAAAAGATCCCGCGAACTGTCCCTGAGCAAATTCCAAATACTCTTGCGGGCCGTTTCTAATCATGTAAACCCGAGTTTGCATTGGTTTTAGAGTAAAGAAATCCCGAAGGTCCATGGAGGCTCCTTCAATTTTCCAGCCCTTTCTTGGGATTAGTCTCGCGGGGTTTTGTAATCTGTAGGTCTTAACTACAGATGTTTATGCTTGGTTAAGTAAGCAATAACTAAGCCAGCAAGCTTAGCGGGTCAAAAGGCACATTCTGTGCTGGTTCGCTGGTAAGCCTAACACAATTTTATGGATTGATTCCAATTTTTGGAGTGCCCAACGGAAGAACTTCAGAACTGCTTTGCCTCAAATTCCGAAATCATTCTTGGACACAGTGTGTACAGGGAGCGACCTGGTCAACGATTGGAGTTAAGGATCGTTAGGCAATATCGCAGGCTAATCACGGACCAGGTCGCTATCGCTCCCTGTACTGACTGGTCCAAGCCCGACGGCCGACTTTGTGGCAAAGCCCCTTTAGAATATCGGAGTTATTGAACCAATAGTTTGCACCGAGCCTACAATTGCGGTGATTTTTCATCAGCCGTGAAAATCATTCATGCCGCGCTGTGGTGAGCTTGATCAACCCGCTGCTGTAGCCAAACTCAGCTTCATAAGTAGTAGTCTGAACCTTAACTTCACTGACATCGTCGACATTCATTTCAGTCAGTCGTGAATGTCGATGCCATCGAGCGGGATGTTTGTCGCACTCGTGCGCTGTCCGTTAATAAGCGACTGAGCTTTCCATACCTCACTTTGCGCGTTACTATTTGTGTGGGTGAGATCATGAAACTGAAATTTAGTTTAATGCTGTTGTTCATGTTGGTGCTGAGCGTGAACATATTTGCGCAGGAACCAACAAGCGCCGCGGAACAGGTCGATAACCTGAAGGCACAATTGCTCGATGTCCAGGGCCGGGAAGATGCTTTACGCACGCACCTAGCTCAGTTGGACGAGGCTATTAAGCCCGAGAATATCGAGCGCTCGCTGGCGGGAGTTGGTTCAACCCGGCCCGAGGAATTACGCGAGCAGCGGCGGCGGCAGTTGTCGATCGAAAGAGACGGCGTGTTGGCCCAGTTGCAGACACTCGAAACAGGTCGTTTGCGTTTGGAGAGTGCGATCGCAAACGCTGAGACGCAGGCATATCACGAGAGCGCACGACCGAGACCCAGCGACTCGAATCAAATTATGATGGCGGCAGGTGGCATTCCTTTGTGGTTCGTGTTTGCGGGCGGTGGTAGTGTGGCCCTGCTGGCCCTGGGTGGCGGCGCGTTGCTTTACAGACGAAAACGCGTGCGTTAGTTTCAGTCACAAAAGGGCACAAAAGATCATCGGATACCAACCAATCCCTGGACTGATTGGATCAACTTTTCGGAGTCATAACCAACCCCGTCTTTGAAAACGATCTCGACGTTCTCGATGTCGCCGATCGTTGTCGCGGGGTTTCCTTTGACGACCATCAGGTCAGCCTGTTTGCCGGGCGCAATCGAGCCGATGCGCGCATCTTCACCAAGAAATTTTGCGCCATTGAGTGACGCGATCTTGATTGCTTCAACCGGTGTGAACCCTGCCTCAACCAGCAGTTCAACTTCGCGGTGATCGCCAAATCCCGCGACGATTCCGCCGTTCCCGGTTGGATCAAGACCGGCGATAAGCAGTCCGCCCGCTTTCACAAACGCACGCTCAAACTCCATCGCTTTGCGCAACAACGCGACAAAGTTCGACTCCGATGACACGCGCGCGCGTGCTTGCAGGTAACGGACGCGAGCGTCAGTATTCATCACGTTCAACATGCGCGGATTCAGCAACGCACTGCTCGCGCCGATACCGGATTGCGCTAACGGGGCGCTGCCAGCTTCGAATACCGGCAACGTCGAAGTGACAGCCACATTTTTCGCGACCAGCGTGCGTATCGTGTCCTGTGCAGCAGCACCGTTGATATCGAGTTGCCGCAGACTGTTTTGCACACCCTGCGGACACTGATCGGGTTGCTTGTTAGGAACAAACTCCGAATCCGCAAACAAGCCGTGTTCGAGATCGTCGATGCCGATCTCGGCCGCTTCTTTGTAACCAATCGAACAGAGATGCCCCGTGACTTTCAGTCCGCGTTTGTGTGCCTCCTCGACAGCGGCGCGCAACTCGTCACGCGTGATGTTCATGTACGCTTTGAATGAAGAAGCGCCGAGATCGGCCCAGTAGTTCACCATGCGCCGCGCGTCATCCGCACCGGTCAATGTGTGCATCACGGGCGTGAACGAGCCTTTACCCTCGAGATACGGCGCGGTGATGTGCATCTTTGGTCCAATCATGCGACCCGCATCGATCAACTTCTTGATCTCGAGATCAGCGTAAGGTTGGACGCTGCCTGTGGTTCGAATCGTGGTGACGCCCAGCGCGAGGTACAGGCGTGGAAAACTGATCCCCATGTTCGAATACATCGGTGGCGAACCACCCATCGGAAAGAACATGTGGTTGTGCATTCCCACGAGACCCGGCAACACCGTGTAACCATTGAGATCGAGTGTCTGCGCATTTGCCGGTATCTTCGCCGTCGCACTCGGCTCGACCGACTGAATCTTTCCCTCGCTGATGACGATTGTCTGATCGTCTTTGGCGGCGGCGCCGGTGCCGTCAATCACGCGCACGTGGGTCAGCGCGATGATGCGTGCGTCGGTGCGGATGAACTGTCGATCGGGAGTTTGCGCGAACGCAGCGAACGCAAACGACGTACAACAGACGAGCAGTAACAGAATGGAGAGTTTGGTTTTCATTGTTTCCGTCCCGGCAGAGTTTGGCCATAAGATAACAGAACCTGCCTTGCTGCCGTGATAAATTCACTAACATGACTGTCGCGTTCGTCGTCGCCGTTTCTGTCTTACTCGGATTGCTGTTGTTTCTCGTGAGGGAAGTACGGCGCCCGCCCGGTCCACCCGAATGGGGGCGCACTCCCGTTTGGCCCAAACGATTGCGGATTTTGCTCAGCGCAGTGGTCCTGTTACTTGCGTTGGTTGTTTTCTGGGGGTTCTTCATCGAACCCAACCGGCTGATAGTTCGTGAAGAAACAATCGCGATCGATAACTGGACGCGTGAGTTGGACGGTCTCAAGATTGCAGTGATCTCGGATATTCACGCCGGCGGATCGTTTATCAACGACAAGAAGTTGCACTTGATTGTCGATCGCACAAACGCGCTTCATCCGGATCTCATTGTCATACTCGGCGATTACATGTCGAGTAATGGTCGAACCAGTAAACGCATCGAGCCGGAGGTGTTTGGCGCGGTGCTGAAAAATTTCAACGCGCCGCTTGGCACTTATTCCGTCCTCGGCAATCACGACTGGTGGTACGGCGGCGCTAAAGTGCGTGCGGGTCTGGAGCAGAACGGCATCAAGGTTCTCGAGGATGAAGTGTTGCAGATCGAAGCTCGTGGTGTTTCGCTGTGGCTGGTAGGTCTCGCCGATCTCTGGACTCGGCCACAACGAATTGAACAGACGGTCGCCAAAGTTCCGGAAGGGCAAACGATGATCGCATTGACTCACAACCCCGACATCTTTCCGAATCTTCCCCAACGCGTGCCGCTGTTGTTGGCGGGCCACACGCACGGTGGGCAAGTCAAGTTACCTTTCATCGGCTCCGTTGTGGAATCGTCTCGTTATGGCGAGCGTTACCAGCGCGGTCACGTTTTTGAAAACAACCATCACCTGTTTGTAACGACTGGTATCGGCACCAGCATCGTGCCCGTTCGTTTCGGTGTCACGCCCGAGATAGTTTTACTTACGTTGAGATCAAAATGAGCCGCAAAAGGCACAAGAGAAGCACTCCTTTTGTTCTTCTTTGTGGCTTGACTTGTCTCCTATTGAGGCGTAGGCTGCGCTCATCGTGGAGTGGGAGAATCTCGTAATCCCCCAAAAACCAAAACAAGTTACCTGACATTTGTAGTCACTTTCAGACTCGTCTCAGAACCCGTTTCTAGCTGGCTCTCCGCCTGTCTGGAATTAACCCTTACCCTTAAAGGAGACCGTTATGTCGAAAACCCGTTCCTTACTTGTCCTCGTTACATTGTGTGTCGCAGCAGGTATCACCTGGTTGACTTCAGCCCCCGGTAGTAAAGCGACTCCAGCGAATGGCCCAAACCTTTCGGTTCGTGAAGACGTGCTCGGTTCGCAGTGGGTAGTCCGCGATGAAAAGATTTCGGCGACTGCCTGTAGCGCGATTGAAGGCGAAGTTACACCCGGTCTGCGAAAACTCGTGCGCTTCACTGTCATGACGCCAAACACCGGAAACCAGGACATCTTCGTCGGCGATCCGAATGACCACGTTGCCGCAAACGATGGGCTTTTTGAGTTCGCTTCGTGCCATCACCATTACCACTTTAGACACTATGCACTTTATGAGCTCGTCGATCCGCGCACCGGTCAGGTTTGGCGTGCGGCAAAGCGCGGGTTCTGCATGCTCGATACGGATCCGAACCCGGTTCCGGTCGGTGGCACGCCGCCACGTTCAGGAAAATTCCGCAATTGCGGCGCGGTCGACATTCCCGGAAATCAGGGTATCACCGCCGGTTGGGCCGACACCTATCGCTTTACCCTCGCCGGACAATATTTTGTTTTGGATGGCGGCGATGGTCAGCCGGTCGTGCCTCCGGGCGATTACCTCATTCGCATCACCGTGAATCCGCCGTTTGTAGCTGTGGCCGGCGAGCCTTGCCCGAACGTCGATCCACAGGGTTTCTGTCATCAGTTACCAGAGACCAACTACAGCGACAACATCGGCACCGCGAAGATTACGATTCCGGAGCACCCCGGACGTCAGGGCAGTGGACCATTGGCAGGGAACACTGATCCCACCACCGACTGTGATCATGGCTGCGGCGGCAACAACAACAACTAAGCCAAACATTACCGAGCGATTTAGTCAGCCGGCATTAATGGTAACAGTCCGCGATTTTGTTGATCGTCGCTCGATCGTGCGCAAGATCTGGGGCGACCCGGATCTTGTGCTTCTCATCTTCGCGGGTTCAGCCGCCGAGTTTGCACTTAACCGGGCGGTGGATTGGCTTTTCTTCACCGGTGAAATCCCACGTGACCCAATCGGCCGGCTCTTCTCTACCGTTCGTTACGCCCAGGAGATAGTGTTCGTCGACGAGGAAAAAGCGCGGCGCACTCTCGATCGAATAAACTCGCAACATGCATCCGTCGAACATCAGCGCGGCCAGACCATCCCCGATTGGGCTTACCGCGACGTGCTCTACATGTTGATCGATTATTCAGAGCGTGCGTACGCGCTGCTCTACAAATCGTTGTCTCTACGTCAACAGAGCGACTTGTTTGAAGTATTTCTGCGGATCGGTGAGGCCTTGTGCATTCCGGAGTTGCCCAGCACGTATGCGGAATGGCAGCTCGATCGACGCCGCCATCTCGTGCGCGATCTGAGTTATAGCAAACACACAGCCCTGCTCTACCAAGCCTACCGCAAACATCTGGGAATGTGGCGCTATTACTTACTGCTTGAGGTACAAGCCTTACTGGTGCCCGGCGAAGTGCGAAGGCTGCTCCATCTAAACTCGACGCCGCTCATCTCCGGCGCCGCTCGAACCTACGGAAAGATCGGCAGCAGTCCTCTCCGATCGCTGGCCCATACATTACTAATTCCGACGCGCTATTGGTCCGAGGTGCGAAACTTCGCTAGACACTGAAGTTTGAAGGGGATTTGAGCCGAGCAGGACTCGAACCTGCGACCCACTGGTTAAAAGCCAGTTGCTCTACCGACTGAGCTATCGGCCCACGTGCAGGAGGGCATTCTACCGAACGAGAGCGAGATTGTCCAAGCCGCGGTTTTCGCGAATGAACGCGGAACAATCTTACTTATTATCACGCAGCCAGCCACCTAACGCCGAGTTCTCCACGATAATCGTCTGCGAGCGTTCCGGGCCGGTGGAGATGAGGCCGATGGGGACGCCGATCTGTTCGGATAGGAAGTCGACGTAGCGACGTGCGTTCGTGGGCAGGGCAGTCAACTCGGTCGTGCCGAGTGTTGAGCTCCGCCAGCCCGGCAACGTTGCGTACACCGGTTCGATGCGACGGAGATCCTGTGACACTGCCGGCAGCGACTCGCATACTTTCCCGTCGAGCTTGTAACCAGTGCAGACTTTGATCTCGTCGAGCTCGTCGAGGACGTCGAGTTTAGTTAGCGCTACTGAAGAGAAACCGTTAATCTCCGCGGCGTAGCGTGTCGCAAACGCGTCGAACCAACCGCAGCGTCGCGGACGACCGGTTGATGCGCCATACTCGCGCCCACGCTCTCGGATCATCTGACCCAACTCCGCCTCGCCTTCAAGCATTTCCGTCGGAAACGGGCCTTCACCGACACGCGTCGTGTACGTACGCACAATTCCAAGCACGCCGTTCAGACGATTCGGCGCGAGACCCGTGCCGATGATTGCGCCGCCGGCCACCGTGGTTGAAGACGTAACAAACGGATAGGTCCCGTGGTCCACGTCGAGCAAGGTGGCTTGCGCGCCTTCAAGAAGGATCGACTTGCCTTCAGTCGCTGCGATATTGAGATAGTGTGTAGTGTCGGCGATGAATGGACCAAGACGTTCGGTCAGCACCGACATCTCGTTGAAGATCTCGTCGGCACTCAGTCGCCCTCCGCCGTAAGCTTCGATGATGCGATTCGCGTCTTCGAGATTGCGCTCGATTCGAGAACGCAGCACGTCGGGCACGAGTGCGTCAGCCGTGCGGATGCCGCGTCGCCCTGCCTTGTCTTCGTAGGCCGGACCAATACCACGCAACGTGGTTCCGACTTTCTCGTTTCCGAGACGCTCTTCGCTCGTGTGGTCCAACGCGCGATGGTAGGGAAAGATCAGATGCGCGCGTGAACTGATCTTCACTCGTTCCGGCGAGACTTCGATGCCCTGTTGCGTGAGTCGGTCGGCTTCGACGAAGAACGCCTTAGGATCGATGACCATGCCGTTGCCGAGCACGCACGTCTTGCCACGATGCACGATTCCAGACGGCAACAAGTGAAGCACAAACGACTGATCGCCAACCTGAACCGAATGGCCCGCATTGTGGCCGCCCTGATAGCGCGCCACGATGTCGAAACGCTCTGCGAGCAGATCGACGATCTTGCCTTTACCTTCGTCGCCCCATTGGGCGCCGATCACTGCGATTACTTTAGACATAAGCCATTTCCTGGTACAGCTCGAGATACCTGGCAGCGGCTGCTTCCCAGGAATTATCTACCAACATTCCATTGTGCTGGATCTTTTGCCAATGCTCGGGCCGGCCATAAAAGTAAAGTGCCTCGCGTATTTTTTCAAGCAAAGCACCTGCTTGATAAGGTCCAAACTTAAATCCATTGCCACTGCCATCGGCGGGATTGAACTGTTGGACCGTGTCGTCAAGTCCGCCAGTCGCACGCACGATCGGAACGGTGGCGTAGCGCATGCTGTACATCTGGTTCAGACCACAAGGCTCGTACAGCGAAGGCATAAGAAACATGTCGGCGCCTGCTTCGATCTGATGGGCCAACGGCTCACCGGCGTAACCTTTGTAGATACCAACCTGCTTTGGCGCCAGGTCGTGCAGGTGTTGCAGGAAGTCTTCATACTCGCGCGCGCCGGCGCCCAAGGCGATGAAAAACGATCCGGTCTCGAGCATTGGACGTGCGATATTCCTAATCAGGTCGTAGCCTTTCTGAGCAACGAGTCGCGAGATGATGGCGATGATCGGTCGATCCGGATCTTCCATCAATCCAAATCGTCGCAATAGATCGATCTTGCACTCGCGCTTTCCCGATAGATCGTCAGCAGAAAAATTTGCCGCGATGTGCGGATCGGTTTCCGGATTCCAAATTTCGTAATCGACGCCGTTCGCGATTCCCACCAGACGGTCGTGACGCGCGCGCAACAGCCAGTCGAGTCCGTGACCTTGTTCGGGTGTTTGAATCTCACGCGCATAACGCGGGCTCACGGTCGAGAGCGCGTCTGCGGCGATGATGCCGGCTTTTAGTGCGGAGGCGTGACGGTCCAACCGGAAGTCGTCGCCTTCAGGCGGATCACCAAAGCCAAGCCACCAGAGATCACCTGCATCAAACAAACCCTGGTAGCCGACGTTATGAAGTGACAACAAAGACCTGGTGTTTTCAAAGAATTGATCATAACGACGGCGCGCGCGCAACTCAGCGATCGCAAAACCGCAGGGCCAATCGTTTCCGTGCACGATGTCCGCCGCAAAGCTCAAGTGTTTCAGCAGAGCGAGGGCGGCGCGAGAGAAGAACGCGTAACGAATGTGGTCGTCGTTGTAACCGTAGATGTTAGGACGCGCGAAGAACTCGGGAGCTTCGAGCAGGTAAGTTGGTGCGCCGGCAGTGTCGCTATACCAGAAACGAACGAGATGAACCTGCCCGCGCCATTCAACGCGAACGTTCTCTATCGAACCGCCGTTCAGGAATGCGCGATCGGTCTGATCGTAAAGCGGAAGAATGAGTTTTGCGTCGACGTCCTGCTCGATTAGTGCCTTGGGCAGTGCGCCTGAGACATCCGCCAGCCCACCGGTTTTGGCAAAAGGCACAGCTTCAGATGTCAAGATGGCGACGCGCATACGGAGAGAGAGTTAGCCACAAAAAAGCACAGAACACAAAAAATGATTTTGTGCCTGTGCCTTTTTGTGGCCGGTTTTAGCTTTGCATCGATGCGAGAAACTCGGCGTTGGACTTCGTCTTCTCGAGGCGTTCGAGCACGACCTCCATCTGTTCGACCGGCGACAGCGGGTTCAACACGCGTCTCATCACCCAGATGCGATTCAGATCTTCCTTACTGATCAGAAGCTCTTCCTTGCGTGTGCCGGAACGCTGCAAATCGATGGCCGGGAACAGACGCTTATCACTCAGACGACGATCGAGGTGAATTTCAGAGTTACCAGTGCCTTTGAACTCTTCGAAGATCACGTCGTCCATGCGCGAACCCGTGTCGATCAATGCCGTGGCGATAATCGTCAGCGAGCCGCCTTCTTCAATGTTACGCGCCGCGCCGAAGAATCGTTTCGGACGTTGCAGCGCGTTGGAGTCGATACCGCCGGAGAGGATCTTGCCGCTCGGCGGAACGACCGCGTTGTGCGCACGTGCGAGACGTGTGATCGAGTCGAGCAGGATGACCACGTCGCGTTTGTGCTCGACGAGTCGTTTGGCTTTTTCGATGACCATATCAGCCACTTGCACGTGGCGAGTCGGTGGTTCATCGAATGTTGATGAAATCACTTCACCATTGACGGAGCGCTGCATGTCGGTGACTTCTTCCGGTCGCTCGTCGATGAGCAAGACGATCAGAGTTGTTTCCGGATGGTTATGCGTCACCGAGTTGGCGATGGTTTGCAGCAGCATCGTTTTACCGGTGCGCGGCGGAGCGACGATCAAACCGCGTTGACCCTTGCCCAGCGGCGTCACCAGGTCGATGACGCGTGCGGAGAGGTTCTCCGAGGTCGTCTCCATCTTCAACTGCTCCTGCGGATACAGCGGAGTGAGATTGTCGAAGAATACTTTTTCGCGCGCCTGATCCGGCGATTCGAAGTTAATAGCTTCGACTTTGATCAATGCAAAATATCGTTCACCTTCTTTGGGTGGACGAATCTGGCCGCTGACGGTATCGCCCGTGCGCAAGTCAAACTTGCGAATCTGTGAAGGCGAAACGTAGATGTCATCCGGCCCCGGGAGATAGTTGTACTCAGGGGCGCGGAGAAAGCCGAAACCATCCGGCAACGTTTCCAATACACCTTCAGAGAAGATGAGACCGCTCTTTTCTGTTTGTGCGGCCAGTACTTTGAAGATGAGCTCCTGCTTACGCATGCCCGTAGCGCCGGGCACGTCCATGCTCTTGGCGATCTGCGTAAGTTTGGAGATCGACATCTCCTTGAGATCGGCCAGATTGTGAAAGCCTTCATTCTTGCCGTCGCGGCTTTCTCTGGGTTCTCGTTCGGGAGCTTCGGCGGTTGCGACAGTACTGCCGCCATCATCTCCATTGTCGGCGTTGTTCGCGCTTGAAGCGCGTGAACGTGTTCGTTGTGACATGTCAGTTGTTCTCTAGTATTTCTCTAACGCAGTTTCAGCGATTATCAATTCCTTGATTTATTGGATGTGAACGATTGTGTGGTAAAGCGAGAGATGCAGGACGCGCGTAGCTCCCACGTCATTCGCGGGACAATAAGTACGATTCTCCTCAAACGGTGCTATGCAATGTAACTCAACTTTTCGCGTGCGGCAAATCAGTAACACTTGGATGCCACCCACTCCACAGGCGTGGCCCTAAAATTCAAGTTGACCAAATGGGGGCAGATGAGAATTCGGATTCGGTTTCAGGATACTAACTTAAAGTTGCAAAGCGCAAACGAACAACACATGACTGTGTTATATGTGTGGATAAAACGGCCACACATTTACATAGAATTACTCACCGATCAATTGCGCTTTTTATCGCCCGCCAAAGCTCTTCGCGACCGCGGCCGCTTTTGGCCGAGTAGGCCATAACGCTGTCGACATTGAGCACGCGTGCAATTCGCCCCAGGTTCTTTCTTAACTCGTTGTTCGAAAGCTTATCGGATTTCGTGGCAACAGTTAATCGCGGCTTGTTACTTTCCTCAAGCCATTCGTGAAGTTGCAAATCCTGTTTTGTGGGTTCGTGACGCGAATCTACGATGTGAATTGATAGCACAAGCTGGCGGCGCAAAGCAAGAAAAGTGGTGGCCATCTCGCCCCAACTCGATTTTATTTCCTTTGGTACACGAGCGTACCCAAAGCCCGGAAAATCCACGAACCGAAACTGATTGTTGATCTCGAAAAAATTCAGTGCCTGCGTGCGGCCGGGTGTTGAAGACGTACGCGCCAGGCCGTGAACCGACAGCAGGGAATTGATCAAGCTCGACTTGCCCACGTTGGAGCGTCCTAAAAAAGCGATCTCAGGCTTTGCGTCTCGGGGCCAGTCGGCTTCTTTAAAGGCGCTCTTGAGAAACTCGGTAGTGACAACTTTCATGCATTTCTCTGCGGCCCTCTGCGTATCTCGGCGATCTTTGCGTTGAGAATTGGTTTACCGCAGAGAACGCAGAGATACGCAGAGGGCCGCAGAAAATGGGGCTTAACTACCCGCGGCTGCGGCCTGGGCGGCAGCGCGTTGTTGGTAGAGCGCGATCAATTTCTGCATGCGGTCCCTGATGGTTGCCAGCTTGGCTTCGTAATCGGGACACTCCTTCACAGTTTTTTCGAGGTGCGCGAGATAGTCGGGATTTCCCATCTGTTCGCGTAGTGCGGGAATGAATGGCTCCAGCTTCGCATAAACGAAGAGGTGCTCGCCGTTTGCATCGTTGAACATCTGCGGGTCGATCGCGCCGTTGTTAACGAGCGAGCACGCCATGTCCCAGTAAGAGATCACCATCCGATAAAGACCGCTCTTATCGCTGGTTAATACATCCATAAAATCTTCTTTACCTTTCGGGTTGAAGGTAAAGAACCAGCTGCGCGCGTCGCGCATCGTCTTCTCACGCCTGAGATCGTAAAGCTTCAAAATCAGATCGGCGTCTTTGTATTTACTCATTTGTGCTCTCCTTATTAGTCCACAGATTACACAGACTACACAGATGCTTATAAAGATCTGTGTAATCTGCGGATGGATTGGTTTGGAATATTAACTTGTCTGAATTCCTTGTGAAGGCTGCTCGGTAGTCCACAGTGGCGGAGTCTCATCGGCGGCCTGTGTCGGGCACGCATCCTCGAGCGCGAGCGACAGGACCTCATCAATCGACTCCACGAAATTGATGTTGAGCGCGTCGCGCACTTCTTCGGGGAGTTCGGTGAGATCCTTCTCGTTGTCTTTTGGCAGGACGATCGTATCGATGCCAAAGCGATGAGCAGCCAGTAACTTCTCTTTAACGCCACCGATCGGAAGCACCTTACCGCGGAGCGTGATCTCGCCGGTCATGGCCACATTCCTCTTTACCGGCACTCGCGCGAGGGCCGACGCCATCGCGGTTGCCATCGTGATGCCGGCGGATGGTCCATCCTTCGGAATCGCGCCTTCGGGAATATGAATGTGCAGATCGCGCTTGCGAATAAAGTCGAGACTCATACCCAAACGCTCGGCACGCGCGCGAATGCAAGTCAGTGCTGCCTGCGCAGATTCCTGCATCACGTCGCCGAGTTTTCCGGTAAGCGTCACGCCGCCACGACCTTTAACGAGCGTCGCTTCAATCTGTAGCACTTCGCCGCCGATTTCAGTCCACGCAAGTCCGGTCGCGAGTCCGATCTCACTCTGCGCCGCGATACCTTGCTGGCGAAACTTGATTGGACCGAGCATATCGCGAACGCGTGCGGCATCGACGAGCTCTTTTACGTTTTCGCCAAGTTGTTCGGCTACGACTTTGCGAGCCAGCTTGCGACAGCAGGAACCGATCTCGCGCTCGAGATTGCGTACGCCTGCTTCACGTGTGTAGTGGCGAATAATTTCCAGAATGCCTTCGTCGGCAAAGTCAAACTGTTCCAGCTTGAGACCGTTGGCTTCAGCCTGTTTCGTCACGAGGTGGCGCTTTGCAATCTCGAGCTTCTCTCGTTCGGTGTAGCCGGAGAGGCGAAGAATTTCGAGACGATCCTGGAGTGCCGGTGGAATTGTGTGCAGGACGTTGGCAGTGGCGATGAAAAAGACCTTCGATAAATCGTATTCAACGTCGAGATAGTGATCCTGGAACGTGTGGTTCTGTTCCGGATCGAGCACCTCGAGTAACGCTGCACTCGGATCGCCGCGGAAATCTGCGCCGAGTTTGTCCACTTCATCGAGCAGCAACACCGGATTCACGGCGCCGGCCTTCTTCATCATCTGAATGATCTGGCCGGGCAGCGCGCCGATGTATGTGCGACGGTGACCACGAATCTCAGCTTCATCGCGCACGCCGCCTAACGAGAGGCGCACGAACTTGCGTCCGGTTGCGCGTGCGATCGATTTACCGAGACTGGTTTTGCCGACACCCGGAGGGCCGACAAAGCAAAGAATCGAACCGCGCGGATTCTTCACGAGTTGACGAACGGCGAGATACTCGAGAATTCGTTCCTTGATCTTCTCGAGTCCGAAGTGATCTTCGTTGAGCACTTCTTCGGCCTTCGTGAGATCCTTGATCTCTTTCGACTTCTGTTTCCATGGTACGCTGATCAGCCAGTCGATGTAGGTGCGCGAGACTGTACCTTCGGCTGACATCGGCGGCATGGCTTCGAGGCGGTGCAGTTCCTGCATCGCTTTTTCTTTGGCCTCATCGGTCATGCCTGCTTCTTCAATCTTTTTCTTCAGCTCTTCGAGCTCAGCCTTTTCGTCCTTGCGACCGAGTTCCTTGTGAATGGCTTTGATCTGCTCGTTGAGGTAGTACTCTTTCTGCGCCTTCTCCATCTGTCGCTTGACGCGAGTTTGGATCGTGCGATCGAGTTGACGTTTCTCGATCTCGGTTTCCAGCAACTCGATCAAACGTTGCAAGCGTGCCTGGGTCGAGAAGATCTCGAGCAGTCCTTGTTTGTCTTCGACGGAGATTCGCAGTTGTGATGCGAGTGCGTCGGCGAGATGCGAAGGTTCCTGATTGCGCAGCGCAGTTTGCAGCGCGTCGGTTTGCGTGTCAGGAGCGAGACGAAGATGTTGCTCGACGAGTTGGCCGACTTTCTGAATCAGCGCGTCGAGCCGTGTGCCTTCTTCGTTGACGATAGGCGCGCGACGCACGAGGGCCATGAAGGCGCCATCCGTGTTTTCAACGCGCACAGTCGTGGCGCGTTCGCGTCCCTCGACCACCACTTTAATCTGGCCGTTCTCCTGTTTTTGCGACTGAAGAATCCGGCCGAGCGTACCGATCCCGTAGATTTGCTCGGGACTGGGCTCGTCAACGGTGGCGTCGTGTTGAGTGGCTAAGAAAATCGTGCGGTCTGTGGCCAGAGCCTGTTCGAGCGCTCGCACCGAGCCGGCTCGACCGATTTTGAAAGCGACTTTGGTAAACGGAAAGATCACGACGTCGCGGATTGGCACCATCGGGTACCAGGCTACGTCGGCGGGGGTTCTGTCTGAATATTCTTCCATGATTGAAACTACTTTATCTGAGAAAGAAGGCTAATTGTAAAACATTCCGGTCGGGGACGCTACTTTGAGATCTGGCCACAAAAAAGCACACAAGGCAACCCTTATTACTGTGTTTTTCTCTTTTGGTGGCGACTTTTTTTAGGCGGCGGCGCCGTCGATTCCGGTAAGTCCTTCACCTGGAACAGCCCGGCGACGTTCGACCATTTCGCTGGTTATCACGAATTCTTTGACGCGTTTCTGCGAAGGAAGGGTATACATCGCGTCAAGCAGCAGTTCTTCGAGGATCATCATCAATCCGCGGGCGCCGACTTTGCGCTCAACAGCCTGTCGGGCGACGGCCTTAAGCGCATCCTCAGTAAACTTCAACTTGACGTTATCGAAATCAAATTTCTTCTGATACTGCTTGACCAGAGCATTCTTGGGTTCGGTCAGGATCTTGATGAGTGCTCCCTCATCGAGTTCGTGGAGCACGCCGGCGACTGGCAGTCGTCCGACGAATTCCGGGATCAATCCGAAACGGATCAGATCTTCGGGTTGCACCGCGGCGAGTGATTCCGCGTGACGACGGCTGCCTGACTTTACTTCGGCATGAAACCCGAGGGATTTGTTGCGCAAGCGACGTTCGATTACTTTTTCGAGACCGACAAATGCGCCGCCGCAGATGAAGAGAATGTTGGTTGTGTCGACAGGGAAGAATTCCTGGTGCGGATGTTTGCGACCACCCTGCGGTGGAACATTGGCGACAGTGCCTTCGAGGATCTTCAAGAGTGCTTGTTGCACGCCCTCGCCTGACACGTCGCGAGTGATCGATGGGTTCTCATCCTTACGACAAATCTTATCTACTTCATCGATGTAGATGATTCCCTGTTGCGCGCGCTCGACGTCGCCGTTGGCAGCTTGCAGGAGTTTTAGAATGATGTTCTCGACGTCTTCACCGACGTAGCCCGCTTCAGTCAGTGTCGTGGCATCGACAATCGTGAACGGAACGGCGAGCATGCGCGCGAGCGTTTGCGCGAGCAACGTCTTGCCTGTGCCGGTCGGTCCGATCAGCAGGATGTTTGCTTTCTGGATCTCGACGTCGGAACGACGGCGACCGAGTTCGATGCGCTTGTAGTGTTGATAGACGGCGACGGCCAGGCGCTTCTTCGTTTCGTCCTGGCCGATCACATATTCGTCCAGGAAGTTTTTGATCTCTCCGGGTTTCGGCAGCGGCGGGCGAGTAGCTACTGACTCTGCCTGCTGATCATCGGTAATGATCTCGTTGCAGATGTCGATGCACTCGTTACAGATGTAAACAGTGGGACCGGCAATGAGCTTCTTTACTTCGTTCTGTGACTTCCCGCAGAACGAGCAGCGCAGAGTATCATCAGTTCGTCTCACCATAATCTAGGGAATGAAGCTCCTTTGGGGGACCGCGCGTGTTACTCCCGGTGCGCGATGACCTCGTCTATTAAACCATATTCTTTGGCCTGCATGGCAGACATAATTTTATCCCGTTCCACATCGCGTTCGACTGTGTCGTACGACTGTCCGGTATGTTTGGCGATGATTTGGGAGGTGAGTTCACGCATTCGCAGAATCTCTTCTGCCTGAATGCGAATGTCTGTTGCCTGACCTTGCGATCCGCCTGATGGTTGGTGAATGAGGATGCGTGAATTAGGAAGGGCGAAACGTTTTCCTTTGGCGCCGGCTGCGAGTAGCAGTGCGCCCATCGATGCACATTGTCCGACACAAATAGTCGTGACATCCGGGCGAATGAATTGCATCGTGTCGTAGATCGCCATCCCCGCGGTGATCGAACCCCCAGGTGAATTGATATACAGGTTAATATCTTTTTCGGGATCTTCGGCTTCGAGAAAAAGTAGTTGGGCTACGATTAGGTTGGCAATCTGATCGTCGATCGGGGTACCCAGGAAGATAATGTTGTCTTTCAGCAGTCGTGAGTAAATATCGAAGGCGCGCTCGCCTCGCGAAGTCTGCTCGACGACCATTGGCACTAGAGCCATACAGTTCTAACCTCGTTCAAATCCATCCACAGATTACACAGATATTTTTTTGATCAATCTGTGTAATCTGTGGATGGGTTGCTACTCATCTTTAGGCGCGTCATCCGCTTCAGTTGGTTCGATCCACTCAGCGTCAGTGATGCGCGCATTTTCAACTAAAAGATCAAGCGCTTTACGATTGCGCAATCTTTGCGCGATGCTACGTTCGCCTCCATTCTTTGTCAAGGCAGCACGCACTTGCTCTTTCGTTTGTCGTGAAGCACTCGCGATCGACTCGATCTCTGCTTCAACTTCTTCATCCGAGACAGTGATATTTTCCGCTTCGACTATCTTCTCCATCAGCATCGTGGCACGCACGTCGTCCTCTGCCTGCGACTTCATTTCTTCGCGCGCGCTGTCCCAATTGATCTGTTCGTTTCGTGGATCGATGCCACGTTGCATCATCTGTCGCGCCACGTCCTGCAAGCGCTGATTGATCTGATGTTCGGCCAGGCTCTGTGGCACCTCGAACTGGTGCTCCTCGACTAATTTTTTGACGAGCTGGCCGCGCAGGTGATGCTCCGACTCTGCTTTCGCTCTCTCTTCGAGATCTTCTCGAATTCTTGTGCGTAATGCTTCCACCGTATCGAATTCACCGCCGAGACTCTTGGCAAATTCGTCATCCAGATCGGGCAATTCTTTCTGTCTGACCGCTGTCACCTCAGTCACGTACTCCACTTTTTTGCCGGCGAGGCCGGGAGAAGAAAAGTCCCCCGGATAATCGACCACGAAAGTTCTTGTCTCCTCAGGTTTGACGCCGATGAGATTGTCAGTGAACTCCGGCTGTACGTTTGGTCCGCCAAGCACCACTTCGACGTCGTCTACTTTGATGTCTTCTTCTTCCGGTACGTCATCGACGAATTTCCCCCGCGCGTTGACGGTTACGGTGTCGCCGAGTTGCGAAGCGCGATCTTCGACGGGTTGCAGCGATGCAGATGAGTCACGCAGCCCTTCGATCACGTGGTCGACGTCAGCATCGGTAACCGGACGCACGCGACGCGTGGTTTCCAGTCCTTTATATTCCCTGAGTTCGATCTCAGGCAGGACTTCGAGGCCGACTTTGACCGTCAGAGGTTCATCGCCGAGACGCGCGAGCGCCTCCGCGTTGTCCAATTGGACGTCAGGTTCGCCGATAGCGGCGAGTGAATGCTCGACGATTGCGTTGTTAACAGCACCGGGCAGCAGTTCTCGCAGCACTTCGCTTTGGATCTCGCTCTTGTAGCGTGTGCGTACGACTGAAGTGGGCGCGTGTCCGGGACGAAACCCGGGCACCTTTGCTGCCTTGCTGTATTCGCGGCTGATGCGATCGTAGGCATCGCGAATCTCCGCCGGCTCGATTTCGATTTTGATCTCCTTGCGAGTTGGGGAGATGTCTATGAGTTCTGTTTTCATTTCCTGGTTTTCTTCTTTTTGGTGCGAAAGGGGGGACTCGAACCCCCACACCTTTCGGTACCAGATCCTAAGTCTGGCGCGTCTGCCAATTCCGCCACTTTCGCTTGTTTAAGAGCGAGATGAAGAATAGCACAGAGAATTAGCCACGGATAAACGCGGATGACGCGGGTTCAATTCTCTAACGAACTCGATAATCGATTCTGGGCTTACCCAGAAAATCTTTGCCGGTTTGCTTTGCGATCAACCGGAGTTGTTCGAGCTCGTAATAGGCGCGTTGGATTTCGCCTTTGTCGACCGAGAGTTTTTGGGCGAGGGCGGCGGGGGAAGGGAGGGATTCGCCTGAGGTGAGCGCCTTACTGCGAATCTGGTTCTCGATCTGTTCGCGTACCTGGGCGTAGACGGGATTGTGCGACAGGTCTTTCAATTCGATGTTCATAGGCTTAGAGGGTGCGCGTCACTTTTGACAGCGAACGCGGGGAGTCCGGGTCGAGTCCTTTGGCTTCGGCCAGGAGTGCGGCAAACAGTTGCCCCGGTACAATGTATGGAATCGGCGCCAGAAACTCATCTATCTCTCGCGACATGACAATCGAATGCGTACACAACCGCGCCGCGTCAAGATCACTGGTAATCGCGAGAGTGTCCGCGTGTAACTCACGCAGACGTTCAATCAGGCTCTTCACTCCCGGCAACATCACTCCCGGTGGAGCGAACAGAAGCACCGGAAAATGACGTTCAACCATCGCGAGTGGTCCGTGCAAAAAGTCCGCCGATGAAAAACGCTCCGCGACTACGTAACAAGTCTCCATCAACTTCAGTGCGAACTCGTATGCGTTTGCGTAAGCCAGCCCGCGACCAACCACTACGCAGTTTTCCATGAACACATAACGCTGCACGAGCTCGCTGATCGCCGGTTGTTGTTCGAGCGCGCCCGCGACAAACTCCGGAATCGCCTCATACGAAAACGGCAGCGACTGGGCCAACTCCGCCGCCAGCATATAGAAAAGCAGCATCTGCCCGGTGAACGTCTTGGTTGCCGCGACAGAGCGTTCCTTCCCGCCGTGCGTTAGCAGCGTTTCGTCGACAATGTGAGTCATCGACGATCCGGGCTCGTTACTAATGCCAACCGTGTACGCACCCGACTTCCGGGCACTCTCGAGCACGTGATTGATGTCTTCACCTTCACCCGATTGAGACACGCCCACCACGAGCGCATGGTCCAACTTCAGTTGTGCGTTGTAGATCGTGTGAACTGATGGCGCTGAGAGTGAGACGGGAATGCCCGTAGTGATCTCTAATAGATAACGACCAAACAGCGCGGCGTTATCAGAGCTACCGCGAGCGACCAGAACAATCAGGTCAATATCGCGCGTTTTCAGCAGCTTTCCGAGTTTGGCGATCTTGGCGCGCTCCGACGCAATCGTGCGCTCGAGTGCGGCAGGCTGCTCGGCGATCTCCGCAAGCATTAGAGACATGTCGGGCCAATACTTTAACACAGATAAACGCGAACAAAGGCGAATCAGATTCGTGTTAATCTTAGGGTCATGTCCCCCAAGCGGCTTGTTTCTCTAGACGTCTTTCGCGGAATCACGATCGCAGGCATGGTGCTGGTGAATAATCCCGGTACGTGGTCCAGCATATACTGGCCGTTACAACACGCTGAATGGCATGGCTGGACGCCAACCGATCTCGTCTTTCCGTTCTTCCTTTTTATCGTCGGTGTTTCGATCACACTCGCTTTCGCGCGACGCGTGGAAGACGGCACCGTCAAGCGCGACCTGTATCTCAAAGTAATCAAGCGCACCGCGATCATTTTTGGCCTGGGACTGTTTCTCAATGGCTTTCCATATTTTCAACTCGGGACGATCCGCATCGCGGGCGTGCTCCAGCGCATCGCGATCTGTTACCTGATCGCGTCGCTGATCTTTCTAACTACAAACGTCAGGACGCAACTACTGATCGCCCTCGCGTTACTCATCGTCTACTGTTTAGTGATGACGAAAGTAGCCGCCCCCGGATACGCGCCCGGAGATCTCACGAAAGAGGGCAGCCTCGCGTCGTTTGTCGATCGCGTCATCCTGCGACAACACATCTGGCGGCAGGGCAGGGTCTACGATCCGGAAGGACTGCTCAGCACGTTTCCGGCGGTGGCGACAACGCTCTTCGGAATACTGACGGGACACTGGTTGCGCAGCGAACGCACGGGTATCGAGAAGGTCGTGGGAATGTTTGTCGCGGGTGCAGTATGCGTGGTGCTCGGCTGGGCGTGGAACCCGTTCTTCCCGATCAACAAGGCGTTATGGACCAGTTCTTACGTGCTGTTCACAGCAGGTCTCGCGTTACAACTGCTCGCCGTCTGTTACTGGGTGATTGATATTAAAGGATACCGTCGTTGGGCGTGGCCGTTTGAAGTGTTTGGCGTCAACGCGCTCGCGTTGTTTGTGGGAACGGGGTTGATGGTGAAGTTGATGGGGTTGCTCAAGGTGCAGCGCTGGATCTTTCGCAACCTGTTTCTGACGTGGGCCACGCCGATCAACGCATCGCTTGCTTATGCGATCGCGTTTATTTTGCTGTGGTTGTTCTTGATGTGGTTGCTGTATCGCAAACGGATCTTTATCAAGGTTTGAAACACAGATAATCACGGATTGTTTGCGGATTTGTAGCCTGGGCCGCGTAGTACGTGACCAGCGAGGACCGGGGTTCGCTGACCTTTGTCAACACTGACTTTCCCGTTTACGAGCACATACTCGATGCCGGTTGGGTATTGGTTAGGTGATTCGAACGTTGCGCGGTCGATCACTTGCGCCGGATCGAACACGGTGATGTCCGCGAACATCCTTTCCTTAATCAAACCACGGTCACGCAAACCCACACGCGCCGCGGGCGCTCCCGTCATCTTGTGCACCGCGGTTTCCAATGACAACAACTTTTCATCGCGCACGTAGCGACCGAGTATACGCGGATAACTGCCCCAGCCACGGGGATGAGACTTCGAACCCGCGAGTGGACCATCGGTCGCGCGCGCGCCACTGTCAGTGCAGAAACTGACGTACGGCGATTGCATCGCGGCACGCATATCAGCTTCGCTCATCATGAAGTAGATGGCGCCTGTTTGCCCTTTATCGGCGAGAATCAAATCAAACACCACATCGAGCGGGGCCTTCTTCTGTTGTTCGGCGATCTCTGAAATACGTTTACCCTGCAACGCCTCGAGCTCACGATTTACAACTGCGCCAATCAACACTCCACCTGGACCACCACTCCCGAGGTATATATTCTCCCACTCCGTTTGCTCTTCGGAGATCTCTTTCTTCAAACGCTGACGAGTCTGCGGATCGCGCAGGCGGTTGAGCATCTTTTCTGTGCCGCCCTCGAGCGCCCACGGCGGCAGGCAAGCGCTCAACGCGGTGCTGCCCGCAATATAAGGGTATATATCGGCGGTAACATCCAAGCCGCGATCGCGCGCCTGCTTGATGCGCCCGAGCACGTGGGCCATGCGACCCCAGTTCTTCTTGTACGCAGTCTTGAGGTGCCAGATCTCAACCGGAATTTGTGCCTTCTGCGCGATCTCAAACACTTCATCGAGCGACGCGTCAATCGTGTTTGCTTCGCTGCGTTGGTGCGTGGCGTAGATGCCGCCGTACTGGTGCGCGACTTTAGCGAGCTCGACGAGTTCATCCGTCTTCGCGAAACGCGCGGGCACGTATTGCAGCGACGTCGAGAGACCGAGTGCGCCATCGCGCATCGCATTCGCAACCAGTTTTTTCATCTGGTCCAACTCTGCCGCTGTTGGTGGCCGATCGTCGTAACCAATAACGTACTCGCGCACTTGAGTCGCGCCGACAAACGTGCCGAGATTGACGCCGGAGCCTTGCTTATCGAGACGTTTGAAATATTCGTCGAGCGTGCCCCAGTCGATAGTGAGATTGAAGCGGCGTAGAAAGTCTTCCTGCTCTTTTATCTGACGTTCGTTGATCGGTGCAATCGACTCGCCCTCGCCCGTGATCTCGGTAGTCACGCCCATCATGACTTTGCTATTCGCGCGCGGATCGATCAGAAGGTAAGTTTCGGATTGGCCCAGCATGTCAATGAAACCGGGCGCGACGACGAGGCCGCGAGCATCGATAACCTTTGAGGCTGTGGCTTGCGCAAGGTTTCCGATCTTCACGATGCGCTCGTCTTTGATCGCGACGTCGGCGGTGTACGCCGGGCGACCGGAGCCGTCGACGATTCTGCCGCCGCGGATCAGAAGATCGTACTGAGGTGACTGGGGCATCGTCAGAAGAAGACACAGACAAGCACAGATGGCTGCGGATTTAAACATCGAGAAACCTACTTCGTTGATTGGGTTCAGGTAACATGCACGTGTCGTACTTACCGAAGACGCGATAGCGATTGCGAGCGACGAAGCGATAGACAACGTCGCGAAGTGCGCGCGGGATCACACTAGCTGCGATGGCGGAGACGCTCCAGAAACCGCCGAGCTCACGGCCTGCGCGCAGGATCGCATTGGATCGTTGCAACACTCGCTCGCCGGGCTGCTCGTAGTTTTCAATAACGTGCAGCGTGTCCAGATCTTTCGGATCGATGCCGTGGCGCTGCAAAACTTTCGCGGCAAAGTCGCTTTGCAGAGAAGCAAAACGCAAACGACCTTGCCTATCGTGCTTGAGCAGAAATTGGACCAGACGATTGCACAGTCCGCACACGCCGTCATAAAGAATGATCGGGGCAGCCATCAGAAATTCAGTGGCGGTTGGTTCGAGGCGCGCAATTGTCCGTTGATGGCTGTGATTTCCTTTGCCTTCAAGTTCTCCCAATCTGCCAGCAGTTTTATCAACACCCCCTGAAGCTCGAATGAGGCATTAACCATCGGCTGCGTCGGCGCGAGATCTGCACTTTGCAGATCTTCGAGCAACGACGAGAAGCCGTTATTCAAACGAGTCAGGTTCGGTTCGCGCACGTCGATCGTCCCACCACCCGGACCGTCGCCACGTCCTTCACCGGCTATTGCCGCCGCCTTCTTATCGAGATTGTTGAGTGCTTCGGCCAGCGGGCCACGATCGACGCGCCCGATCAGATCCTTTAATTGCGCGCGAAGTTTTTTGATCCGGTCCACTGTGTCATAGGTCGTCTTCATGCCGCGATAAGCTTCGCGTGATAAGTTGAACTGCTGCGCCAGATCAGTTGGACTCGCCGTCACGCGCGGATCCATCTTGACGGTCAACTGTTGCGTAAACGACTTGCCATTAGTCGTCAGTTTCACCGTGTAAGTCCCCGGCAACACTGATGGACCAAGCGGATAAAGCGGCGTGTCCTGATAAATCGCGGAAATCGGAAAACCATGACCGAAAGAGAGCGGTGGCGCGTATTTCAAATCCCACACGAACCGCTGCATTCCCGCTTTCGCGACCAATACCTGCGGTGGACGAAACCAGTAAGGTGTCACTGGATAATCATCAGAATTGATCGGCGTCGGTTTGTCTTCGCTTGTGTAACGACGCACGAGTTGATTTTTGCCGTCGTAGATTTCGAGCGTGATTGGTATCCTCGAATCACCTCGCAAGTAGTAATTGATGATCGCGCCGTCTGGCGGATTCTGGCCGGCAGGCTCTTCGGGTGGCAACGGCGTGTCGGTGTTCACGTTGCGCTTAACGCGATACGCCACTTGCGGCGCGAACAAGTGAACCGCTGAGTTTGTTACCGTTGCGTTGAGTTGTCGCAGTGGTGTGATGTCGTCGAGGATCCAGAACGAGCGACCGTGCGTGCCTACGACTACATCGTCGTTGTGAATCACAAGGTCGCGAATCGACGTCGCGGGCATGTTCAAACGCAACGGCTGCCAGCTATTGCCATTGTTCAAAGAATAAAAGACCGCGAGTTCCGTTCCCGCGAACAACAGCCCTGCTCGCTGCGGATCTTCTTTGACGGTGTTGACTGGACCATCGGGCAACCCGCTCACGATCTCTTTCCACGTCGTACCGCCGTCAGTGGTGCGATAGATGTGCGGTTTCTGATCGTCGAGCCTGATCCGGTTAACAGCGACGTACGCAGTATTCACTTCGGAATGACTCGCGTCGATCTGCGAGATCTTGCTCCACGAATCGATCGGCGGTGGCGTGACGTTTTTCCACGTCTTGCCACCATCGCGCGTGACGTGAATCAGACCATCATCCGTCCCCGCCCAGATTACGTTGATGTCTTTCGGCGATGGCGCGAGCGCGTAAATCACGCCACGTCTCGGCTGTACCACCATTTCAGGACGACGAAACACACCAATGCTAGCCGGCACTTCGGGTCTCTCACGCGAAAGATCCGGACTGATAATCTCCCAACTCACACCACCATTCGTCGTCTTGAACAACACATTGCCGGCGAGATAAAGCACATGAGGGTCAACCGGCGAGAAGAGGATCGGCGCGGTTCGCAGAAACCGGTACTTCCCACTGCGCAGAATCTCAGGCGCGATATTCTGCACCTGGCCCGTCGTCATGTCGAAACGCGATGCCTTGCCGCCATAAATGAGATTCGGATGAAGCGGATCAGGCGCGACGTAGCCATACTCTTCAACCCCAACCGTGCGCCAGTCGCGAAAACTGATCGCGCCGTTATCGCCACGACTCTTCACCCCTGCCGAGCCGCTCTCCTGCTGGCCACCGTAAACCCAGTAAGGAAACTGATTGTCGGTGATGACGTGATAAAACTGCGCGGTCGGTTGGTTGTACCACGAGCTCCACGTCTCGCCTCCGTTCACACTGATCACCGCACCCTGGTCGGTCGCGAGCAACATGATCTGCGGATTCTCCGGATTGATCCAAAGCGTGTGATAGTCGTCGCCGCCGGGCGCGCCTTTGAAGGCGGTGAACGTCTTACCTCCGTCGGTCGATTTATAAGCGGCGATTGCAGCGGTATAGACAATCTCCTTGTTGCGTGGATCGACATCGATTTCCGCGAAGTCACTGCCGCGTGCCCACGCACGTCTGTCAGTGCCGGCACGTCGCCACGTTTCGCCCGCGTCGTCAGAACGGTAGATGCCGCCGAGCTGAGTCGAATCGACAGTTGCGTAGACCGTGTTTGGATCACTCGGAGCAACTGCGATCCCGATGCGTCCGAGTCCCTGTTCGAAAGTCGGCAGACCGTTTGTCAGTTGCCGCCATGTGTTGCCGGCATCAGTTGTTTTGTAGAGACCGCTGCCCGGCCCCTGCCACGCGCCGTTCTCCCACGGGCCTTGTCGCGCCGACCAAAGGTCCGCATAGATGACTTTCGGATCACGCGGATCGAAAGCGAGTGCGATCGCGCCGGTGTTCTCGTCCTTATAAAGAACCTTCTGCCACGTTTCGCCGCCATCGGAAGAACGAAATACGCCGCGCTCTTCATTTGCGCCGTATGGGTGACCGAGCGCCGCGACGTAGACCAGATTCGGATCGCGAGGATGGACGAGTATCGCGCCGATCTGTTGCGCGTTGCGCAAGCCGAGATGCTTCCAGGTCTTGCCACCGTCAGTCGATTTATACATGCCGTCGCCGGTGGAAAGATCCGGACGCTGAAGGCCTTCGCCACTGCCGACGTAGATCGTGGCGGGATTCGAAGGCGCCACGGCGAGTGCGCCGATCGAGCCGGTCGGTTGATCGTCAAAGATCGGCTTCCACGTGTGACCGTAGTCTGTGGTTTTCCAGACGCCGCCGTTGTTGACTCCTATATAAAAGACATTTGGTTGACCCGGAACGCCGGTCGCGCCGACGGTTCTGCCGGCGCGAAAAGGTCCGATCATCCGCCACGTCATACCCGGCAAGAGATCGCTGCCGGTGGTTTGCGCATTAATGGGAGCAGTGAATAAGGAGCAGAACAGTAGACAAAGGACCGCACAAACAGGGCGTAGGATCATTGAGTTGTTTCCTCGAACCTCAGACAGGATTTACCTGATTTACAGGATTTCCTTTTACTTCATCCTGTCCGTCCTGTAAATCCTTTCGGCCGCGCCGGAGAATAAGGGCGGAGATTAACGTCATTATCAGTCCGACAGGCAGCGGTTCCACGAGTGTAAATGCAATATTGACCAGGAAATTGTTTTTGTAGAGAGTCATCATTCTATTCATCTCCTGGATTTCCTGTTCGATCTGAGCGGGCGGCTTACCCGAGTTACGCAAATCCAGAGTCGCGTGAGTGGTGTATTTGTCAATGAAATCAGGCATGAAGTTGAAATACACAATTTCCCAGGTGACGACGTAGCAGATGCATGCGATGGCCATTATAAGAAGGCCGATACTGAGGGCCCGGACAAAACTGATACGTCCCTGGCCAATGGTGTCTCGATAGGATCGAATCCCAAAGAACACGAGCAGAAACGCCAACACCATCGTGGTGTAGCCGATGAGCACCGATCGGTCGAACCCGATTTTTTCGGCGAAAGCGACGGTGATGGTCATCATCACAGACAGGACTGCACCCGAGATTAAGCCAAATGTCAAAACTGTTTTTTTCATGACAATATCTCCTGATTGAGTTGGGAAAACTTGTGGCGCAATCTACTTTCGCGAAGCCATGCTGTCGTCATACTTTCGGGTGATTTCACGGGTTTGAGTGAGAATCATACCTTTGAATTACGGGATGAGTCCCATTTCCTTTGCGATCTGTACGGCTTGAGTGCGCCGCCGCGCGCTGAGTTTGTCGAAGAGACGACTCGAGTGGGTTTTGACAGTGTTTTCGCTGACGAAGAGTTTGCCGGCGATCTCGCGGTTGCTGAGGCCCTGTGCAATCAGCTCGAGGATTTCCAACTCGCGCGGGGTGATGCCGAGATCTTTCAGCCGCCGCTCGTTGAGTGAGAACCGTGCTGGCACGGGCACCGGGACTTCCTTAACGATGAGGACTTCCTTCTTTTTCGTCAGCGTCAAGCCAAGCCAGATGCCGACACCAGCGAATAGCGCGGCGATTAATCCGCCGTAAATCTCAATCGAGTGCTCGCGGACTAGAAAGCGAAACTCGATCAGCTTCAAGACTACGATCAGCACGCCGCCGCAAAGGCCGTAGATCAGTGTGTGGATGAGCGTTTGTCTGTTCACGCGGCGGTAAGGATCTCACGCAAAGGCGCAAAGACGCAAAGTAAGAGCCTCGTTTTTCTTTGCGACTTTGCGACTTTTGCGTGAGCCCTTCTTTTTAACTCCTAAAAAATTAGTTGACAGTCTTCCAGTGCCTCTTTATACTCCTAAAAACTTAGGAGACAGTATGGCGCGACCGAAGACCGAGAATCTAACACCGCTCGAGCTCGAAATCATGCACGTGCTCTGGGAAACCGGACCCGCAAACGTGCAGACCGTTCAGCAAAAACTCAAACGCGAACTGGCTTATACCACCGTCCAAACCATGCTCAACATTCTCGAGCGCAAGGGTAAAGCAAAACGAACCCTGAAAAATCGTGCCTACTTCTACAAACCCGCCGTGAGTCGAAAGCAAGTTGTCGGCAAACACGTTAAGGACGTTGTCGATCGTCTTTTCGGCGGCTCGGCGGAGAGTCTTGTGATGAGTCTTCTCGAAACCAAACATCTGACACCCGCAAAGCTCGCGCGACTGCAACAGTTAGTAGAAAACGCCAGGGAGGAAGACGAAGATGAGAATAAGTAGCCCGCTCGTGCTGACGTTTCTACTCAATGCCTTTTGGCAGGTTGCGCTCATAGCAGGCCTGGCGGCGTTAGGTTCATGGCTGCTGCGAAACTCAGTCGCGCGTTATCGCCACTGGCTCTGGGCCAGTGCGTTATGCCTCACGTTCTTCGTTCCCGCAGTAACTGCCTCACAAACATTGTTCGACACAGTCGTTCAATCAAATACGCCCTTAATATTAGCGAACGACACTATTCCGCCGTTGGTTGAAGCTGTGCCCGATACAGCGCCAACCGCCATATCGGGAACGTTTCGGCTGAATCAAACTCTCGGATTCGCGCTGCTCGCAGTCTATTTTGGATTTGTACTCTTCCGCATCTTCAAACTGATTCAGGCCTGGCAAACCACGCGCAGCATCCGCCGCAGCGCAGTTGAACTCGAGCCGGACGATCGAATCGCGGAAATCATTCGTCGCTGCGAACTCGAAATCGGCGCGCGCTCGCGCAAAGTAAGAGTATTTCGTTCAGAAACGTTGCCGGTTCCAGTGACCATCGGGCTCTTTCATCCCGCCATCATTCTGCCTGAGCCGCTGTTGCATGAAGGCAATGTCGAACTACTAACTTCCGCGATCGCACACGAATTCATTCACGTCGCGCGACAGGATTACCTGCTCAACTTCATTTACGAATTGCTGTTCGTCCCGATCTCGTTTCATCCGGCAGCGGCCTTATTAAGACGCCGCGTCAAACAGACTCGTGAACTCTGTTGCGACGAGCTCGTAGCCGAGCGAATCCTGAATGCCGAAGTTTACGCCCGCTCGCTCGTCCGGCTCGCCAGTTCTGCACCAACTCTGCGTCGTCTCTCCGTTACTACAACCGTAGGCATCGCCGATGCTGACATCCTGGAGGCCCGTATCATGTCGTTGTTAAGAAAACCCGAGTTGAATACACGCTGGAAAAAGTTGTTGTTGGTCGCAGTATCGTTGCTGTTGCTGGTGCCGTCCGTTGCCGCGGCGACGTATGCGATGCGGTTTGATGTCACGACAAACGCACAGGACCCTGCGACGCAGGACAAGGAGGGTCAGCAAAAAGAGAAAGTCGAGATGAGGCGTCGCGAAGGACGCGAGGAAATACTTGATCCGCGCGTTCGCGAAGAGATGGAGCGCAAAGAGCGGATCGAAATGGAAATGCGTGAGGTACGCCAGGCTGCACTCGTCCGCCTTGCAAAAATCAATATGGACCAGGCGATTCAGATCGCGACGAGCCAGCAATCCGGAAAGGTCCTGCTTTGCAGTCTCGAGGCAACTCACTGGAAAGAGCCCGGAAAGTTGGCTGAAGATGGAATCGTTTTCTATCACGTCATGATAGCCAACGAAAATAGCGAAGGCGCGACACATATCTGGGTGAACGCGGTCGACGGCTCGATCGTCAAGACAGAAAGGGAACTACCTCGCAAGCGGCAACAATAAGCCGCGGATTACGCGGATGAACACGGATCAGGCCGCTCTCTTAGATCTGTGTTCATCCGCGTAAATCTGTGGTTTCAAACTCTGCATCAACTCCTCAAACCCCGGCAGATCCAGTGACTGTGGTCCATCCGAGAGTGCTCGCTCAGGACACGGATGCACTTCGATCAACAACCCATCAGCGCCAACCGCCGCCGCCGCTTTCGACATCGGCGTGATCAAACTTCGTAGCCCCGTTCCATGTGAAGGATCTGCAAGCACCGGCAAGTGTGACAACTCCTTCACGAGGGCCACCGCCGCGAGATCGAGCGTGTTGCGCGTCGCGGTTTCAAACGTTTTGATGCCGCGTTCACACAAGACCACATTCGCATTGCCACCCGCGAGCAGATACTCAGCCGCCAGCAACCACTCCTTCACCGTCGCCGATGGTCCACGTTTCAAAAGCACCGGTTTCGAAACGCACGCGAGTTTGCGTAAGAGCGAGAAGTTCTGCATGTTGCGCGCCCCAACCTGCATCATGTCCGCATACTCTTCGACGATCTCTACGTCCGCTTCGCTCATCACTTCAGTCACGATCGGCAAGCCAGTCTCTTTACTTGCACGCTGCAAAAAACGCAGCGCTTCGACGCCGAGTCCCTGGAAGTCGTAAGGGGAAGTGCGCGGCTTGTAAGCGCCTCCGCGCAGCATGTTCGCGCCTGACGCTTTCACGGCGTGCGCAGTCTCCATCAGTTGCTCTTCGGATTCCACTGAACATGGTCCAGCGATCACTACGAGGTCGCCGGCGCCGATCTTCGTGCCGCGCACGTCAACGACGGTGCGAGTCTGTCGCAGTTGGCGACTGACGAGCTTAAACGGGTGCGAGATCTGTATGACTTCGGCAACGCCCGGCGCTGCGCGCAATGCTTCGATTTCCGAGCGACGCCCGCTGCTGCCGATGGCCCCGATGATGGTACGTTCCGCACCTTGAACTACGTGTGCCTGAAAACCACATTCCTTGATGCGATCGATGATGTGGTTGATTTCGTCGGGGGTTGCGTTGGTTGACATGTTGACGATCATGATTCTGTTCCTTTATTGACAGGGTAGGGCTTTCCGTTTGGGGCGGATAGCAAAACAAATCGGGTGTAGTTGTCCGCGTGGTCCTGGATGCTTTGGCAAATGATCGAGCCGCCATAGAAATCTGCGGCGCGCTGACCGGCAATGGCCGCGAGTTTTGGATCGCCGAGTCGAATTACTTCAGCGACGCTGCCGGCGGTGTCATCAGCGACAACTGATTTAAGTTTGGGATGTGTGTGGAAAAAGTGACTGCACTGCGCGAGTGCGACCGGATGCGACTGCACCTTCTCGATTGTGTTGAGCGATGCACCGGGACAGCCGATCAAGTGTTGCTCGACTTTGATCTGAATCTCGTCGATTACTGTCAAAGAATTCAATCGCAACAGATCGACGGAAGGTTGAACGACGCCGGCAATCGTGTTTTCGACGGGCGCCAGCAGGTAGTCGGCGATGCCGTTATCAAGACTGCTGTAGAGGTCCGCAAAGGTTCGGCGCGGCACCAGTTCAATTTCAGCGCCGAGCAGTTTGTGCGCAGCCTCTTCGCTGAACGCGCCGCGTTCGCCCTGAAAGGCGACCCTTGGTTTTGTAGTAAGCGTTGTCACAAAGCGATTCCTGCCTGGACTCGTCTCGATTCGCGAATGATGCGTCGAAAAACTCTGCCCACGGCGCGTTCGTCGAGGGGACCGTCGTTGATCTCCTGTAGCCGTTGCAACACGATGCGTTCGCGGTCCGGATCGCAGCAGGGAAGATCCGCGGCCTGTTTGAGTGCGCCGACCTTGAGAGCGAGGCGGGCACGCATGTTGAGCAGTCGCAACAGTTCAGCGTCGATATCGTCAATCTCTTTTCGCCAATGCTCTATGTCCATGATTCGAAACTCCCGGGCAATAAAAAAACCAGCCGCGACTTAGGATCGCGGCTGGCTCGTTGAAGGTGTTGTGCTTTTTTCTAGGTTGTCAGCACATCGTTTTCAAGCTCCGCCAGTCCGCTCTCCTTAAAAAAGAAGGAGCGGTAAGTAAAGGCGAAGTAGAAAAATGTACGAGTGCTAATCATGCCTCGACTACTATAGGGAAGTGGGAAAAATTCTGTCAAGACTTTTTAATCCTGGCGAGAGTTCAAGGTTCAAGAACGTGCAAAAACATTGACGGCCCCCAGGGAGATAGATAGGATATGCGCACTTAGGGAATTCTCGCTACCCGTTACTCTCAACCTCTTTAACCAAAGGAGTCTCACAAACCATGAAAAACACTTGCAAGGTTTTAGCTGGTCTTGCCACCCTCGTGTTAACACTAGTTTCAATCTGGGCCGCTGTTCATCCAGTCACGGCTTTGGCCGCCAGTGGCAGTGTTAAATGCGCAAATGGGTCAAGTGTAACCTGCACTGGAGATAGCTGCGTGTCACAAGACTCAACTCCCAGCAGTAATGGTTTTTGCTACTGCACACGTATAGACGGGCCGCCTGACGTTAAATTCTGCGCAAATGTTGGTTTCCCGCCTCCGTCAAAACCACCAAGTAATTGAACGAATTCGCGGATGGCCTGCTCTCCTCACTATCAGGAGTGGGCCTTACCTCGCAGACCAGGGGAGAACAAAGATGTGTGACGTTTCCCTTAATAAAAGACTAGTACAAATAGTAGCAGGGCTAATTGTGCTCTGCTATCCAATGTTTTTGTCTGCGCAATCACAAACCCGGCCCGTTGAACAACAAACGATATCAATCTCAGACGACGATTTTGCAAACATAGCGCAGCAAATCAAAACCTTAAAGGACCCTACGTTTCGAGGCTTCCTTCGATCTCGAATTTTGACGTGGCTAACCGAAGATGGTGACGGCATTCGCCTACAGAGTGCTCTTCTTGTTGCCTCAGATGGTTTGGCGGACATCCAGACGCACAAGGATCAGATCTGGCCTCCAACGGCCCGCTGGCTTCGCCAGAGCATGATTAGTTCTATAAACCGGTGGAGCCCATTCGAGGCGAAAGCCCTCGCTCGCAAGTACTCGCTTCAGATCAACGAGTCGGCTAACAATGATCCGGTCAAGGACTTCACTTCCGCCATATCGAAACTGAACGACCCCAAAACAAGCGCTCAGGGAATGGAACTGGCGACGAAGGCTATTCTTAATAAAACAATTCCGCCCGAGATCCTATTCGGAGAATTACTTCGTCTGGACCAAAGCAACTCTCCACAGTTGCCACAAATACTCGCTGTTGTGCTCTCGCTCGAAGAAAATCAAAGTGGGTCTATCCCTCTGTCCTTTCTTAATTTTCTTCGCTCTATCTACTTAAAGAAAACGACTCCTGCTGAATTGCAAATCCGATTTCTGACCGCCAGCGTGACAGCCACCCGGCTTAGTCCAGTTGTATTTCAGGATCCGGCTGTTCGTGGACCGGCCGCCGAACTTCTAAATGCCTCTCTGACATTCATTCAAAAGCTGACACCGACTCTCTATCCAGAAGCTGCGGGCCGGCTTCAGGAATTGAATGCTGGTGGTTTGACTAATTTTAAAAGCAGACAAGCTGCTGAGAGCCGAATAAGTCTGAGTGATCATCCCCTGGAACAGATGATCACTGAGGCCGACGAAACGAACGACAAACTGTTCAAGCGGCAACTCCTCGAAAGGGCTGCGCGTCTCGCGAAGAAGGATGGGAAACTTCGCCAGGCAGTTGATTTGATAGTTTCAAAGGAGGATGCTGAAGATATAAAAGAGGAATGCGCCACCAATTTTGCTACCGATGAATTTCTGAACGAGATAGTAACGTCAGCACTTAAAGATAAGGATCTGGAAAACTCGGAATATGCTGCTTCAAGGATGTATTGTCCCGTAAACCGGACTAACGCGTTGCGCGCCGTCGCCGTTCGTTACTATCAGGAACGGGACAGAGTTCGTGGTCAGCGATCGCTGGCCGCGGCTGCCAAATCTTTAAGTAATGCTGAGGACGGCACGATGAAAGCCCGTGCGTCTTTAGCGTTGGCTGACGCTTTTCTTCACTTTGAGCCGTCAGGTGCGCAAGACGCATTTCACAACGCAGTTGAAAGTATCAATAAACTACCACGGCCAAAGAACGATGAGGAGAAGCAGTTCTATCTTTCTCTGCTGCCATTGGCGGAGGATGTTATCAAGTCGTTTCGGACCTTGGCACGGCAAGACCGTGGGACTGCATCGGCACTCTCTGCGGAGATCCGGCTGGAAGAATTAAGAGCATGTGCGGCCGCTGGAATTGATAGCAGCTCTAAACCATAGCCGACGAACGTGAAGTGAAAGTGAAAATCCCACACTGGAAGTTAAGCGTGTTTCTACCATGGATCCTGGTTGCTATACTTGTGATCTCAAATGGGTTGCTTATCAAGCAGAATTTCAAGATGAGAGAAGCCCTGGAGAAGAATCTGCCGTCCAGTTTGCAAGCTGGCGAGGCGGTTCCTTCATTCGATGGACAGACGATCGATGGCAATCCTGTTCGCATTGACTATCCAGGCCAGGGCCCGAAAAAGGTGCTTTTCTATTTCACCCCTCCGTGCAAGTTCTGTCTAAAACAGTTTCCTTATTGGCGTTCCATTCTGGCTCACGCCGATGCCAACCGGTTTGAAGTGATTGGATTGGTTCGTGAAGCTGAGGACGTTACAAAACTGAAGACTTATCTCAGTGAGATAGGATGTGCTCAAGACTCACCCGTACCCCTCAAAGTTGTCCTCGTTCCGGATGATGTCGTGTTGCGTTATAAACTTTCGGTGACGCCAGTTACTTTGATCGTTTCCAATAGTGGAACAGTTGAAAAAGCCTGGATGGGGCTGTGGGACGAGAACAATATTTCCGCGGCAAGTTCAGCCATGGGTATAGCAATCTCATCGCATTAGAGTTAACCGTTTTAGCCTGTGACCTAAATCGGTTTGACATTCACGGCGGATCTGCCTAATCTTCGTCGTGTAATCCCCTACAAAGTTAACCCCTGCCAACTTAGATTCAGAGATGGGAGACGCCTTGTCTTGTCCTTCACTGACATCTACTCGCCGGGCTAACAGGCAGAGTTCCATCCTGCCCGCTCGTTACCCGTTCGCTTCTAATCACCTTTCGTTTCGACAAATAGTGTTCGGAGGTTCGTTTTATGGATGTCTCCAGGAGAACGTTTCTTAAGGCTTCTGTCGTCGGAGGCGCAGGTGTTTCTGTTTTTGGTTTCAACCTCGCGCCCGTGTATGCGCAAACTCAGGGACTCAAGATTGCGCGTACGACGGAGACGCGCAGCACCTGTCCTTACTGCTCGGTGAGTTGCGGTGTGATCATTCACACCCTCGGTGATAAGGCGAAAAACGCAACACCGCAGGTCGTGCACGTCGAAGGAGATCCCGATCATCCAATCAATCGTGGCACGCTGTGTCCGAAGGGTGCGTCACTCGAGCAGGATATCTTGAGCGAACGCCGTTTGCTGAAACCGCAAGTGCGACGGCCCGGTTCAGATCACTGGGAAGACATCTCGTGGGACGATGCTGTCAATGACATTGCTCGCTGGGTGAAGAAGACGCGCGATGCCACGTTCATCGAGAAAGACCCGAAGGGCAATACAGTTAATCGTCTCGAAACTATCGGCTGGACAGGTGGATGCACTGACACCAACGAGCTGAATTATCTCGCCGTCAAGGCGATGCGCAGCCTGGGGGTCTGCTATTTCGAAACGCAGGCCCGGGTTTGACACGGTCCAACGGTCTCCAGTTTGGGGCCCACCTTTGGACGCGGCGCAATGACGAATGGCTGGATCGACATCAAGAACACCGACATGATGTTGATCATGGGCGGCAATCCAGCCGAGAACCATCCTTGTGGCTTCAAGTGGCCGGTTGAAGCCAAGAAAACACGCAACGCAAAGATGATCGTTGTCGATCCGCGCTTCACGCGTACGGCTGCGGTTGCTGATCTCTTCCTGCAAATCCGGGCAGGAAGTGACATAGCGTTTCTGGGCGGCGTGATCAACTACGCGATTCAAAATGATCGACTCGCGAAGGATTACCTGATCGACTACACCAACGCGGCATTCATAGTTAAAGACGGATTCAAACTTCCTGACGATGGTTTGTTCTCTGGCTTCGATACAGCCGGCGCAACCTACGACAAAACAACATGGAACTACGAGGAAGGCGGGAAGGTCGAAGCTGCGACCGCAGCGGCCGCCGCGTCATCGAACCCGCAGCCCGCGAAAAACGGGCAAGGTGCGTCAGGCGGAAATTCCGGCGGACAAAAAACGGAACAAGGTCCTGAAGGCGGTGGTCATCAAGCCGCTGGTGGACCAGGAGCATCGGGGCAAGCCGGGCCCAAGCCACCTCCAATGCTGCCTCCCAACGTTGCTTACGATCCTTCATTGCAGCATCCGCGGTCTGTCTTCCAGCTCCTGAAGCAGCAGTATTCGCGCTACACGCCGGAAATGGTCGAGCGCATCACTGGCATTCCGAAAGATCAGTTTCTTAAAGCCGCTGATTTGTTCACTTCGATTCGCAAGAACGGTGATACCAAGAAAGCAGCAACGATTATTTATGCGGTCGGCTGGACGCAACACACTTCCGGTACGCAGATCATCCGCACGGCTGCAATCCTGCAGCTCCTTCTCGGGAACGTTGGCCGTGCGGGTGGCGGCGTGAATGCATTGCGCGGTCATTCAAATATCCAGGGCGCCACTGATATGGGCGGCGTCTTCGACATCTTCCCTGGTTATTTGAAGATCCCGGCTCCCGCCGACGTTGACCTCGCGACTTTTCTCAAGCGCACTACACCAACCGTTTCAAAGCCGGCGGAATGGGATTCATACAACTACTGGTCCAACACACCAGCATTCATGGTGTCATTCCTGAAAGCTCTGTACGGCGACTCGGCAAAGAAAGAGAACGATTTCAATTATCAATTCTTGCCGAAGATCGATCGCAAGTTTTCGTGGACTGAAATGTGGGATGAGATGTATGCCGGCAAAGTGAAAGGTCTGTTTGCGTTTGGCATGAACGGTGTGGCCATTGGTCCCAACTCACACAAGAACATCGAGGCTTTAAAGAAGGCGGATTTTCTGGTCGTCTGTGACATCTATCCGGAAGAGACTGCGGAGTTTTGGAATTCGCCGGGCATCACCAAAGACGATATGAAGAAGATCAACACCACCGTCTATCGTCTCCCTGGCGCAGGCTTCGCTGAAAAAGATGGCACGTTCGTTAATTCAGCGCGCTGGTTGCAGTGGAAATATGTCGCTGTTCCACCGCCGGGAAATGCGAAAGTGGATCAGGAAATTCTCGCGCGCATTTTTTTGAAAGTGCGCGAACTTTATCAGGCGGAGGGAGGAAAGTTTCCCGATCCAATCCTGAACCTCTCCTGGTCTTATGTAACTCCGACGAATCCTTCGCTGGCGGAAGTAGCAAAGGAAATCAATGGCAAAGCTTTGGCGGATCTCACTGACAACGCGCAGCCCGGAGTAACGATCAAGGCCGGACAACAAGTGCCCGGGTTTGCGTGGCTGCGCGACGACGGCACGACCGCGTGCGGCAACTGGTTGTATTCCGGCTCATGGACGGAAGCTGGTCCACTGATGCAACGACGAGGCACTGACGATCCTTCCGGACTTGGGATCTATCAGAACTGGGCCTGGTCGTGGCCTGCAAATCGCCGCGTAATGTACAACCGGGCATCATGCGATCCGTCGGGTAAGCCGTGGGACATGGAACGGAGACAAGTATGGTGGAGCGAAGCGCAACAGAGATGGGTCGGCAATGATGTGCCCGATTTCAAAGTCGATTCAAAACCGGCGGACCACATGGGGCCGTTCATAATGAACCCCGAAGGTGTGGGGCGCATCTTTGCTCCGCTCGCAGCTTTCGCGGATGGTCCGTTTCCGGAACACTATGAACCCGTCGAGAGTCCCATCGCGAATCCGCTTCACCCGCAACAATCAAATAATCCGGTCGCGAAGAAGTTCAAATCCGATATGGATAAGCTCGGGACGCCGGAACAGGGCTTCAATGTCGTTTGCACCACGTACCGTCTGACCGAGCACTATCACTATTGGACCAAGAACAATCCGATGAACGTACAGCTCGTGCCGGAACCGTTCATTGAAATTCCGGCGCAACTCGCCGATGAGATGGGAATCACGGGCGGCGAGAAACTTAAAGTCAGCAGCGCTCGCGGCATCTACGTTGCCAAGGCCATGGTGACTAAGCGCATCAAGCCGATGATGATCGATGGAAAGAAAACCTATCAGATCGGCATTCCGATTCATTGGGGCTATCGCGGCATTGCTGAGGATGAAGGCAAGACTTCGCTAATGACGGCGAATCAACTTTCTCCGGCCGCCATCGATCCGAATGCCTATACGCCGGAGTTCAAAGGCTTCCTGGTGAAGATCGAGAAAGCATAGGAAGGAAGGGCATGAGATGAGTAATCCACGGACATTTCAGATTCAGGAAATCTCAGCCCATCCGGGGCCAGTGCCTGGAGCGGGAACTCAGCGCGCCGTTCAGGTCTGCAAATACATCGACGTGTCCACTTGTATTGGTTGCAAGGCATGCGAAGTCGCGTGTGTCGAATGGAACGATCACCCGTTTCGCGAAACGACGTTCAACGACACGTATCAGACCATGCCGTCGACGGAGTGGAACTATTGGAACCTGATCAAGTTTGCCGAAGATGAACGCGACGGCAATTTGATGTGGCTGATGCGCAAAGACCAGTGCATGCACTGTGAAGATCCGGGCTGCTTGCGCGCGTGTCCAGCCGACGGCGCCATCATTAAATATGAAAACGGTATAGTCGATTTCCAGCAGGAAAACTGCATTGGCTGTGGCTACTGCATTTCAGGTTGTCCGTTTGACATTCCCAAGTTCAACGAAAAAACCAGGAAGGTTTACAAGTGCACGCTTTGTTCTGATCGAGTGGGCCAGGGTCTCGAGCCCGCGTGTATCAAGGCTTGTCCAACCGGTTGTCTTCACTTTGGCACTAAAGACGAGATGGTCCAAATCGCGGGGCTGCGCGCGAAACAATTACAGGAACACTCAGGCTTCGCTGCCGCAGGCGTTTACGATCCACCGTCAATCGGCGGGACTCACGTCATCTATGTGCTGCACGACATCAACAATCCCGAGCGGTATGGCTTGCCAAAGACTCCGGTGATACCGCCGAGCTACACGTATTGGAAATGGCTCGCGAAACCCACGGGTCTGTTATTGGCAGGTCTCGGAGTGCTGGCGGTCTTTTTCCACCGCATAACCGTTGGTCCAAAGCTGCCGCAACCCGAAGTCCCGCCTATTGAATCACGACCCGACCCAGTCGAGGCGAAGCGAAAGGAGCAGCCATGAGTACTTCCGTTGATCGTTTCGACGAACGTGCGCGGCGCGAGGTTGAGCGCATAGGCCAAACCGTCGTTCATCGCGGCGAACTTTTACGGCATCCCGTTTATACGCGCGTGCTGCACTGGCTGGTTGCTATCTCTTTTATTCTCTCGCTGCTCTCAGGCTTCGCTATCTACTCGCCATGGCTCTACCGGTTCCTGACACCGCTCTTTGGTGGCGGGCCCATGACGCGGTTTCTGCACCCGTGGTTTGGTCTTTTGTTCGAAGTCTTCTTCTTGTTTCAGTTTCTCAATTGGTTCACGCCAATGGTCTGGAATAAGGATGACACTCGCTGGATGAAACGTATCAGACAGTACGCGACAAATACTGAGAGGGTTGAGCCGGAAGACGTTGGATTTTTCAACGGTGGTCAGAAGCTTTATTTCTGGGCCATTGTGATAAGTGCCGTGCTGTTTCTCATCACCGGCATTTTGATGTGGTTTGACAATCTCACCCCGCGTTGGGTCGTCGCAGTGAGTTATGTGATTCACGATATCGCGGGGTTGGTCATGCTCGCTGGTTTCGTCATTCACATCTACGAAGGAACGGCAGCGCAACCCGGCACATTTCGCGCGATGACAAACGGCACAGTCACGGAAAAGTGGGCCTGGACCCATCACCCCGCGTGGTATCGCGCCATAACAGGCCGCAATGCTCGTGAGAGTTACGAGCGTGAGAGACGTCGCATGACTGATCGCGAGCGGGCCATCCAGGAGTGGGAACGCGATCACGACGCACACGATCAAGTGTGACCGGTACAGTTTTCTCTGCGGTTCTCTGCGTATCTCTGCGACCTCTGCGTTCAAACGCGCTCTATTAACGCAGAGATCGGAGAGATACGCAGAGAACCGCAGAGAAGATAAGCATCAAGCAGAGAGGAGTTCTTATGCGTATCCTTTTATACCTTATCGTGATCTGCATTGTCGGGCTGCTGGCCATACCGACCGCCTTTGCACAGAACAATAATTCCACCGATCCGCTCGTGCGTATCCTTGTGACGAAAGGTGTGATTACGACGGATGAAGCGCGTGCAATCGTCACTAACGCATCGCCCGCCGAACAACGGGATCGTCTTGCGGTGCTGCTCCGCGACAAAGGCGTGATCACGGCGGCGGAATTTGAAACGACGCGAACGAATGGCCCGGCAACCAACTCGAACGTCGCAGTCGTGACTGCCGATTACAAAACGAGCAGTTCAGAACCGCCGGCTCCAGCGTCGCAAGCCACGCCACCACCAACGATAGCCGCAGTTGCTCCCGTGCGATTGCTGGGCATCGACGCTCCGAAACGTGAAGGCTTAATACCAGACATCAAACTCGGCACCGGCGCCCGGTTGAAGTTTTATGGCATTTTCAAGACCAGCATTATTCACGACTCATCGTCGCCGCAGGGAAATGACTTTCCACTCCCACTTTTGGCCGCCGACACAGGACCACACAATTCACCGGAGTTGCACGTTAGAGCGCGTGGCCTGCGCCTGGGTGCGAACTTTGAATGGTTGGACGTAGCCCCGAAGACAACGCTCACCGGCAAGATCGAATTCGATTTCGAGGGCGACTTCACGCGCGTGGCTAATCGCAACATCTCATCGATTCGCTCGAGTCAACCTTCTATTCGTCTCGCATGGGTAAGAATTGATCGCAGATTTGGTGAGAACGACAGTGCCTTCGTCCTCCTTGGTCAGGACTGGTCACCATTTGTTTCCTCGACCATGCCCAACATGATTGAGAATACAAACTTCGGTGGAAACGGTTACGGCGCCGCGTATACGCGGATCCCGCAAGCTCGTTTTGGTCTGCTGCATAATTTCGGCGGATCTCGCGCGGTTAAATTTGAGCCGGAGTTCGCAATCGTCTTGCCCGCCTTTGGAAATCTGCCCAGTGACGTAGCGAACCAGTTGGCATTTGGCGAGCGTCAGGGAGTGGATTCGCAACAACCCGGCATCCAGGGTCGAGCAGTGTTGCAGTGGCAGCTCGATAAGGCGGCGAATGTATCCCCGGCTCAATTCATCGTGAGTTTCGAACATGCTCGACGAGAAGCGATCGTCACGGCCGCGAATGTGCCACTCGTATTCAGAAACGCATTTCCGAATGGCGCACAAGTCGGAAGCAGCAGCAATGGCTACTCAGCGGAAATCCAGTTGCCGACACATTTCGTTACGCTTGTCGGCAAGTATTACGCCGGCTCGGATCTGCGATTCTTTTTCGCCGGACAGTTCGTTTCGAATTTCAATGACACTGCCGGTTTGACTGCGACAGCGATAACCACTTCGATTGACGGAGCATCAACAGTGGTCTTTGGTCTGCTTGATGGAGTTCCCGTCGTGGCGCCACAAAGACCTGCGCGCGCGCAGGGTGGCTTCGTTCAGATCGGCTTTCCACTCTCGCGCATCTTCGACGCAGATCCAAAAGGACGCAACGCCGGATGGACCGCTTACCTTTATTACGGAGACGATCAGGTGACCGCGCGCGACGCCCGGCGCTTTGGTGGACGGGGCGCGCGCAGCGATCTGTTCTCCGGCAATCTTCAATACAAATGGAACCAGTGGGTGACGTTCGCTTACGAGCAGGGTTATTACCGCACGCGCTCCGATAATCATGCCGGCGCGATGCCACTGTTTCGAGGTATACCGAGCTTTACTACGCACAACATCAGATCGGAGTTTGCCGCGATCTTCACTTTCTAAACATGCCTGAAGAAAGCAAAGACTCAGCGGCAAGTTCGGCCCGAACCGGAAAGACGCCGGCGATTGAGACATTCCTCGACCGGTATGTAGGAAACGGAATTCACCTGTTTCTTTCCTTCCTCGCCGTCGTGATCGTTAGTTGCAGCCGCGATCGCTGCCGTCGACATTCTCATTCGAGATTTTCCACAGCTCTGGCAGCGAACCGGCAACGAGTACGACGTATTGCACCACGTCATTCAGAGTATTCTTCTAGTGGCGATTGCCGCGGAGCTTGGTCTACTACTGCTGTTTCATCGCGCGGGTGCGGCGATCGAGGTAATCATTTTCGTAGTTGCGAGAAAGATGGTGACGCCTGACATATCGGGAGTTGAACTTTTACTGGGGACAGCTTCGCTGGTCGCACTGGTAGCTGCGCGACGTTACTTCATACGCGAGAAGAAGGATCATGAACTACGATGATAAAGGCATTGGCGATTCGGAAATACCGCGGGCATCGGCGGCGATCTTTCAGCACCTGCTAAAAACGTATGGCAGTGAGGCTAACAAGCTGAATTCGGTGTGGCTGGAATTCAGTGAGGATGATCTTAATTTCCGGCCGCACGCGCGTTCGAGTACTGTTCGCGAGATTATTGAGCACGAGTTACTTTCTGAACGCCGGTTCTTTGGTGAGTTTCTCGGATTGCCGGAGCCGCCGGCCGAAGAAGTTCTGCCGGAGACGCGCACACCGCAGGCTTACGCGACGCGCATGCTCGACTTATCACGCGCTCGTCTGAAGTCTTTGGCGGATCAGAATCAGGAATGGTGGTTAACAGTCGTTCCGTTTTTCGACGTGGACCGCGAACGCATCTGGATCTTCTGGCGCCGTGTTTTGCATACCGCACATCATCGGACTCAATTGACTGTCTACCTGCGGCTACTCGATAAGCGCGTGCCTTCGACTTACGGCCCCACCGCTGATGTTAAGTGGGAGGGCGCTGATCCGACGTGTAGCGTCGAGGCGGCCGGCAGAAAGTGAGCCGCGGATTATGCCGATAACGCGGATTAAGGTTTCAGCAGTAACTTGCCCGTAGTTTTTCTGCCTTCGAGATCGCGATGCGCCTGGGCGGCTTCCGCGAGCGGATAGACCTTGTGAATGCGCAGTTTTAGTTCGGCGCGGACGATTGCCTGCAACACGTCGTTTGAGCGCCACTCGAGTTCTTCGCGCGTAGCCGTGTAATGAGCGAGTGTCGGTCGGGTGATGAAGAGCGAGCCTTTTTGCGAGAGTTTGATTAGATCAAACGGTGGCACTGCACCACTCGAGCCGCCGAACAAAACCAGGTAACCGCGCGGCCGCAGCACGTTGAGATCTTTGTCAAACGTGGCTTTGCCGACGCCATCATAAACAACGTGTACGCCCTTGCCGTCTGTCAGTCGCTGTGTTTCGGTTTCGAAGTCTGCTTCGCTGTAGACGATACACTCGTCGGCGCCTGCGTCGCGCGCGAGTTGTGCTTTCTCCTGCGTGCCGGCAGTTCCAATCACACGGGCGCCGATCTTCTTCGCCATTTGGACCAGCAGCAATCCGACGCCACCCGCCGCAGCGTGTATCAACGCAGTCTCACCCTGCTTCAACGGATAAGAACTGTAAAGCAGGTAGTGCGAGGTCATACCTTGCAGCATTGCCGCCGCTGCTTGTTCGAAGTCGAGCTCTGCAGGAACCTTCACCAATCGATTCGCGGGCACCGCTGCGAATTCGGCATAACTACCCAACGTGCTCGTGTAAGCGACTCGATCGCCCCGCTGAACATTCGTGACTTCATTTCCGATCTCGGTGACGACACCCGCAGCCTCTTGTCCGTTGATAAACGGAAGTTGCGTCGGGTAACGCCCTTCGCGAAAGTAAACGTCGATGAAATTCACACCCGAGGCTTTGATCTGAACGACCGCTTCGTTTGGTTTAGGCGAAGGAACGGGCAGGTCTGTCGGAGTGAGCACCTCCGGCCCACCCACTTTAGTAACTTGAATGGCTTGCATGATCCAGATATTGCCATAGAACCGGACGGATGACACGGATAAGCATCGCTCATATAATCTTCTAGATGAAATTACCAAAGTTAACTGCCGTCATCGAAAAGGAAGGCAAGTGGTACGTAGCAACTTGTCCGGAATTAGGGGTTGCCAGCCAGGGTCGTTCGTTCGAAGAGGCTGAGGCGATGATAAAAGAAGCAGTCGAACTGCTTCTGGAGGAAGCGGACGAAGCTGAAATTAAGCGCCGGCTGAATCGCGGCGTGAAGGTCAAGCGGCTGGAACTCGCACATGCCTAAACTGCGCGTCCTCTCGGGCAGCGAGGTATGCAAGATCCTCACAAAACATGGCTTCGTTCGAGTGAGACAGAGCGGCAGCCATATCATCATGCGTCGCCAACTTACTGACAGAAGCATCACAGTACCGGTTCCAAACCACTCGGAACTTGCACGCGGTACGCTCAAAAGCATTATCGATCAAAGCGAAATACCGAAGTCTGAATTCATGACTTAAAAATCCTGTTCGTCTGCAAAGTAGATCGTAGTTCAAGAAATCGTACAACCCCTTCGCTCTGTTGACACTGCTGTGTGACCCTCATAGGATACGCCCGCACACCTTTAGTCCGGACAAAACCAGACAACGCGAAAGGAGTTGTTGTGAATAAACGAAGAGTACTGTCAGCCCTGGGCCTGGTTCTGATGATCTCTTTGTCCCAACCGCTGTTGGGACAGAAGAAGAACCCCGCCTCATCCGACTCCATCAAGATTCCATTTGAAACTTACAAACTCCCAAACGGTCTCACAGTGATCCTCTCCGAGGATCACACCACACCGACTGTCGCTGTCGACGTGTGGTATCACGTCGGTTCCAAGAACGAGCTGCCGGGACGCACCGGCTTCGCGCATCTATTTGAGCACGTGATGTTCACCGGCTCGGGCCACGTGCCTTACGGCCTGCACGACAAACTCACAGAGGGCGTCGGCGGTGGCAACAACGGATCGACGACCAACGATCGCACCAACTACTACGAGACTATTCCTTCCAACTATCTCGAATCAGCGTTGTGGTTGGAAGCAGACCGCATGGGTTTTCTGCTCGATAAACTCGACATCGCGAAACTGAACGCGCAGCGCGACGTCGTCAAGAACGAGCGCCGCCAGAGTTACGATAATCAGCCGTACGGGCGCGTGAGCGAGATCTTCTCTGCCGCAATGTATCCGAAGAATCACCCTTATTCGTGGCCGGTGATTGGTTCGATGACCGATCTCAGCGCCGCGTCTGAGGAAGACGTGAAAGCGTTCTTCCGGCTCTACTACGCACCCAACAACGCCACGCTCGCGGTGGTCGGCGACTTCGATCCGGCGCAAACCAAAGCCTGGATTCAGAAGTATTTCGTCGATCTGCCGCAAGGCAAAACAGTGGAACGGCCAAAGGTTCCACTCGGCAGTCTCGCGTCGAGCAAACGTCTGGTCTATGAGGATCGCGTGCAGGTGCCGCGGCTTTACATTCAGTGGCCAACCGTCGGTTTCAAGCATGATGATGACTACGCGCTTTCCGTAATGAGTTCGATCCTCTCAGGCTCGCGCACCGCGCGTCTGACGAAAGCAATGGTCTACGACACGCAAAAGGCGTCGCAGGTTGCTGGTTTTCAAGACTCAGACGAAGACGTCGGCGTGTTTCAAATCGTGGTAGTGCCGCGACCCGAAGCGACGCTCACTGAACTCGAAACTTCTGTCGATCAGGTGTTGCAGAAGTTCATCAGTGAAGGCCCAACTGCGGAAGAGTTGCAAAAGGCGAAGAGCGGACTCGAACTGAGTTTTTTGCGCGGACTCGAATCGAATCTGGGCAAAGCGAATCAACTGATCAATGGCGCGATTTTTTACGGTGACCCGGGGCAGTTCCGCGACGACTATCAGAAGACGATGGCAGTGACGGCAGCCGACGTGAAGCGGGTGGCGTCGCAGTATCTGACGCGTTCGCGCATCGTGCTGAGCGTCGTGCCGAAAGGCAAACGCGATCAGGCCTCGAAAGCAGCGGAAAGTGAAGCGGTCAGTGTTGTCATCGGCAACGGACGAGGAGGTAAATGATGAGACGACAAGTTCTTGCTCTCACGGCGGCAATCGTGATTAGCCTCGCGAATCTCGCTGCGCTCGCGCAGCAGCCACTCGATCGCACCAAGGTTCCGGCGCCTGGCCAGACTCCAGTGCTGCGCGTTCCTACATGGACCAGGACTCAGTTGTCCAACGGCGCTACGTTGATCGTGTCTGAGCGGCACAACCTGCCGCTGGTTTCTTTTTCAATTACGTTTGTTGGCGGCTCGAATCAGTTTGAGCCGGTCGCTCGTCGTGGTGTTGCTTCGATGACCGCATCGATGCTCACCGAAGGAACCACCACTAAAACCGGCGATCAGATCTCTGACGCGCTGCAACTGCTCGGCACCGGCGTCGGCGCAAACGTCAGTGCCGAAGAAGGCTCAGTTAACTTCGTTTCGACTGCAAAAAACTTCGACGCAACGCTCGCGATCGTCGCCGACATGATGCTCAACTCTACGTTCCCGGCAGAGGCGCTCGAACGTTTACGTGGCCGAACGCTCGTCAACCTGACACAAGCGAAAGATCAACCGACAGTAGTCGGCGCGCAGGTGTTTGCGAAGATCCTTTACGGCGCTGCGCATCCTTATGGACAACGCACCACGGAAACCTCAGTTAAAGCCATCACGCGTGACGACGTGGTTGCATTTCACAAAGCGTATTTCCAACCCGGCCGCGCGATCATCACTGTCGTAGGCGATACAACTCCAGTCAAAGCCAAAGCTGCAGTTGAGAAAGCTCTTGCAGCATGGTCCAAAGGCGGCGAGAAACCGTCGTTTGATTATCCAAAGCTGCCGGAACTTCAGCCCGCGAAGATCTACCTCGTCGATAAGCCGGGCGCGGCGCAGGCCGTGATTAATATTGGACTGCCTGGTCCACCGCGAAATACGCCCGACTACTTTGCCCTGCAAGTGCTGAACACGATTCTCGGCGGACAGTTTCAATCGCGACTGAATGCGAACATTCGCGAGCAGAAGGGCTACAGTTACGGCGTGAACTCAAACTTCGGATACGGCAAAGGTCCCGGTGCTTTTCGCGCCGGCGGCTCGATCTTCATTAACAAAACTGATGCAGCGTTGATCGAGTTCATGAACGAGTTGAAGGGAATCGTCGGCGAGAAACCGATCACTGACGAAGAGATCAAGACGGCGAAGGAGGCGCTGATTCAGGGACTGCCGCAACGTTTTGCTTCTGTTTCAGCGATCAGCAATGCGATCACTTCACTCGTCGTGCAAGGGTTGCCGGATGACTACTATCAAACGTACGCGAAGAACGTGTCGGCAGTGACGAAAGAAGATCTCCTGCGCGTGGCGAAGAAGTACATTGATCTAAATCATCTGGCGATTGTGATCGTTGGAGATCGTTCGGTGATCGAAGCTCCGTTGAAGGCCACGAACATTGCGCCGATCACGATGATCGATATCGAGGGAAATCCTACTGGCGCCTCGCCCGGTTCCAGCAACTAAACCCAGCCACAGATTACACAGAAATAAATCTGTGTAATCTGTGGCTACTCAAACATCAGCTTTAGTGGCGTCGTAGTCGAAGAAGATCTGCATCAAGCGCAGCGCGAGGGCTTCCGGCACGAGCGCCAGCGCGGTTCTTCGCGCCGCTCTGGCCCACACGTTTTCCCATTGTCCGACCCTGCCGTAATAACGCGAGTAACGACTGATCATGGTCGTGCGTTTGTAACGGCAGCGTTCATATCGTCGTAAAGCCTCTTCGGTCGCGCCGTACTTCTCGAAGCATCTCGCCAGCACGATCGCGTCTTCCATCGCTAGACAACCACCCTGTCCAAGATTGGGTGTGGTCGGATGAATCGCATCGCCGATCATCGTCATACGTCCGTCGCCCCAGTTTCGAACCGGAAGACGATCGAAGGCGCCGGTTTTCAGGATCGAAGATGGTGGTGTCGTTTCGATTAGTTCGAGCACTGGTGGATACCAGCCGGCAAACAGCTTTGAGAGATCGTTAGTGTTGCTGTTGTTGACTGTGGCCCACCAACCCGTTCGTCCGAGTCCGATTGGCCCAATACCGAAGCGTTTGCCGCGGCCGTAAAGTTCAAGCGCCGTGCCGGGTGGTATCGCGCTGAGCGCCGCCGGCGATATTCCACGCCAGATGGTGTAACCGCGCTCGATCGGATCGCCGTCGTTGATGAACTGCGCGCGAACCCGTGAGTGAATACCGTCAGCGGCGATCAAGAAGTCAGCGTCAATGTTTTGGCCATTGGAAAATGTAGCGATTATGCGATCACTTCGTGGCTGGTAATTGACGAGGGTATGTCCGAGGTGTATCGAACTCTCGGGAAGTGCTTGTAACAAAACGTGCTGCAAGTCAGCACGATGTAGCGCCACGGACGGAAATCTGCGCTCGCTGGAAATGCGCACCTGGTTGATTAAGCGTCCCTGCTGGTCCAGCCAGCGTACTTCTTCCAGCAGGCCTGCGTGCTCGAGAATCTCGCCGGCTAACTGCAACCGATCGAGGACGCGCATCGCGTTGGACCAGAGTGCGATGGCCGAACCGACGTCCAGTAGTGCGGGAGCTTGTTCAAAAACTTCAGGTTCAAAGCCGTATTGCCGCAGTGCGAGCGCCGCCGTTAACCCGCCAATGCCGCCACCGATGATCGCGATCTGGACCATGCGGCAGAGAGTGCCACAAAAAAGCACAAAGGCACAAAAAAATGATTTTTCACTTACTCACTTTTTTTCTTTGTTGTGCCTTATGTGCCTCTTCGTGGCGCATTTTCCGCGAGCGATTTGATGTGCAGCAGAACTCGATTATGGATGTTCTCAATAATGGCGTCAGACCACAGATGCCAGTAGGGCGCGGGCCAGAATCGATTTTGATACCACGTGGTTCCTTCCAGCAGGGTGGTGCCGTCTGGCAACGACTTTAATTCAAACTGTCCTTTGCGCGCGATGAAGTAGTTCTCCAGATGCGGTGGTCGCAAGTCGTTGTAGAGTGACAACTCCTCCATCGCTCGCGGTTGTTCAGAAACATCGAATTGCAGGAGACGAGGTTCATCCCACGTAGTAATCGGTTCCACGAATGGACCAGTCGAGAATATACAATGCCGCACTGCACCGGCGCCGCGACCTTGAATTTCGGCGCGAATCGGATATGCGATTCCAGTCTTGAAGATTGCTTCTGTCGGTGGCGGTAATTGCGAAAAGGTAACTACGTGTGTCCAGACAGTTGCCGGATCGCTTTTGATAACAACCGAGGTGGTTACTTTGTAGAGTGGCGGCGTTTCACCTACACCGTATTCGACGAGTATCAAACCAGGTATTAAGAGAAAACCAGCCGACACAACTCTCAAGGTACTGGGCGCGAAAGTCGGGCGGCTCTGAAGCACGTATCCGATAAACGCGCCAAACAAGGCGAGCGCGAGTGCGAGCGGGAGCGCCATCAGGAGGCAGATGAACCCTTCAATAGCGAGAGCAAATAGAGCCGCTCCAACGAGTGCTGTCGAAATAGTCGCAACCAGCAGGCAATTACGCAGTGGTCGCGGCTTATGAAAGCTGTAGATCAGAGTTGAGCTGAGTCCGAGAAAAAACGGAATGCCGACGAAGAGTCCCCAACCATAGTTGCCGAGACCGTTTGTTGAGAATACAACTTCCACCGCGGTCAGGAAGGCTGTTGCGAGTATTCCAAAAGCCGCGCTTCCAAATTCGCTTTCCGGAATTATATGGCCGAGTCGTGTGGAGAGAGGCGAAGGTCTATCGGATGTAGTGCTTCCCGGAATTGCAGCGAGAATGACAAAGAAGATCAGGTTGATAAGAGGAATGAAGAACAGGATTACCAGCGACAGCGGCATGCCTGCATCTTTGAGTCGGCGCAGAGTCAGGACTACTCCAATCCAGATGAACGGCAGCGCAACCAGCACAAGTAACGCATAGAACGTCGCGTCGCGTGACGAGAGACTCACAATGCCGTCGTTCGGCGAGAAAAACACCAGATAATTGAAGGGGCCCCAGGGGTAATCAAACAGGGTTGCGAGCAGACGATCGATATTATGTTTCAGAGCGAAAAGGACCAGACCCGTTATGAGATAACGCCTTCGACCAATCCGGCCATGCCAACTCCAAATGTCGAATACTGAGCTCATCACTCATTCTCCTTTACGAACACAATCGAAGATCGCCGGCACAGAATGGACGTGGTGCGGGCAACCCGCTGCGGATTTGATCGGTAGTGAAGCGACGGGTGGGGACGAGATCGTAGGGCAACGGGACGACGGGCGACCCTGGTTCCACCACGCCTTCCGACAAAATGCGAACCTGGGCCACAGACGCGAGTGGAATTGTCATGGCCAACTCCCATAAGCGCGCCATCAATTGATGACAGACGACCGGAAGCGGAAACATCAGCGGTTGTTTACCAACGACTTCCGCCACACGTCGCACGGCTTCACTCAGGTAAATCTCTTCCGGGCCAAGCACTGCGATCGTCTGTCGTTTCATCCGTCGATCAATCAGCGTTGCGCGCATCACGTGTACCAGGTCCTCGATCGCTAACGGCCGGGTACTCTTCTCGTTCAAGCCAACTGTGGCGAAAACAGGAAACGTGTGTAGCGCGTGACTGAGGTGGTCCAACATATGATCGCCCCGACCGTAGATCACGCCCGCTTTGAGCACGGTGTAGTCGAGACCTGAGTTGCGCACGATCTCTTCCGCTTCCCATTTTGACTCGTGATACGGCGAACCACAGTCAGGTCGCGCACGCAGGAAACTGAGCAGCACGATCTTTTCGACACCTGCGCGTTTCGCGGCTTCAACTACGTTCCGCGTGCCCTCAACGTGAACGCGTTCGTAAGTCTGGCTACGAACCTCGCGATTGATGCCGGCGCAGTGAGCAATTGCTTTACAGCCAGTGAACAATGTCTCGAGCACGTTTGCATCTGAGAGGTTCGTTACCCTCAACCGCGCATCGTCATTCACCAGCCGTCTGCCGATTAACACGAGTTCATGGCCTTCTGACTCCAGCCGGCTGGTCAAATGTGTGCCGACGAAACCAGTAGCACCCGTAATTGCGATTCTCATTGGATTTACTCCTTACCGATCAGGTAGCAGCGAAATTCTTTTCTTGATGAAGGAGGGTGCCGCCTGAGGCACGCTGATGCGGCATAACAGGAAAGCTGCCCAAAGATGGAGATAGACAAGCGAGACATACCGGACTGCGACATCCTCTTTAAGCACGTCAGTGATCAGTACGGCCACGGGAAAGTTAATAATTAGTGCTAACAGCAAGAGAAGCCAGAATGGCATTCTGGCGAAAAGAATCACCGCAGCCGCTACCAAATGGCCGAGCGTGATTCCAGCGAACGTAAACTCTGTGCGACTGGCGTTTCCTCTTGCCATCCAAACGACCATCAGAATCGAGTACATCAGGAACAAAATGACTGCGAAACGTAAAACGAAACCGGTGATGGCGGTGACGACGGGCCATCGCGGCGGCGATGTTCCTCTGGCAAGCTCATCTAACGGATGAAATCTTGATCCGATCACCAGACCAAAGATCGCTCCGCAAACGACGTAGATACCTATGTGGACAAGGTACTCTGTCCGTGACACGTCTCGGTTATATGACGGCTGCGAGTAAATAAAATCAACGATAACGATTAGCACAGCCAGAACCGCTATCCCGATTCCTGCCCGAAACGCCACGTTTAGTTGACGCGCAGCTACGTAAGTGCATGCCCAGATAATGATTGCTTCTATGACGCCAAACCCGACTCCAACAGCGAGGCACGACGGCAGAGCGGCAAGGAAGAGAGGGCCATAATATGGCGAATTCAAAAGCAATCCCATCACCGGAGTCGGGAATGCGAGCATCGCGCCAACAGCAGTGCCCTGCGAAAGAAACCTCACGAATCCAGGCGGCTCATTTTCTTCCGATACATTTAGCGACAGAATCTCGCCGTAGACGTGCGGAGGTCGCTGATGGGTATCACTCGCGATCATGGTGCGCCTCGCTTTCGTTGTCGTTACCGTCAGGTAATGCTTCTTTGATCTCATTCACCAAACGCAGCGCTTGCTTGCGCAGCGGCCGCATGAACGGATTGCTCGCGAGGTGGATCAACTTATCCAACAGATCGACGGTGTGATCGACCAGGCGATAGGTGCGACGGTGTTTTGGTGATTGATCGTGGATCCAAAAGAGCACGATGCCCATCGAATAAACCCAGAGCAGATAGGGAAGCTCAGCGCGCAGGTCTTTCGGGATTTTGACCTTTTCGCCGTCCAGTACTTTTTCGCAAAGCTGAATGCTGGCCTCGCGAACCGGATCACTCTCATCCCCGAAAGGATTCAGAGGGCTGCGCGGATTGGCCGCCGTTTTGAAGAGCACGCCTGCAAACTGGTGATACGGCTCCATCGTTTCGATCTTGGTTCGCATCATCGTGAGCAGGCGTGCTTTCAACGTTTTTTCATGTTCGAGCGCGGGCAGAGCGGCGGTGAAATGACTGTCGTTGAGGCGTTGATAGAAGGCCTGAATGAGATATTCCTTCGAGTGAAAGTAGTAGTAGGCGTTGCCGAGCGACACGCCGGCTTTCTGGGCCACCGCGCGCATCGTGGTCTCGTCGTAACCTCGCTCGCGAAACATCTCGAGGGCAGTCTCGAGGATCAGTGCCTTGGTCTGATCGCCTTTGACCGTCTTCACCACCTTCTGTTTATTCGTCGTCTTCATCGGCCCCTTTATCTGGTTAGTCCGGTGGCGCGGCTGATCTGATAACGGTTTTGCGAGATCAGCGAGACCACTCGTTTGGTAGTGGGCAGCAACTCGGGCGCGGCTAGTCGATAGGACCAGTCGCGGTAACGAGTCAGTGCCCACAGGACCATCAGCCATGCTTTCGGACCGAAATAGACCGCGCCGTTATCGCCAATCACTGTCAGATCTTTCTTTGTCAGATCGTGATTGAGTTGTGGATAACGGTTGCGCGCTTCTTCTGAAGCGCAGGGCACGAAGTTGAGTTCGACGAGCTTGGATTGTTCCGCAAGCCACTCGTGCGCGCGCCGGCACAAGCCACACTCAGGATCGTAAAGCACGGTTAGAAACAGCATCTCAGGCCTCCTGCTGGGCTGTTTGTTGGATTGGAGTGAACTCGTCCGGCTCTATCGGCGGATGGTGACGCACGTTCGTATGTCGTCGCATGCGGCTGAAAACGAACAGGTTAAAGAGGTGCATGCCGCCGAGGACGAGGAGCACCATGCCGACCTTGAACGAGAGAGCCTCGATGCTTTGTTCGGCAGTCTCGATGGTGTAGCCGAGCTTCAGGGCCAGACTGACGTAGCCGAAGTTGATGAGATAGAAGCCGACGACGAGCAGGTGATTGACGGAGTCGGCGAGGGCTTCATTGCCGTGGAAGACGTCGACCAGGAACACGCGGCCATTTTTGTGGAGCGTACGACCTACCCAGATGGTCAGCGCGATGCTGATGGCCAGGTAAATCAGGTATGTGCTTATTGGGATTGTCATGGTCAGCCTCCTAAGCTGAATTTGAACACGTTCAACTAATGGCAGAGTACGCTTCGTTGGGGGAGGGTGTCAAGAGATTTTTGAACAGGTTCAAATTATTGCCGATTGGCAATCGGGAATGCCGGCATGTTATTGTGGCGCGTCGCGAAACCCACAGCCGAGGAGAATTTAATTGGCAGCAGAAGATCTAATCCCCGCACAGGGCACCATCATCGATAAACAACCCAACGCCTTCTTCAAAGTCCAACTCGACAACAGTGAACACGTAGTATTAGCCGCTATCTCCGGCAAGATGCGGAAGAACCGTATCCGGATTCTGGTGGGTGATCGCGTGAGTGTTGAAATGTCGCCTTACGACTTGTCGCGCGGCCGCATTACTTACCGTTACAAATAAGTTTCACGCAAAGGCACAAAGGAAAACACAAAGGAGCTTTCTTTGCAGCTTTGCGTCTTCCTTTGCGTCTTTGCGTGAACCGCTTTACTTAAACTCGAACGACTTGATGTAGCTCAGGAACGATTCGTTCCACTGCGCTACCGTCTTTTCAGGTCCGACGAGTTTCACGTAGTAAGATCCATTCGGCGTTTCCACTACCGCCGCCCGCAGACGATAACCCGGCTTGTTATGGAACGTGCCGCTGCCCGGCGCAGTCTCGGCGACATAAGTTCCCGAAACATCCACCGTCGTAACCTTCAAGCCGTTTACTTCCAAACTCTCCTGTTTGGCGGAACTACCCTCCGCCTGCTTCATCTGGCTCACCCAGCGTTCGACATTCGCTGTCGCCGAACCACCCTGACCCTGTCCAAAGTAATAAAGAACGAGCGAAGCGTCTTCTGTGTCCGTCGCCGCTTTTGGCAAACGATATTGCGCTACGCGCATGCTGGACGTTCTTTCTTCATCGATCCAGCCGGCCGGCACGGTGAACTTCAACGAGCTCTTCTGAAAGGCAGTATTGAGGAGACCGATAACCACGATCAAAGTGAGTAGGACTACTTTTCGCATGACCTTATTTAAACTCTAAATGGCTTAATTGCCAAGGATTTCCGTGACGCTGCCGATAGCGGCATGATAGTATGCCTTTTGTCATGCGGGCCGATGTCGTCTTAATAAGACTTATATTTACAGCAGTTCTGGTGATCGCGGGTTACAAGCTAAAACCGGCAGGCGATGATCCGTGGATTTCAGCCGGAGCTGGTGCGTTGATCGCGCTCTGCATCATCGTTTTCGAGCTTCGGATCCGCAGGGCCACACTCAAGACTCTGATCGGCGCGGCGGTCGGGTCGATTTTGGGAATCATCGGCGCGTACCTGATTGGCTCTTTGATCAGCCGCCAGGAATCGGACGCGCTCGATCCCAAGATGAAAACGTTTTTGACGCTCGCGCTCACATTCTTCATGGCCTATGTCGGATTGATGGTCGGCGCTGCAAAGGGCGACTATCTCGATCTATCAGCGCTTGGCGGCATCTTCAGTGACAAAGTTGCGCGACGCGATCTAAAGATTCTCGATACGTCAGTGATCATCGACGGGCGCATCGCGGATGTTGCCGAGACGGGATTCCTGACTGGTTCACTGATCATTCCGCAGTTCATCCTCCGCGAGTTGCAGCAGGTTGCCGATTCTCCTGACTCGTCGAAACGTCAGCGTGGCCGCCGCGGATTGGACATGCTCAACCGGCTTCAGAACAACAGTTCGCTCGACATTCAAATCGTTGAGACTGACTTCCCATCAGTGCGCGAAGTTGATCTGAAGTTGATCGAACTTGGTAAACAGCTTGACGCCGTGATCGTCACGAACGATTTCAACTTGAACAAAGTCTCCCAGTTGCGCGGAGTCAGCGTGCTCAATATTAATGAGTTGGCAAATGCGCTCAAGCCAGTCGTACTCCCAGGCGAGGCAATGAGGGTTTTCATCCTGAAGGAAGGCAAGGAATACAATCAGGGCGTGGCCTATCTCGACGATGGCACGATGGTAGTGGTCGACAATGCGCGCCGTTTGATCGGCAAGAACGCCGACATTGCGGTGACCAGCGTGTTGCAGACTACTGCCGGCAAGATGATCTTCGGCCGTCTCTGGGAAGAAGCGGAAAATGGCGGACACAGCGACATCCATCGCACCAACGGCGCTTCGCGACGCCAGGCACGCGACTCGCGCAATACTCCGGCGCCGGTGCGGATATCGGAAAGCGAACCGGTAACGGAAAGCTGACGCCCGCACGCCGCTGCTGACGAATTCCTATCTCTCTTCATGAACATTGCGATCATTGCCGCTGCCGGCGCTGGCACCCGGATGGCGAGCGATCGGCCCAAGCAGTTTCTGCTGCTCGCGGGGAAGCCGGTAATTTTTCACACGCTCAAAGTGTTTGAGGAGTGTGACAGTATTGACGAAGTGATCCTCGTCCTGCCCGCAGCGGAATCTGCGGGCTTCCTTTCGCTGGCAGGGAAAAGCAGCTTTAGGAAGCTCGCGCGCGTGGTTCCCGGCGGAACGACGCGAGCGGATTCGGTCAAGCGCGGGCTCATGGCGATCAGATCGGCCACGGCTGAGATCGTGGCAGTACACGATGGTGTGCGGCCGTTTGTTACAGTTGACGAAATAAACAGCACGGTTGCGGCAGCGGGAGTTGATGGCGCTGCGATACTCGTCGCGCCTGTTACTGACACGATTAAAGAGATCAGCGGGTCGAGTGTTTTGAGAACGTTGGACCGTGGCGGTTTGCGACGCGCTCTGACGCCGCAGTGCTTTCGTTACGAGTTGCTCCGCGAGGCATACGAGCACGCTGATGTAAACGATCCGTCGCTGACTGACGAGAGTGCGCTCGTCGAACAACTAGGCAGGCCCGTGAGCATTGTTGAGGGAAGTGCGCGTAATATTAAGATCACGACTGCTGAAGATCTCATGATCGCTGAGGCACTTTTGAAGGCATCCACAGATTACACAGATTTTTCTTAGCAATCTGTGTAATCTGTGGATAAAGAATATGCTGCGCATCGGTATTGGCACTGACACGCACCGGCTGGTTGAGGGGCGTGAGCTTGTGCTGGGAGGTGCGAAGATCGCTTCCGATCGCGGCGCGGATGGTCACTCGGATGCTGACGCGCTTGCGCATGCGATTGCCGACGCGATTCTCGGCGCACTTTGTGAAGGGGATATTGGAGTTCACTTTCCCGATAAGGATCCACAGTGGAGTGGCGCAAATAGTCTTGAACTGCTTTCACGGGTAATGTGGTTGGCGCGTGAACGCAGTCTCCACGTGGTTAACGTTGATTCGACAATCTTGCTCGAGAAGCCAAAACTCAGAAGTTACGTCGATGCGATGCGCGCAAATATCGCCGGTGCGTTAGGTATCGAGGCAGGTTGCGTGAGTATAAAGGCTAAGACGGGTGAGGGACTCGATGCGGTGGGGCAGGGTTTAGCTGTGACTGCCCAGGCCGTTGTGCTTATGGAGAGCAACTAAGGAAAGCAGCTTGAGACCACAGGACGTTATAAGAAAAAAGCGAGACGGGCTGAGTCTATCGCGTGAAGAGATCGACTTCTTCATCGAGGGAGTTACCAATGGCCGCATCGCCGATTACCAGGTCAGCGCTCTCCTCATGGCCATTTACCTCAATGGCATGAACGACGCCGAGCAGCAGGCCCTGACCGAGGCCATGCTCAACTCGGGCAACATTCTCGACTTCTCCGATATTCCGAAACCAAAAGCAGACAAACATTCGACCGGTGGCGTTGGTGATAAGACTTCGATCATCATTGCGCCGCTCGTCGCTGCGTGTGGAGTTTGTGTGCCGATGATCTCGGGTCGTGGTCTGGGTCACACCGGGGGGACGCTCGACAAGCTCGAGTCGATTCCCGGATACCGCGTAGCGCTTAGCGCCACTGAGTTCAAAAAGGTGCTGGACCAGGTCGGTTACGCAATGGCCGGACAGACAGCGGAACTTGCGCCTGCCGACAAGAAGATGTACGCGCTGCGCGACGCTACGGCGACAGTCGAGGCGATACCTTTGATCGTGGCTTCGATCATCTCGAAGAAAGGCGCGGCTGGTCTCGATGCAATGATCATCGACGTGAAGGTCGGTAACGGTGCGTTTATGCGTGAAGAAACGCGTGCGAAAGAGTTGGCCCATGCGCTTGTGAGTACCGGAAACTCGTGTGGCATCAAGACGCGTGCGCTCCTCACTGACATGAATCAACCGCTCGGTCGCGCAGTGGGTAACTCGCTGGAAATTATGGAGTGCGTCCAGCTTCTGCGCCTTGAAGCGAATGAAGCGGCGCAACCGGTGCTCGATCTGTCGCTCGAACTCTCAGCACACATGCTCGTGCTGGCAAACGTGGATCAGACAATCGAGGCTGCGCACGAGCGTTTACAGAAAGTTGTCGAGTCGGGCCAGGCGCTCGAGTGCCTGCAAAGCAATATCGAGGCCCAGGGCGGTGATCCGCGCGTTTGCGACACGCCTCATGATTTTCTGCCTTTGGTAAGCGAAACCGTTAAGGTAGAATTCCTGCGCTCAGGATTCATCAACAAAGTTGACACCACGGAGATTGGTCACGCGATCGCGGCAATCGGCGGCGGGCGCGTGCGCATCGAAGACACAGTGGATCCCACAGTTGGTTTTACTTCCGAGTTGAAGTTAGGCGATCAGGTTCGCGCCGGCGAGGCAATCGGTGTGGTCTACTCCGCCGACGCGACCGCCGCGACTGAAGCCGCACGTCGCATTCAGGCTGCGTATCAGGTCGGCGACGAACCAGCGCAACTTCCGCAGTTAGTAAAGGAAATTGTCAACGAATGAAATACCAAGAATATTTTTCACGCAAAGACGCAAAGATAAAATCAGAGGCGCAAAGAAACCGCCTTTCTTTGTGCCTTCGTTTTGGTCTTTGCGGCTTTGTGCAAAACAAGTTCTCACTAAAGCTTGCGCTCATCGCTGTCGTGTTAGCTCTCGGTATATTGCCGTTGTCCGGCTGTGGCGGGACTTCCGCCGCCGAGGACAAGTCGAAGATCAAAGTCGGCATCGTCTTCGATATCGGTGGTAAAGACGATCGCTCGTTCAATGCGGCTGCGTGGCAGGGCGTGCAGCGAGCCGCAAAGGATCTTCCGATTGTCTTACGCGATATCGAGCCCGGCACGCCGAACGCGATCGAACCCGCGATGCGTGCGTTTGCCGAACGCAATTTTGATCTCATCATTGGCGTTGGCTTCGCACAGCAGCCGATCATTGACCAGGTGGCCGCAGACTATCCGCACATTCAGTTCGCAATCATCGATGGTGTCAGCAAACTACCAAACGTCGCATCACTCGTCTTTAAGGAACACGAAGGCTCATATCTCGTTGGCATACTCGCTGCCAAAGCTTCTCGCACCGGCACCATCGGTTTTCTTGGCGGCATGGATATCGGTCTGATTCATCGTTTCGCCAAAGGCTACGAAGAAGGCGCGAAATCCGTGAATCCGAACATTCGTGTAATTGAAAACTACGTGGGCGTTACTGATGGGGCCTGGAACAATCCAGGCAAAGGCAAAGAACTGTCGTTGGCCCAGATTGGTAAAGGTGCTGACGTGATCTTCACGGCCGCCGGCAATTCAGGGCTCGGTGCTTTCGACGCGGTCGAGCAACAGGGAAAACAGAATGGTCGCGCGACGCATTTCGTGATCGGCGTTGATTCAAACCAGAACATGGTCAAGCCAGGCTTTGTACTCACGAGCATGGTGAAGCGCGTCGATAACGTGGTCTACGACATCGTCACGGACGTGGTGAACCACCGGTTCTCACCCGGGCTGCACGTTTTTGGTCTCGACAAGGACGGCGTGGGCTATGCGATGGACAACTACAACCAGGATCTCATCCCGACTGAAGCGATCCAGGAAGCCGAAGCCGCGAAGAAGAAGATCATTGACGGAGAAATTAAAGTCACAGACGCGATGGGATCATAAGAGCCGCGAATAAACGCGAATGGACGCGGATCAAAACAAGAAAAACGATCCGCGTAATTCGCGTTCATCCTTGGCTCAAATACCAGATGCTCGAGCTCAGAAATATCACAAAACGCTTCGGCGATGTTCTCGCTAACGATAACGTGAATATCGTCGTTAAGCCGGGGACGATCCATGCCATCGTCGGTGAGAACGGCGCGGGTAAATCCACAGCGATGCGTATCGCTTACGGCTTTTACACCGCTGACAGCGGCGAGATCATAGTTGACGGCCAGCCGCGTGACATCAAATCGCCTCACGACGCAATCGCACTCGGTATCGGCATGGTCCACCAGCACTTCATGCTGGTTGAGACGATGACAGTCGCCGAGAATATCGTGCTTGGCGCGGAACCGGGAACCGCGCTTGCGCTCGATCTCAAGAGCGCCGGCGCGCAAATCAGACAGCTGTCCGAAGAGTTCAAACTCGCAGTCAATCCAAGCGAGCCAGTCGAACACTTATCAGTGGGCCAACAACAACGGGTCGAGTTGTTGAAGGCGCTCTATCGTCATGCTCGGCTCTTGATCCTCGACGAACCGACCGCGGTACTTACGCCGCTCGAAGTTGAAGAGTTCTTCGTGATTCTTCGCCGCATGCGCGAGCAGGGCAAGACAGTCATCATCATCACTCACAAACTTTCCGAAGTGCTCGCGATCTCGGACGAAGTCACTGTCATGCGCGACGGTAAAGTGGTTGGTCGCGTGCAGACGAAAGACACCAACGCCGCGGAGCTTGCGCGCTTGATGGTGGGCCGTGAAGTGTTACTGCGAGTCGAGAAGACCGATGCGGAAGCCGGCAGACCGCAACTGGAAGTCAGGAATCTTTCAATAACTGATATTAACGGCGTAAAGCGCGTTGATGGTGTTTCGTTTGAAGTGCGGAGTGGTGAGATCGTCGGCATTGCCGGCGTTGAAGGTAACGGGCAAACGGAGCTGATCGAGGCGCTCGCGGGTCTCGTTGATCCTGAACGCATCAGCGGCGAGATCAACTTCGAAGGCAAGAATCTCAATGCGCTGGGCGCACGCATCAGGCGTGAACTGGGCATCGCACACATCCCGGAAGATCGCCATCGTCGCGGTTTGTTGCTCGATTTTAGTCTCGCGGAGAACTCGATCCTCGGCGTGCACTATCGCCCACCAATTGCCGCTATGGCAGGCGGGATTTTTCTCGATGAAAACGCGGTGCAGCGACGTGCGAGCGAGATCATTCAGGCGTTCGATGTGCGACCTCCGAATGCCGCATTGCCGGCCCGCTCACTTTCCGGTGGAAATCAACAGAAGTTGATCATCGGGCGCGAGTATCGAGTCGATCCAAAACTGCTGCTCGTCTCACAACCAACGCGCGGCGTTGACATCGGCGCAATCGAATTTATCCACCGGCAGTTGGTCGGCTTACGTGACGATGGCTGCGCGATCCTGCTCGTCTCAGCCGAGCTTGAAGAAGTGACGAGTTTGTCTGATCGTTTGCTGATCATTCACGACGGACGCATTGCAGGCGAAGTCGATCCGAAGACGGCGACGCTCGAAGAGATTGGACTTTTAATGACCCGCGGACATTAGATCTATCCACAAGACTACACGGATGTTTTCAATGAAATCTGTGTAATCTGTGGATACTGTTCCCGATATGAACAAACTCGCCCGTGAACTTCTGTTCCCCCTGATCGCGGTAGTGGCCGCTTTCATTGTGGGCGGCATTCTCATACTACTCGTCGGTGACAACCCCATCGTTGCCTATCGACTGTTATTAGGCAGCGCGCTCTCGTGGCCCGACGGTATCGGATACACACTTTTTCACGCGACGCCACTGATCTTCACCGGGCTCGCAGTCCTCGTCGGTTTTCGTTGCGGTCTCTTCAACATCGGCGCCGAAGGTCAACTCTATATCGCGGCGTTTGCGACCGCTTGGGTTGGAATCACTTTTGCCAACTCGAGCTCGTGGCTGTTGATTCCGATGTGTTTTGCGGCGGCCATACTTACGGGCGCGTTCTGGGGCGCCATTCCGGGAGTCTTAAAAGCAAAGTTTGGATCGCACGAAGTCATCAACACGATCATGTTGAACTTCATCGCGGTCGCACTCGTCAGCTACTTCACTCAGTATCACTACAAAGTCCCCGGCGATCCGATCCTGCAAACAGCACCGATTGGACCGAGCGCTTACATCCCCCATCTCGGCAGATTCATCCCCGGCCTTCCCGAACGCATACCGCTGAACCTCGCCTTTATTCTCGCGCTGCTCTGCTGTCTGCTGGTCTATCTGTTTCTCTGGCGCACGAAGTGGGGCTACGAGATACGTGCAACCGGCAGTAATCCTTTCGCGGCGGAATACGGCGGCATCTCGATTCGCAAACAGATCATTCTGGCGATGTCGGTGTCAGGCGCACTCGCGGGCATGGTCGCGATCAACGAGGTCCTCGGCAATCGCCATCGTTACTACGACGGCTTTTCCGACAACTACGGCTTCACGGGAATCGCAGTCGCTTTGCTTGGACGCAATCATCCAGTCGGCGTGATCCTGGCGGCGTTGTTGTTTGCTGCACTGCAACACGGCGGCATCTATGTCGATGGTTTTTCTGAACACGTGACCAAAGACATCGTGCAGGTGTTGCAGGGTGTGATCATTCTGTTCGTTGCTGCTGAAGGTTTCTTCAAATGGGCATTGGGAAGAAGACTGCCGTGGAACGTTTAAGCACATGAGAGACATTTTCACACTTTCACTCATCGCCTCAACCATCCGGCTCGCTACGCCACTCGTGCTCGCGGCGCTTGGTGGCCTTTTCTCCGAACGCTCCGGCGTGATCAATATCGCGCTCGAAGGGAAAATGCTCGCCGGAGCTTTTACTGCCGCGGCACTTACTCACGCGGCTGAGACGAGCCTCGGAATGGGTGCTGCGAGTCCGTGGATTGGATTGCTGGGCGGCATGCTTGCAGGACTTTTCATCGCGGCGACCTACGCGTTGAGTTGTATCAAGTTCAAAGCCGATCAGGTTGTCAGTGGCGCGGCGATTAACATCCTGATGCTTGGCATGCCCGGGTTGTTGAGTGGCGCGTTCTTTCTTTCTTCAGGATCGACGCCACAGATTCCGAAAGATCATCTGTTGCCACAATCGCCGGTCGTCATCGCAATCACGATCCTCGCACTCGTCGCAGGCATCTGGTACGTGGTCTATAAAACACCATTCGGACTACGACTGAGATCGGTCGGAGAGAATCCGGAAGCTGCGGACGCCGCGGGTGTGAGCGTCGCTCGCATTCGTTACTCGGGCGTGCTGCTCGCCGGCATACTCGCAGGCATGGGCGGCGCATATCTTTCGATCGGTCAATCGTCATTGTTTACGAGAAACATGACCGCCGGGCGTGGTTTCATCGCGCTCGCGGCTTTGATTTTCGGCAAGTGGCGGCCCGTGCAAACGCTGCTCGCGTGTCTTTTGTTTGGCTTCACTGAAGCCGTTTCGATTCAGATGCAGGGCGTGTTCAAGTTGCCATCCGGCGATGATATTCCGGTGCAATTCATTCAAATGGTTCCTTACGTCTTGACCATCGTGGTGCTGGCGGGCTTTATTGGATCGTCCCGGCCGCCGCGTGCTCTGGGTATACCCTATCAGAAAGAGAAATAAACGAGGGTTTTGAGATGGTTGAGCGAATGGCAAGCACGAGTCTTTACGAACGCGCCGAACATGCAAACAGGATCATCAGGTCACGAACAACTGTTGAACCGCGCATTGCAGTGGTGCTGGGCAGTGGGTTGGGTGGTTTTGCCGACGACTTCGAGGAAGCGGTTGCGATTCCGTACGAAGAGATACCCGGGTTTGTGCCTTCCACTGCGCAGGGTCACGCCGGTCGACTCGTAATCGGGAAAGTCGACAGCGTTCCCGTGTTGGCAATGCAGGGGCGAGTGCATTACTACGAAGGCTACGCGCTTGAAGAAGTCACGTTTCCGGTTCGTACGTTTGGTTTGCTGGGTATCAAAACGTTGATTCTCACGAATGCCGCGGGCGGCATAAACGTGCAACTAACCCAGGGTGCGTTGATGGTGATCAGCGATCATCTCAACTTGATGGGCGTGAATCCGTTGCGTGGTCCGAATGACGAACGATTTGGACCACGTTTTCCGGACATGTCCACCGTCTATTCGCCTGAGTTGCAGGAACTGGTGGTCGAGGAAGCGAAGGCGATCAATGTGGAAGTGCGACGCGGAATCTATGGCGCGTTGTCTGGTCCAAGTTATGAAACTCCGGCTGAGATTCATCTGCTGCGAGGTCTCGGTGCGGACGCAGTCGGGATGAGCACGGTTCCCGAGGCAATAGTCGCGCGGCACATGGGCCTCGAGGTGCTTGGCATCTCGTGTATCACAAATATGGCGGCGGGGATCAGTGACGAACCGATCAACCACGAAGAGGTGATGGCGACAGGCGACCGCGTGCGTGCTACGTTTACGGAGTTGTTGCAGAGAGTGATTGGCGCGATCAATCGAAGAGTTTAGCCACGGATTTTCGCGAATGAACACAGATCTATCCGCGTTTATTCGTGAAATCCGCGGCTGGGAATTATGAGCATGATAATTGGCATCTCGGGTGGAACGGGTTCAGGGAAGACGACTGTCGCCAATCGCATTCTCGAATCAGTCAGCGCCAGCGAAGTCGTTTTCATCCAGCAGGACTCGTACTACCGCAATCTCACCGATCTTCCACTCGACTACCGCGGCGTTGCGAATTTCGATCATCCGGACGCACTCGATAACGAACTGCTCATCAATCACGTACGCAGCCTGAAGTCAGGCGAGGCTATTGATTTACCTCTCTACGACTTCAAAACCCACTCGCGTTTGAATGAAACGCGTTTAGTGCAACCAAAACCGATCGTCATCGTCGAAGGCATTCTGATTTTTGCCGAGCCGCGGCTGCTCGAACAGATGGACATCAAAGTGTTTGTCGACACGCCTGACGACATTCGCTTCATTCGCCGCTTGCGCCGCGACATCGACGAGCGTGGGCGCACGCTCGAGTCAGTCATCGAACAATACATCGCGACGGTCCGGCCAATGCACATGCAGTTTGTCGAGCCGTCGAAGCGTCATGCAGACGTAATCATTCCCGAGGGTGGTCATAATCTCGTAAGTATCGATCTGTTGAGCGGAAAAATTCGCGAGAGGTTGGCCAGTGCTTTATCAACTGTTGGAGGTCAACTTTGAGTGAAGATTTTGAGCCGCTGATTGAAGCGGCCAGGCAGGCGCGCTTGCAATCAGTGGCGCCGTTTTCAAATTTCCTTGTCGGCGCTGCGGTAAAAACAGAGAGTGGCAAGGTCTACACCGGTTGCAACATCGAGAGTGCGAGTTATGGTTTGACGGTTTGCGCGGAACGAGTCGCGATCTGGAAGGCGTTGTCCGAAGGTGAACGTAATTTTACTGAGCTTGCCGTGGTGGCTGACACTGAAACGTTAACGCCGCCGTGTGGTACGTGCCGCCAGATCATCTGGGAGTTTGCACGCGGCGCGACGATCGTTTTCGCCAACCTGAGTGGCCAGCGCGAGACGTTTCACATCGCCGATCTTCTGCCGCGCGCTTTCGATGCACGTTTTCTGAAGAAAAAATGAATCCGTATCAATCCGCGTTTCTTTGTGTTTCCCTGATCTTAATGACCATGCTTTCAGATGTCGCCGCCCAAACTCGCCGGCAGTCAGTCAATCTACTCGTACTCGGTGGCACGATCGTTACGATGGACCAGACGCGACGTGTTATCGACGATGGCGGCATTGCTGTCGCGAATGGTCGCATTGTTGCTGTGGGTCCACGCGCCGACATTGAATCTCGATACACGTCACGTCAGCGGATTAACGCTGCCGGCAAAGTCATCACACCTGGTTTAATCAACGGTCACACGCATGTGCCGATGGTGCTGTTTCGAGGTCTGGCCGACGATCTCGATCTACAGGAGTGGTTGACGAAGTATATCTTTCCGGCCGAGGCAAAGAACGTCACGGAAGAGTTTGTTCGCGTAGGTGCGCGCCTCGGACTGGCCGAAATGATTCGCGGGGGCACGACGACCTACTGCGACATGTATTACTTCGAAGACGCGATTGCAGATGAAACTGCGAAAGCAGGCGTTCGCGGCGTGTTGGGTGAGACGATCATCGATTTTCCTGTTGCCGACAACAAGACAAACGCGGAAGGGATGGCGTATGTCGAGAAGTTTGTCACGCATTGGAAAGGTCACGAGCTGATCGTGCCCGCGATTGCGCCGCACGCGCCTTACACGGTTTCCGAAGAGCATCTCAAAGCGGCGCGCGCGTTTTCAGATCGCACTGGCGCGCCGATCGTTACCCACATTTCCGAAACGAAGCGCGAAGTTGACGACAGCATTAAGGCGAACGGCGCGAGTCCGGTTGCTTATCTCGAGCGGATCGGTTTTCTGAATGAACGAGTGATTGCCGCGCACATGGTCTGGCCGCAGGGAAGTGACATCGAGATTTTGAAAAAGCGCGGCGTCGGTGTGGTCCATAACCCGCAGTCAAATATGAAACTTGCGTCCGGTGTTGCGCCTGTGCCGAAGATGCTCTCCGAGCATCTGCTGATTGGTTTAGGGACGGATGGAGCCGCGTCTAACAACGACCTGAACATGTGGGAGGAGATGGACACGGTCGCGAAGCTGCACAAAGTGTTTACGGGCGATCCGAAGGTGATCTCGGCGCAGGAGGCATTTGAGCTCGCCACGATTCGCGGCGCGCAGGCGTTACATCTCGAGAAAGAGATCGGCTCACTGGAAATCGGAAAGCGCGCTGATCTGCTGGTCATCGATCGCGACACACTCAATCAGATCCCGCTCTACAACGTCTACTCTGATCTCGTCTACGCCACCAAAGCCGCCGACGTCGAGAGCGTAGTCATCAACGGCCGCATCGTCATGCGTAACCGGCGCTTATTAACTCTCAACGAAACCGCCGTCAAACGCGACGCCCGCGTCTTTCGCGACCGCATCATCAAGAGCTTCGGCACAGCGCCATGAGCCACAAAAGGCACAAAAAAGCGCCAAAAACACCGATATAGCGAGGAACAAGGGTTCGGGCAATACGTACCCTTTGTGTTTTATGTGCGTTTTTGTGGCATAATAGCCTCGTCAAATTGATACCAACCTTAAAGCGAGCATAAGGCTCGCTTTTGTATTTCAGGGAGATTCAAAACAATTTGAGGTCTTTTTCGTTTCGCCCGTACATCTATCGAACCCTCCCGACAGTTCTTATCCTAATCTCAGCCGTATTGACGCTGGGTCAGTCCACCGGCTTCAGCGAAGATGCGTCGGCGCCGAATCCCGCGTTACAAAAGATTGAGCGTGCCCGTGCTTTGGCAGCGGTTCATCAACTGCAACCGGCCGCCGCCGAGCTCGAAAACGTACGGGCTTCGGTTAAAGACGTCACGCTGCGCAACGCTGCCACGCTGATGCTGCTCGGGATCTATCTCGAAGACGGAAACTACGGACGCTCGCAGGCGTTGCTCGAAGAAGCTTTCCAAGCGCGCGCCGCGCAAAAAGATGAGTCGATTCGGACTTACTTTGCGGCAGTTGGCCAGACGATCAACGGCATTCGCTTGCACCTCGCTCGTTATCGTAGTTACGGAATCAATACGAGCGACACCAATCTTCCCGTCGAGGCAAACACCGATCTCGAACGTGTTCGAGGGTTGCTGGAACGCATAATCGCGCAGGCACAGGAGATCTCCAAAGAAGCGGGCCGGTCCTATGACGCGCTCGCGTTGTTGGAAGACGTCCTTAATGTTCGACTTCAGCTCGCCCGTAACGACGACGATCAGGCCAAGTGGCAGACAGAATATCTGACGGCGCGAGAGAAGATGGCCTCTTCGCCGTTCCAAACCATCGCTCTCGGTCGTTCTCAGGCTCTGGATGCCGTCACCAACAAGATCCCTAATCCCTTTACTGCAAAACCGGCAGCAACCCCAGAACCGACGACACCAGCGGCGACCACTGCTGCGGTTTCAGAGCCGCAACTCGTGAGCGCCGGTGCGCTGAGTGGTCGCGAAACCAAGCGCGTCGCTCCCAGTTATCCGCAAATGGCAAAGAGCCACAACGTAACCGGGACCGTACGTGTATTCGCAATCGTCGACGAGAACGGAAAGATTTGGATCACTAACTCCGAAGGACCCGCTCTCTTGCGCGCAGCAGCCGAAGACGCCGCCAAAAGCTGGGTCTTCCCGCCTTCAATTTTCAATAACAGACCAGCCCGTATCGCCGGCTACATCGACTTCGAATTCAAACTGTAGCCACAAAAAGGCACAAAAGGCACTCTCTTGTACCCCTTTTGTGGGTAGTGCTTAAGTTGATCGATTTTCTCTGTGTTCTCGGCGTATCTCAGTGTTCTCTGCGTTAAAAGGCAAGGGTAAACGCAGAGGGCGCAGAGATACGCCGAGAACCGCAGAGAAGGGTTTAAACTAAGACCTCGCCCTTTGTGGATAATCTTGACTTAAAAGTAAGGATTAACTAAGATGCGTACGGTTAACAATTTAGGCGTGCGATGAAGATTTCAGCACAAGAAGAGTACGGCCTGCGATGCCTTTTGCAATTAGCCCGGGCGGAAGTCATGGGCGAGTCGTTGACGCTCGGGCAGCTTGCACGCCTCGAAGGCATTTCGACCGCCAACGCCGGCAAGTTGCTGTGGATATTGAGCAAAGCCGGACTGGTCCAGTCTACTCGCGGAATCAAAGGCGGCTACTCGCTGGTGCGACCGGCTTCCGAGATTCACTTGAATCAGGTGATACGCGTGCTCGAAGGCGAACCGGCGGAGTCGCACTGCAAGAGCTACGCAGGCGTGCTCGATGCGTGTGTACACACAGGTGACTGCGGCATCCGGCCGGTGATTATTGAATTGCACCAGATCGTGGACAACGCCCTCGCTGAGATCACGCTTTCGCAATTGTTGGGAACGGAAGCAAACGTTGATGCGGCCCTACATCAGATTCAGGGCAGCAAGCAAAGAGACACTCGATTTTAGAAGGCACTGATGAGTACAGCAGAACTTTTAGCTAAACAGGAATACAAATACGGATTCGTAACCGATATCGAGTCGGATGTAATTCCGCGCGGCTTGAGCGAAGACACGATTCGTCTCATTGTCGAGAAGAAGAACGAACCCGAGTGGATGCTGGAGTTTCGGCTCAAGGCCTATCGACATTGGCTGACGATGACGGAGCCGAAGCATTGGCCCAACCTCAAGTATCCGGCGATCGATTACCAGGACATGATCTACTACAGCGCGCCCAAGCAGAAGGCGACGAAGAAGAGTCTCGACGAAGTCGATCCCGAATTGCTGCGCACGTTTGAAAAGCTTGGTATTCCGTTGAGCGAGCAGAAGCAGTTGGCCGGCGTTGCGGTGGATGCTGTTTTCGACTCAGTTTCAGTAGCGACAACTTACAAAGAGAAACTTAAGAAGCACGGCGTGATCTTCTGTTCCTTTACTGAAGCGATCAGAGACTATCCCGAGCTCGTCAAAAAGTATCTCGGTTCGGTCGTGCCGACAAATGACAACTTCTTCGCGGCGTTGAACAGCGCGGTCTTCTCGGATGGGAGTTTCTGTTTCATTCCGAAGGGCGTGCGCTGTCCGATGGAACTCTCGACTTACTTCCGCATCAACAACGCGGAGTCGGGGCAATTTGAACGCACGTTGATTGTTGCTGAAGAAGGTTCGTACGTTTCTTATCTCGAAGGCTGTACGGCGCCGAAGTTCGATCGCAACCAGCTTCACGCGGCGGTAGTTGAACTGGTCGCACTCGACGACGCGCAGATCAAGTATTCGACAGTGCAAAACTGGTATGCCGGTGACGAAGAGGGACGTGGTGGTATCTACAACTTCGTCACGAAGCGCGGCAAGTGTGCGGGAAAGAACTCGAAGATCTCGTGGACACAGGTCGAGACGGGTTCGGCGATTACGTGGAAATATCCGTCGTGCATTCTCGCGGGCGACAATTCGATCGGAGAGTTTTACTCGGTCGCGTTGACGAATCACGCGCAACAAGCCGATACCGGCACGAAGATGATCCACCTCGGCAAGAACACGCGTTCGACGATCATATCGAAGGGAATCGCGGCCGGCCGCTCAAACAACAGCTATCGCGGCCTGGTGAAAGTGATGCCGAGGGCCGAGGGCGCGCGCAACTACACGCAGTGCGACTCGATGTTGATTGGTTCAACCTGCGGGGCGAACACGTTCCCGTATATCGAAGTGATGAACAATACGTCGAGCGTCGAGCATGAAGCGTCGACTTCGAAGATCAGTGAAGAGCAACTTTTTTATTTGCAGCAACGCGGTATCTCGCAGGAAGACGCCGTGTCGTTGATTATTAACGGCTTCTGCAAGGATGTGTTTCTGCAGTTGCCGATGGAATTTGCAGTCGAGGCCCAGCGGCTTTTGGGTCTGAAGCTGGAAGGTAGCGTGGGATAGTTGCCTTGACGATATTTAGGAGATTGGATGTTAGAGATTCGAAATTTACACGCGGGGATTGATGGCAAGGACATATTAAAGGGCATCAACCTCACGGTTAACAAAGGCGAGATTCACGCCATCATGGGACCAAACGGTTCCGGAAAATCGACGCTCGCGAAGGTGTTGGCCGGACATCCGCAATATGAAGTGACAGCGGGCGAGGTCCTTTACGAGGGCCGCAATCTCCTGGAGATGCCGCCTGACGAACGCGCACGCGAAGGCGTGTTCATGGCGTTTCAGTATCCGATCGAAGTGCCGGGCGTTTCGAATGCGCAGTTTCTGCGTCTCGCGTACAACGAAAAGCGCAAGCATCTCGGTGAAGAAGAGCTCGACCCGCTCGAGTTCAAGGATTTCTTGAAAGAGCGCGCGAAGGTTGTCGAGATGGAAGCGAGCTTCATGACTCGCTCCGTCAATGAAGGCTTCTCGGGCGGCGAGAAGAAACGCAACGAGATCCTGCAAATGGCAGTGCTCGAACCAAAGCTGGCCGTGCTCGACGAAACTGATTCGGGACTCGACATCGACGCGCTGCGCGTGGTTGCAAACGGCGTCAATCAACTGTTGACACCTGACAACGCGATCATTGTAGTCACACACTACCAGCGACTCCTGAACTACATCGTGCCGGATTTTGTACACGTGCTCTCCAGCGGACTTATCGTTCGCGAAGGCGGCAAAGAGCTGGCGCTGGAGCTCGAATCGAGGGGCTACGACTGGATCAAGACAGCAGACAACGGAAAAGGAGTGGTCGCCCCGGCGCAGTAATGGTTACCGAACTCGTCAAGTCAGAAAACAGTTATCAGGCGGCATTTCGCAGCGTGCTTGAACTTTCGCCGGCAGCGCCGTGGCTCGAGCTCGTGCGCGGCAGTGCGATGGATCGCTTCGAGCAGTTGGGTTTTCCTTCGGTTCGTGATGAAGAGTGGAAGTACACGAACCTTGCGACGCTCGCGAAGGAGAGTTTCGAACCTGTAACAAGTGCAGATCATGTCGACGACGTGAGTCGCTTCGCATATCCCGAGACTGACGGCGCTCACCTCGTGGTCGTGAATGGTTTCCTACGTGAAGATTTATCAGAAACGAACGGGCTCGGAGACGTTGTCGCGACCGATCTGTTCAGCGCAGTTGCTGATGCGCGTTACAACAAGGTCATTCGCAAGTATCTCGCGCGTAACGCGGGTTATCACAACAATGGACTAACGGCGCTAAATACGGCTTTTATCCAGTCGGGAGTTTTTGTTTACGTTCCGAAGAACGTGAAGCTGGAGAAGCCGTTGCAGATCACGTTTATCGGCGGAACTGCGAACAGCGCTAGTTTCCCCCGCGTGCTCGTCGTCGCAGAGGAAAACAGTTCCGCGACGCTAATAGAAAATTTTGTATCGAATGACGAAAAGCTCTATTTCACCAACGCGATTGCAGAGATCGTTCTCAAAGACGGCGCGCACCTCGAACATTACCGTCTACAACGCGAAAGTAAAAAGGCATTTCACGTTTCGACAACCTCAGCCGAGCTCGGTCGCGCCGGTCGTTACGATACGACGTCGATCAACCTCGGCGCACAACTATCACGTCACGACATCTCAGTGGTAATGGACCATGAAGGTGCGGAGACCTCTGTCGACGGTCTCTACATGGTTGACTCCGATCAACACAGTGACACGCATTCAGTAATCGATCACAAGCAGCCGCATTGCAACAGTCACCAGTTGTACAAAGGCATTCTCGACGGCAACGCACGCGCGGTTTTCAACGGCAAGATCTTCGTTCGCGAAGGCGCGCAAAAAACCGACGCCATGCAGACGAACAAGAACCTGCTGCTGTCGGATAAAGCGCGTGTCGATACGAAGCCGCAGCTCGAGATTTACGCTGACGACGTGAAGTGCGCACACGGCGCGGCGGTGGGCCAGATCGATCCGGAAGAGCTGTTTTACCTGGAGGCGCGCGGCATTGGTCCCGAACTCGGTCGTAGCCTTTTGACTTACGGTTTTGCGGAAGAAGTGATCGCGAAGATTAAGCTCGAGTCGATCAGAACAGAGCTCGACCAGACCGTATTGAAACAGTTGCACGCCTCCCTCGAGACTTAAGTTAGTCATGGATCCGAGTATCAGTGATCTTCTTTGTTTTGTGTGGGAAATCGTTACGACGATATTCTGCGACTTCTTGAAGGACCGGCGCGAAAATAGTGGGAGTTAGCACCGTGAGTACTGGAACGTTATCAACACTGGCACCTCTCGTTTCAACGGCCTGGGACATCGAACGCATTCGCGCTGATTTCCCTGTGTTGCAGCAAACTGTCAACGGCAAGCCGCTCGTATATCTGGACAACTCGGCCTCTTCGCAAGTGCCGCAGGTAGTCATCGATCGCGGCAGCATCTATATCGAACAAGAGCACTCAAACATTCATCGCGGCGTTCATTACCTCAGCCAGAAAGCGACCACCGCCTACGAGGGCGCGCGCGAAAAAGTGAAGCGCTTCATCAACGCGCGCGACGTGCGCGAATGTATCTTCGTGCGGGGCGCCACTGAAGGCATCAACATCGTGATGCACGGCTACGGCCGCAAGTTCATCGGCCCCGGCGACGAGATCATCATCTCCGCCATGGAGCATCACTCTAACATCGTGCCCTGGCAGATGCTTTGCGAAGAGAAGGGCGCGCGCCTGCGCGTGATCCCGATGAACGATGCGGGCGAGTTGCTGATCGATGAGTACGATGGTTTATTGAACGAGCGCACGAAGCTGGTCGCCGTGCTGCACGTCTCAAACGCACTCGGCACGATCAATCCGATCAAGGAGATGATCGCGCAGGCACACAAGTATGGTGTGCCCGTGCTGATCGACGGTGCGCAAGCTGCCCCACACATGCCGGTTGACGTACAGGATCTCGATTGCGACTTCTACACGTTCTCAGGGCACAAGATGTACGCGCCGACCGGCAGCGGCATTCTCTACGGCAAGCTCGAGTTGCTCGAAAAGATGAATCCATTCCAGGGTGGCGGCGATATGATCAAGACCGTCACCTTCGAGAAATCAACTTACGCCGATCCGCCGACCCGATTTGAAGCGGGCACGCCCGCGATCGCATCGCAGATCGGCCTCGGCGCCGCGATCGATTATCTGAACAGCATCGGACGAGAACGCGCGGCTGCTTATGAAGCTGAGTTGCTGCGCTACGCGACCGAACGCGTCTCAGCGATCGAAGGTGTGCATATCATCGGCACCGCGAAGAACAAAGCGAGCGTGCTTTCGTTTGTGATCGACGACATTCATCCACACGACATCGGTACGATCCTGGACCAGGAAGGCATCGCGGTTCGCGCCGGTCATCACTGCGCGCAACCAGTGATGCAACGATTCAATGTGCCGGCCACCGCCCGCGCGTCATTTGCCTTCTACAACACGCGAGAAGAGGTCGACGTGCTCGCGCGCACGATCGAACGTGTGATTGAGATTTTTAGTTAGCCAAATGTCTGAATTAAGCGAACTCTACCAGCAGGTAATCCTGGACCATAACAAGAAGCCGCGAAACTTTCGCAAGCTCGAGGCGGCGAATCACACCGCCGATGGCTACAACCCACTCTGCGGCGATCAACTCACTGTCTACCTCGATCTCGAAGGCGGGTTGGTCAAGGATGTTGGATTCGAAGGCTCGGGCTGTGCGATCTCAAAAGCCGCGGCGAGCATGATGACACAGGCTGTTAAAGGAAAGAGCAAGGAACAGGCTGAAAGCCTCTTCAACGAGTTTCACTCGATGGTAACCGGCGAACTCAACGAGGAGACAGAAGAAAACAGTCTTGGTAACTTAAAGATTTTTGCCGGTGTCCGGGAATTTCCCGTCCGCGTCAAATGCGCCACACTGCCATGGCACACACTGCACGCCGCACTCAATAAAGAAGACCAGGTCTCAACCGAATAATATTCGCCGCAGATGAACGCGAATGAACACGGATCGATCCGTGTTCATTCGCGTTCATCTGCGGCGAAATATCTGTGGGGGCAAGTCAGGACCGAGATGGCCACAGGTCCAATCGAGCCGAATGGTTGAACCTGCCCCCGCCTCCCGGTCCTGACTTAGTGGGCTCGGCTCGCTCGGCTGTTCGCGATTGCGGCGGTCACGATAAGGCCAGCCGTATCTGTACCAACCAATACTCCTCCAACATACGCTTCTGCCGTAAACGTGTATTGACCAGTACACGCATCCTTCGGCACGTGGAAAGAAATGTTGGCGTTCTTTTCCGCGCCGGCGTTGATAGAACTCGGTCCCACGGTATCGAGAAGGAAGCTTCCGCGCGCGTTGGCGTAGCGAACGACAAACGTGACCGTCAACCGCCCAGCGCTCCTGTTGGCGTAACCAATATCGATCTTTGCCGTCCTGTTTCGTTCGATCGTCGTTGGTGAGACGCTGAGTGAGAACCTCAAACCGCTATCAACGTTAACGGCATTTACTGTGAACGTCGTGGTTGCCGTGCTTGCGTTGCCGGCCGCATCGGTCGCCGTGATCGTGATCGTATGCGTGCCTGTGCCGACCACAGTGCCGGCCAGCGGGCTCTGCATCACCGTCACTGGTCCACAGTTGTCACCGGCGGTGGTCAACGCAACAACGTCGGGAATTGTTGCGTGACCAGTACTGTCTGCGTTCACGCTCGTTGGCGTTGGGGCAGTCAGCGTCGGGGCCGTGTTATCAATCACCGTGACTGTCTGCGTCGCCGCAGTCGAATTGCCGGCGCCGTCAGTCGCGATGTAAGTAATGGTGGTCGTGCCAACCGGGAATACATTGCCGTTCGGAACGCCACTGCGCTTAACACTGACGCTGCCGGAATTGTCGGTCGCGTTCGCGGTTCCGAGTTGCGCGTCAGTTACCACAGTTCCACACGTTGTCGCATTCGCGCCCGTATTCACAGTCACGTTTGCTGGAGCACTGATCGATGGCGCGATCGTGTCGTTGACCACGATGGAGACTGTTGCCGCCGTGCTGGTCGATGCTGGTGACGCACCGTCGCCCGTATCGCGCACGGTGAACTCAAAACTGTCTGGACCGCTGTAGTTCGTATTCGGCGTGTACGTAAAATTCGTGCCGCTGCCGGACAGGCTGCCGTGCGCGGGATTCACTATCACTTCGAACAAGAGATTCTCAGTTTCAACATCATCTCCGCTCAGAGTAATTGCAACCGGCGAGTTGCTGTTCGTAGTTACTGACTGGCTGTTGGCCGAAGGCGTGTCGTTCACTTCCGTGACCGTGATGTTCACTGTCGAAGTGTTCGAGTCCTGGCTGCCGTCATTAACTCTGAACGTAAAGCTGTCCGAACCGTGGAAGTTTGACGCCGGTGTGTACGTAAAGTTTGGCCCACTACCTAAGAGCACTCCGTGCGCAGGTTGGCTCACGATCGTGAAAGTCAGCGTCGGGTTCTGGAGCGGGCTCAGAGCGTTCAACACGATCTCCACCGGAACATCTTCTGCGGTTGTAATCGACTGGTCTTCAGTTCCCGGCGGATTCGCTCCGTCAATTCCGGCTTCGATCAAATTCTCGATGTTGTCCGGAACGTTTGCAAAGAAGTCGTAGCCAGTAAGGGCTTCAACCGCGTCAACCGTGGTTAGGTGACTGCGCCAATCCGGATCGACGTCGTTCACATTCGGGATAATCACGGCAATGGTCCTGGTGGCTGCGGTTACGCGCGAGAGGTCGTTCTCGCCGGCCGGTAACACGAGGGCGACTTTCCACGTATGAGTGGGAACCGTAACGTGACCGTTCGCGATCGTGTTCGCCACGCCTGTTGGACCAGCGACGATGTAAATCTCATTAGCAGGCAGGAGCGTGCGCAGGTAGTTTTCGAACCCGGCCCAGGGACCCTCGCTGTTGGCGGGAGCCATGGGTACGATGTTCGACATCAGAAACGTTTCCTGGTTGAGCGGGATCGAGGCCGGGTTATTGCGATCGTCGTTTGGAGTCATTTGACCGCGATCGAAGCCCGACTCAGAGTAATCGGTCGCTTGCACGCGATACCAATCCGGCGACACTGCCGGGTCCGCGCGGAACGTATCCGTGCGCGGAAGGTTTCCGGTCCATGTGTCCTCGAGATGCCAGCTCACCCAATTCGGCGTGCCGTTGTCTTTGTTGTACGAGAGTGCGAACGAAGGCTTCTCCATCAGGTAGTTGTCACCCTGCTGTAGATCCGCAATCGCATTCGAAGGATTACCCATTGCGAGATGCACACTCGGCGGATGCGGTGCAGGCGCACCGGCGTCGACGATCGTAAACCTCCATGAATGATCCGCGAGGAGCGTGTCGGTATTTGGTGGACTGTCGTTGGCGTCCTGGTCGTGTACGTTGCTGTGGAAGATCGTCGCCGTACACTGTTCGCCAAACTGGAAGCTTGTGTTGGGCGTGATGTGGAATCCCTTTGAGCCGTTGTAAGACGCAACCGTGGCGCTGTTGTGCTGGCCGGAGTTTGCACACGTGATATCGAACCAGCCTTGGTCGACATTTACCGGTTCACTGAAATCGATAGTGATGGTCGCGTCGTACGGCACATTTAAGCCATCCGCGGCAGGCTCGGTTCCGGTGACGGTGGGACCTTCAAAGGGCGGCTGTTGGACCATCAAGCTGATCGAATCACCGCCGGAACGCGACTGACCATCAGTAATCGAGAAGGGCAGCGACTTTGGACCAGGCGTGGTGAGCGGGTCCACTGTCGCAACGTACGTGAAGATGTTATTGCCGGAGTCGAGGAACTGCTGATTGGTGGAACCGCCAATCGATGATAGATCCGCAGTCACAACCACTCCAGTGCTCGTCGGGTTTGTTCCGGGTGTGACTGTTACGCTCAACGTCGAAACTTCACCCGGCAGCACTGAATTCGGACTAGCGACGCCGACTCCGGAAGGATTAGTCGCGGCCAATACGTTAAGCAAAATGGCCCCTGTGCCCGTACGAGAGAACGGACTCGTTTCAGTGATGGTGAACGGCAGCGACTTGATACCACCGTTAGTGCCGAGAGTGACCGTGGCATTGAACGAGAAGACTCTGTCGCCGGCAGTAACGTCGCCGTGAGTGCCATCGTCGAAAAACTGTTGCGAGGCGCTGCCGCCGATTGCAGACAGGTTAGCTGTAACTGTATGCGCAGTGCTCGGCGGGTTTGTGCCGGGCGTCACGGTCACAGTCAAAAGCGTTGAGCTCGTTGCCGCCACTGAACTCGGGTTTGCTGCGCCGACGCCGCTTGGGTTTGTCGGACCTCCGTTCAAAGCCAAAACCGAAATGTTATCGATCGCGAGTGCCTGAGCATTCGAGGTGTCGAATCCGGATGTAACGGAGTAGTTCCAGGCCAGGAAGATGCTCGCGCCGTTCGGGACGGAGACAGTCAAAATTTTGTTCGAGACCGACACGGTTGCGCCGGGAGCGGTCGCGAAGCCGTTGTTGTCTGCATCAGCAGCAAAGCCGGTGAAGAAGTCTGGTCCGGCGTTGGTCCACGCAAGGCTGTCGAAAGAATAGAAGAGTTGGTAACGAAAACCTGCGGGGTTCGATCCGTTGCGATACTTCTCGACGTCGTAAGAGATCAGCAGGCCCGAAAGAGCAGTGCCCGTGTTGTTCTGAAATTGTCCGTACAGATTACCGCTGCCCGCGGTGGTTGCGTTCGAGACAAAGCCGAGCGCGCGATCGGAGTTACCGAGAGTGGCTGTGCCGGCCCCAAAGTTGTAACTACCGGGAGAAGCGTTGCTGGGCATGTTGGCGCCAGCCGCGCGTGAAGTTGAGGAGCTGCCGCCGGACAAACTTCCGAGTGTTCTGGGAGGGACGATCGTTTCCTGACGAAAGTCGGCCGGCAGACTCGAGATCGCCGGACTGGTCACCGGAATACCCATGCTGTTGAAGTTTTGAGTGGAAGGAACGGAAGTTGAAAGAGAGATCGCGGCGAACGCCACATAGACTGACGCGAACGCAACCACAGTTACGGTCGCGACAATGCGCCACGTTCTTACGCGAGTTGGTCTATGGGTTTTATGCTGGCGAGTTCGTAGCGGTAGTCGGGCTGTACGGTCGAACATATGGGTAACCTCCCAAAACACTCGTGACGGAGAACGCACTTTCGAGAGGTGTTACCGGCAGGGCAAACATGGCCGGCAAGGGCCTGATTGGTGATTAGTACCAGAGCTTTTCAGGGTGGGTCAACAAGGAAAAACGGCGTTTTTCCGCAAATGACAGGATTCTGGTCAACGTGACTTTGATCGGTCACATAGGCAGGATGGGATCGGTCTTTTTGCGGCGGATTCTGAGGCTCTGCGGCCCTCTGTGTATCTTTGCGGCCTCTGCGTTAAACGAACTTTCTAACGCAGAGAACGCAAAGATACACAGAGGGCCGCAGAGTTAGATCAACTTCACTTCAGCGAGATGTTGACGGCTCGAATTACACCGTCGCCCATATCGATCTGCAACTGGTAAGTACCGGCTGACATCCCCTGCGTGCTGAGATTGAACACGTAGTATCCGTTCTCATAATGGAAGAGATTGCCTGTGGACGCCGCGCCTGGCGAGTCAACATCAACCGGATCTCCGATGACGTTGTTGTTCACCTGGTAGACCAGCAGGTGGATCTCTGCATCAGTCACACCGGCGCTCGCGCCTGTCAACTGGAACTTGATCGGCAATGTGCGTCCAGCCTTATAGGTTCCACCGGCTTGTACTGGGGCCAGCAGGTTGGACCACGTGTAGGCCACGCCCACGGTGAACTGCTGTTCCGCGTACAGGTTGGGACTGCCGTTGTCCGTGACTCGCACGGTCAGAGTGTAGATATGACCGCCCTGTGCCGCTGTTGGGGTCCAACTGAAAGCACCAGTCGAAGGATTGATGGCAGCTCCGAGCGGAACACTTCCAGCCAAACTATACGTCAGCGTCTGCGGCGGCAGATCGATGTCGGATCCAACCGCAGTAAAGTTCAACGTATTGCCGACATTAACCGTCTGATTCGCAATCGCGTTCAGCGTGGGCGCATCGTTGACAGCGTTGACAGTGACGTTCACCGTTCCGGTCGTACACTTGGAATCAGCCGCACCGTCAGTGGTCCCGTTATCGCAGACCTCATACGTAAAGCTTGCCGGGCCGTTGTAGTTCTGATCCGGCGAGTAAGTGATGGTTCCGCTCGAGAGCGAGACTGTTCCGTGTGTATCGGCAGTTGCAGACACGCTCGTAACTGTCAGCACCTGAACGTTCTCATTCGCCGGCCCAGCACTGTCATTGCTTGTCAGGGTCGACGCGGTAATCTCGACGTTCTCATCCTCATTGGTGTTCGCTGTGTCGTCAGTAGCGACCGGCGCATCGTTCGCTTCAGTGGTCGTGATGGTTACGGTTGACGTATTCGAGTCTCGCGAACCGTCGTTGGCCTTGAACGTGAAGGTATCACTGCCGTTGAAGTCAGGATCGGGTTGATACGTTCGATTCGCTCCGGAGCCCGTCAACTGACCATGAGCAGGCGGAGTGACAATCGTGAAAGTGAACGAAGCACTCGGAATCGGACTGACTGCGGTGAGCGTGATCGACTTCGACGTATCTTCCGCAGTTGTTACCGCCTGACCTTCTGTTCCCGGCGGATTGTTTCCATCGATACCCGCTTCGATCGCGTTCTCGATCGCGTCGGGCACGTTGGCGAAGAAGTCATAGCCCGTGAGCGCTTCGACCGCATCGACCGTCGTCAGGTAGTTGTGCCAATCATCGTTTCTGATGCCCTGAATGTTTGGCATCTTCACTGCGATGGTCCTGGTGGCCGCGGTGACGCGCGAGATGTCGTTATCGCCCTTCGGAATCACGAGCACGACTTTCCAGGTGGACGACGGCACGGTTACGTGACCGTTAGCGATTGTAGTCGACAAACCACCATTGCTGCCGGTGCCGCCCACTCCGTTTGGACCAGCGACGATGTATAGCTCGTTTGCCGGTGTGAGTGTGCGCAGGAAGTTTTCCAGAGCTGCCCACGGTCCCTGATTGTTGTCGGGTGACTGGGCGACCATGTTCGACATCAGGAACGTCGCCTGGTTGATCGGGATCGAAGTCTCCTTGTCGCGATCGGCGTTCGGTGTCATGTGACCGCGATCGAAACCGCTGTTGGAGAAATCGGTTGCCTGCACGCGATACCACGTTGGCAACACAGCCGGATCGGGTCTGAAGGTATCGACACGCGCTAACGTACCGATCCATTCATCGGAGAGATGCCAGCTAACCCAGTTTGGACCACCCTTATCTCTGTTGTAGGAGACTGTAAACTCCGGTTTCTCCATCAGGTAGTTGTTGGGTTGATTGATGTCGGCAGTCGCGCCGTTCGGATTACCAAACGTCAGGTGAACGCTCGCCGGATATGGCGGCGCAGTGCCGGTCGCAACTGTGAACGTCGCTACGAAGTCTGCGATGAGATTGTCATCGTTTGGACCACTGTCATCTGTGTCCTGATCGTGAATCTGATCTTTGAAGATCGTAAAGGTACACTGCTCGCCCGCCTGGAAGTTCACGTTGGGCGTGATGACGTAAACCTTATCAGCGCCGGCAACGGTAGCGTCATTGTGAAGCCCTGTAACGGCGCAGTTGATATTGAAGAATGAGCTATCTACGTTGACTGGTTCGGTAAAGTTGATAGTGATACTCGCATCGCGCGGCGCGTTGATGCCGTTTTTGCGAGGATCGGTACGAAATACGGCTGGACCAATTTCTACGATCGGTGCTGTGCGCCGTGGATTTGGAGTGGCCGTAACGAAGTCGTCCAGATTGTTGTCGTTATCGGTGGCGCCGCCGGTCTTTCTGAAGATCGCGGAAGTGTTGCTGGGCGCCGGTGCATTTGCTGTCTCCGCACAAGTGGCGCCTGTGCCGTAGCCGACAAAATCTACGATGTTGACGTCACCAAGTGGGCATGTGCCCTCGAGTGGATCAAAGTTATTTACCAGCGCCACCTTGCCGGTCGTGGCGCTCATATTGATGTCGCCATTGATGTTTGCGGCCGGCAGCGGCGCTCCCGTAGCGCCACCCGCGAGGGCAATCAAGTAGTACTGACCAGGCTCGATGAAGCCGCCGATAGGCTGCGAGGTGAAATCCCAACTGTCACCCGCTGCGGACGTATACTGCAATGACCAACCGGTTAAATCGACAGTGTGGTTAGTCGGGTTGAAGAGTTCGACGAAATCATTCGTAAAGGTTGCGTTAGCATTGCCGCCGCCACCGTAAAGTTGACTGATGGTGACGTGTGGCTCTTGCACGGTGAGGAAGCTAGTAGCGTTCGCGCTGCGAGCCTGAGCATCCGTAACTGTCACCGGCAGGCTCTTTGGCCCTGGCGTGTTATTGACGGGAATAGTCGCCACGAACGTAAACGTGTTTCCCACACCAGAAAAGGACTGTGTTGCCGATCCGCCGATTGAAGACAGGTCAGCCGTAACATTTATTCCTGTACTGGTTGGATTTTGGGCGGGAGAAACAGTCACAGTCAGAGTGGTGCTGTTTCCCGTTTGCACGGTACTCGGTTGAGCGGATCCGATTGCGAAGAGGCCTGTGCAACTGTTTGTTGGCGATGAGCTGTTGCGCGGACTCGGTGCTCCTATCGCAAAGTCGATCGCATTGTTGTCACTGTCAAAACATCCGTTATTTTTGCGCAGCTCAGCGGTTGTGTTTGTTAGTACTGAGGCCGGTGAGCCTTCAGAGCACGTTTCCGTGCCGTAACCAACGAAATCGATAATTCCACCGCCGACAGGACAGTTGCCGGTCAACGTAGTTTGGTTGCTGACGAGGGCAATCTTCCCGGATGTCGAGCTCACCAGGCCGCCGCCTACTGCGTCAGGCGTAGGTAGATTGTCGGTGCCTCCCGCGCCCTGGGACTGCTGTACCAGGTAATACTGTCCTGGTTGCAGAACAAAGTTCGTTAGGTTCGTTTTTTGCCAATTTGCCTGGCCTGCCGAAGCGATTTGCACTGACCAACCACTCAGATCAATCGGCGCGGCGCTGTGGTTGATAATTTCAACAAAGTCGTTCTTCAACGTCGCGCCGGCGTTACCGCCACCGCCGTACACCTGGCTAATGACGACCGATCCCGGAATTGGTGTCGGACTCGGCGTTGGCGTTGGTGTGGGTGTAGGCGTTGGAGTTGGGGTTGGTGTCGGAGTCGGGGTTGGCGTCGGACTCGGTGCCACACAACCGCTTGAGTTCTGCGGATCGCTCGGTGTAATGAGTTGGAAGTCGTTTAAGTTGTTATCGGTGTCAGTGCCGCTTCCTGCGGCGCCGCCCGGTTTGCGCTCGTAGCCTCGATTCGCATTAGTCGCACCGAGACTGGCGAGTACTGTACCTTCTTTGTAGGCCGAGCCGGTGCTCATACCAACTGCGTCAACGATGGTGCCGTCCGGCAAAGTTAGTGCGATGCCGCCATCATCTGTAATGCCAACTGTATATGTTTGATTCCCCGCAACGGCGCCGCTGTAACCGCCTGCGGCGGCGTTGGTCAGTAAGTAATGGCATCCAGGCTGAAGGGTAGTACCGGCGGTTATCGTCGCCCTGACTGATACTCCCGCTGCATTATTCGAACCTCTAATGGCCCAGCCGCCGATGGCAACTGGAGCTCCGGAAAGATTGTACAGCTCGACGAATTCGTCGTTTCCTCCATTCGGCCCGCGTACGCGAAACTCACTGATAACGACGTTTGTCGAAATCGCCTGCACGCGAGACGAAAAACTCAAAAAGATCATGAAGCTGAAAACGGCGAGTATGACTAACGCAAACGCTGCGAACACACGATTTGACCGTGTCGGGTGAAAGGGGCTAATCAGACGCATACAATCTTCCTTTACTTAGAAATTTACCAACTCTGCACACAGTTTGAGAGGAATACCGGAGGATATATATGAGGCCGGCCGGTTAAATGTGGTTGCCTTTTATCAGGTTCGTATGGTCGGGTCAAGTTGTGATGGCTTCGCGAGTCATGAACAATAACGCCGAAGGCGTTCGCTAATTTCAGCCCAAGGTTGGAGCTTGCGACAACCTTGGGAAAATGAAACAAAAATTCATTCCAACCCTGTAAGGGTTAACGTCGCACAAGCCTAACCCTTACAGGGTTTGTTCCTTGCTGCGTGCTTCAATTCCCATGGTTGTCGCTTCGCTCCAACCCTGGGCTGGAATTAGCCAACACCTTCGGCGTTAGTTGTTAACTCCGCGTGCAGACATGCATAATGCGTCTCACGGAGGAACACCTTCTTACTTTGCTTATCGAGTCGATTGAACTGCGCGAAATCCGCCTGCCTCTCGTTCACTTTTTCGAAACAAGTTTCGGTCGCACCACTGAGCGACGCATTGTCCTCGCGCGCGTCGTCGATTCCGACGGGGCCGAGGGTTGGGGAGAATGCACGGCCGGCGAGGGACCGTTTTATAGTTACGAGTGGACCGAAACAGCCTGGGGTACGCTGAACGAATTCATCGCGCCGATGGTCATCGGCAATAAGATTGAGAGCGCGGCGCATGTATTTGCTTTGATGAAGCGTCTGCGCGGTCATCGCATGGCCAAAGCCACGATCGAAACTGCGTGCTGGGATCTCGAAGCAAAACGTGCCGGCGTGCCGTTGTGGAAACATCTCGGTGGCGTGCGTAGCGAGCTCGCTTGCGGCGTGTCGATCGGCATACAGGACACTCCCAAAATCCTGCTTGAGAAGATTCGCAAAGAGGTTGACGCGGGTTACCAGCGTATCAAGATCAAAATCAAACCCGGCTGGGATCTGAAGATCATCGAACGTGTGCGCAAAGAGTTTCCCGACATCCGTTTGATGGGTGATGCGAACTCAGCTTACAAACTCGCCGACGTGCCGTTGTTTAAGCAACTGGACCAGTTTAACCTCATGATGCTGGAGCAGCCGCTGGCTCACGACGACATCTTCGATCACGCGACGCTGCAACGACAGATTCAAACTCCGGTTTGTTTGGACGAGTCGATTCAGTCAGCTGAAGACGCCGCACATGCGATCTCGCTTGGGTCGTGCAAGATAATCAACGTCAAGCTCGGGCGCGTCGGTGGTCACTCAGAAGCCAAACGAGTCGAGGCTGTCACGTGCGACAATGAGATTCCAATCTGGTGCGGCGGCATGCTCGAATCGGGGATCGGACGGGCACACAACATCGCGATGTCGACGCTTGCTAATTTCACTTTGCCGGGCGACGTCTCGGCCAGCGCGCGTTACTGGGAAGAGGACATCATCGATCCGCCAGTCACGGTAAATCCGCGCGGGACGATCACGCCGCCTGATTCGCCGGGGATAGGATTCGCAGTCAACTTGCCACGGATAGAAGCGTTGACCGTACGCAAAGAGATCATCAAATGAGTTCAGTCGCACGTCAGATCTTTACCGCTTTGCAGGCGAGGCAGCCGGAGATCGAGGCACTTATTCAGTCTCTCGTTGAGACCGAGTCGCCATCAGGTGACGAGCAGGGAAGCCGGGCTGTAGCGGATGTGTTGGTCCAGAATGCGAACCAGCTCAACTGCGTCGATGAGATCGAGCGTGTAGACGCGCCGGACTTCGGTCAGAATCTCGTAATCAAAGCCTTTCATAAACAGAACAACGCGGGACAGATCCTTTTGGTGGGCCATACGGACACCGTTCACGAGCGTGGTTCGATAGCCGAACGTCCGTGGCGTCGCGAGGCGGGCAGGATTTATGGACCAGGCATTTTCGACATGAAGGCAAACTGCGCGCTCGCGATAGAAGTGCTGCGTGCTTTATCCGAATTGAATGTGGCGCCGGCATTGGGCGTGACGTTGGTGTTGACTTGTGACGAAGAAGTTGGGAGTTTGAGCGGCTGGTCGTTGCTCGAACGTTTAGCACGATCGCAGGAAACGCGTTGTGCGTTAGTGATGGAACCGCCTGCCTCAGGCGGACGCGTAAAGACAGGCCGCAAAGGCACCGGAATTTTCGCGATCAAAGTTGAAGGAAAGGCTGCGCACGCCGGTCTTGAACCGGAGAAAGGCGCGAGCGCGATTCTCGAATTAGCGCGACAGACGGAACAACTTCACGCGCTCAACCTGTCCGGGTCGGGAATCACTCTGAACGTCGGCGTGGTCCATGGCGGGACGAGATCGAATGTAGTCGCGGCTGAAGCCGAGGGTGAAATTGACGTTCGTTTTTCAACTGCCGCCGAGTTGCAGGAGATCGAGCGCATCCTTTCGAACCTCAAACCGATCGACGAGCGCACGAAAGTGTTCGTTTCCGGCGGCATCAATCGACCGCCGATGGAGCGCACCGCCGCTGTTATCGAACTGTTCGAAAAGGCGCGCGCGATAGCGGCTGAAATCGACTTCCAATTGGGTGAAGCGCAAGTCGGGGGCGCGTCCGACGGAAACTTTATCGCCGCGATGGGAATACCGGTGCTCGATGGACTCGGCATCAGCGGCGATGGCGCACACGCTGCTCACGAACACATCGAGACCGACGACATCGCACGACGCGGCGCACTCATTGGCGGACTATTGATGGCAGTATGTTAATCGCAACCTGGAACGTAAACTCAATTCTCGTACGAATGCCGAACGTCATCCGCTGGCTCGACGCAGTCAAACCCGACGTTCTCTGCATGCAGGAAACGAAGTGTACTGACGACAAGTTTCCCACGCTGCTTTTTCAGGAGCGTGGTTATCAGTGCCAACTCTTCGGACAGCAGACGTACAACGGCGTCGCGATTCTCACGCGTGAGACGTGCGACACGAAGCACCGCGGTTATCCAGGCGATGATGAAAGCGCGCAGTCGCGTTTAATCACGTCCACCGTCAACGGCATCAACATCATCAACGTCTACATTCCAAATGGGCAGGCGGTAGGTTCGGAGAAGTTTGAGTTTAAACTCGCGTGGATGCAGCGGCTGCGAGAGTTCTTTGATGCGAACTACGATCCGAAGACGCCGGTGTTGCTTTGCGGTGACTTCAACGTTGCTCCCGAAGATCGCGACGTTCACGACGTGCGATTGTGGCAGGGGCGCATCATGTTCAGTGAACCGGAGCACGCGGCGTTACAGCACATAAAGGATTTTGGTTTCACGGATGCGTTTCGTTTGCATGAAGAAGCGGGCGGACATTTCACGTGGTGGGATTATCGCGCGGGCGCGTTTCGTCGTAACCTCGGACTCCGGATCGATCACGTGTGGATCAGTAAATCCCTGGTGTCGCGAAGCGTCCGCACCTGGATTGACAGGGAGCCACGCACCTGGGAAAAACCTTCAGACCATGCACCCGTCATCGCCGAGATTTCTTAGCCACAAAAAGGCACAAAAGGCTCATAAAAGAGGATTTCCTATTTATGTGCCTTTTGTGCCTCTTTGTGGCTAATTAGATGTGAGCTCTGCCGTTTTTTCGGTGATATCTTTTTGTGCCCACTCGTTATCACGGCTCGCCTCGCCGGCTTTCGAGCGCTTGGCGGCTTTCATCTTTTGGACCAGGTCCATGTGGGTTGAGAAGTAGGGAAGACTTTTGCCGACGATCTCCTGGACGGAGTCGAAGCCTTTGTCAGTCATGAACTTCTCGACGCCTTCCTTCAACTCATCAACCATCTTCACGCCCTGCAACATCACGCCAGTGCAGATCTGAACGGTCGAGGCGCCCAGCAACATGAACTCGAGCGCATCGTGAGAGTTTTCAATGCCGCCAATACCACTAATTGATACATCATCCGGAATCGCGAGCGCCAGTTGACTGACCATTCGCAAAGCAATTGGCCTGACAGCCTGCGCGGAGTAACCACCCGGAACACAGTAACCTTCAACTGTCGGCATCGGACGCAACGTATCGAGATCGACGCCGATCACAGAGAGGATCGTGTTGATAGCTGAGATACCATTCGCGCCGCCGGCGATCGCAGCCTGGGCAGGCTCGCGAATGTTGGTGATGTTGGGCGTCATCTTGGCCCATACCGGAATCTTCGCGACTTCAGTAACCCAGCTCGTCACTTCCTCCGTGAGGTCCGGATGCTCGCCCATCTCCGATCCCATCTTGCGTTCGGTCATGCCGTGCGGACACGAGAAGTTGAGTTCAAAACCATCGACGCCCGTATCCTGGACCATGCGCGTCAGTTCCTGCCAGCGGCTCTTCTCGTACTCCTCCATGATCGACGCGATGAGGATGTTGTTTGGATACTCTTTTTTGACCTGGCGAAACTCGTCGAGCCAGACGTCGATCGGTCGATCCGAGATCAGTTCGATATTCTCAAACCCGATCACTTCGCCCGTCGATCGCGAACGCAGTTTTCCGTAACGCGGCACGACGTTCACGACCTTCGCAGACTCGAGGCTGACCGTCTTCGCAACAGCGCCGCCCCAGCCCGCGTCGAACGACTTGGCGAGCACTCGAGCATTCGTTCCCGGTGGTCCCGAGCCGAGGACAAACGGGTTCGGAAACTTCATGCCGTTAACGGTTATAGATAAATCCATAGGCTAACTCCTTATCCACAGATTACACAGATTGAATAAAAAAATCTGTGTAATCTGTGGATGAACTTAGTCGGCGACGAGGGCGCCGTACGTATCCGGACGGCGGTCGCGGAAGAACTGCCACGTGTTTCGCACTTCGCGAATCTTGTCCAGATCCAGATCGGCTACGACAAGGGCGTCCTTATCGCGCGGCGCTTCCGCGACAAACTGCCCGCGCGGATCGCAGAAGTAACTCTGTCCATAAAACTCGCCGATGTCCCACGGTTGTTCGTGACCGACGCGATTGATGGCGCCGATGAAATAACCATTCGCAACCGCGTGTGCCGGCTGTTCGAGTCGCCACAAATATTCCGACAGCCCCGCCACG